>ERZ1370068.839-contig-10769_pt1 | contig 35697 bp, 55 predicted proteins | sample MGYA00561227_ERZ1370068 | MGnify/ENA primary metagenome ERZ1370068 (study PRJEB38410, sample SAMEA6850437) | metagenome | study: Metagenomic assessment of the ecological functions of the soil: analysis of the soil microbiota associated with the... | reverse complement strand
GTTTTTCATGAACAATTGCCTTGCTTTGTGCTACAAGATTCCTGACGTGCCATCTGCTTGCACTCAATACAGATCTACCTGAACTACAGGTTCTCTGAGGCTCAACTCCTACTACGACAGCTCAACAGCCAGGCAATGATAAACTCGATTGAATGGATCAGCCTTTCATTTATCACTAAACATATCACCCTGAATTGACATACCCAGGATGAAACTTTCACTGGAGCCAGACCGACTTCTTCAGCACCTGTAATGATCTTTATCAAGCTATCATTATGGAGAAAGGCGGCGTGGTACTGGCAACAGATGCGATCTCCATGCGGGCGATTCCTACTCTCTCGCGCCGCGGGTTCCCTAACGGATTTGTTTCACTGATCCAGATGGCACCACGATCACTTCCACGTTGATCAGTTTGTTTTGCACCACCTGAAACTCGTTATTTGGATCTTGACAGAAACCACCAGTTCTCAGGTTTTACATCTCATGACCGACTGCCGTTTCTCAACATCAACGACCTAATGTTCCTTTCATCGATCATCAACACTCTGGCAGCGATGGATCGAAACTTAGAATGATTCGACCAGATCATCCAACATGCTGCCGCATGGGCCAGAGGCGCCGGGCTGGATTCTCAATCAGCGTGCGCCGCTCAGCCACTGGGACATGCGGAGTCAAGCGACGAGCACCTCAACAGCCTTATGGAAGCGCGCGGCGACGTCACCGGATCGAAACTGCTGACTCTGGCGGTGTTGACCGCTTTGCTGGCCTCTATCGCGATCTGTCCTCGCAGCCGGCGCTGCTATTCTCAGCCATGCATTGGTTTCCGCGTCTGCGTTCACTGCCAACGACCGGCACGGCATCCGCTATTCAACGCGTGGATTCCTCGTGTGGCTTTGTATAAATCTTCTCGTCGCTGGCGCTGGATGGGAAAAATGATCTAAACACGCACCCAGCGACGCATCCTGTCACGAAATACGGCGAATTCCACGTTTTTCTTCGAACTCGACGCTGGCTGATCATGGCGATCGAAAATCAACGTTGTATTCGGCTGCAGATGGACTGATCCGCAGCCCAGCGCCTTTCTCCGCGATGGCCGGCCGTGTTTAAATAACATATCGGACGATAACTGCGACCAAGTTCAGCGTGGGGACTCTCTCTTTCTCCTGAAGATGTGGCGTCTGTTACCAGATGCTACCGCGCTTTCCACTGTTGCGCGCGCTGGCGCCCCACCGCCGAACCGACACCACACATCGACTTTGGGGCGGCGCGTTTGCCACCTTCTGACTGTTATCATGGCGGCATGCTAAGCATCCATATCTGATTTTTTGTGTTTTCCATGACTAACCATTAATAAACATCGTTTTATGGATCTTATTCAGACCTCACCATATCGTCAGCGCTGACCGCAGATCTCCTCTGTTGGTCTATACTGACTATTTATCTCTTTACAGAAGTTATAACCCGGACACCTGGCGATCGATGCCTCAGCGTTTCTATTGTTTTCATGGCTGAACCAGGGTGGCGAAATGTCTTTCCGCAATGCTGGACCTGCAGAGGGTCACACGCTCTTCCACCGCGTATGACGTCGTTGTGACTCGCGCGGCCGCCGCCGGCTGGCCTGATGAAGATGAATAGCGGCAGCCTGCTTTAGCATCGGCGGCACGCGATCAGCTGGTTGGCGAGCCGCTCAACGCCTGGGATAAACTTCACCAGCCCCGATTGAGCCACGCCCAGGCGTGATTAAGGCTTGATCGGATCTGAACCATCGAACTGTTGCGCCGCCTGCTGAAGCGCCACGCCACCAGGCCGCGCATTACACGCCACGCTGGGCGCAGGCTGGCGGAAGGTCTTCCGCGTATCGCGGAACCACCGCGCTCACTTCCACCCCAGGCAGATGATCACCCGCGGCGGGTGCTCGGCGCGCTGGGCCTTGATCTTGTGAGCACTCGCGTTCCAAAGAAGGATGCTCGCGCGACGATCGCGCGATGTTCGACGGTCGATCGGGACCTGCAGGTGCAAGGATGTCGCCAGACAACGCTTTTCATCTGGTTTGGCTGGACGACCTGGCACACCACCAGCTGGGAAATCGTCCACTTTGCGACGATCGGCGTTAAACATTTTTGGATCTGCCTTCTCATCAACCGGGGATGCGAGGCGATTTGAAGCCTTCGATCATCCATCAACGGCTGCGACAGCCGAGAGCAGGCATCACGGAAGCTCGACGATGACCTCACCAGGATCTGCCATGACGGACGGCCAGCTTACTAACGCGATCAGATCCTGCCGCCACGGCGAAGGCCATAGCGGTTATCATGTGGCGATGAGGACGGCGTCAGGCTCAGTCCGAAATCATCGAATGACACTAACCGATGAAGCGTCACAGCTGAAAGCTGCCAGCATCGACCTCTGCCGGGAGTAACAACGACCACGCATTTCGGATTGATGAGTACCGACGCATTCTCTGGATCCATGATATGGGCAACGTTATCGTGATTTGGCCGCAGAGGAAAACGCTGGACGACGGGCGTTCTTGCCGGCGTCCGCGAACTCCTGGAGATCAGGACGCTTCACCCCGCGGTCGACATCGAACGTCAGACCACACGGCGGCCCTTCGCTGGGTTTCAGGACTGGATGCTGCCAGGCGTAGACCGATCGGCGATGACGTTCACCACTCCTCGCCTGGCATCGCCGGATCGCCGACACCTCGGCGACCAGGCCGACAACGATATCAGGCGGTCTCCTCGCTTCACTGCCAGGAGATCAAGCGCATCAGGCAAAACCACCATGCTCTCGGCAGCGTCAGGGCGGAAGCTCAATTAGCACTGATGAAGCTACGCACCTCTCCTGGCGCGCTGAATAACGAATGGGGAGCGTCTACCCCAGTTGCCGCCAGTCTGGTAATCTGGATGATCTTATCAGCTCCTCTCTATCCAGACCAGCTTAGGCCACTACGACTCACGACCCACCCTAGTTATTCGTTGATCCCATCCTTCCACTATTTTTGATATTTTTGTTTCTGCTGTTTGTCGAACTCAGCCTCCCAAGGACTAGCTCTTCCAGTGATGGGTTAACTTTCCACTTTAATCAGGGGATATTGATGGCCTATATGGATCAAATCAACCAGATCAGCGTTTGTCCACCAGTTTGATTCGATGTGTGCGTCGAAAAGACCGGACAAAGGAAACCTTTTTGTCGTGGATCATTACCGTCCACCGAATGTTTGACGTATGACCCAGTGCATTCATCACCGACACCGCGGATAACATAAATGACGCCGCTGCTTCACGTCCCATTGACTTCCATCATTTACGGCTGCCGGATCAGAATTTCATAACTTCTTCCTGATGAAACCAGTGATCGTATGATTAATATTTTCCTCAAATCATGTTATCAGCTATGGTTTTCATCATTATGATCACGGCGCTCACCGCTCAGCTGAAAACCTCACGCCCGAGTTCAGCGAAGCTACCATTTACCCAGGCATCCGCGCGGATCCATTTTAGGATCAGCCTTCGCTTCGAACCACTTTGGCGGATCGTGAAACTTTGACTTGGCGGCGATCATCGCGGCGTTTACTATTAGATTAGAGCGCGCATGGAAGCTCGGCAGAACGCGGACGTCTGCGCGCCGCCGGGTACGCGATCGACGAGCTCAGCGCGCGGCGATATTGTTTGGACACGCGCGCCTGCCGAAACGATCAACTGGCCGCTTTGCGGAACCGACAGGCCGCATGACATGCGATCAATGACCATTTAGAACACGGCGCGCTGCGGCTTCGCGCGATGTCGGCGCTACTCGACGCATTTCCTGAAAGCGCCGACCGCCGCGTTTCAACCGCGATACTGAGCCGCTGGCTGTCAGATCTCGCCCGCTTCAGCTCCACGGCGTTCCGAACCGCGAAAATTGCGCATCAACCAGATGTCGGGCGATCGCGGTCTCAGTTCCCGCTCTTCGCCAGCCAGAATCGATCCGCGATCACGCCGGGATAAACCAGGGCGAGGCGGCCCATTACCGCATATTACGACCACTTTGCGCCAATCGGCGCGTGCGGCTACAGGCGGCGATGGGCGGGCGCTCAGGCCGGGATATCTGACGGGCGGCGCTTTTTCTGACACCACCCGCCGGACGACCTGGCATCTTGATCCAGTGGTGCAGCCTCGGTGCCATAGCAGAAGATCGTATTCAGTTTGGCGCTGACGCCAGCTTAGCTATGGCGACCTGATACTGCATTTTCATTCCTCGACCGAAACGATCAGCAAGATGGGAGCTGCTGATTCACCGACGGCCTACAGGTCTAAATCCACGCTGCCACTCAATATCAAAGCGTCTCACCAAAGGCCGCCACTCAACGCGACCGCCATGGTGTCTCTGGATCCATGGCCAGCACTGCCAGAGTGGCGAGACTCAGACACGACACGCCACAAGCTCAAGTCAGACCCACACACAGCCTGGTGTCCGAGTCAATACTGCGCGTGCTGAAACACCCAGTCAGCACTGGCAGTGGGATTACCCAAATGCAGGGTCGTTGCCAGGGATCGCATCCCAGCAGTGGCCTTTCTGTTAAACAACCTCAACCTTTCTCCAGGGCTTGGTGGAGACTGGAGACTCACTACTGAGCGAGCAATGTGTCTTTCAAGGCGCTACTGCCGTGAAACTTCCACTGTGGGCACGGAGGATTTGCATCAGTGTGTCTGGAATAAGCGTTCGATAGTATCAGCGAACTTTGGGCCGATTAAGCGCTGCGAATCGCGCATGGCTTCCTGCATTTGGCAGCCCGAGTGACTCGCGCGCTCGCTTTGTGGATCAGTTGATGATCGCACCATCCGGCGTCGTATTTGGATCAGATGAAATTCAGGCGGGGCCACGACGGAAGAGATCCAGCTCGCGTGCTCGCGCGGGTTCCGCCTCAATAGGTCGATCTGTACCGGCGGAATTATCGCTGTGCGGCAATCCCGATCAATCGGCGACATCAGATCGATATTCTTGCGCTGCGCAACGCAGTCATGTCAGCCACCAGTCAGTGTGGGATTATCGTTGCATCACGAATGGGTTCTGAGCGAACGTTTCGCGCCACGAAAGCATTACTGGGCTGATGCGTTTTCACGACAGTGCCACTTACCTGCTCTGACTGTTTGGATCCACTGAAGCATCAGCGCTGGCGCGATGCCAGCCAGTGATCTTCCGAACATCAGCGTTCCCGGAAGGAACGCGGGCGTCTTTGGGGACTGAAACCAGCCACCGTTCTCGTATCGCAAAAATCGACGCGATCGCTAAGCTCAATTGGATGCAAATGATCGCGTCGAAGCGTCTCGACGAGCGGCACCGGCGGGGACTTCTTCAGCGATCGATCGCCGTTTCCAGTTGACCGACCGGCCGGTTGCACGCGCAACAGGTCGCCGAAGATCGCGGAACTCGGCGGCGCGGTTTCCACGTTCAGTCCCATGCGGGAGGCGCATCCCAGCGCGATACCTGCCGCGCGATCGGGGCGCACGGGCGACTATCGATCCACGGTAACGGCCCGGCGGGCGGCAGTCATGGGACCTTCTTCCTCTTCGGCAGAACTTAGCTGTGAATACTGATCGCTGTTGCATCACCTCTGGGCGATTATGGCGGGGCATATCAGATAGACCGAATTCGGGTTGGCGCTGGGCGACCAGGCGTCGAACGGCGCCAGGCGGCGGTCATCGACGGTGACCACTGCTCTCGGTTTATGACGCGGCTGGATCGGGATTACGCATGGGCGACTCCACCTACCAGCGTTTCACGCGGCGCGTCAAAACCTCGTTATCAGCTGGCTGAAATCTAACCCATCCACGCGAGTTGATATATGGAAATAACCCAGATCGACTACATCTGGAGTGAGTTGATATCGAGTTGAACCTGTCTTTATCGTGAAGAAGAGCGTGTCGATCGACGTCAGCGGTTCTGGGGGCGAAACATGACCGTTACCACGAAGTACCATCCAGCTCTCGCGGCGGGTGCCGAAGCGAACGAACTGGATCGATCTCGTTAACACATCGCCACCGCGCGCCGGGCGGAGCCGGCGGTCTGAAGCCTGCGACAGTCGCCTCAGACGCCAGGTTACACCGACGACGATCTCTGAACCACGATTGACAGTCAAGCTGACATTCGGGGCCTGTGCTTTAAATCAGATAAACCACATACAACTCATATGTTAATATGACCTCCAAATCTAAACCGTGTCATATTAGACGCGATCTGATGCACGGACTGCACTGTGATCAGCATCTGGACTTTCCATCGCGTTGCTTTTTCTCTCAAGCGGCAGCGCTTCAGCGTCTGCTGCGCCAGCCTCGATCTCAGCCACCAGCGAAGCCGCCTACTCAATCGCGGGACATCCGGCGTTCATTGCTGCGGGGATCTTCTCGAAATGCGGTGAGCGTATGAACTCAGCGTCGTATCCCTTCGCCAGGATCGTTCGGGACGACAGCCGCCGTTGGACTCAATGACCCCCTCACGCTGCGGCTGTGAACAGCCGCGCGGATCAAGCGCGAGACAGCCATACCTCTGTTGATCGGAGAGCGGCCAGCCTGGCGTCGCCATGTTCTGGTGATGCACGACCAGGGCGTCCGCCGCTACCGAAACGCCGCGCGATCATTTTCAAGAAGTGGATCCGCCGGCACGGCGTCAAATCGATCCAGACCTCGGATCCGGCGCGGAGGCGTTTGCTGGTGGGCCCGGCGGCCACATGATCTGGCGGCGAAGCATCAGGTTAATCGCTTTGCCGGCCCCAGATCAACAATTCGCAATGTATGGCGGCGACCTCTGAATATCCAAACGATCATTTGAAACTCAAACGGGCGGGCTCGCTGCGGCGGTTTCCGCTCAGGATTAAAGGCGATATCAAACGACTATTCGGAAACACACCTTAAACCGATGTTCACCACCGCCACTGCACCGTCGATCCGGGATCAAATCACCGGCGCCGATGCCGAAGCACCAGGTCGCGGGGATCACCGATGCTGGGCATCGTGAAAAACATGTGGTGGACCCCGACAAACCGCGCCGCAAATCGAAGCATGCGCAAGCTCGTCGACCACTAAACACACCGCCGCCGATGCTGGTGATATAACCTTCAGCCAGAAGCAAACGACTTTCATAAACAAGGATCAGCGATACGCGCATCAATGCGTTCTTCGATCATGAGCGGGGACATTATGGATCAATAACCGGGGATCTCAAGGCTTACCACTGGATCTATCAGCGCACTTCACCCGGACTTGATCGTAAACTCACCACTTGAAACCCGTCGGGATTACCTTCCCGAGAGAGGGCGAACTTACTGGAAGGGGCGACGGATTAACCTGGGAAATCTAGACTTACCAGGAAATTTCACGTGACTCCGAACAAAACAAGCCTGCCTGCGAGGCCACTAAGCCCTGGAGAAACCATCAACACTCGTTTTGCGAAAATGTTGCGGCTCTCTATCGATGTTCCACCTCATCAGAATAATATTACCAGCCAGTTTTCCAAGGATATCCCGTTGCTGGGACGCAGCTGGTGCGATAGCGACCTCCTGGATCGCGTTTCTCAAGTTCGGCGATGTCGATACCGTCATTATCGCCGGTATCGCTGAACCTTTGTTTCATCGTGATTTTTTCTTGCTTTCACGACATAAAGTTATCTGAACACCTAAATGTCTTATGCAGGCCGATCGATCGCGGAGATTATCCAAAAACGTGCCTCTGCGAAGCGACTATCGTCTCTGGCGCTCAGGGCGAGGATCGGCTGCTTCAGTTCAGGAGCATGGCACTGGATGCACCAGCTGCGATCGGACATGATCGATGAGTTAAGCGAAGGCCACGCCACCAGCCACCCAGAACCGCTGTCAGCGAACGGCTGGATCGATCGACGCATGACGGACGGAGAAGCCGACGGCGACGACTCGATAAAGCTTTCCTAGCTTGCAGCCACCCGGGCACGGTTACCGATCAATACGGCGCGACTTTATACTCCACTGGCGGCGACTTTCTGTGAGATCCACTGCGAAAAAACTCCTGGTGGGCTGTGAAGATCCTGGATGAAGCCATACGTCTTTCCGGAGCTTAAGATCAACATCGCTGGCAAACGTTCAACGCAACAGCCACCTCAACCGGAGTACCGTGAAGCGCGCGATGACGTTTGGCGTCGATGATCTCATTTTCAAACTCTGCCCAACAATACCAAACTTTCAGTTCCAGGATGCTCCCCGACCATCACCGATGTTCCGGGCGTGAAGTGATTCACTTTGTCAGTAGGTGCTGGCCTCAATCCAGCACAGGTCACCAAGGCGGCCGCGATCACCGCCAGGACCTATGTTCTGCCAGCCCGAAGATGGCAATAAACCGTCAAATCGGAGGCTCAGATCATCTCTGGGCGATTACAGCTGGATCTGATCACGCGCGCCTCAGTTGCACATTGAAGATCTGGCGGCGACGAAGCGGCCTGTGAGCTGTTTGCGCTATCACCGGTCGTTTGTTGTTTGATAATGTTATCAGGCCAGCGTGGCTGAGGATGAGCGCCGCGGGTGATGAAGTTGATCGATCGACAGCACCTGGAAGGCGGCGACGCATGCGCCCGGCCAGGGCAGCGCGCACGTCATCGCCCAGGAAACCGGGCGCTTTGCCTCGCCGAGCGGCGACATGAACCGAAGCCTGAGTGGCGGCAGACGAACGAGTATTGTTTCGGCGCTGAAGCCGCTCAGAGATAGCTACCTGGCGCGGATCTTGACTGATGGGCGGCACGATCTGCTGAACCCCAGCCCCAAGCAGGCCAGCCCGTTGAAATGGCGCGCCGGTTCTGAACTTTACCCGACGCTGATCCAGACCCAGCGCCCCGAACGGCGGCGCCGTTGGCGGCATCATGGTGGTTACCTCGACGATCGAACCGCGCGCCATTTGACGTTCTCGATCGGTGATCAACCGAAGCTCATCGACTACGGGTTACCGGCTATCATTGCACGATCGCGACCGGTGCATCAGTTACAGGATCTTGACGCCGACGTCGCCAGCTTCAACGACGATATGGGGTCTGCGACCGCTGGGATCGTTTGGATCTGAGCGATATAATTATTCGGCGCGGCGACAGGCGCGGCGACAAACGCATCGTTACGATCCACGAACTGGCGCGGCAGCTGCCGACAAACTGAACCTCCCAGATCAAAACGACATGCGGCACTCAGGTCGCGGTATCGATCCGAACACGCTGGATCCCCACCTAGTTTCAGATGATCTGGCGGGACGCATTCATTGGCGCGCGACCGATCACCTCACGCGGTTTGCAATCAACCCCACCGGCGGCGATCTAAGCGATCCACCAGAGCACAGGTATCGCGGCGTGATCACTGTTCACATCCATTGACGGATCAGACGCGACCACGCTGGCTCTGAAGCGTTGATGATTTTTTCGAGCGCGTTGCCGACGGCGCGGCCGAGCGAGCGCGTCCATCGCCGTGATGATCGCTTCGGTCCTGACCCCGAGGCGTTGCCGATCGAGACCAGCGACTCGGCGAGGCGGCGCGAGTCGGCCTCGGTCTTGCAGTTGAACGCGCCGCTGCCGGTCTTGACGTCGAGGACCAGGGCGTCGATGCCCTCGGCGATCTTCTTTGCCTGATCGACGCGCTGATCAGGGAAATGCCTCGACGGTGCCGGTGGCACGCCGCGCAGCGCGTGGAGCTTTTTGTCGGCGGGCGCGATCTGCGCGGTCTGCCCGATCATCGCGCAGCCGGCCCGGGCGAGCGCGCCCTTCATCTCCTCGAGCGACAAGTCGACGCGGAACCCGGGAATCGCCTCGAGCTTGTCGAGCGTCCCGCCGGTGTGGCCTCAGACCCCGGCCCGACATCATCGGCACCGGGAACGCCGCACGCGGCCGCGAGCGGCGCGAGCACTAGCGAGGTCTTGTCGCCGACGCGCGCTGGTGCTGTGCTTGTCGACCTTGACGCCGCGGGATCGCCGCGAGATCGACGCGGATCCCCGAGTGGACCATGCGTCGGTCAGCCACGCGGTCTCCTCCGCGTTCATCCCGCGCAGGAGAATCGCCATCAGCAGCGCCGAGGCCTGATAGTCGGGCAGCGTGCCGGCGGTGACGCCCTCGACGAAGAACCGGATCTCGTCGCGGCCGAGCGTGTGCCCGTCCCGCTTGGAGATGATGATGTCGACGGCGCGCATCCGGCGGGCAGTATATCCCGCCTTCGCTCGGCGGCCCGCCGCGCGCGCGCTAAGGCGGCGTGCAGAAGTGGGCAGCCGAGGCACGTGGCGGCGCGCGTCCACCGCTAGCCTCCGGCCTCCGGCCTCCGCCATAATCAGGCGGTGCCGCAGGTGTCGCAGCTCTCCCCGGAGCTTCGCAGGGCTTGCTCCGCGTGGTCTGGCGTTGCTCGTCGCGGCGCGCAACTCGACGCTCTACCCACCGGAACACCCGGCGGTCGGATCCTCGATCACGCGCCTGCGCGTGACGCGCGGTCCGCCAGTCGTCGCTCGGCGCCGCGTTCGGCATCGGCATCACGCCGAGCGCGCTCCTCATCGACGGGGTCGCGCCGTCCCAGACCGAGGGCGCTATCGCCGACGCCGCGGCGCTGCTCCACGACCGCGATCTGCTGCACGTCACGTTTCTCGGCGAGGTCTCGACCGAGGGCGTCACCCGGTTGCTGCGGCTGCTCGGCCTCGACGCCGCCGAACGCCGGCGCCGCGGCGGCCCGGTGAAGATCTGGGCCGAGGACGGCCACCCGTCGCTCGTCCTCGAGCAGCTCGATTACGAGGCGCTGTTCGCGCGCGACGAAGGCCAGATCCTCGAGCCGGCCAGGCGCGACGATCTGTGGCGCTCGATCGTGATGCAGATCTCCGGCAGCCAGAAGGCGGTCTTCGACGAGCGCTCGCAGGAGCGCCTGCTCGCCATCGCCGCCAGCGGCGTCGACATCGGCGATCTGGCGACGGCGGTGCTGGCGCCCAAGTGCACCCTCGACGGCTCGCCGATGATCACCTCGCAGGCCGCCGCCGTCCTCGCGGCGTTCCGCGTCCTGACCAGCATCGTCTCGGTGATGTCGCCCGAGAAGCTGCCCGACGTCATGGGCAACCTCGCCTTCGCGGCCGGGCAGCTCGACCCGCACGTCGCCATGCAGTTGATGCAGATGCGCCGACGATCCGCACGCCGAGGTGCCGGTCATCGCCCGCGTCTCGGCGGCGTTCGACGACGCGAAGGTGGCGCAGCTGCTGGCGACGGCGCTGGCGCTCGAAGGGCGCGCCTCCGATCGGCTGGCGACGATCTTCAACACCATCGCCCCTGACGACGACCGCAAGCGGCGCGTCCTGACGATGACGCCGCAACATGCTCAGCGAAACCGATTTCGGCAAGTCCGGCCAGTTTCAGGTGCTGTGGACCTCCGCCGAAGAGCTGCTCATCTCGTCACAACGACGCGCCGTTCGTCTCCGGAGCAGTACCGCTCGGCGCTCGACGGCGTCGGCAGCCGCGCCGAACGGCTGGCCGGCGGCGATCTGCCGCCGGAGCTCGCGGCGTGGGTCGACACGCTCGGCCAGGACAACGTCCGCTCGCTGTCGGTCATGCTGCTCATCGATCTGCTGACGATCGAGACCGAGCCGGGGCGCGCCGAAGAGATCGCCCACGACATGACCGCCCTCGCCGAAGACCTGCCGCTGTCGGGCGCCTACGAGGACGCGCAGGTGGTGACCGCGCGCGCTCGGCGATCGCGCCGCGTCGTCGAAGATCGGCCGGGACGCCTGCCGCCTGGCGCTCGATCGCCTCGGCGAGTCGATCGCGGTGCGGGAAACGGCGCTGCTGCTCGGCGACCTCGACGGCGCCGGAACTGGCGACGATCGCCACCATCGTCGCGCACGATCGGGCCGGCCGCCATCGAGGCGCTCTAAGCCGATGCGTGATGAGCGAGGAGCAGACCCCGGGCTTCGAGCGCGCCGCGGCGATGGTGGTCGCGTTCAGGCGCCCGGCGATCACCCGCCTGGCGCCTTGACCGAAGATCCCCGCTGGTTCGTGCAGCGCAACGCGGCGCTGCTGCTCGGGCGGATCGCCGAGGCGGACGCCGTCCCCTGCTGCAGCCGCTGCTGCGCAAGGGCGACCCGCGTGGCCCGGGTCGCGGTGTCGGCGCTCGGCGCGATCCCCGACGCGGCGGCGGCCCGCGCCATCCACACCATCCTGCGCGCCGCCACCGGCGAGGTGCGCGCCGCGGTGATCGACGCGCTCGTCGCCGATCGCGACGCGCGCGTCGTGCCGATGCTGGCGCGGATCATCGGCGAGAGCGAGCCGCTCGGCCAGGATCACGAGGTCGTGCTCGAGACGATGACCGCGCTCGGCGCCGTCGGCAGCGACGAGGCGGTGACGCCGCTCGCGGCCGCGATGCAGGTGCGATCGTTCTGGCGCCGCGGCAAGGCGCGGGCGATCAAGGAGCGGGGCGTGCGCGCGCTGGTCCGCATCGGCGGCGCGCGCGCCGCCGCCGCGCTCGAGGAAGCGGCGCGCACCGGCGACAAGCAGCTGAAGCGCGCTGGCGCGGGCGGCGCGGGTCTGAGGCGAATCTGATGGAGCAGGCCAAGGCCGAGGACCTCGTCCGGCGGATCGCCACCGCGGTGCGCGGCGCCGACCTCTACTCGCCGACGCATCCGCTGGTGCAGCGCGGCATCGACAACCTCGTCGCCTCGGCGCAGGAGGCGCTGCAGCGCTCGGCGAGCGTCATCATCGGCTTCATCGACGACGAGATCGTGGTCGACGCGATCCGGCTGCCGCGCGGCACCGCGGCGCTGGTCGGCTTCGCCCGCGACCTGCGCGAGCGCGAGATCGAGAAGATCACGATCACGCGCGGATCAGCCGCGAGGAGATCCGCGCGTTCGTCGCCGCGCTCGGCGATCGCCGGAACAAGGCGCCGCTGCCGGATCAGCTGGCCGCCCGCGGCGTCCGCAACATCACGCCTCGGCCGGGTCGTCGTCGAGGACGTCAGCGACGAGCAGGCCGGCATCTCCGCGGCCAGGCGCGTTCTACACCACCGCCGTGGAGACGGCGGAGACGCTCTGGGAATCGGCGAAGGCCGGCGAGCAGCCCGACCCCGGGACGGCGCGCAAGATCATCGACGGGCTGGCGCGGCTGGTGACGCAGGACCGCACCTCGCTGATGGCGCTCACCGCGCTCAAGAAGCTACGACAACTACACCTTCACGCACATGGTCAACGTCGCGGCGCTGGCGATGGCCCAGGCCCGATCGCTCAACCTCGACGGCGCGCTGCTGCGCGAGTTCGGCTTCGCCGCGCTGATGCACGACATCGGCAAGGTCAACACGCCGCTCGAGGTGCTGAACAAGCCCGACAAGCTGACCCGGGAGGAGTTCGACATCATGAAGCGCCACGTCGTCGACGGGGCGCACATCCTGCGGCGGACGCCGGAGATGCCGGCGCTCGCCCCGATCGTGGCGTTCGAGCATCACCTGAAACAGGATCTCAGCGGCTACCCGGAGGGCATCGGCAGCCGCCAGCTGAACCTGTGCACGATGATCGTGTCGATCGCCGACGTCTTCGACGCGCTGCGCAGCAACCGGCCCTACCGCCAGGGGCTGGCGACGGTGCGGATCCGCAGCATCATGGGCGAGCAGGGCAACCCGGCGTTCAACCAGGCCCTGCTCAAGCGGTTCGTCAACCTGATGGGGCTGTTTCCGATCGGCACGCTGGTGCGGCTCAACACCGAGGAGCTCGCCGTCGTCACCGCCGAGCACCCGACCGATCCGTTCCGCCCGCAGGTGAAGATCGTCATCGACTCGTCCGGGGCGATCATCGAGGAGCCGGTGCTCGCCAACACGTGGGATCGTGACGATCGCGGCGAACATCCGTATGCGGTCGTCGAGGCGGTCGACCTCGACGAGGTGACCATCGATCCGTTGACGTTCCTGTGAGAATGGGTGAATCAGGTGAGTTGGCGCGGTGATGAATGGGCGACGCGGGTGGCGTGCGGCCGATGAGTGATCCGACTCACCAGGCCGCCCACACGCCCGATCGCCAGCCGCCCGGCGCCGCGGCGCCGCTCGGTCCGGCGGAGAGCGCGCGGCTGACCGATTTCGCGCGCGCCTGCAAGGCCGCGGCGCGCGCGGTCGTGCTGTATCCGTCCGGCGCACCCGGCGATTGCCGCGACGCTCGGCCGCATTGCCCACATCACGTCGGCGGCGTCGCTGCCCGAGCCGCTGAAGATCACCGTGCTTCCCGACGCCATGCTCCTCGACGAGCGTCCGCCGGCGCGCCCCGACGCGGCGATCGGCGGAGCTGGCGGCGCTGCTGCACAGCCATCTCATCGGCCAGATGACGATCTACCCGGGCGGCGACGTCGAGGCCTGGCGGGCGTTTCTCGTCCTGCTCGGGAGGACGCCGGAATCGGTGCGCACCGAGGGCGGCATCGCCCGGGTCTGGACGACGATGGCCGGCCGCCACGTCGAGCTGCGCGAGATCGACTACGCGGAAGTGCTGCGCGAGCGCTCCGGCGGCGAAGCCGCGGTCTGGAGCCAGGTCATCACCAACTGCCTCCAGGGCAGCGCGTTCGAGCTCGACGAGGAGGGCATCCGCGATCTGCTCGGCATCGCCGTGGATCCCGACCGCCTCGCCGATCTGATGGCGACGCTCGAGGCGAGCGGCGGCGGCGCCGGCGGCCTCGCCGCGAAGACGGCGGCGCTGATGCGCATGCTGCGCGGCATCGTCGAGACGGTCTCGAAAAACGACCCCGATCGGCTCGAGCCGGTGCTGCGCAGCATGGCCTCCGCCGTCGGCCAGTGTTCCGCCCGACATGCTGCTCGGGCTGATCGGCCACCGCGACGACGACGAGGCGGCCGCGGCTGGTGCAGGCGGTGGTCAGCCGCATGACCGACGCGACGATCGCGCGCTTCGTCTCGCGCCACGTGATCTCGGACAGCGCGCCGACCGATCGGCTGGCGCTGGCGTTCCAGTCGCTGGTGCGCGAGCCGGACCAGCAGCGAGCGGCTGCTCTCGCTGGCGAAAGACGATGTCGCGGCGTCGCCGCTCGGCAGCACCGAAGGCTTCGAGTCGGCGTGGAACCACGTCGCCGAAAAGCTGCTGACCTCCTATTCCGACGAGACCTACGTCTCCGACGCCTACGGCCGCGAGCTGCTCGGGGGCGCGGACGCAGGCCGTCGAGGTCGAACAGGTCCACGACGATCCGCCGGATCGCATCGCGGCGTGGCTGGGCACGATCGCGACGACCTCGCTGCGCGCGCTCGACCTCGACGCTGGTGCTCGACCTGCTGCGCATCGAGCCGGACGAGGGCCGCTGGGGCGAGCTGATGAAGCCGGTGGTCGGGCTGCTCGAGGATCTGCTGCTCGTCGGCGATTTCGACGCCGCGATCGAAGTGCTGGCGGTGCTGGTCGGCGAGGCCGGCAACACCGCGACGGCGTCGACGGCGCGGCGGCAGCACGCCACCACCGCCATCGATCTGCTGATCGCCGGCGCGATGATGCGCCACATCACGACGCACCTGGCGACCATCGAGGAGCTGCAGTTCGAGCGCGTCAAGGCGATGTGCGTGTCGCTCGGCGAGGTCCTGGTCCGCCCGCTCGCCGAGGCGCTGTCGGTCGAGGAGCGGCCGCGCACGCGCGAGCGGCTGACCGCGATCCTGCTGGCGTTCGGATCGGTCGGCCGGCGGACGATCGAGCGGCTGAAGAACTCGCAGAACCCGGCGGTGCGCCGCACCGCCATCCACCTGATGCGCCAGTTCGGCGGCAGCGACGCGCTGCCCGACCTGACCGAGCTGCTCGACGACGCCGAGCCGCAGGTGCAGCGCGAGGCGGTGCGCGCGATTCTGAATGTCGGCACCGATGCCGCCTACCGCATCCTCGAGCAGGCGCTGACCAGCGGCACGACCCGGTCGCGCGACGCGATCATGCAGTCGATCGGCCTGGTCCGCGACGAGCGCGCGACGCCGCTCTTCGCCTACATCCTCCGTCACGTCGATCATCGCGGGGCGCTGGCGCCGGTCTACCTGCGCGCCATCGAGTCGCTCGGCGCGCTGCGCGATCCGGGCGGCATCGCGCCGCTGCGCGACGCGCTCTACAAGGGCGAGTGGTGGGCGCCGCGGCGGACCTCGGCGCTGCGCCGCGCCGCCGCGGCGGCGCTGGCGCGCATCGGCACGCCGGACGCGCTACGCCGTGCTCGAAGAGGCGGCGGCGCAGGGCAGCCGCGGCATCCGCGGCCGCCGCGCGCGCGCAGCTGTCGCAGCGCCGCGTCGCGCGCCAGCCGCCGGCCGCCGGAGCCGAGCCGTGACCGCGCCGCGCTTTCAGCTCGCCGACGAGCTGCTGCGGCGCTTCGCCGCGTCGCTCGCGCTCCGCGCAGCTCTATTCGACGGGCCATCCGATCATCAGCCGCAACCTCGAGACGCTGTCGGGCGCCTTTCAGCTGCTCCACAGCCTGCAGCCGGCGATCGTCATCGGCCTGGTCGGCGACGAGGTGATCGTCGACGACATGCCGATGGCCAAGGCGGACACGCTCGGCCCGTTCGTGCGGCGGCTGCAGCAGAGCGGCATCGAGCGCATCACCATCGACCGCGGCGTCACCACCGAGGAGATCACCACCTTCATCGACGCGGTCACGACCATCGACGCGCGCCAGCATCCGGGCGGTGACGGCCCGGGGCGTTTCCGGCGATGCCGCACATCCGCGTCGGGCGGGTCACCGTCGAGCAGCGCGTCGAGGGCAGCCTGACCGACATGGCCACCATCAAGCGGCTGTACAGCGACGCGGTGTCGGTGGCGGCGACGACGTCTGGGACAGCGCGCAGAGCGAAGGGACGGCCCGACCCGACCGTCGCGCGCACGATGATCGACGGGCTGGCGCAGGCGGTCGCCCAGAACCGCACCGCGCTGCTCGCGCTGACCACCCTGAAGAACTACGACAACTACACGTTCACCCACATGGTCAACGTGTCGATCCTCACCATGGGGCAGGCGCGCGGGCTCGGCATCGACGGACCGCTGCTGCGCGAGTTCGGCCTCGCCGCGCTGATGCACGACATCGGCAAGGTGCGGACGCCGATCGAGATCCTGAACAAGCCCGACAAGCTCACCGACGACGAGTTCACGATCATGAAGCGCCACGTCGTCGACGGCGCCGAGATCCTGCGGATGACGCCCGACGTCCCGGCGCTCGCGCCGGTCGTCGCCTTCGAGCACCACCTGCGCACCGACGGATCCGGCTACCCGTCCGGCGTGACCCGGCCGTCGCTGAATGTCGGCACGATGCTGTGCAGCATCGCCGACGTCTACGACGCGATGCGATCGCAGCGCAGCTACCAGCAGTCGTTCCCGACCGATCGCATCCTCGCCGTGCTCAAGCGCAACGACGGCAAGCAGTTCGATCAGCACCTGGTGCGGCGCTTCGTCCAGCTGATCGGCATCTACCCCGCCGGCACGCTGGTGCGGCTCAACACCGGCGAAGTCGCGGTGGTGCTGACCGTCTACGCCCCCGATCCCTACCGCCCCACCGTCCGCGTCCTCATCAACCGTGAGGGCAAGCGCCTCGATCTCCCCTACGATCTGAACCTCTGGGAGAAGACCGAGGATCCGGCGCGTCCCGCCTCGGTCGATCGCGCCGCTCGACCCCGCGGCGTATCCATTCGACCCGCTGATGCTGATGTAAAATCGCGGGGCTCCACGAAGTCTGAAGTCTGAAGTCTGAAGTCTGAAGGTCTGATGAACAGGGCCACGTGCGGAACATCCTGATCGCGGCCGCGCTGGCGGTCTCGTGCGGCGCCGCGGCCGCAGCCGCCCGCCGCCGCTCCCCGAAGCTGGCCGTCATCCTCGTCGTCGATCAGATGCGAGCCGACTACGTCGATCGCTTCAAAGGCGGATGGACCGGCGGGCTGAAGCGCATGGTCGACGAGGGCGCGTGGTTTCGCGAACACGGCGTATCCCTACCTGACCACCGTGACGTGCGCCGGGCATGCGACGATTTCCACCGGATCGTTCCCGCGCACCCACGGCATCTTCCAGAACGCGTGGTGGGATCGCGAGGCGCAGAAGCAGATGTTCTGCAGCGAAGATCCGCGCGTCACCGACGTGCCGTATTCCCGGCGCCGCATTCCGGCAACAGCGCCTACCGCCTGCAGGTGCCGACCTTCACCGACATGATGCGGACCGAGCGCCAGGCCCACGTCGTCGTCGCTCGCCCTCAAGGATCGCAGCGCCGTGATGCTCGCCGGCCACGGCGCCGACGCGGTGACGTGGCTCAGCAACACGATGGACGGATGGATCACCTCGCCGGTCTACAGCGAGACGCCGGTCCCGGCCGTCAAGGCGTTCCTCGATGCCAACCCGATCGCCGCGGACTTCGGCAAGACCTGGAACCGCGGCCCGGCCGAGACCTTCCCGTGGCCGGACGATGCGGTGGGCGAGGCGCCGCCGCAGGGCTGGACGCGCACCTTTCCGCACGTCGCTGAGCGGCGCGGCCAACCAGCCGGACGCCGCCTTCTTCGCCGAATGGGAGCGCAGCCCGTTTGCCGACGCGCTACATCGGCGGCTTCGCGGCGGCGCTCGTGAAGTCGACTCGACCTCGGCAAGCACGACGGCACCGACGTGCTCGCGATCAGCTTCTCGACCCCGACATGGTCGGCCACGCGTTCGGCCCGCGCAGCCAGGGAGATCCAGGATCTCTACACGCACCTCGACGCCACCATCGGCACGTCTGTTCGACGCGCTCGACGCGCAGGTCGGCAAGGGCCAGTGGGTGGCCGCGCTCAGCGCCGATCACGGCGTGACGCCGATTCCCGATCAACTCGTCGCCGAAGGCAAGGACGGCGGGCGGATCGCGCGGCGGCACGCTCATCGACGCGGTCAACCAGGCGCTGCTGCCGACGCTCGGCCAGGGGCGGCACGCCGTCGCGCTCAGCACCAACGATCTCTACTTCGCCCCCGGCGTCTACGACAAGATGCGCCGGACGCCGGCCGCGATCAGCGCCGCGGTCGCCGCATTGGCCGCGCGCCCCGGCATCCAGCGGGTGTTCCGCAGCGAGGACGTGCGCGACGCGGCGACGGCGAAGGATCCGCTGCTGCGCGCCGCCGCGCTCAGCTACTTTCCCGGCCGCAGCGGCGATCTGATCATCGCGACCCAGGCCGGGATGGATGATCTCCGCCGCCGGCACCACGCACGGCTCGGCGAACCCCGACGATCAGCGCGTGCCGCTGCTGTTCCTGGGGCGCGGCGTCAAGCCGGGCAGATGATGAGCAGCCGGCGACGCCGGCCGATCTCGCGCCGACGCTGGCCGTCGCTCGTCGGCGTGAAGCTCCTCAAGACCGACGGACATCCGCTGTCGTGCGTGCTGAAGGCGTGAGACGGGAACAAGGCCGACGATTTTTCGTTCCGCGTGCTGTCGGTGGTCCGGCGCATTCCGCCGGGCCGCGTCGCCACCTACGGCGACGTGGCGGCGCTCGCGGGCGGCCACGCGCGGCGCGCGCCGTCGGCAACATCATGCGCAGCTGCGGACCGGCCGCGACGTGCCGTGCCACCGCGTGATCGCCGCCGGCGGCGGCTCGGCGGCTACGGCGGCAGCGAAGGTCTCAAGCGATCGCTCCTCGCCGCCGGAAGGCGTCGATCGTCTCCGGCGCGCGCGTCCGCGAGCTCGACCGGGTGCGGTGGACGCCGGGCCGGCGGCCGGCGAGGCGAAAATCCTGAACATCACGGACCTGTTTGACTCGTATTTCCTTACGTGACCGCCCCGAAGCAACGTCCGCCACTGCCCTTCCCGTCTAAAGAACTGACGGTCGAGCCCGGGGACCTCATCGCCCGGTGCCAGGCGGGTGACGTCGAGGCGTTCGAGGCGCTCTACCGGCAGCACGCGGCGCGCATCTACACGCTGGCGTGCCGGATGGCCGGGTCGCCCGAGGACGGCGAGGACCTGCTGCAGGAGATCTTCCTCCAGGCGCACCGGAAGCTGGGAGCTTCAAGGGCGATTCGGCGATCGGCACGTGGCTCTATCGGCTGGCGCTGAACCACTGTCTGGACTACGTGCGGAGCCGGCAGGCGAAGATGAGCAAGCTGACCGAGACGCTCGACGCCGACGCCTCGCTTCGAGCCGACGGCTCGCCGCGAGACGCCGATCGCGCGGATGGACCTCGAACGGGCGGTCGCGCGGCTGCCGGAAGGCTGCCGCGAGGCGTTCGTGCTGCACGACGTCGAAGGGTTCGATCACAAGGAGGTCGGCCGGCTGCTCGGGATCGCGGAAGGGACGTCGAAGTCGCAGGTGTTCAAGGCGCGCATGAAGCTGCGATCGATGCTGCGGGCAAGCACGTAGATGCATCCGAACGACGACCGCCATCAACGACTACGTGGAGGGCACGAGCGACCCGGCCGAGCGGAGCAGCGTCGAGCAGCACCTCGCGACGTGCGCGCGCGTGCCGGCAGCTGGCCGACGACCTTCGCGAGATCGCGCGCGCACCGCGTCGCTCGAGCTGCGCGCGAGCCGCCGGTCCGCGTCTGGGGGCGGATCGAGCGGGCGATCACGCTCGAGCGCGATGCACCGGAGCGCGACCGTGTTCGGGAGCGCGAGCCTTTCAGGCGAGCGGACAGCGACGCGGCGGATGACGGCTCGCGTGTCCGGCACTGGACTCGGCGGGACGGCTACGGCTGGTCGCGCCCTGGCTCGCCGCCGCGGCGGCGCTCGTGCTCGCCACCGTCGTCGGCCTGCGCTTCCTGCCCGGCGCGAGCCAGACACGAGCCATCGCGTCCACGGCCGTCGAGAGCGCCGCGGCCGGCAACGCCGCGCAGATGCGATCGAATCGGAGCTGCGGCTCGCCGAAGTCGCACTACGAGAACGCGATCAAGGGGCTCGAGCAGATCGCCAACAGCCGACCAGGGCGCGCTCGATCCGAAGACCGCCGCCACGCTGCAGAAGAACCTCGCCGTGATCGACCAGGCGATCAGCGAGAGCCGCGCGGCGATGCGCTCGCAGCCGACCAGCGAGCCGGCGCAGCAGAGCCTGGTCGAGAACTTCAAGACCAAGATCGCGCTGCTGCAGGACACCGTGGCGCTCATCAACGAAATGCGCAAAGGGAACGAGGCGGGGGCGGCGCGAATCGTCTCCGGGCTCAAGACAAAAGGGTAACTGACCATGCGACTCACAGTGCCGTTCGTCGATTGCCGGCGTCGCCATCGCCGGCCGTCGCCCGCCGGGGCGCAGGATCCCGACAGACCGGATCGTGCGGCGCGAGGTGCGAGCGGCGACGGCGTGCGCGCCTACCAGGGCCGCAACGCGGCGCCGGAGCAGACCGAGCGCTTCTCGCGCAAGGTCAGGATCGGCCGCGACGGCCGCGTCAGCATCTCCAACATCTCCGGCGACATCGTGCGTCACCGCCGGGTCGGGCGACGAGGTGTCGATCGACGCGGTCAAGCGCACGCGGGGCGACCGAGCGAGCTGGCCGAGCGTCGAGATCGTCGTCGAGGAGCGCGCCGGGCGCGTCGACGTGCGCGCCGGAGCGACACGACCGGGTCGCGGCGGCGCAGCGACTCGCGCGTCGGTCGATTTCACGGTCACCGTGCCGGCCGTCAGCGTCGGTCGACGTCCACTCGGTCTCCGGGTCGGTGAAGGTGACCGGCGTGCGCGGCGCCGTCCGCGCCGAGTCGGTGAGCGGCAACGTGCACGACCGCCGACACGCCGAACCTCGAACACGCCAAGAGCGTGTCCGGCGACGTCTCGCTCACTGGCGCCGCGGCCGAGGGCGATCTGTCGGCCGGCAGCGTCAGCGGCAACATCACCGCGAAAGGGTCTGAAGGCGCGCGGACTGGATCTCGGCTCGGTCAGCGGCGAGGTGATCCTGACCGATGTCACCTGCGAACGCTTGACGATCAAGACGGTCAGCGGCAACGTCGAGTACGCCGGCGCGATCGCGCGCAACGGCCGCTACGAAATCAACACGCATTCCGGGACCGTGCGCCTCGCGCTTGCCAATCCCTCCGGCTTCGAGCTGAACGCGAACAGCTTCAGCGGCTCCATCCGATCGGATCTGCCGCTCACCATCGGCGGAGACTCGGCGCGCGATCGCGACTCGAGTCGGGGGCGACGTGGCGGCAACGACTCGCACACCATGCACGCGACCTTCGGCGACGGCAGCGCGACGCTCGAGGTCCACACGTTCAGCGGCGATATTGCGTCATCTCCAAGCGGTAGATCAATCGCCAACTACCTCAGCCGCGGTGAACGGCCTCTCGGCATCCCCCCCATCGTCTGTATAATTGGCGCAGGTTCGAGAGCAGCCGTCGGACCGGAGTCCCCAACGCGGCAGCCGCGTGGGGTGGACGCGAATCTGGAGGCAGGAATGAAGCGATTGGTTCTCGTGGGAGCTCTCGTTGGCGCGGTCGCAGCCAGCCCGGCTTTCGCACAAACGGCGGAGAAACCCGCAGGCAAGGCGAGCCAGGGCGCGGGACACGCGGCGCCGAAGACGCAGCCGGCGACCGAAACCGCAGCCGCAGCGCCGGCAGGACAGGTGGCGCTCGGCTCTGTCCGCACCCCCAAAGCGATCAAGGCCTGACGGCAAGCCACCTCGCGGCAGGGCATCTATCGGTGCGCTCGAGCGCTGGAGACGGCTCTCGCCCGATGCCAGAGGCCAGACGGCGTCGAACGAGCGATGGGCCGGAGTTCGTGAAGGCCGGCAAAGTGGTCGGCCGCGGAAGTCGTGACGATCATCCCGCAGGCGGAAATCTCCAAGGTGCAGAAAGACTCACCTCCGCCGAGCGGCGGCGCGAAAGTCGAAACGCTGAAGGGCGGCGACTACGCATGCGCGTGTGGATCAACCGCGGCGGCACTCACTATCTGATGCACTTCACGGTCTAGGGTCGATCAGGGGATCAGATCAGGACTAGGAAGAAGGGGCCGGTGGCGAAAGCTGCCGGCCTTTACTTCGCGCATGATCGCCTCACGATTCCGATCGGCGCCGCCAAGAACGCAGTACCGGCGCCCGGCGGCAGGGCGACGATCCAGGCGGATTTTCGGGAGGTTTTCGCACGGCACCGGGCTTGCCTCAGCAGCAACCGTGCGACCTCGAGCTGCCACGGGCGGCTCCATGATCTTCTTCTCCATCACGACGTGCTTCGCCCGCGTCCAGGCGCGCGCCAGTCGCGATGCCGGATCTCGCGACCGAGGTCAACGGCTGCCTCTGGAGGCTGGTGCGAGTGAGCCGCCTCGCGGCGCGGCTGCGCGCATGACGGCGGCGAGGTTGCCGGTTCGCGCCCGTTCCTCCGGGCGAGGCTGACGCTGCACTCTCGATCCGGCCGCACCTGCCTACCCGCCCTACCTGCCCTACCTGCCCTGCCCGCCCGCTCACACCGCCATCACGTCGAACTGCTCGTGATGCAGGTGCGACGTCGGCCTTGATCGTCACGTCCTTGCCGATCGACTGCTTCAGGTCGCGTGACGCACCGCGCTGCTCTTCTTCCTTCAGCGCGCGCGCGATGTCCGGGTTCACGCGCAGCAGCAGCCGGTGGCCGTTCAGGTCCGGCCCGACCTTCTTCACCTCGCTGAGGATCTCGTAGCAGATCGTCGAGCTCGACTTGATCACGCCGGTGCCCGAGCAGTACGGGCACGGCTCGGTCAGCACGCGCTCGAGGCTCTGCTTCACGCGCTTGCGCGTGATGATCACCAGCCCGAAGTCCGACACCTGCAGCGCCTTGGACGGCGAGCGATCCTTCTTCAGCTCCAGTTCCGACCGCCTGGAGGACCTTCTGGCGGTTCTTCTTGTCCTCCATGTCGATGAGATCGAGCACGATGATGCCGCCGAGATCGCGCAGCCGCACCTGGCGGACGATCTCCTTCACCGCTTCGAGGTTCGTCTTGACGATCGTGTCCTCGAGCCGGCCGCTGGTCTTCTTGCCGACGTAGCGGCCGGTGTTGACGTCGATCGCGACGAGCGCCTCGGTCTGGTTGATGACGATCGATCCGCCCGACTTCAGCCACACCTTGCTCTTCGAGCGCCTTGTCGATCTCGGCCTGCACGCCGTACTCGTCGAAGATCGGGAACGGCTTCGAGTAGAGCTTCACCTTCGGCGCGAGGCTCGGCATGATCCGCTCGACCAGCTCGAGCACGCGCTGGTACTCCTGCTCGTTGTCGATGCGGATGGCCTGGAAGTCCTCGGTCAGCAGGTCGCGCAGCAGCCGGCTGACGATGCTCTGCTCCTGGTAGAGCACCGCCGGCGCGCGCGACGACTCCGTTGCGCTGGCGCATCTCGGTCCAGATCTTGTGGAACGCGTCGAGGTCGCCGAGGATGTCCTCCTTCGGACGGCCGCTCGCCGGCGGTGCGGATGATGACGCCGCCGGTGAAGCCGTGCGCCTCGCGGAACTCGCGGACGATCCCGCGCAGCCGGCTGCGCTCCTCGCGCGACTCGATCTTGCGCGACACGCCGATGTGATCGACGGTCGGCATGAAGACCAGGAACCGCCCGGGCATCGTCACGTGCGAGGTGAGGCGGGCGCCCTTGGTGCCGAGCGGCTCCTTCACCACCTGGACGATGATTTCCTGGCCCTCCTTGAGCGAGATCTTCGATCTTCGGCTGCGGCCGATCGCGATCGCCGTCGCGGCCGTCGCCGGCCCGCGTCGTGCCGGTCGCCTCGCGCCCTTTCGCGCCGGCGCTCGCCGTCGTCGCTCGTCTTCGTCATCGCCGGCGAGCTTGTCGAACTCGTCCAGCGTGTCGATCGACGTCGGCGACGTAGAGGAAGCCGTCGCGCTCGAGGCCGAGGTCGATGAAGGAGGACTGCATGCCGGGCAGCACTTTCGAGACCCGGCCCTTGTAGACGTTGCCGACGACGCCGCGGTGCCGTTCGCGCTCGACGAAGATTTCGGCGACGAGGTCGTCTTCGAGGATGGCCACCATGGTCTCGTGGCCGTTGGAGGAGACGATCATCTCCTTCTGCATTCACGAACTCCCTGAACGCTCGCCTCGCGCTCGCGCTGCGGAGCGCGAGGCTTCCAGCCGACGTTCGCGTTAGTTCGTGAATCTGCGCATGCGTACGTTGAGCACCAGCCCGAAGCCCGCGAGCGTCGCGATCATCGACGACCCTCCGTAGCTCATGAGCGGAAGCGTCAGCCCTTTGACGGGCGCCAGCCCTGCCGACATGGTGATGTTGTAGACCACCTGGAAGGTGAAGCTGGCGAGCACGCCGAGCACGAGTACGACCCGAGCCGATCCTTGGCCAGACGGGCCGCCTCGAGCGTGCGCAGAATCACGAACAGATACAGGCCGAGCGCCACCAGGACGCCGGCGAAACCCCTGCTCCTCGGCCAGCACCGAGAAGATGAAATCGTTGTGGGCGACCGGGAGAAACCGCAGTTGCCCCTGCGTCCCCTGCTTGAAGCCCTTGCCCGTCAGAGCCCGCCCGACCCGACCGTGATGCGCGCCTGGATCTGCTGGTAGCCGGCGCCTTTCGCATCCTGTGACGGGTCGAGGAACGTCGAGATCACCGCGATTTCTGGTAATCCTTGAGCGCGAACTTCCACGCGATCGGCGCCGCGAGCAGCAGCGCGAGGAACAGCACGCCGAGGATGCGCATCTGCATCCCGGCGAGATAGGCGACCGCGAGGAACACCGGCAGCAGCGTCACCGCCGTGCCGAGGTCCGGCTCCTTGGCGATCGAGCGCGAGCGGAATCAGCGGTCAGCACGCCGCCGATGGCGAGATCGGTCCACGACGGCGCGCCGCGGTTCTCGCCGAAGAACTTCGCGAGCACCAGCGCGACGCCGACCTTGGCGAACTCCGACGGCTGCAGGTTGAACGCCTCTGCAGCGCGAATCCAGCGCCGCGCGCCCATCTGCACCATGCCGAAGAACAGGACGTAGACGCAGCAGCGCGCAGCAGCGCGATGTAGATGAGGTGCGACTTGTCGGTGAAGGTGCGGTAGTCGAGCGTCAGCATGAACACCATCGCGACCAGGCCGAGCACGATGGCGTAGAGCTGCGTGATGTAGCAGGCGCGACATCGCGCGCGTCGGATCGCGCGGTGGTGCTGTAGATCATCGCCACGCCCAGCGCGCAGAGCGCGAGCATCGCGACCAGCAGCGCCCAGTCGATGTGGTAGTAAAGGCGTCGTTCGAACATTTCCTGCGGCATCAACTCGCTGCGTTTACGGAACCAGGTTCGCCTTGAACTCCGGGCTTGGGCGGCAGCGGCCGCCCTTCCTTCTTCGCGAAGAACGTGTCCATCAGGTGGTGCGCGACGAGCGCCGCGTTCGAGCCGTGGACGCCGTGCTCGAGGAACACGACGCCGGCGATCTGCGGGCTTGTCGCGCGGCGCGAAGAACACGAACCAGCCGTTGTCGCGCAGGTCCTTGTCGGTCTTGCCGGCGCGCTCCTTGCCCTGGTTCGAGATGACCTGCGCCGTGCCGGTCTTGCCCGACACGTCGTAGCCTTTCAGGATCGCGTTGTGGCCGGTGCCGGCGCCGTTCACGACCATGCACAGCCCGTCGCGAATCGCCTGCAGCTTCACCGGGATCGAGCGGCGACCTGCGACCGCGGCGGCGGCGGCGGCACCGGCTTCCACCCGCTGCCGTCGTCGACCGCCTTGAGCAGATGCGGCGTCACGCGCGTGCCGCCGTTGGCCAGCGTCGCCGCGTAGACCGCCATCGACACCGGCGTCACCGACACCGAGCCCTGGCCGATCGACACCGACACGGTCTCGCCGGCGTACCACTTTTCCTTCCGGTACTGCTGCTTCCACTCCGGCGACGGCACGAGGCCCTGCACCTCGTTCGGCAGGTCGATGCCGCTCTTCTCGCCGAGGCCGAGCAGCGTCGCCCACTTGTGGATCTTGTCGATGCCGGTCATGTTGCCGATCGGTGTAGAAGCAGACGTTGCACGACTGCTCGATCGCGTGCCGCAGATCCATCGTGCCGTGGCCGCCCTTCTTCCAGCACTTGAACGGGCGGCCGTAGAAGCTGGCGCTGCCGACGCAGTGCACCTTGAAGTCGGGCGTGATCACGCCTTCCTCGAGCGCGCGCGGTCGCGACCGCCATCTTGAACGTCGAGCCCGGGCGAGTAGCGGCCCTGAATCGCGCGATCGTTCAGCGGACGATCCTCGTCGGTCGTCAGCGACGCCCAGGTCGACGCGGTCGATCGCCGGCCGCGAAGGCGTTCGGATCGTAGGCCGGGCGGCTCGTGAAGCCGAGCACGTCGCCGTTGCTCGGATCGAGCACGACCGCCGCGCCGTTGAAGCCCGAGCCGATCGAACCCGTCCTCGATCGCCTTCTGCACGTCGTAGTCGATGGTCAGCTGCAGGCGCTTGCCCTCGGTCGGCTGATCCTCCTCGAGCGTCCGGATCTCGCGGCCGACGCTGTTGACGACGACGCGCCTGGCGCCGTCCTCGCCCATCAGCATGCGCGTTGTAGATCTTCTCGATGCCGGACTGCCCGACGATGTCGCCGCTCTTCAGCGCGTCGCTGTCGCCGACACTGTCGCGTCGCTCACCTCGCCGACGTAGCCGAACAGATGCGCCGCCAGCGTGTCGGGATAGCGCCGCGTCGGCACCTGCTCGACGACGACGTCCGGGCAGCTCGAAGTCGAGCCGCCGCGCGCGTGACCGCCGCGACCTGCGCGAGCGTCGCGTCCTGCACGACCGACGATCGGCCGATACGACGGCTCGCGGCGATGGCGGTCGACGATCTGCCGGACGCTCGGCTTCGTCGATGCCGAGCACCGCGGCCAGCAGCCGCACGGTGCGATTCAGGTCCTTGGTGTGCTCGCGGACGATCGAGATGCTGTAGGAGCGGCGGTTCTCGACCAGCACCTTGCAGGTCGCGATCGAACACGATGCCGCGCGGCGCCCGCAGCGCGAGCGTCCGCTGATGGTTGTTCTCCGCCATCTCCTCGAACTTCGCGTGCTGCACGACCTGCAGCACCCAGAAGCTGACCGCGAGGACCGAGAAGACGACCGTGATCGACGTACTGCAGGATCGACAGTCGAATCGTGATGCCTGCGACGATCTTCACCATGGGCGCCATCGAAGTCTCACCGCCGGAGCCGGGATCTTGCCGGCTCGGCGCCGTTCCACGGCTCCAGGTAGAAGCTCGACCAGCTGAAACGCCACGACGCCGACGACGGCGTTGGCGGTCGCCTGCCCGGCGACCGCCGCATACGGCGTGCCAAAATGCCTCAAGTCGAGCAGCATGTATAGCCCCATGAACACGGCCGCGTGCAGCACGGTGGCGCCAAAAAACACGACGAACCGCGGCAGCGGCTGCGCGACGATGAACTGCGTGCCGATGATGCCGGCGAGAAACCCGACAATCGTCTTGGCCAGCCCGCCGATCCCGATGACGCCGCTCGACAGCGCGTCCTGCACGAGCCCGGCGAAGGTGCCCGTCAGCAGTCCGGTCGCCGGTCCGGACGTCAGCGCGACGTACACCACGACGACCAGCACCAGGTCGACCGCGACCGATGCCCCGCACGAGGAAGCGAGCCAGCGTGGTCTGGAGCGCGAGCGCCACCGCCACGGCCAGGATGACCCCGGCGGCCTTCACTCGAGGCCTCGGCGGCGTCCGCGCGCCGGCGTCGGCGTCAGCACGACCAGCACTTCTTCGAGCGACGAGAAATCGACCGCCGGCTTCACCGTGATGCGCTTGTACGGCGGCGCCGCTCTTCTCCACCGACTCGACGCGTGCCGATGACGAAGCCCTTGGGATAGATCCCGTCGATGCCCGACGTCACCACGATGTCGCCGGCGACCACGTCGGCGACCTCCGACACGTATTCCGAGCCGCAGGCGATCGTCGCCGCCGCCGACGACCACGCCTTGCGCGCGCGACCGCTCGATGAGCGCGCCGGCCGCGGCGTTGCGGTCGATGAGCAGCTGCACCTGCGCCGACCGCGCGCTCGGCACGACGACGCGGCCGACGACGCCGGCCGGCGCGATGATCGCCATGTCCGGCGCGCAGCCCGTCGCGCGTCCCCTTGTCGATCGTCACGGTCCGGAAATCCGGCGTCGCCGCCGCGCCGATGATCTCCGCGGCCGTGGTCTTGCAGCGCAGACGCGCTCGCGCATCCCGAGCAGCTGTCTCGAGGCCGCGCGTCCGGTCGGCCAGGGCGCGCTGCTCCTGCACGCGCGATCTGCGCCGTCGGCCAGCTGCGTCTTCAGCTCTGTCGTTCTCCGGCCTTGACGTGCCGCAGGCCGACGTACGCCGCTCCACACGCGCGGATCCACCGAGACAGCCGCCCGACAGGCCGCGCTGCAGCTCGGAGAAGACGCCGAAGGTCACCTGTCTCGAGCACCGGCACGCCGGTGCGCGAGTTGACCTGCGCGGAAATGAGCAGGATGTGCCCCAGCGATGATCGCCGAGGAACAGGTAGCCCGATCGTTGACGGATATCGAGGAGTGCCAGTAACAGCGGCGGCCCGAAAGGGCGCCCTACGGCGGGCCGGCCTTCAGGCCTGCCTAATCGATCGAAATCTTCCTCAGCAGGTTGAAGTCCGAGAGCATCTTGCCGGCGCCGAGCACGACCGACGACAGCGGATCCTCGGCCATCGCGAGCGGCAGGCCGGTTTCCTCGCGCAGCCGCTTGTCGAGATTCTTCAGCATCGAGCCGCCGCCGGTCAGCACGATGCCGCGGTCGACGATGTCGGCCGACAGCTCCGGCGGCGTGCGCTCGAGCGCGACGCGCACCGCGTCGACGATGACGTTGACCGTTTCGGCGAGCGCCTCGCGGATCTCCTCGTCGGTGATCGTGATCGTCTTGGGCACGCCCTCGATCAGGTGGCGCCCCTTGATCTCCATCGTCATCCGCTCTTCGAGCGGGAAGGCGGAGCCGATCTCGATCTTGATCGCTTCGGCGGTGCGCTCGCCGATGAGCAGGTTGTACTGTCTTCTTGATGTACTGGATGATCGCCTCGTCCATCTCGTTGCCGGCGACGCGCACCGCCTTGCTGTAGACGATGCCGGCCAGCGAGATGACGGCGATGTCGGTCGTGCCGCCGCCGATGTCCACGATCATGTTGCCCGACGGCTCGGTGATCGGCATGCCGGCGCCGATGGCGGCGGCCATCGCTTCCTCGACCAGGTGCACCTCGCTGGCCTTGGCGCGGTAGGCGCTGTCCTTGACCGCGCGCTTCTCGACCTGCGTGATCTCCGACGGCACGCCGATGACGATGCGCGGCCGGACCCAGACGTTGCGGTTGTGCGCCTTCTTGATGAAGTAGGTCAGCATCTTCTCGGTGACCTCGAAGTCGGCGATGACGCCGTCCTTCATCGGCTTGATGGCGACGATGTTGCCCGGCGTGCGGCCGAGCATGTCCTTGGCGTCCCTGCCGACGGCCTCGACGCGGCCGTTGACCTTGTTGATGGCCACGATCGACGGCTCGTTGACGACGATGCCCTTGCCGCGCGCGTAGACGCAGGTGTTGGCCGTGCCGAGGTCGATGGCCAGATCACTGCGAGAACAGCGAAAGCATCGAACGAAGACTCAATTGATCTCCTTGGTAGTCGCTCGTCGATGGGTCCAGCACAGAGTCGTTCCGTGCAGTCGTGTGCAATCCGACGACCAGCTGACGACTATGACGCGACTGACGTATTAGTTATCGGCGGGATCGACGGCGGCCTGAATACCGTTCTTCCCGGAGTCTTTGACCTGCGTATATGCGCCTTGTCCGCGGCCTGCACCGAGCTCTTCGGCCGAGGCGCGCCACGTCGGGCAGCGTGGCGACGCCGATCGACGCGGTGAGGTGGATGTCGAGGCCGATCTCCGGCCAGGAAACTGATGCGCCGCAATCCGCTCGCGAATGCGCTCGCCGACCGCGAACGCGCCCTTCGCCGCCGGTATCGGGCAGGACGAGCGCGAACTCGTCGCCGCCGAAGCGGCGCCACGACGTCGGTTTCGCGCGCGCTGCTGCCGGATGACGGCGGCCGCCTCCACCAGCGCGCGGCTGCCGAACAGGTGCCCGTGCGTGTCGTTGACGCGTCTTGAACCCGTCAAGATCGATGAACAGCAGCGACAGCGGGCGGCCGCTGCGCGAGGCGCGCTTGGTTTCGCGCCGCAGCACGAGGTTCAGGTAGCGCGAGTTGTACGAGGTGCGTCAGATCGTCGGTGACCGACAGCGCCTCCGCGCGCTTCAGCAGCAGCGCGTTGTCGAGGCGCGACCGACGCCGGTTCGAGCAGCATCCGCACCGCGCGCAGCATGCTCGCCGACCAGTCGCGGCTCGCGCGCCGACGGCTGCGCGATCGAGCGCGACGAGCGCGCCGACGCGGCGGCCGCGGCAGCTGAGCGGAAACGCGACGACCGCGCCGACCGACGGCGTCGGTCACGCGCGGGATCGCGGCGTCAGGTCCGCGGTCACGAACTCCTGGCCGCGATGCATCACCCAGTTCGGCGATCGCGTAGACCGCCGGTCCCATGTCAGGTGCGAGGCCGCGATCGGCGAGCACGGACAGCTGTCCGGACAGATCGGCGGATACCACGGCCCAGCACGGCGCGGGCACCCAGCGTCGACGCGCGGTCGACGAATCACCTCGGCGATCTTCGGCGGCTCGAGCGTCGACGTTGACGCGCGCGGACGATATCGATCGAGCGCGTCGCGCCGTTCGACGCGACTGCGCAGCGCGCGCTGAAAGACGCGCAGCCGTGCGGACAGATCCAGGCCGGGCGTCGTCAGCGAGATCTCGCTCGCGCGACGCAGCTTCGATCCGCTTCCTGGCCGGCGGGACCGACCGCCTGGAACAACGCGACCGGCATCCGTGGGGCTCTGACTGGCTGAAGACATCAGCTAAGTGCTTCTATCCTCTGCAAATATAGCACATCGTCCGCTTGTAACTGCTTGCCACGTCGCAAGTTCCTAGCCTAAAATGAAAGTTTCCAAGGTAGCCCCAATGACCATGCTCGATCGGATGCGCCGCCACAGGGACTGGCTCAAGTGGAGCCTCGGCCTGGTGTGCGTGGCGTTCGTGCTCTTCTACATCCCCGATTTCCTGCGCGGCACCGGCGCGGACGCCGCCTCGGGCGACACCGTCGCGAAGGTCGACGGCCACGAGATCACGCAGCGTCGACTTCCGCCGCACCTATCAGGCTCAACTGCAGGCCTATCGGTCGGCGCTACGGCGGCAACATGAACGACCAGCTGCTGAAGCAGCTCGGCATCGAACAGCAGATCCTGCAGCAGATGGTCGACGAGCGCGCCGCGCTGGCCGAGGCGCGAGCGGCTCGGCATCAAGGTCAGCGACGAGGAAGTGCGGCAGCGCATCTTCGCGATGCCGGCGTTCCAGGAGAACGGCGGGTTCATCGGCGAGGCGCGCTACCAGCAGCTGCTCCGGCATGCAGCGGCCGCCGATGATCGCGTCCGAGTTCGAGGACAACGTCCGCCGCGGTCTCGCCGGTCGAGAAGCTGCGCGGCGTCGCTCACCGACTGGCTGTCGGTGAACGACGACGGATCTCGAGAAGGAATACCGCCGCCGCAACGACAAGGTGAAGCTCGCCGTCGTCAGTTTCACGGCCGACAGCGTTCCGCACGCAGGTGACCGCCACCGACGCCGGAGGTCGCCGAGCCACTTCGAGGCCCACAAGAACGATTTCAAGATCCCCGAGAAGCGCAAGATCCGCTACCTGCTGATCGACGTCGAGGCGCTGCGCGCGAAGATCGATCGTCCCGGCCGCCGACATCGAGCGCGGAATACAACAACAACAGCGAGCAGTACACGACGCCGGAACAGGTCGCGCGCCAGCCACATCCTGCTCAAGACCGAAGGCAAGGACGACGCGGACGGTGAAGGCGAAGGCCGAGGAACTGCTCAAGCAGGCGCAAGGCGGCGCCGACTTCGCGGAGCTCGCGAAGAAGAATTCCGAGGACGAGGCGAGCGCGAAGAACGGCGGCGACCTCGACTACTTCGGCCGCGGCCGCATGGTGCCGGAGTTCGATCAGGCGGTCGTTCGCGATGCAGCCGGGCACGATCAGCGACCTGGTGAAGACGCAGTACGGCTACCACATCATCAAAGCTGGTCGACAAGAAGAACGCGACGACGCGGCCGCTCGCCGAAGTGCGGCAGCAGCTGACCGATCAGCTCGCCTACCAGCGCGCGCAGGCGCAGGCGGCCGACCTCGCGCAGAACCTCGAAAAGCAGATCAGCAAGCCGGCGGATCTCGACAAGGTCGCGAAGGCGCAGGGGCTCACCGGTGCAGGAGTCGGGCTTCTTCGCGCGCGACGAGCCGATCCTGGGCCTCGGCCCGGCGCCGGAGGCGGCCAACAAGGCGTTCGACATGAAGACCGAACGACGTCGCCGGCCCGCTGCGCGCGTCGCGCGGGTTCGTGTTCGAGACGCTCGTCGCGAAGCAGGATCCCTACGTGCCGAAGGTCGACGAAGTGAAGGACCGCGTCCGCGACGAGGTCGTGAAGCAGAAGGCGCGCGACCTGAGCAAGGCAGAAGGCGGCGGAGCTCGCCGCGAAGCTGAAGTCGGCGCCCGATTTCGAGAAGGCGGCGAAGGCGGCCGGCGTCGAGGCGAAGACCACCGAGCTCATCACGCCAGGACTCGCCGATTCCCGACCTCGGCGTCGCGCCAGCCGTCGAGGACGCCGCGTTCAAGCTGCCGGTCGGCGCCGTCAGCGATCCGATCGCGACCGACAACGGCACCGCCGTGATCAAGGTGCGTCGAGAAGAAAGAAGTGACGCCGGAGGAGTGGACGATCGTCGAAGGATCGCTTCCGCGAGGAGCTGCTGACCGACCGCCGCAACCGCTTCTTCTCCGCCTATATGGTGAAGGCGAAGCAGAAGATGAAGATTGAAGTCAACCGCGAGTCTCCAGCGCGCAGCCAGCTGAGCAGATCACCACGGAATTACGAAGAACAGAGCGTCACGAAGAACACACAAGAAGACCTTCTTCGTGTCTTTCGTGACCTTCGTGCTCTTCGTGGTCGAGCGTATCGTCATCAGCGTAAGAACGTGAACGGCAGCAGCGCCAAGCGGCTCGCCGCGGCGGAACATCGCGAACGGGCCGCGCATGATCCGCAGCGCCTCGATCTCCCCGCTCGACAGGTTCGCGCTCAGCCAGCGCGGTCACCGCGGCCGACTGCGGCCGAGTCGCTCGACCCGCTGAACTGTTCCGACAGCAGCTCGTAGAAGCTCTTTCGCGGCGGATAGACGACGAGCTCCACGTCGCTGTCGGCCGCGATCTTCGCGCGCTGCTTCGCCATCGCGACGGCGCGGTCCAGGCCGCCGAGCTCGTCGACCAGCCCGTTCTGCTTCGCCTGCCGTCCGGTCCACACGCGTCCCTGCGCCAGCGCGTCGATTTTCTCGGGCGTGCTGTGCCGCGGAGTCGGCCACCTTCTCCACGAACTGGTCGTAGAACGACCTGCGAGCTGCTCCTGCAGCTTCTTCAGCTCCTCGGGGTTGTAGCGGTCGCGCCGGCGAGTTGATCTCCGCGTTGCGGCCGATGCTGGTCGACTCGATCCGCGCGCCGAGCTTCTCGTAGACGCCGCCGGTGACGAACTTGCCGCCGAAGATGCCGATCGAGCCGGTCAGCGTCGACGGCTGCGCGACGATCACCTGCGCCGGCATGGCGATGTAGTAGCCGCCGGACGCGGCCAGATCCGACATCGACGCGACGAGCGGCCGATCGGCGCGCTCGTTCTTGGTGATCGATCAGCTCGCGCCAGATCGCGTCGGAGGCCGTCGCCGATCCGCCGGGGCTGTCGATGCGCAGCACGATGGCGCGCACCGACGGCTGTCGCGGCGCGCCTGGCGGATGTAGTCGATCAGCGTCTCCGAGCCGGCGACCGGACCGTTCACCGGGTCGTAGCCGCTCTTGCCGCCGGTGATGGTGCCGGTCGCGTAGATCACCGCGATGCGCGGTCCGCTGGTTCAGGCCGACAGACGACGAGGCTGACGCGCGCGTAGTCGTCGCCGTCGAGATGACGCCGCTGCTCGCCGGCGCGCAGCTTGTCGTCCACCTGATCCTCGTAGGCCACATCGTCGACGAGCCCGGCGCGCAGCGCGTCCTCCGGCAGGAACGGCCCATCGTCGATCGATGCGTGCGGATGTCCGGCTTCGTTCTTCTTGCGGCCGTCGGCGATGCCCCGCACGATCTGCTCGCACAGATCGCGGTTCATCGACTCGTCCATCTCCTTGTGCGCCGCGGTGTAGCCCTTCTCCTTGAACGTGTTGACCGCGGTCTTGTACTCGCCGATGCGATGCAGGTCCGGATACGGCGCCGATCTTGTCGAGCGTGCCGCGGAGGAACAGCTCGTAGGTGGCGACGCCCACCAGATCGAGCGGCGTCGAGGGCATCAGGAACACTTTGTCGGCCGCCGTCGCGAGGTAGTACTCGCGGTCGCCGCCGTATTCGAGGTAGGCGTAGACCGGCTTGCCGGACTTCCTGAAGTCGAGCACCGCGTCGCGAATCTCCTGCACCTTGGCCCAGAACGGCGACTCGAACCCGGTCGGCTTGAGCAGGACCGCGCGTGACGCGCGGATCGACCTTCGCCTTGCGCAGGTTGTCCACGACCGACCGCACCGTCGGCGTCTTCGACGCCGCGCAGGTAGCCGACGACGTCGGCGGGCGCGAGCTCCGGTGAGCGACGCCGCCGACGCGCAGCACGAGCGTCGCGTTCGACGGCACGGCCGGTTCGCGGCCGAACAGCGAGATACAGTCAGCGCGAAGCCGACGATCGAGACGAAGAACGCGACGCCGAGCAGCGTAAACAGGATTGCAAATCCACGGCGAGCCATACGTAACTGAACGGAAGTACTC
>ERZ1370068.2745-contig-1877_pt1 | contig 35698 bp, 33 predicted proteins | sample MGYA00561227_ERZ1370068 | MGnify/ENA primary metagenome ERZ1370068 (study PRJEB38410, sample SAMEA6850437) | metagenome | study: Metagenomic assessment of the ecological functions of the soil: analysis of the soil microbiota associated with the... | reverse complement strand
GTTACGTATTGCTGGCCGGATGGTTGTTGCGGGGCCGCGGGACCGGGTCGGAGGCCAACTGCTCGCGGTGATCGGGGATTCGGGGCAGGACGGATGGATGCGGTGCTGCCGAAGGCGGGGACATCGTGCTCGGCACCGAGCTGCTCAGCAGTGATCGGAACTCGGTCCGCCAGAGTGGCCTGATCGGAGCCGTCACCTCGACTTTTCGACCGCCGGGCCAGGCTGGTCGTGATCGGCCTGGTGGTGCTCATCGGGCTCAGCACCCTATTTCCATCTCGGTGGCCGCGATTGGCTGGCCTCGCCTACGTTGGCCCTGACCGCACGGACCGCGACCGGGGACGGCGGATCTCAGCGATTCGCCGGTCGCCTTCAGGTTCGGCGCGGTGTTGATCCAGCTGTTCGGGCTGGTGCTGTCGGCTGGCATCACCGCCGTAATCGTCGACGTCCTGGATCAGCTCGCGGCTGGCCGCTCTGTCCAGCGGGGTCCGGGGGACGCCCGCGCCACCATGTCGTGGTCTGTGGACTCGGCCGGATCGGCACCTCGGCGTCGCCGCCCGGCTGCAGGCGCGGGGGGTACCCGTGGTGGCGATCGAGCGGCGGGAGGACGCCCTGGGCGTGCTACGGGCCCGGCAGCTCAAGATCCCCTGTCATCATCGCGCCTCGCCAGCGACGCGAGCGCCCAGGACATTGCGGGGATTGCCCGGGCGGATGCCGTCCTGGCTGTCACTGACGACGAGGCGGTCAATCTGGAGATCGCGCTCCTGGCCAAGAACGCGAACCCCGGCGTGCAGGGAGCCGGGTCTTCGACCATGATCTGCCGCTCGGGTTGAGGGTCGGCTAGAACTCGGCCCCACCCGCAGCGTCTCGATGCTGGCAGCACCAGCCTTCGCCGCGGCCGCGCTCGGTCGGCGCCGCGAGGTGATCTTCCCGATCGGGCGCCGGGTGCTGCTGTTCACCGAGATCACCGTCAGCCCGAGCTCGTCGGCGCGAGCCCGGACGATCAAGGAGCTGCAGGAAGCCGGCGCCTCCAGAATCCGGCGGAAAGCTGGGGCTCGCACTGGCAGTGGGGGCACGACTCCCACCAACTGGCGGCGAACGACCGGCTGGCCGTTGTGGCGACGAGGGCCGGTTGGCCTGACTGTTCGCGCAACCTCAGGTCGACCCAGCCGACTTCCGGCGGCTCAACAACTCGCCGGCCGGCCACTCCCGTTCGCCCCAGCTGGGTGCAAAAGGATCCGCGCGACGCAGAGCGTCGCTCTGACCCAGTCACGGGCGGGGATCGCATCCCGGGCGTCGTACCACCGCCCCCGATCGCGCTGGCTCGGCGCCAGCCTGCCGGCCTGGTCCGGCGGTCTGTTGCAGCAGCGAGCCGACGACTCCGCGACTTTGTACGGAACCCCGTCGTCGTCCACCGGCATCCTTGGCTTCGACGCAGATCCCGGAGTCGCCGAAGGGCGAGGCAGGCAGCTCGCCCGCCGTTGGCTCACCAGGCCGGTGGGCGCGGAGCACCTCGATCGGTTTGCCGGCGCTGCCGGCCTGGCCCGGCCCGCGGTAGCTGATCGTGAACTGCAGGATGCCCTCCGGGTAGTCGGCTGCGCGCGACCTGTACGACCGTGCTGTCCGGCAGCGTGTGCTGCCCGTGACGGATGTGACCTGGTAGCCCGTCGGCAGCGCTCGGATCCGGAAGGGGACCGGCATCCGCTCGCAGTCCTGAAGGTCAAGCCGGCCGGCGATCCTGCGGACCACGGACGTCGGGAGTCGGCAGCTCCGGGGCACTCGATCACGGCAAGTGACTCGTCGGCGTAGCGCCACCAGAGCGCGCTGCTCGGTGACGTCGTTCTCGGTGTCGCCGAGGGAAGGCCGGCCCGGCCGCGGACCAGGGCGGACTTGCGTACGCCCCGGCGAGGTGCCCGCCGATCCAGGCGGCGCCCTTGGCGCCGATCGCTATCCAGCAGCCCCCGGTGGCGCTCGGGATTGGTCGGGCCGCAGCGAAGGTGTACTCCCAGTCGGCGGTGATGGTCTGGGCGTCGATCAGCCAACCGCTGACGGGCCGCAGCGCTGGGAGCTGGTACCACCCACTCGCCCTGGACGCGGGCTTGATCGGGCTGCTGCCGAGCCAGCGCCGGTTGGGACGGCGAGCAGCAGGGCCGCGGCTGACGGCGCCGACGGCCGCCAGCGCCTGGCGCCGCCGCCGGCGATCGGGCCGCCTCCGCGGACCGCCGGCGCCAGGACTGCCCGCTGCACCTCCGTCGCTTCGACCGGCTGCCAGGTGCGCATGTTCATGGCCGCCGCGAGTGCGTGCCCATCGCCGCCGACGAGGTATTCGGGCCTGCTCGTACTCGCGAGCTGCCGCTACCGAGGCGGTCGGCCGTCTCGCCTGCGATTTCGACCGGCTGCAAGGTCGCTCCAGGACGTAGAGGTACGAGCACGGCGCGCGGCGAGCCGAGGCGCAGGCCGCCACCGCCGCCCGTACGGCCGCCAGGTCGGCGCTCGGCTCGAGCGCGCAGCACGGTCGGTTCGAAGCTGCCGCCGGCCGCCGGGGTAGGTCCGGACCGCTCGGCTCCCGCAGCTGATCCGGCGGTACGCCAGCGCCGGCCAACGATGTCCGGCGGCCAGCACGACCATCGGCCGCGAGCTCCACGCCGGCGCTTCGCAGAGCGCAGCGCGCCAGCGCGCAGTAGAGTCTGATCAGGTCGTCCGCACGACCACACCCCTCAGACTAGGTTCGGTCGGCGAAGCCAGGCACGCACATGGCTCGGCGCAGCTAACGCCCAGGCGACCCAGCGACAGCCTGTTCAGCCGTGCGGCAACGCCGTGCGGGCATCGGGCAACCAGGTGCTCCGGTCGCTCGGGCTCTGGCTGAGCACCGAGTCCCCTGGCCGTCTGGTCGAGTGCCTCGAGCCGGCCCCGTTGGGAGCCCATGCGGCACCGAGTGGCCGATCGGCACTTCGACCTCGACGCAGACGTTCGAGCGGTCGAACGGCCGGCAGAGCGCGGCCTGCTCTTTGCTGTCGGCATGTGCGGGGGTCACCGGCCCGGCCGCCGGAGAGTCCGGAGGTCACGTCGGTCGACGGATGGACGATCCGGGTACCGCCGCCTCGTCCTGACCGCCCCGTCGGCGACAGTGCCCACCGTCGTGGCCGCCGGGGCCGTCACCTCGTTGATCCCGGCCACTCAGTAGCTCGCCGGCAGCTCGGAGAGCCGGCAGGGCAGCAGCACTTCGGCACCGAGCCGAAACCTGACCCGAGCGGCGAGGGCGCGCATCAAGCTGCTCCGGCTCGGCGACCTGGTCGCAGCTGATCGCCGCCACGGCGTTCGTGCAGTCGCCACCACAGCGCGGTATCCGCGTCGTCGACGTCGCTCGCCGGACCGCAAGATTCCGCGGCGCCCAGCCGGCGGTGACCGAGGTCCCGGTACTGAAGAGGTAGCGAGACGCTCCACCACGGCGGAGTCGGGCGCACCCAACTCGGGCGATGCGGCTTCGCTGGGGGAATCGTTGTCCTGCGGCCGGAGCTCGGTCGCCTCCCAGTCTCCTGGCCACAGTGCGGGCCCGGACCAGCCAGCCGGCACCGGTTCCAGACGGTGGGTGAACACCCACTCAAGCCGTCGGCCCGCAACGACCACCCGCGGGCCGGGACAGCAGGCTGGTGCTCACGATCAGGGCTATCGACATAACCGCCGACCGCCGTCGCCGGCCAGGCGAGGCCGCGCCGCCGGCGCCGCCGGGTGGCCTGAACGGAGAACCGGATGCGCGAGGCGCCGGACCTCCGACTCTTCCGGCGGATTCCAGGTGCGGCGGGAACAGTCAGCTGCTTCGGCAACCGCGGCGCCGTCGGCGCCGAGCACGCGGAAACGCCTGGTCGAGCTCCCGCCGGACAGCCGGTGGCCGTGGCCGGTCGAGCACGCCGGCGATCTCGCCGAGAGTGAGGTCGGTCGCGACAGCTGAGGACGACCGAGCGCCCCGTTGCAGCGGGCGAGTCGCCAGCAGCTCCGGCCGATGCCTGGTCCGCGTCGTGAGGCCCGGCGCCGAGCCCGTCCCGGCCCCCTCGGCCGGCCGCTCCCGCGCAGGAAGGCTGTCTGGAAGGTCAGCCGCCGCAGCTCAGGGCTCGGAGTCGGCCAGGACGACCAGCGGCCGCCCGCCGCAACCATCACCTCGGCCGCGAGCACGGCCGGGCGCCATCGCAGAGCGCCGTGCACCACCGCAGCAGGTCCGCCAGTTCCACGGCACTAGTTCGTCCAGCGGCCAGCGTGGATCAGGGCCCCACCCGGCGCAAGGCGCCCACCGCACCGATTCGCGCCGCGGCCGCGGGCAGGCGTACGGGCGGCCCTCAGCCGTTCAGCGCGCAGCGGAGACGACCGCGCGCGCGGCCTCCTGCACCTCGGCCAGGTGGTCGGGCCCTCGGAAGGACTCGGCGTAGATCTTGTAGACGTCCTCGGTGCCGGACGGGCGGGCCGCGAACCACGCCGACTCGGTGGCGACCTTGAGGCCGCCGATCGCGGCGCGTCGTTGCCGGGCGCGCGTGGTCAGCTTGGCCGTGATCGGCTCGCCGGCCAGCTCGGTCGCGGTGACCGCTGACGGACGAGCTTGGCCAGCGCCGGCCTTCTGCTCGCGGTTGGCCGGCGCGTCGACCCGCGCGTACGCCGGAGTCGCCGTGCTCGCGCGGTCAGCTCGGCGTAGTGCTCGCTCGGGGACTGCCCGGTCACGGCGCTGGATCTCGCTGGCGCAGCAGGGCGAGCAGGATGCCGTCCTTGTCGGTGGTCCAGGTCGCTGCCGTCGCAGCGCGAGGAACGACGCGCCCGCCGACTCCTCGCCGCCGAAGCCGACCGACGCCGTCGAGCAGCCCGGGCACGAACCACTTGAAGCCGACCGGCACCTCGACCAGCCGGCGGCCGAGGCCAGCGGCGACCCGGTCGATCATCGACGAGACGACCAGCGTCTTGCCGATCGCGGCGTCGGCGCGCCAGCCCGTCGCGGTGCGCCGTACAGGTACTGGATCGCGACGGCGAGGTAGTGGTTCGGGTTCATCAGGCCGACGTCGGGCGTGACGATGCCGTGCCGGTCGGCGTCGGCGTCGTTGCCGGTGGCGATGTCGTAGCGCGTCCTTGTTGCCGATCAGGCGAGCCATCGCGTACGGCGACGAGCAGTCCATCCGGATCTTGCCGTCCGCAGTCCAGCGTCATGAACGCCAGCGTCGGATCGACCGAGCGGGTTGACCACGGTCAGGTCGAGGCCCAGGTGCGTCGGCGATCGTCGCCCCAGTACTGGACGCTGGCGCCGCCCATCGGGTCGGCTCCGATGCGCACCCCGGCCTCGCGGATCGCGTCGAGGTTCGAGCGCGTTGGCGCAGGTCGCTCGCACGTAGGCGCCCGAGGATAGTCGAACCGGTTGATGCGTCCGCGCTGACCTGCGCGAACGGCGTCCGCCTGATCGCGCGGCGGGTCGGCGCAGCAGCTCGTTGGCGCGGGCGGCGATCACGCCGGTGGCGTCGGTGTCGGCCGGGCCGCCGTGCGGCGGGTTGTACTCGAACCCGCCGTCGCGCGGCGGGTTGTGCGACGGGTGACCACGATGCCGTCGGCGGTGCTGGCGCGGCGTCTGCGCTCGCGTTGTGCACCACGATCGCGCGGGACACGGCCGGCGTCGGGGTGTAGTCGTCGTCGCCCTCGGCACAGACCGTCACGCTCGTTGGCGAGCAGCACCTCGATCGCCGTCGTCCAGGCCGGCTCGGAGAGCGCGTGGGTGTCCCTGCCGATGAACAGCGGGCCGGTGATGCCCCTGGGCGGCGCGGTACTCGACGATCGCCTGGGTCGTCGCAGCGATGTGCGCGTCGTTGAACGGCGGTGTCCAGGCTCGACCCGCGGTGTCCGGAGGTGCCGAATGACGACCTGCTGGTCGGGATTGCTCGGGTCGGGGGTCAGGTCGTGAGTAGGCCGCGATCACGGCATCGACGTCGATCAGGTCTTCGGGTTGGGCCGGCTGGCCGGCGCGAGGGTGAGCCATGGCAGCCATTCTGCCCGATCCCCAGCCTCCCGTGGGGGAGGCCGCCTGGCCGACGTCAAAGTGGGTGACTCCGCCGACATCGGCGCTGTCCGACTCTTTGACAGGATGGCGGCCATGAGTTCGTCGAGCTTCAGCCGCCACGGTGCGGTCGACCTGTCCGCCGCTGGCACAGCGGGCCAAGCAGGCCGGAGCTGGCACCGGGAGCCGCGCCAGGCCGGGACCGGCTCGTACGTGGTCGAGGCGACCGAGCAGACCTTCGAGGCGGAGGCGATCCGCAAGTCGGTGAAGCACCCGGTGGTGGTGGAGCTCTACTCGCCGCGGGTCGCCACCGGGCAGAAGCTCTCCGACGCGCTGGCGGCGCTCGCCGACCGCGAGTCCGCCGGGCGAGTTCCTGCTGGTCCGGGTGAACGTCGATGCCGCCCCCGGGATCGTCCAGGCACTCGGGCTGCAGGCGGTGCCGACGGTGATCGCGGTGATCGGCGGGCAGGTCGCCCCGCTGTTCCAGGGCGTGCTGAGCAAGGACCAGGTCCAGCGCGTACATCGAGCAGCTGCTCAAGGCCGCGGTCGCCAACGGGATCGTCGGCCGGGCCGAACCGGTGGCGCCGGCACCAGCAGCCGCAGGCTGAGCCGGAGAGAGCCGCCCGCGTCCGACCCGCGATTCGCCGCCGCCGACGAGGCGTTGGAGAAGGGCGACTTCGCGGCCGCGGCCGCCGAGTTCGACAAGCTGCTGCAGGCCAACCCGAACGATGCGGAGGCGCAAGGCCGGGCACGGCGCAGGCCGGGCTGCTCGGCCCGGGCAGCTCGTCCTCGACCCGGCGCGGCCGTCGCCGGCGGCCGCCGGCTCGACTGACGTGGTCGACCAGCTGGCCGCTGCCGACGCGGAGATGGTCACGGGCCAGGCGGAGGCCGCGTTCGACCGGCTCATCGAGGTCGTCACGGCGCAGCTCCGGCGATGACCGCAACACCGCGCGGGTCCGGCTGCTCGAGCTCTTCGAGACCCTCGGCACCAGCGATCCGCGGGTGCTCAAGGCTCGCCGCGACCTGATGGCCGCGCTTCTTCTGATCGACGAAGCGTCGCAGGCTCATTCAGGTTGCTCGGCGGATCGATGCGGTTGGACCGACGTGAAACGTGGCCTGCTCGGCCGGGCGCCGTCGACGTCATCATGCTCGAGCACCGTCGACAGGCGACAGCGTCGCCGACAGCTCGCCACGCCGCAGCGCACGCGCGACGCCGGCGAGCGCCAGCCCGGCAGCGCGCGAGCCGACGCCGGGCACCGTCACGCCGGCGTCGAGACTGCCTGACCAGGCAAACTACCGGCTGGTCCGCTTCGTCGGCGTCGGCGGCAACGCGGACGTACGGCACCGGCTGAGGGCGGAGACGTCACGGTCGCGTTCGGCACCGGGCACCTATCAGCTGAAGGGTGCGGGCAAGAAGCCCGATCACGGTGACGCTCGCCGGGCAGCAAGCTTCGCTGCTGGTGGCCGGGACGATCAGTGGTGACTACCACGCGCAGGGCGACAAGGCCGACTTCACCATCCGGCAGGCCACGGGCAGTCGCACGCTGACCGCCGCAGGCAGACGCGCACGCTGACGATGGACGACGTCGGCAACGTGCTGCGGACTCACCGGCAGCGGCACGCTCTGCGTGCTCGCCGGGGCTGCTGCACCGTCACCTTTGACAATGTGCGGCTGGAGCTCGGAGAAGGCCTGAGCGCCATCAGCCGAGTCTCGAGCCGTCCTCGGTGTAGGCCATCTGGCCGGGCTCCAGGCGACATCGCGATGGTGAGCCGACGGTGGGCGAGCGGCGTCAGCAGCCCGGCCGCCGTCGTCCAGGTCGACCAGTGCCACCCTGCTTGATCTCGGTGGGCTGCAGCGACCAGGTCGCCGAGCTCGGCACTCGGCCACCGTGCCGCCGTCGAAGATCATCTCGATGGCGTCGTCCCAGCCGAGGTACGGCGGCAGCCAGTCGACGACCACACAGCCGGCCGACGGCCAGCTCGATCCCCAGCTCCTCGCGCACCTCGCGACCGCGCCGAGCCGGGGTGTCTCCTCGCGGCTCGACGATGCCGCCGGGCAGCTCCCAGTCCGGTCTTGAACTGGGTCTCGCACAACAGCACCCGGCCGCGGTCGTCCCGGATCAGCACGTGAGCGATCAGCCGCTTCCTCGGCAGCGCCGAGTTCATCACTCCGGAGAACCCGGTCGGGCCGGCGACCTGGTCGCGTGGCCAGCCGGGCGAAGATCATCTCGTCGCCGTACGAGCCGTCCGCCATCGGCAGCGCCTCGCCGCCGGACCCCTCCAGCCGGAACCCGGCACGCAGCACCGCGCGGCGCGCGGTGTGGTCGGTGGCCGGCACCGAGATCTCGAGCCGGCGCAGCCCGCCCTGCCAAGCGCATCGGCAGCGCCGCGGCCTGATCGCCTGGGTGAGCTCGTCCAGAGCCAGCGGTACCGATCCAGGTGAGGGTGGCGACGCCGCCCTCGCCGGCGCTGATCTCGATGTCGAACCGGGTCACCCGTCAGGACTCGTCGGCCACCTCAGCTGTGCTTGGCGGTCGGCGGCTGCCGGTGCGCCGGCACTTGTCGGCTGGATGGATCCCGCCTCGGCTTCGTCCGGTGCCATGATCGCCGGCTCCTCCGATCCGCCTCCCGGCCTCGGCGTCCCCGGTGCCGGCCGGGTTTCGCGCCACCGGCCGGCCGTGACTGCCGGGCTGCCCGAAGGTCGCCGGCCTTGCTGGCCTCGACCTCCGCCGCGGTCCGGGTTGGCGAGACCCGCCTGGCCGCTGCGCGGACGCCGGCCTCGACCTTCTCCGGCTCCGTCCTGTTCCTCGTCCGACCACGGACTCGAACCGCAGCCAGACGGCGCCGAGCGGCGGTACTGGTCACCGTTCGCCGAGGCGACGTAGCCGTGGGCGGGATCTCGACCGCGACCACCTGGCCGAGGTTCCCGATCTGGCCGGTGCCGTCGTAGACGTCGGCGTCGGTGTTCAGGATCTCCTTCCAGACCCCGATCGCCGGGCAGCCCGATCCGGTAGTCCGGCGCGCGGTTCGGACGAGAAGTTGATGAGGCAGGCGATCATCTGGCCCTCGCCGTCGTAGCGCAGCCAGGAGAAGACGTTGCCGCCGCGGTCGTCGGCGTCGATCCAGGAGAAGCCGGACGGGATCGTTGTCGTGCTGTCCACAAGGCCGGGTTCTCCTTGTAGATCGCGTTCATGATCCTTGATCAGCCGCTGGACGCCGCGGTGGCCCCAGTTGCGCGCTCTCGCCCCAGTCGATGCTGCGGCTCCTCGGAGAACTCCCGGCGCTGACCGAACTCGGTGCCCATGAACAGCAGCTTCTTGCCCGGATGCGCCCACATGAACGCATAGAAGGCCCGCAAGGTGGCGAACTTGCGCCACTCGTCCTGCGGCATCCGCTCGAACATCGACCCCTTGCCGTGCACCACCTCGTCGTGGCTGATCGGCAGGATGAAGTTCTCCGAGTACGCGTAGGCCATCGCGAAGGTCATCTCGTGGTGGTGGTACTGCCGGTAGATCGGCTCGCGGCCGATGTAGCGCAGCGAGTCGTTCATCCAGCCCATGTTCCACTTGAAGCCGAAGCCCAAGCCCGCCGTGGTTCACCGGCCGGGTGACGCCCGGCCAGGAGGTCGACTCCTCGGCGATCAGTCATCGTGCCCGGCTCGCGCCGCGTACGCGTGGGCGTTGGTGCGCTGCAGCATCTCGATGGCCTCGAGGTTCTCGTTGCCGCCGTACTTGTTCGGCATCCACTCGCCAGCCTCGCGGGAGTAGTCCAGGTAGAGCATCGAGGCGACCGCGTCGACCCGCAGGCCGTCGATGTGGAACTCGTGCAGCCAGTAGTAGGCGTTGGAGATCAGGAAGCTCTTCACCTCGTTGCGGCCGAAGTTGAAGATGTAGGAGCCCCAGTCCGGGTGCCAGCCCAGGCGCGGATCCTCGTGCTCGTACAGGGCGGTGCCGTCGAAGCGCTGCAGCGCCCACGGGTCGGTGGCGAAGTGGCCCGGCACCCAGTCGATGAGGACGCCGATCCCGGCCTTGTGCAGGGCGTCGACGAGATGGCGGAACTCGTCCGGGGATCCGAACTTCGACATCGGCGCGAAGTAGCCGGTGACGTGGTAGCCCCACGAGCCCTCGAACGGGTGCTGCGCGACCGGCAGGAACTCCGACATGGGTGTAGCCCTGCCAGCTGACGTACTCCACCAGCTGGTTGGCGAGCTCGAGGTAGGTCAGGCCCTTGCGCCAGGACCCCAGATGCACCTCGTAGACGCTGATCGGCTCCTTGTACAGCTGCCTCTGGCCGCGGTACCACATCCACTGGTCGTCGCCCCAGGCGTACTGGCTCTCGTAGACGATCGAAGCTGTGTGCGGCGCCGCCTCGGCGAAGCGGGCCATCGGGTCGGCCTTGGTCCGCCAGACGCCGTCGGTACCGAGAACCTCGAACTTGTACAGGTTGCCGGTGCTGCACGCCCTCGACGAAGAGCGCCCAGACGCCGGCACCGGGCACCAGGTGCAGGTAGGAGTTCTCGCCGTTCCAGTAGTTGAAGTCACCGACCAGCCGGACGGCCTGCGCGTTCGGTGCCCAGACCGAGAACCGGGTGCCGAAGATCGCTCCGCGCTCCGAGTCCTCGATGGTCATCTCGTGCGCGCCAAGCCTGCGCCAGCACTCGGTGTCGTGGCCCTCGTGGAAACCGGTGAGGTCCCAGCCGGTCAAGCCACCGCTCGGATCGAATGCCATCTACTGCTCCTTCACTTCGTCGCTCGAACCGGTGGCTCGACTCGCGTCGGAGCCGACTGAACCTTCATCGGCCACTGGGCCGCCCGGGAGGGTGGGTCGGCGCCCCGGCCAGGGTGGCGATCGCCGCAAGCGGGATGCCGACCCAGTCGGGCCGGTTCCGCGTCTCGTAGACCACCTCGTAGATCGCCTTGTCCAACTCGTACGCGCGCAGCGTGGCCGCATCCGCCGGATCCAGCGGGCCGCCGGCGTAGCCGCGCAGGAACGCGGTCCGGCACTCGGCTGCCCAGGCGACGCTGCCCGGCCCCGGCACGCTCGCCGCCGCATAGTCGAAGGAGCGCAGCATGCCCGCGATGTCGCGCCAGACGCTGTCGGGCGCGGCCCGTTCCGCCAGCGACTTGACCGGCTCGCCCTCGAAGTCGATGATCTTCCAGCCGCCGGGCGTGTGCGGGGTCTGGCCGAGGTGGAAGTCCCCGTGCACCCGCTGCACCTCGACGATCCCGGACCCGAGGTCGTCGAAGCAGGCCCGCAGCTGCTCGACGTAGGGGCCGAGGTCGGGCGCGATCAGCGCGGCCTGCGCCAGCCGCTCCTTCATCGTCGAGGCGATCCGCGGCCCGAGCACCCGGGCGGTGGGAACGCGGCCCGCAGCGCGGCGTGGGTCTCGGCCAGCGCATGGCCGAGGTTGCCGGCCTCCGGTCGCGAAGCTCTCGCCGGCGCGCAGCGAGTCCAGCGCCAGGCCCCAGCCGTCGACGGCGTCGGCAAGCTTCTCCACCACCATGGCCAGATCGGCCTGCTGCATCTGGCCGCCGGAGAACCAGCTGCCCTCGACCCAGCCGTACAGCCGCGCAACGTCCTCGATGCCGGCGCGCGTTGAGCGCGTTGTGCACCTCGATGTCGAGGTTGCGGCCCAGCTCGAGCCGGCGGAAGAACTTGGCCATCGCGAGGTCGCCGAACATGACGGAGGTGTTGCTCTGCTGTCCGGTGAAGACGTACGGGGTCAGCTCGGTGGACAGCGCGCCGCGGTCGGCGAGCCGGAATCGCACCTCGGTGTCCGGGCCGCGGAGCTGGCGGGCGGCGAGCAGGGCTCGCAGGATCAGCCGGCAGGCCTGCGGGTCGCGGGTGGCGTCGTACGCGACGGTCGCGCCCAGCTCGCGATCGGTGAAGCGGCCGATCTCGGCATGGTGCAGCTCGAGATCGGGGCCCGCCGGTAGGAGACCGGGAGCTGGTAGTACTCCACCGAGGCGGCGGCCGACTCGTCGGCGTCGAGTCGTCGGGGTCCTCATCCGGTCGGATAGGCGATCTCGACGATCTCGAAGCGCACGGCAGGCTCTTCGGTGACCTCGGTCAGCCAGGGCAGCCGGTTCACCGAGCGAAGGCTCGCCCGCCGGCCCTTTCCGGCGAACCAGCGCGCCCCGGTGATGTGCCGCATCAGCTGGTCGGCGACCTCGAGGTCGGGCAGGCGCGTCATCCTGGCCACCACCACCGGCACCAGGCGTCGATCGGCGCCATCGTCTTATGCCCGCGAGCCGTAGCGGATCAGCGTCAGGATGTGCGCCGGGTCGTCGTGCGTGAGCCTGACGAAGGCGTGCTGACCCCAGCGCCAGGTCTGGCCGGTCAGCTCGTCGTGGACCAGGTAGACGTCGGCAGCAGTCAGCCCCAGCGCCTCCATGTCGAGATAGATCTCGGTCTCGACGATGTTGTGCGGATCGAGGCTGCTGATCACGATGACGACGTCGTCGCCGCTGCGCTTAGAGAAGACCAGCGCGCTGGAGTGGGGCGCGTGGTGGAAGTGCAGATCGCGCAGTTGTTGCAGAGCCGGGTGCTCGCGCCGGATGTGGTTGAGCTTGCCGATCAGCAGGTTGAGGTTCTCCCGCTCTCGGCGGCCTTCCAGTCCCGCGGCCGGTACTGGAACTTCTCCGAGTCGAGGTACTCCTCGCGGCCTGTAGCGCCTGCGTTCTCGAACAGCTCGAAGCCGGCGTAGACGCCCCACAGCGGGGACAGCGTCGCGCCGAGGACGGCTCGGATAGTGAAGGCGGGCTTGCCGCCGGTCTGCAGGAAGTGGGGGAGGATGTCCGGGGTGTTGACGAAGAAGTTCGGGCGGAAGAAGCCGTCGGTCTCGGTGGTCAGCTCCTTCAGGTACTCCTCGATCTCCCACTTCTCGTTGCGCCAGGTGAAGTAGGTGTAGCCCTGGTGGTAGCCGACCTTGCCGAGCATGTGCATCATCGCGGGCTTGGTGAAGGCCTCGGCGAGGAAGAGCACGTCCGGGTCGGTCTTGCGAATCTCGCGCGAGCAGCCAGGCCCAGAAGTTGACCGGCTTGTGTGCGGGTTGTCCACCCGGAAGATCCGCACGCCGTGGCTCATCCAGAGCTTCAGGATCCGCAGGCTTTCGAGGTAGATGCCCTCCCGGTCGTTGTCGAAGTTGATCGGGTAGATGTCCTGGTACTTCTTGGGCGGGTTCTCGGCGTACGCGATGCTGCCGTCGGCGTCGCTTGGTGAACCACTCCGGGTGCTCGGTGACCCACGGATGGTCGGGCGAGGCCTGCAGCGCGAAGTCCAGCGCGAGCTCCATGCCCAGCGACTTGACCTCGGCAACGAACCTGTCGAAGGCATCCCAGTCACCCAGATCGGGATGGATGGCGTCGTGACCACCCTCGGCGCTGCCGATCGCCCAGGGCGAGCCTGGGTCGCCGGGTCCCGGATTCAGGGTGTTGTTCGGTCCCTTGCGGAATGAGACCGCCGATCGGGTGGATCGGCGGGACGTAGATCACGTCGAAGCCCATCGCGGCCGCCGCCTCCACCCGCTCGTGGGAGGAGTCGAAGGTGCCCGAGATCCACTTCTTGTTCTCCTCGTCCCGCTTCGCGCCCTCGGAGCGCGGGAAGAACTCATACCAGGAGGCGTACAGCGCCGTCTTGCGGTCGACGTAGATCGGGTAGTTCGGGAGTGGGCGAGACCACGTCACGTGGGCCGTAGCTGTGCATGGCCGTGCGTACGTCGTCGGCGAGCACGACTTCCAGCCGGTCCTCGACCTGCTGGCCCGCGTCGAGGCTCTTGGCGGCACCGCGCAGCAGCGCGGCCGGTCTGTGTGTCGCCCGCCTGATCGGCACGGCCGGCCGCATCGTTGAACAAGATCTTGCCCTCGGCGCAGACCAGCGCGACATCGATCCCCGCCGGAATCTTGATCTCGGCGTTGTGGACCCAGGTCTCCCACGGGTCACTCCAGCCCTCGACCCGAAGGTCCACGGCCCCTCCCGGTCCAGCGACACCGACGCGGTCCACCAGTCGAAGCCCAGCGGTGTCGTCGGATGCATCGACTCGAGCGCGCTCGTTGCCGTCGGGGTCGGTCAGCACCACCGACGCGTTGACCGCGTCATGCCCCTCCCGGAAGACCGTCGCCCGGATCGGGATGGATTCACCGACGACGGCCTTGGCCGGGTACGCGCCGCCTCGATCACCGGCGGAGACCTTGGTCACGGGGATCCGGTCGATCAGCGTGCCGAGGGCCGGCGCTTCGATCCGACGGCCGACGCGAGGTCTGTTGGCGCCGGCGCGGCAGCTGCGGCAGGTTCGTCGCGCTGGCTGAGGAGGCATTGTCGCGCTCGGGCGCAGGTCCTGAGTTGGTTGCCGTCACGGTTGTCAACCTATCGGCCCGGCCCGTCGTGCGTCAGGGGTGAACCAAGATCTGTGCGCTGCTCCGCGCCGAGGCCAGGGAGAGCCAGGTGTCACAGGTCTGACCAGTGGCAGAACAGGCGTTCTGACGGCCGAGTCGCGGCCAGCTAGGTTAGGCGCGTGCGCGCAATCCGTCGATTCACCGTTCGCCCAGTGCTTCCGGAAGTCCTGAAGCCCCTGGGCGACCTGGCCAAGAACCTTCGGTGGTGCTGGCACGCCGATACCCAGGACCTGTTCCGTTCGGTCGATCCGCAGCTCTGGGAGAGCTCCGGCGGCGATCCGCTCCGGCTCCTCGCGGACGTCTCTGTCGAGCGCCTTCAGTCGCTGGCTGCGGACAAGAAGTTCATCAAGAACCTGCGGCTCATTCAGGCCGACCTCGCCGACTACCTGACCGGCGACCACTGGTTCCAGAGCTACGCACGCGGACAACCCGCTCGGCACCCGAAGGGCATCGGCTACTTCTCCCCGGAGTTCGGCATCACCGGAGTGCTGCCGCAGTACTCCGGCGGCCTGGGGATCCTGGCCGGTGACCACCTCAAGGCGGCCAGCGACCTCGGCGTACCGATGATCGGCGTCGGCCTGCTCTACCGGCAGGGCTACTTCCGCCAGTCGCTCAACGCCGCCGGCTGGCAGCAGGAGCGCTATCCGCTGCTCGACCCGAACTCGCTGCCGCTGACCCTGCTGCACGGCGACGACGGGCCGGTACCGGATCGAGGTGCCGCTCGGCGGCCGGACGCTGTTCGCCCAGGTCTGGCTGGCGCGCGTCGGCCGGGTGCCGCTGCTGCTGCTCGACTCAGACGTCGAGCAGAACGCCGGCTACGAGCGGGAGGTGACCGACCGGCTCTACGGCGGCGGCACCGATCACCGGCTCGCGCAGGAGGTGCTGCTCGGGATCGGCGGCGTACGGGCCATTCGGGCCTACTGCGCGGTCAGCGGAGCGCCTGCGCCCGAGGTCTTCCACACCAACGAGGGACACGCGGGATTCCTCGGCCTGGAGCGGATCCGCGAGTACATGCATGAGGGCATGGACTTCGACACCGCGTTGGAACGGAGCCGCGCGGGCACGGTCTTCACCACCCACACCCCGGTGCCGGCCGGCATCGACCGGTTCCCGCGCGAGCTGATCGTCGACCAGTTCTCCAACTTCGACGATGCCGCTGGACCGGGTGCTCGCGCTGGGTGCCGAGGACTACGTCGGCGGCGATCCGAGCAAGTTCAACATGGCGGTGATGGGATTCCGGCTCGGCCAGCGGGCCAACGGCGTCTCGCTGCTGCACGGCGCGGTGTCCCGCGAGATGTTCCAAGGCCTGTGGCCGGCCTTCGACACCAGCGAGGTGCCGATCACCTCGATCACCAACGGCGTGCACCACCTCACCTGGGTGCATCGCGACCTGCTGGAGCTGCTGGAGCGGCCGACCGGCAGCCTGTCGGAGACCGTCGTCGACGGGTTCGACTGGGCGGCCCTCGAGCACGTGGACGCCAAGACCATCTGGGAGCTCACAGCGCAAGATGCGCCGGGAGCTGATCCACCATGGCCCGGGCCAGGCTGGCCGAGAGCAGCGCCAACCGCGGGCTGCCGTCGGAGTGGGTCGGCAACGTCTTGACCCGGACGTCGTCACGTTCGGCTTCGCCCGCCGGGTGCCCTCGTACAAGCGGCTCACCTTGATGCTGCGAGATCCGAGGCGGTTGAAGGCGCTGCTGACCAGCAAGAAACGGCCGATCCAGATCGTGATCGCCGGCAAGTCGCACCCGGCTGACGAGGGCGGCAAGGCGCTGATCCAGCAGATGGTCCAGTTCGCCGACGATCCGGAGGTGCGCGATCGGATCGTGTTCCTGCCCGACTACGACATCTCGATGGCCAAGCGCGCTCTACCCGGGCTGCGACGTGTGGCTGAACAACCCGCTGCGACCGTACGAGGCCTGCGGCACGTCGGGCATGAAGGCCGCGCTGAACGGCGCCGCCAACCTCTCCATCCTCGACGGCTGGTGGGACGAGTGGTTCGACCCGGCGTTCGGCTGGGAGATCCCGTCGGCGGAGGCGACCGGCGACCCGGAGCGGCGCGACGACCTCGAGGCGAAGGCGATCTACGACATCATCGAGAACGAGATCGTCCCCCGGTTCTACGACGTCGATCACCACGGGCTGCCGCAGCGCTGGATCCAGATGATCCGCGACACGATCGCCGGGCTCGGCCCGAAGGTGCTCGCCTCCCGGATGGTTCGGGACTACGTCACCACCTCTACACACCGGCAGCGGCATCCACCCATGCGGTCGACGAATCCGCAGGCGGCGCCGGCGGCGCTCGCGCAGTGGAAGCGCCGGTGCGGTCCGCCTGGCCGGGCGTCGGGGTCGACCACGTGGAGTCGCTGGACGGCGACCAGGTCGAGGTGGGCGCCAAGATCCACGTCAGTGCGCCTGGTCCGAGCTGGGGAGCTGTCACCGGACGACATCGAGGTGCAGCTGGTGACCGGCCGGGTCAGCGTCGACGACCGGCTCTATGAGCCCCGGGTGAACCCGTTCCCCGACCGGCGTCGACGTGGACGGTGGACTGCGCCGCTACGAAGGCTGGGTGGAGGCCAGGCGTGCCGGTGCGATCGGCTACCGGTCCGGGTGGTGCCGTACCATCCGCTGCTGGCCAGCCCGGCGGAGATGGGCCTCGCCGCGTTGCCGGCCAACCTGCCGACCCCGCCGTCGGCGGGCTATCGGGGGTAACGTTCGGCGGGATCAGTCGACCTGCAGGACGACCACCGTACGGCCGGGGATCTGCAGGCTGGTACCCGCTGACAGCTTCTCGGTGGGTAGCTCGGTTTCGGTGCCGGAGTGCGCGACGACCTGGTAGGTGTGCGCCCAGGGCCCGTCGGGCAGGTCCACCTGGATCGGATCGGCGCCGCCGTGGAACCAGATCAGGAACGCCTCGTCCTCGGCGCGCTGCGGGTCGTCGTAGGCCAGATACATGCCGAGCGTCCGGCGGGTACCGTCCTGCCAGTCGTCAGCGGTCATCTCGGTGGTCCGGCCGCCGAACCATGCGATGTTCCGCGCGGCCGGTCGGGCGCCCTTCAGGGCCGACCAGCTCTTCGCCGTGTCGATGGGCCTCACGGGTGAACACCGGATGGTCCGCGCGCAGCTGCAGCAACCGACGGGTCAGCTCGGTCTGGTCGGTCCACAGTTCCAGGGTGTCCCAGTGGACCCAGGAGATGGGCGAGTCCTGACAGTAGGCGTTGTTGTTGCCCTGCTGAGTTGAGCCGAGCTCGTCGCCGGCGGTGATCATCGGCACGCCGGTGGCCAGCAGCAGCGTCGCCATCAGGTTCTGGGCTTGGCGATGCCGGAGTGCGTTGATCGCAGGATCGTCCGTCGTCGCCTTCGACGCCACAGTTCCAGGAGCGGTTGTCGTCCGAGCCGTCCCGGTTGGACTCGCCGTTGGCGTCGTTGTGCTTCGCGTTGTAGGTGACCAGGTCGCGCATGGTGAAGCCGTCGTGGGCGGTGACGAAGTTGACGCTCGCGGCCGTCGGCCGCGGCCGTCGCGGTCGAAGATGTCGCGGCGAGCCGGCGAGTCGCTGGGCGAGCTCGCTGACCGCCGTGGCTGTTGCCGCGCCAGAAGTCCCGGACGTGGTTGCGGAACCGGTCGTTCCACTCGCTCCAGCCGGCGCGGAAGCGCGCCGACCTGGTAGCCGTACGGCCCGACGTCCCAGGGCTCGGCGATCATCTTGACCTGGCTGAGCGATCGGGTCCTGGCGCGATGACGTCGAACGAGATGCTCGCTGGTCGACGTCGGTGCGCGTCGTCGCGGACCAGCGTGGTCGCCAGGTCGAAGCGGAAGCCGTCCACGCGCATCTCGCTCGACCCAGTAGCGCAGGCGAGTCCATGACCAGCCGCAGCACGCGCCGGCTCGCGAGGTGTCGACGGGTTGCCGCAGCCGGTGACGTCGTAGGTAGTGGCGCGGGTCGTCGGGTCGAGCCGGTAGTAGCCGAGATTGTCGATGCCGCGGAAGGCAGAGCGTCGGGCCCTGCGTGGCCGCCTTCGCCGGTGTGGTTGTAGACCACGTCGAGGATCACCTCGATGCCGGCCGCGTGCAGCGCTGCGACCATCGCCTTGAACTCGCCGGACCTGCTGGCCCGGCGTCGCCACGGACCCGTAGCGCGGCGTGCGGGCGCGAAGAAGCCGATGGCTGTTGTAGCCCCAGTAGTTGGCCAGCCCGCGGCTGATCAGGAGAGGCGCTCGGCGACGAAGTGGTGGACCGGGAGCAGCTCGACCGCAGTGACCCTAGGTCGATCAGGTGCTGGATCACCGCCGGGTAGGCCAGCCCGGCGTAGCTGCCACGGAGGTGCTCAGGCACCGCCGGATGCAGCCAGGTGTAGCCCTTGACGTGCAACTCGTAGATCACGCTCTCGGCCAACGGCGTCTGCGCAGGCCACCGGCATCGGCGGCGGCGAATCGGCCACCACGACGCTCAGCGGTACGGCGGCCAGCGAGTCGTTGCCGTCGGGGATGAAGTCCGACTCCGGCGTGTGGTCGAGGATCGGCCCGGAGTAGTCGACGCCGCCGGTGATGGCGCAGGCGTACGGGATCGAGGAGCAGTTTGGCTGGGTTGAAGCGCGTGCCGGCGGCGGGATCCCAGGGACCGTGGACCCGGAACCCGTAGCGCTGCTCCGCCTGCACGCCCGGCATGAAGACGGTCCGAACGCCGTCGTCGCCGCGGGCCATGTCCTGGATTGTGCTGGCTGCGGTCCTCGGCGACCAGTGCGAGCTCGACGCCGGGTGGCGCGGGAGCCCAGAGGCCGAAGGCGCGCCACCGTCGCGGATGCGTGCCCGAGCACCGACGAATCCGGTCGGCACCGGCAACGGTTGAATTGTGGCTGTCATAGAGAGACTCTCAGAAGTGGTGTCGGCTGCTGGAGGAGCTCTGGCGGCATCCGGGGGCTGGACAGATGCCGAGTGTGCTCATTCTGCCTGCTTTCAGGCCCAGACGGGACATCCGCACTTCCCCGCAAGGCCCCGGTACGGCGAGTCGAAACCAGCCCGGAACACCTGCCGAGTTCGATCAGCCGATGGCGCGGACCTTGTTGTTGCGAGCGTCGTGGGTGAGCTCGACCAGGCCCAGCTGCTCCAGCAGCGGCGGCAGGTACATGCCGAAGCGGCCGCGATAGCCCTTGCGCAACCCGTACCAGCCGCCGACCGGATTGTCCGGGGAGCGGCCCCAGGCCTCGACGGTGCCGTCCTTGGCCGGCTTCTGCTCATCGGCTGCGCCCAGATCGACCCAATCGCCCTGCTCGAGCAAGCCACGCGTGCAGGTCCTCGATGCTCTGCAGGTGGTACTTCAGCGTCGTGCTCCCCACCTGGCAGACCAGCGCCGGCGGATCGGCATCCTTGTCGGCGTACATGCGTGTAGTCCGAGGTGCCCGGGGCGGTGCTCAGCTCCCACGGGTCCTCCTTCGTGCCGGCTCCCATCGGTTCCACCTTCCTGTCGGCGCCTTTGCCTGACGGTACTACCCAGCGCGCGGGGAGAGCACACGGCTGTCAGGCCGGCCTGACAGACTGCGGCCATGGCGATCGCCGACATCCGCGAGCTTGGCACGATCGTGTCGGTCTGGGCACATCCGGACGACGAGGCCTACCTGTGCGGCGGGATCATGGCGACGGCGACAGCGGCCGGATCGCGGGTGGTCTGCGTCACCGCCACTCGCGGCGAGCTGGGCGTGACCGACCCCGTCGCGGTGGCCGCCGGAGCAGCTCGCCGCCATCCGCGAGGCGGAGATGGCTGAGTGCCTGCGGCTGCTCGGCGTGCGGGAACACCACTGGCTCGGCTACCCTGACGGCGGCTGCGCGGCGATCGAGCCGGCCGAGGCCGTCGAGCGGCTGGCCGGTCTCCTGGACGACGTCCGGCCTGACACGGTGCTGACCTTCGCCGCCGACGGCCAGACCGGCCATCCGGACCACGTTGCCGTGCATCACTGGACGCGTGCAGCCGTACGGAAGACCGGCGTGGGCGACCTGCTCGTGGTCGCCAACACCCCGGAATGGCTCGAGGAGCACCTGGCTCCATGACGGAGCTCGGCGTGATCGTCGGCGATCCGCCGACCGGCTGGCAGGGGTCCGCTGAGCATCGACCTGACGCTCGACGCCGACACGCTCGCCCTCAAGCTGGCGGCGCTGGCGGCACAGACGAGCCAGACGGAGGCATTCCGCGCCGTCGCGCTGGCGATGACCTACTACCGCACGGTGTAGCCTCGGTCGAGCGCTTCGGACGACTCCCTACCGAGCAGGAAGATTAGTGAGTGAGATGAAGATCGTCGTACTGGTGAAACACGTCCCCGACGCCACCGGTGAACGTGGATTCGCCACCGGACGGCACGGTCGATCGAGCCGGCAGCGACGGCCCGCTGTCCGAGCTCGACGAGTATGCGGTCGAGCAGGCGTTGCAGATCTCCGATGAGTCCGACGGGTCGAGGTCGTCGTGCTGACCCTCGGCCCGGACGATGCAGCCGACGCCATCAAGCGGGCGCTGCAGATGGGCGCCTCGGCCGGAATCCACATCAACGACGAGGCGGTGCACGGGTTCGGACGCGCTGGCGACGAGCGCCATCCTGGCCGCTGCGGTGACCAAGGCAGCCCCAGACCTGGTCATCTGTGGGATGGCGTCGACGGACGGCACGATGGGCGTACTGCCCGCGATGATCGCCAGAACGGCTCGGCTGGCCGGCCGCGACGCTCGGCGCGACGCTCAACGTCGCGGGCGACACGCTCACCATCCGGCGCGACACCGACGTGGCGAGCCTGACCATCGAGGCGAAGCTGCCCGCAATCGTCAGCGTCACCGACCAGTCGGGTGAGGCCCGCTATCCGTCGATGAAGGCGCATCCTCGCTGCGAAGAAGAAGCCGGTCGAGACCTGGACCCTTGCCGACCTGGGTGTGGACGGCAGCCAGCGTCGGCCTCGCCGCGGCGTCCACTGCGGTGCAGCAGACAACGCCGCGTCCGCCGAAGCAGGCCGGTGAGCTGGTCACCGACGAAGGCCGGCTCCGGCGCGGCCGCCCTGGTCAGACTTCCTGTCGGCCGGCAAGTACATCTAGAGATCGAGGAGCCTCGCATGCCTGACGTCGTGGTCGTCGCCGGAGCTCAGCGACGGAAAGCCGACCAAGCCAACGCTCGAACTGCTGACGCTCGCCCGGCGCCTCGGCGACCCTGTCGCTGTCGTGCTCGGCGACAGGGCGGCCGGATGCCGCTGCCGCTCGGCTTGGCGAGTACGGCGCGACGCCCGGGTACTGTCCGTGGTCGACGACGCACTCTCCTGCCTACCTGGTGGCGCCCAAGTCCGAGGCCCTCGATCAGGTCGTACGGGCAGTCGATGCGGCGGCGGTCCTGATCAGCTCGACGCCGGAGGGCAGGGAGATCGCCGGCCGGCTGGCCGTCCGGCTCGGCGCAGGCCTGATCACCGACGCCACCGATGTCGCGGCCGACGGTTCGACCGTACAGTCGGTGTTCGCGGGTAACTGGACGGTCAAGGCGTCGGTCACCCGCGGAATCCCGGTCATCACCGTCAAGCCCAACGCGATCAGCCCCGAGCCAGCGCCGGCCGCCGGCGCTGCCGAGGAGCTCGACGGTCACGATCTCCTGACGCCGCCAAGGGCGCCAGGATCCTCGCATCGAGCCGAAAGCTGCGAGTGGGCGGCCGGAGCTCGACCGAGGCGGCCGTCGTCGTCTCCGGGCGGCCGGGGCACCGGCGGCGACTTCTCGGCCGTCGAGGGTCTCGCCGACGCTCTCGGCGGTGCGGTCGGCGCATCCCGCGCCGCCGTCGACTCCGGCTGGTATCCGTACGCGTACCAGGTGGGCCAGACCGGCAAGACCGTCTCGCCGCAGCTGTACATCGCGGCCGGGATCTCCGGCGCGATCCAGCATCGCGCCGGCATGCAGACCTCGAAGGCCATCGTCGCGGTCAACAAGGACCCGGAGGCGCCGATCTTCGCCATGGCGGACCTCGGCATCGTCGGCGACCTGCACACCGTGCTGCCCGCAGCGATCGAGGAGATCAAGAAGCGGCGAGGGGTAGGTGATCTGCGCTCCGTATCGCGCGGCAGACTGATGCCGTGTTGAACTGCGACGCTCCGCGTCGCGCGAAGCAGACTGAGTGCTGTGCGGACCTACCTCGACCACGCGGCGACAACGCCGATGGTGCCGGAGGCGGTCGAGGCGATGAGCCGGGAGCTGACCCGGGTCGGCAACGCCTCGTCGCTGCACGCCTCGGGCCGGGCGGCACGGCGGGTGGTCGAGGAGTCGCGTGAGTCGATCGCCGCCTGCGTCGGCGGCCGCGGCCGTCGGAGGTCATCTTCACCTCTGGCGGGACGGAGGCGGACAACCTGGCGATCAAGGGTGCCTTCTGGTCCCGCCCGGACCAGTCCGCGGCGTGGTGACATCGCACGATCGAGCACCATGCCGTCCACGACTCGGTCGGCTGGCTGGCCGCAGCCGGGGCGCGAGGTCGCCTGACGTCCCCGTCGATCCGGCGGGTCGGGATCGACCGCGCCGCCTTGGAGGCGGCGGTGACCTCGCAGACCGCGGTCGCATCACTGATGTGGGCGCAACAACGAGGTCGGCACCCTACAACCCGTGGCAGATCTGGTCGGCCATCGCTGCGGAGCGAGGGGCCCTGTCGCACAGCGACGCCGTCCAGGCGGCGGGCCACACCCGGTTGGACTTCGCCGCCAGCGGCTTGGACCTGCTGTCCATCAGCGCACACAAGCTCGGCGGGCCGTACGGGATCGGGGCGCTGCTTGGCCCGCCGGGAGGTGGCGCTGACGGCGGTCCTGCACGGCGGTGGTCAGGAGCGCGACGTCCGCTCCGGGACCCTGGACGTCGCGGCCATCGCCGGCTTCGCGGCCGCCGATCGAGATCGCCGCCGGCCGGCTGGATGCCGAGAGCCAGCGAATCAGCGAGCTCCGGCGCAGCCCTGGTCGCGGCCGTACGCGCAGCCGTCCCGGAGGCGGTCGTGCACGGCCCCGACGACCCGGACGCCGTCCTGCCCGGGATCGTGAACGTCGGCTTTCCCGGCTGTTCCGCCGAGGCGATGTTGCTGCTTCTCGACGCCGCAGGCATCGACTGCTCGACCGGAGCCGCGTGCTCCGCCGGGCGTCGCGCAGCCCAGCCACGTGCTGCCTGGCGCATGGGCCTCAGCGAGGCCGACGGCCCGCTCGTCGCTGCGGTTTCTCGCTCGGCCAGCACGTCGACGCTCGCGGACGTCGATGCGCTGGCCGCCGCGCTCCTGACGCAGTGCGGCGGTCCGCGGCGTCTGAGCGGATAGAGTGCTACGGCACCCGGCGGAACTGGAGGCTCGCGCGATGAGGGTCCTGGCCGCGATGTCCGGCGGGGTCGACTCGGCCGTCGCCGCGGCGCTGGCGGTCGAGGCCGGCCATGACGTGACCGGCGTCCACCTGGCCCTGGTCCGAAGAACCCGCAGTCGTTCCGCACCGGCGCCCGCGGCTGCTGCACCGGTCGAGGATGCCCGCGACGCCCGCCGGGCCGCCGACGTGCTCGGCATCCCGTTCTACGTCTGGGACCTGTCCGATCGGTTCGCGCGCCGACGTCGTCGACGACTTCGTCGCCGAGTACGCCGCCGGGCGGACCCCAACCCGTGCCTGCGCTGCAACGAGCGGATCAAGTTCTCGGCGGTCCTCGACCGCGCGGTGGCGCTCGGCTTCGACGCGGTCTGTCACCGGGCACTACGCCCGGCTCGTGACCGTCCGGACGGGGTGCTGAGCTGCACCGCTCGGTCGACGCCGCCAAGGACCAGTCGTACGTGCTCGGCCGTGCTCGACGCAGACGCAGCTGCGACGCGTCGCTCTTCCCGCTCGGCGACTCGGCAGAAGTCCGAGGTACGGGCGGAGGCCGCAGCGCGCGGTCTCGCCGGTGGCGGACAAGCCGGACTAGCCACGACATCTGCTTCATCGCCGACGGCGACACCGCGCGGTTCCTCGACCACCGGCTCGGCACCAGAGCGGGCGACATCGTCGACACCGACGGCGTCAAGGTCGGGGAGCACTCCGGCTCGCACCACTTCACTGTCGGTCAGCGCCGCGGGCTGCGGCTGGGCGTACCAGCCGCCGATGGCAAGCCGCGCTTCGTTCTCGACCTCGCACCCGGTCAGCAACACAGTCACCGTCGGCCCACGCGAGTCGCTGGCGGTACGGCGGATCGAGGGCGTCCGACCGCGCTGGACGCAGGCTCCGCGGCGTACGGCCTGGCGCGGGCTGGCGCAGCTGCGGGCCCACGGCCTCCCGGTCGTTGCCCACGCGACGGCCAGCGACGACCGGGTCGAGATGATCTTGAATCGCCGGTCGCTGGAGTCGCTCCGGGCCAGGCCGCAGTGCTCTACGACGGCAGCCGGGTGGTCGGCAGCTCCACCATCGCCGCCACCCACCCGTGAGCAATCGGCGATGACAGGAGACGCAGCCGCAGGTCCGCTCCACTGGCATCGGTTCCTGGCCAGGCACCGACATGGCGTCTGCGATCAAGATCGCGTTCGCCGGAGTGCCCTGACCTGCCGTACCTGCCGGAACTACCCGCACGTGGCTCGCACGCCCAGCTGGTTGGTCGCTCGACTGCGCTGCTGGCCGGCCTCTTCGTCGATCTCCAGCCGGCAGGCTGGCGGCTCACCGATGGCTCCGGCCGTGATCACCGGCTGGCGATCGCGACGCTGCGCGCCGACCTCGACCTGCTCGAGGAACTGGCCCAGGGCTACCAGGGACCCTTGAAGATCGCCGTCGGCGGTCCCTGCGGACGCTGGCCGCGTCGATCGAGCGCCCACGTGGTGACCGGTTGCTGGCCGACCACGGCGCGCGGCGAGACGTGGGCCAGTCGCTGGCCGAGGGGATCGCGCAGCTTGATCGCCGAGCTTGCGCCGGCGGCTTCCCGCGGTCGACTACCTGGTGCAACTTGACGAGCCGTCGCTGCCGGCCGTGCTTGCCGGGTCGATCGCGACCGCCAGCGGGTTCTCCCGGCACCGGGCCGTCGACATCCCGGAGGTGAGCGCGACGCTGCGATACGTGATCGACCGAGCTGCGGCGGTGGACGACACGCCGGTCGCCGTGCACTGCTGCGCGAAAGGACGTGCCGATCAGCCCTGCTCGACGGTGCCGGCGCACAGGGGATCTTCGTCGATGTCGACCAGCTGGCCAGCCAGGACTGGGACGCGATCGCCACGGTGCTCGAGAAGGGTCACTGGATCGGGATGGGCGCGCTGCCGACCAACCGGATGCTCACACCCGACCAGGTCGCCCGCCGAGTGGTCGGCCCGATCCGCGACCTGGGCTTGGAGCCTGACGTCGCGGGCCGACTGCTGGTCACGCCGAGCTGCGGGCTGGCCGGACGTGAGCGAGGCGGACGCCCTGAAGGCGCTTCGCACGGTCCGCACGGCCGCCTCGATCGTCGCCGAGCAACTGGTCGGCTGGAGGTCGGCGTCTCTTCCTTGGCCCGGATGCGCTGCGTGAGCACCCGGTGCCGGTGCCGGGGCGCTACTGCGCTCTGAGTGCGGAGCTGACGACGCAGCGAACGCAGGGGTGTGGAGCTGGCGCCCGCTGACGCCGCGGCGAGCCAGCGGCACGCCGCGCTGACCGAGCAGTTGAACGACGCCGCTGGCGCTACCACGTGTTGACGCGCCCACCATCTCCGACGGAGAGTTCGACGCGATGATGCGTGAGCTCAACGCTTTGGAGGATGAGTTCCCGGCGCTGCGGACGCCCGATTCGCCGACCCAGCAAGTGGGCGGGCCGCCCTCGACGACTTCGCGCCGGTGCCGCACCTGAGACGGCTGTTGAGCCTGGACAACGCCTTCAGCCGCGAGGAGCTCGAGCGGTGGCTGCAGCGCGCAGTCCGCGAGCTGGGGAGCAGCGGCTGGAGCAGTCCGGATATCTCGTGCGAGCTCGAAGGTGGACGGTCTCGCCATCGATCTGGTCTACGAGCGGGGCCGGCTGGTGCGGGCGGCGACCCGCGGCGATGGCGTGGTCGGCGAGGACGTTACGGCCAACGTTCGTACGATCGCGGTGATCCCCGACCGGCTCACCGGTGAGCGACGTGCCCCAGCTGCTGGAGGTGCGGGGCGAGGTGTTCTTCGCGGTCGAGGACTTCAAGGCACTGAACGAGACCCTGGTGCTGGACGGCAAGGCGCCCTTCGCCAACCCGCGGAATGCCGCGGCCGGATCGTTGCGGCAGAAGGACCCCGAAGGTGACAGCGTCGCGGAACCTCGGCTTCGTCAGCCACGGCCTCGGCGAGCTCGAGGGCTACAACCGCAGACCGGCTGTCGGATGCGTACGCGGCCCTGGAGCGCTGGGGCCTGCCGCGTCAGCCGGCATCGCAGGATGGTGCGCAACCTCGCAGGAGGTCTGGAGCTACATCGAGCACTTCGGGGAGCACCGGCACTGGTCGAGCACGAGATCGACGGCGTCGTGGTCAAGCTGGACGAGCGCACCGTCCAGACCAGCTCGGTTCCACCTCGCGCGCGCCGCGCTGGGCGATCGCCTACAAGTACCCGCCGGAGGAGGTCACGACCAAGCTCGCTGGACATCCAGGTCAACGTTGGCCGGACCGGCCGGGTGACCCCGTTCGGTGTGATGGAGCCGGTGCAGGTGTCCGGGTTCGACGGTCAGCATGGCGACGCTGCACAACGCCAGCGAGCTGGAGCGCAAGGGCGTGCTGATCGGGGACACCGTCGTGCTGCGCAAGGCCGGTGACGTGATTCCCGAGATCGTTGGGCCGGTGGTGAGCGCTGCGGACCGGATCGGAGCGCCGGTTTGTGATGCCAACCCACTGCCCGGCCTGCGGCACCGCCCTGCACCACGAGCGCGAAGGTGACGTCTGACCTGCGATGCCCCAACCACCGCTCGTGTCCGGCGCAGCTGCGGGAGCGGTTGTTCCACGTCGCCAGCCGAGGCGCACTCGACATCGAGAACCTCGGCTACCAGTCGGCGAACGCGATGCTGGAAACGGGCCTGCTGGTCGACGAGGGTGACCTGTTCTTCCTCACCGAGGAGGCGCTGATCCGGGCGCCGTTCTTCACCACGACCAGCGGCCGGCTGACCGCCAACGGCCAGAAGCTGCTTGCGAATCTGGAGGAGGCCAAGACGCGCCCGCTGTCTCGGTTCCTGGTCGCGCTGAGCATCCGGCACGTGGGGCCGTCCACCGCGCCCGATCGGCCGCGGCCTTCGGGGACATCGAGCGGCATTGCCGACGCCACGCGCCGAGGAACTGGCCGCAGTCGAAGGGGTCGGGCCAACGATGGCGGCCACGATCGCGGACTGGTTCGCCGTGGACTGGCACCGAGAGATCGTCCGGAAGTGGCGCGCGCCGGCTGCGTGATGCGGGAGGAGCCGAAGCCGCAGCGGGACCAGAAGCTGGCAGGGCTCCGGTGGTCGTCACCGGGTCGCTGGAGGGCTACACCCGCGACTCTGCAGCCGAGGCGATCACCTCTCGCGGCGGCAAGGTGGCCTCCGCCGTCTCGAAGAAGACCTCGTTCGTCGTGGTTGGCGACTCACCTGGATCCAAGCACGACCGGGCGGTCGAGCTCAAGGTGCCCATCCTCGCCGGTGCGGACGCCTTCACCGTGTTGCTGGAGGAAGGTCCCGAGGCCGCACAGGCGGTCGCGACCATCGGTGGGTAGCGGCGGACGAGTTCGGCGCGCTCAGCCGTAGCGCGAGCCAGGTCAGCCAGCGAGCCGAAGAACTGCTTCTTCTCGCCGATGCCGAACCCCCAGCTGCCGGTCATCGCGTGGTAGACGTACCAGCCGAGCAGGAAGATGGCGATCATCGCCGCGAGCAGGGCGAGGATCACCCAGATCCGCATCCGCTTCTTCGCCTTGGTGCTGGGCACCTTGACCGGACCCCACTCGCCGACAGCTGGCTGAACCCGCGGCGGCGTCGCCCCGTTCAGGTTCAGGTTGCTGAAGATTCGCGCACGCGGCAACCTTAGCCGCCGCGTGGTCTTGTTCGAGTGATGCTCGATGGTCAGGATTGCTGGTCGGCGCGCCACGCTTGCCAGATGTCGGGTGAAGCTGGCCGCGATCGTGCACGGTGTGGATCCCCTTTGGCCTGTGCCCATGCGCGATTCGCGGGTTGCTTCGCGCCGGAGCGCCAGGGGGCGGTTGACGTTTCCGGTTCGACCGAGTCGCGCGCCGCCGATCCGCTCGGCGAGGGCGAGCCCGGTGGTTGCCCACAGTGCGCGGCGGCGAGGTAGCGGTAGGTCCATTCCTCAGCTAGTCGGCGGGCCCTGGCGAAGACGATCGGCACACTGGGCCAATGACCCAGCTCAGCGAGCCCGTCGGCGACCAGGGCGGCCGACCCAGTCGAGCTTGAAGACTTGTGAGTAGCGGTCCTCAACAACCACTGCTGCTCGCGGCATCGCCGCTAGGTCGCCGAAAGCGCGTAGCGCAGCTTGCCGTTGATCAGGCTGGACACGAGGTCGGCGAGGACTTCCGTTCCACCACCGCGCGACGAGTCGACCATCGACGGTTACGCCGTAGTCGCCGCAGGGCAGCGCTCGTTTGACGGTGCTCACCTGCTGGCTGGCGAAGCGGTAGCGTATTGCTCGCGGGTATCGACCACGATCTCCAACGAGGCGATGCCAGCGGCCTGGGCGGCGTGGCGACGTTTGGCCGGGCCTGTTTGCGGGTGCGTGGCGACTGCCAGAACACCGCATCACGTCCGCGAGCAGTGGTGAACACCAGCTGAGAAGTGGTTCTCTCGTGGGCGGTCGAGGACCAGGTCGACTGTCGCGCCGCGGCGCACGCACGTGAGCGGATCGCCGCGCGTTCGATGATGGCTGGCGGGCCACTCGTCGCTGGCGACCGGATAGCAGTACAGCGCGTTGGTCCGGGGCCAGCTGCCGGAGGAAAGCGGAACATCCCGCTGTTCAGTGGTAGCCGCAGCAGGTAGGCCAGCCTCGACTCCGGTCGGGATTGAGCGACGCAGCTCGTCCATCACGATCCGTACTGGCGCAGGCACCTCGACCGGCGCGCGTAAAGCCGATCTTCAGTTCGGTCATCACCAGCTCTTGCCGGTCGGCTCCTCTCCTCACAAGAGGAGCGTTCACCGACCAGCGAAGTCTGCGGGCGCTCCGATCCGCCCTGATGCGGCCATGCGACTGGTTTCTACACTGCTGACGTGGGAGAAACGTCCCCAACGATGCCGGTCGAGTCTGCCCCGAGCGTTGGGCCTCCACGCCACATGCATCAAGGGCATGGCGGATTGATTGACTGAAGTTGCCGCGCGCCTTTGACCTCGATCCGGCTGTAGCGTGAGCGAGTGCCTCCTGGATTTCCAGGCGTTCGCGGATCAGCAGGTTTGAGCCTCGCAGGCATGGCCGGCTGGAGTCTGACCGAGTCAGGTCGAGCTCTAAGAACGAACGTCGCCGGTCGCGAACCTGATGAATCAAACTCTGGCCAGGTGGGAGCGTCCGCTACACCTACCAGGCATTCCTGCCTCATAACGACGGTCTCCCCTGCGCGCGCGTGCACCGACTGCATGCGGCCCGTCGGCCAGGACCCGCTTGCCATCAACGACCATACGGATCACGAGTGGACCAATCAGTACTCAGCAGGGCTGTCGGCGCACCGCGAGCAGCCCGTACCGATTCTGCCGCGACTGGCAGCGCCGGTTTGCGCGGTTCAAGGGCATGACGACCGATTCTCGCTGCCCTCACGCGCCGGGCAGGGCGAGCACTCCTGGGTCAACCGCACGAAGGTGGACCCTGTCACACGGTATGATGGAACCGCAATTTCCCATCTCATAGCGACTCGGTGCCAGCGCGGTGGAGCTCATCATCGAACTCTTCGGTCACGTCCTGAAAGTGGATCACGTCAACTCGCCAGCCGCGCATCTCTGCGATGGTTGAGCGCGGGCGCGGGTGCTGGGCTGGCCCTTCAGAACGCGCCTGTCCGGAGGCGCCCTATGGTGACGGGCACGGCGAACATCCTCCAAGACATCACGAGCAGCCACTGAGCGAGCCATGTCGCGACGGTCGCTGCTCAACGAGAGTGGGCAGGGATCCGTGCACGCCCAGCGCGACCTCACCAGTTGTGTCTGGTGAACGGTCCCGACTCGATGGAGTTCACGTTTGCCGGGGCCGGGTGGACGGAGTGGGCGCGGCCCCGCGCCCTACTTCGCCAGCCTCGCCCGTGCCCGAGGAGGGGAGTCCGCAGACATCCACGAGGTCGCGGCGATGGCCAGCTACGGGCTGGGGCGTGATCCTGGTGGTCGCTCGGATCGGCGACGTCGAGCCTCGAGACGTCGCTGTTCCCCAAGGACGGCGGCTACCTGTTGCCGCTGAAGGATGCCGTCCGCAAGCCGCAGAAGATCACGGTCGGCGACAAGATCACCGCAGATGACCGTCGTAGCGGTCAGATGAAACTAGTCGTGCAGGCCGCTGATGCCCAGTGCGACCAGGACGAACCTCGGTCCGGCCCAAGAGACACTGTGGCGAATAGGGATCGAAAGTGCATGGTGGTCGGTACCGGCAAGTAGCGCGCTGGCGCAGGGGCGGTAACCTGACCACCGCAGCGATCCTGGGACGATCGCAGGAAACCCAGCGCTTCGCCCAACCAGGTCCAGCAGCTGGCATGACGATGGCGCGGAAACTTGGCCTGCCGCGCCACCGACCGGTTTCGCTGCAGTTCCCGTTGCTCGCGCCGACGCCGGACGAGATCGGAATTTCGCCCCGGCGAACGCCGAGAACAAAAGCAGCTTCCCAAACGGTCTGGCCGATACTGACCTGATGGCGATTGGCACCGTCCGGCGACTCGCAGAGATTGCGTGAGGCGATCACGTACGTCTCCGCGTTGGCGATCGGTACGACCGCCGACAGTGTGCCGAAGCCGATCGAGGTGAGCAGCGCCAGCACGTCTGCCCACGCGAACCCGCCCAGCTTCGGCGTGACGCGCCGGATCTGCGTCCTACCTACCCGGCTGTACCCGGCCGCGCGCGGGAGGCGCCTACTTCACCAGCGCGCGGCAAGTGACCTGTTTGCTTCATCTCCGGAGTCGAGGAACACCGGCCGCCAAGCCGGCCGATGGCGATGACCCGGTCCCCGGGTCAAAGCGGCGTCACGACGATCGTTGAATCACCCCAAACCCCGGTGCCCAGCCTGCCGAGAGGTCCACCCGATGGGTGGCATCGAACGGTGCGAGTTTCCACGGGATTTCTGGCGTCACGTCAGGCGCGAGAGTCGTCGAGTAGCCGGACCCAGGCGTGGGGACAGCCGATCAACACCGCCCAGTGGGAGCGGAAGACCACCGCGCCATGAGACCAGCGTCTCTGCGGCGTGCCCGGTTCGCCGCCATCCGCTCCAGGGCCTCAAGATCGACTGCAGTCCGCCGCCCTTTCTGGATATAGCGAGAGATTCACCCACGTGCACGCCAAAGTAAGTTCTGACAGGCCGCGACGATGGTCTCCGGCAACTGATTGGGCGGAAGATCGATTACGAAGTCGTCCACCACGAGGCCGCTCGGCCTTCTTCGACGATCTCAACCGCGTTGATGTCACCATTGATACCGCCGATGGCCGCCGCCACCGCTCCCAGCGAGCCAGGGCGGATCCGGGAGGGTCACCCGCATCAGGAACACTGACTCATCTTCCATCTGGGTTACTGTGTTTCAGGCGCGTGTCCTGCGACTGGAAGTGCAGGATCCGGCACCCACCCTGCGGGGAACGACTCCCCTCGCGGTAGACCCGCACGAGACACTGCCATCAGCCGAGGGCCGCAGCTGAATGCGCGCGCCTGAGGCACGCTACCCAGGCGCGCTGCTTATTGTCCGCCACCCTGACCACGGTGTTCGTCTACGGCAACGCCATGGGCGACGCCGCCCCGCGCGACGACCAGACATCAGCCGCGGCAGCGCGTCCCCCACTGCGCCGCCGCACGTCCACGGTGGTGTGGAACGTGAGCCCGAGCCCGGCCTGCACCGATCTCCTCAAGATCCTCCCCATGTCCTCTGACACACCGGAAGGCCATCGCTGAGCCACCCCCAACGATATATGTCTCGCGCACAGCGCGGCGCCTGCGGAGAACCTGGCGTACACCCGATGCGGGCGCAGTTCCGGCCGCTCGCAGGAGGGATCCGTACATCGCTCCCTGCGGCGGCGGCATTCCACCCGCCTCCGATCAGAAACGTATGGCTGCTCATCGCCCCAACCCGTCCGTCTCGGAAACAGCACTCGCACGCGCCGCGGGGGCCGAGCGCGGCGAAGACACCAATCGAAGAGGCCAGCGGCTCGACCCTCAACTTCTCCACCGACATTCACCGGTGTCGATGCACCGCGTACCGCCCGGCGAAACCCTTTACCTGCGTGCCTCGCTTCGGAGCCCCGCCGCGGCCCGCTATGCCGCGAACGACCTGAGCCCCCGGTCGCCCCGTACGACGTGCCGTCCGACGCGATCCTCCGATGCGCTGCAGGCGCGTCCCACAATGTCGTGCACGCGGACGTAAAAGGCGCGGCGGTGACGACCGCTATCTCTGGGCGGCGGACGTTCCGGTGCCAGCGCGCCGATCGCGTCTGGTGCTGACAGCGCACCATCGTTAACGATCTACCTGAATGAGCTTATCGATGCTGGGCGGCGCCTGGCGCGACATCGTCGGGGTGGTCGCGCCTGAGGCCGTCGATGAGGCGCGGCGGTGTTGCCCTGCGATGATCAGCCGCCGAAAGACTGACAGATCGGTTTCGAGCTTCACCGCACTGAGCGCCAATCCGTCGCCGGTGGGGCCCGTCCCTTGGCACGGGGCTGATTGCCGCTGTTCGCTGGAGGCCGTATTGAGCGCTGATGCGTCGTCGAGGATGGTCGAAGATCGGCGCCTGAGTGGCACATCGATCCGGGATCAGATCAGCGGTCCAGAGCGCCGCGCCGTGTCGCGATTTGACGCGATCGCCTGATGCTGGTCAGCTTCACGCTGGCTGGTCCGGCTGCGCCTACCGAATGAGGTTCAAAGTTGCGGCTGGCGCTGGCGATATGGTCGCTGAGCTGACCCCGCCTCGTCGCGAGCTGGTTGCCGACCAGCCCAGCGCTCGATGGTGATCCACCGGCTTTACACCGGCATCGCGCCGGCAGCCGGAAGCTGGTCGCGGTGCCGGGCCGGCGGTTCGACCTCGAGCCGACTCACGTCCGGACCGCCCAACCCGGTCGGCCATGGCGGCCATGTTCCTGGTGTTGGTCGAGCGGGAACCGTGCGTGAAGCCGACGCCGAGACCAGGTGCCTTCGACGACGTACGGTCCTCGACGCGCCTGGCCTGGAGGCCTGGGAAGCACCCGTCGCGCCCGGCTGGCTATCAGCACGGTTTGGATACGAGGCTCGCCGAGGTGGACGCCGGCCGGGCTGGTGGCGGCCGTGGTGATCCGGCCGGTGAGCGTGGCGGAGATCGAACGGCCGGTGCAGCGGGCCTGTTGATGCCCCCGGAAGTCCACCTTCTTCACGCCGAAGCTGAAGACCGGCTTCGCGGATTCGGCTGCTGGGTGTTGTGGAAAGCGCGTGGCCGACCAGCGCGCGACTTCCGCACCGTCTACCCCGACTTCGCACGAGCCGCTGGGGGTGCTGAGTCGGGGTAGCGGGTGCGGAGTGGTGACAGTGGTCAAGAAACCACTGAAATCTCGGCGGACCACCCTCACTAGATGTCGGTTCTGACCGGAAGTCCGAGATCGAGTTAAGGCACACTGACCTAGGCGAGAGTATCGCCCACCGGTGGCCCTTACCCCAACTGACGTGGCTGCGCTGGCCCGCCTGGCCAGGATCGGATTGAGCCTGAGCCGCGGCCGAGCTGGCGCTGCTGGCTCCGCAGCTCGACGTGATCTTGAATCGGTCGCCCGGGTCTCCGGAGGTCGCGGCCGCCGACATCCCGCCGACCTCCCACGCGCCGCCTCGACGAACGTGTTCCGCGGAGGCCGTCGCGGTCGCCGTCGTCGCCGCCGCGCGACCAGACATCCTCGCCAGCTGCGCCGGCGGCCGAGCGGCACCGCTTCCGGGTCCCGAGGATCCTCGAGGATGAGGGACGACCGGCGATCATCCGCAGGCCGGCCGCCGATCTCGCGACCAAAGATCAGCTCGAGGCGAGCTGGAGCGCGGTTGAGGTGGCCCTTGCGGCCCACCTTGATCGGATCGGCGAGGTGGCGGACGACCGACGTACACGCCTTCCTCATTACGTGGATGGCGAACGCGCACTCCAGACGGGCCGCCAGGGTCGACGCCGCGATCGCCGCCGGCGATGCCCGCTCGGCCCGCTGGCCGGGGTGCCGGTGGCCGTGCGAAGCGACGTGTTCACTCTACAGCGGGCAACTCGACCACCTGCGGTCTCCAAGATCTTGGCCGGCTGGATGCCGCCGTACGACGCGACCGTGATCCGCCGCCTTCTCGATCATGACCTGGTGATCTCGGCAAGACCAACATGGACGAGTTCGCGACGGCAGTTCCTCCACCGAGAACTCCGCGTACGGGCCGACCTGTAACTCCCTGGGACCTCTGAGCCGATCCCCGGCGGCTCGGGCGGCGGCTCTGCGGCAGCCCTGGCGGCCTTTCGAGACCCCGCTGTCGATCGGCAGCGACACCGGAGGGTCCATCCGGCAGCCGGCGGCGGCGACCGGAACGGTGGGCGCGCCGCCGACCTACGGCGGCACGTCGCGCTACGGCCTGGTCGCGCTCGCCTTCGAAGCCTCGACCAGCCCGGGCTCCTGCGCCCGCACGGTGCGTCCTCGACGCCGCCCTGCTGCACCAGGGGTTATCGCCGGACACGACTCCGTGCGACTCCACCTCCATCGATGCGCCCGTGCCGGATCGGTCGTCGCCGCGGCCCGATCCGGGGAGGTGACCGGCCTCGCGATCGGCGTGGTGATCCGAGTCCCGGCGGCGAGGGCTACGCGCTCCGGGTTGAGGCAGCGCTTCCACGAGTCGGTCGAGCTGACTGGCGTCCCTCGGCGCCGAGATCGCTCGAGGTGTCCTGCCCCCACCGTGTCTACGCCCTGCCGACCTACTACCTGATCCTGCCCGCCGAGTGCTCCTCCAACCTCGCCAAGTTCGACGGCATGCGGTACGGGCTGCGGGTCGCCGACGACGGCACCGCTGAGCGCCGAGCAGGTGATGGCGGCCACCCGCGAGGCGGGCTTCGGCGCCGAGGTGAAGCCGGCGCATCATCATCGGCACCTACGCCCTGTCCAGCGGCTACCACGACGCCTACTACGGCCAGGCGCAGAAGGTCCGGACCCCGATACTCCGGCGACTTTTGAACGGGCTTTCGCGCAGGTCGAGCAATACGTAACTGAACGAAGCATTACC
>ERZ1370068.9467-contig-8243_pt1 | contig 35712 bp, 51 predicted proteins | sample MGYA00561227_ERZ1370068 | MGnify/ENA primary metagenome ERZ1370068 (study PRJEB38410, sample SAMEA6850437) | metagenome | study: Metagenomic assessment of the ecological functions of the soil: analysis of the soil microbiota associated with the... | reverse complement strand
CGCGGATGCTGTCGACCGGACAGATTCGCGACGCGCAGCGGCCGCGCGCGATCGACGCCATCGAGCGCAACGCCGCCGCGCTGCAGCAGCTGGTCAACGATCTGCTCGACGTCTCGCGCGTCGTGTCCGGCAGGCTGCGCGGCTCGACGTCGAGCCGGTGTCGTTCCCGACGTCGTCGCGCGCGGCGATCGACGCGCATCCGTCCGGCGGCCCACGCCAAGAACATCAGCGTCGTCACGACGATGGACGGAGGGCGATCTGCCTGTGTCCGGGCGACGCCGGGCGGCTCCAGCAGGTGATCTGGAACCTGCTGTCCAACGCCGTCCGCTTCACGCCGCGCGGGCGGATCGATCGAGGTCGCGGGTGAGCGCGCGCGGGCGGGCAGCCATCGGGATCGTGGTGCGCGACACCGGCCCCGGCGTCGACCGCGGCGTTTCTGCCGCACGCGTTCGAGCGCTTCCGACAGGGCGCGGCGCGGCACCACGCGCGCGCACGGCGGCCTCGGTCTCGGGCTGGCGATCGTCCGGCACCTCGTCGAGCTGCACGGCGGAACGGTGGAGGCGTCGAACAACGCCCGGGGCCGGGCGCGACGTTCCGCATCGTGCTGCCGGCGCGCCCGCGCCAGGCGGCGACGACCGGCGTGCGTGCGAGCGCCGGCCGGCGGCGCGTGGTCGCGCGCCTCGCGCGCGGCGACCGCGCGCATCGACGGCGTCCGCGTGCTGGTCACCGACGACGACATGAACGCGCGCGAGCTGCTGGCGGTGATCCTCGAGAACGCCGGCGCCGAAGTCCGCGCTGCGGCGTCGGCCGAAGACGCGCTGATGATTCTGCAGACCTGGACGCCGGACGTGCTGATCTCCGACATCGAGATGCCGGGCGAGGACGGCTACGGGCTGATCGAGAAGGCGCGCCGCCTGGCGGCGGCCGCGGCGCGCTGGTCGCCATCGCGCTGACCGCGCACGCGCGTCCGGAAGATCGGCTGCGCGCGCTGCGAAGCCGGCTTCCAATGGCACCTCGCCAAGCCGGTCGAGCCGTCGGGCCTGCTGTCGGTGCTGGCGACGCTGCTCGCGCAAAGAAAAGGGCCGGCTCGATCCGGATTTCTCCCGAGCCCTTCGTGAAATCTCTGAGATTCAGATTAATTCTAATTCTGAATTCTACCGGCCTCCCGCGGTGCCGCGCGTCGCCGACGCCGGGCAGCGCGAATGCGATAGCTCGCCCGAGTAGTTGCCGCCGCTGACCGCGACGATGATGTACTGGCGGCCGTCGATGCTGTAGGTCATCGGCGAGCCGCTCTGCGGCGCCGGCATCCAGACCGCGCCGACCTGCGCGCCGGTGTGTCTTGTCGTAGGCGCGCAGCATCGCCCCGCGCGGATGCTCCGGCGTCGTCGTCACGCTGGGATCGCCGGCGACGACGAGCGTCTTGGTCACGACCACGCCGACGTTGCCCTGCTGGCCGGTCTTCGGGATGTTCACGCCCTTCAGCGCCGGATGATTGCGCACCGCGTCCGGCGTGTCGCCGTGCGGCGTCGACCACATCAGCTCGCCCTTGTCGAGATTGATGCCGACGATCTGTCCGTAGCGGCGGCTTGACGATCGACAGACCCTGCACGGTCGCGCCGAATCCGCCGCCGCCGCCCGCGGGGCGCAGCCGCGTCCGCCAGCCAGCAGCCGGGGAGGCGTCGGTGGCGGAGGTGGCGTCGCCGGACGCGCGCGGACGCGGCGCGTCGGCGGCTTCGCCTTCGCCGCCGCCCGTGATCGGACGGAACGTGGCGCCGGCGGTGCCCATCACGTAGTCGAGATCCGAGAACTCCTTCGGCGGAGCCACGAGACCGAGCGGCGCGATGCACGAGTTGCACGCATGCGTGAAGAACGCGTGCATCTCCGGATCGTAGGCCGAGCCCGGCCAGTTGACGCCGCCGCTCAGCGTGCCGGACGTCAGCGCGCCAATCGGGCCTTCCGCCTTGCTCACGACCGGCGGCAGGAACGCCGGGCCGAGGCGGAAGCGCTTCGACGCTTCGAGGCCGGCCGCCTTCAGCTCCGGCGTGAAGTCGATCAGGTCGCTCTCGATCACGCCGTTGCGCGAGTAGGCCGGCGGTTTGGTCGGGAACGGCTGCGTGGGCGACGTCTTCTCGCCGGGAACGTCGGTCTGCGGCACCGGCTTCTCTTCGATCGGCCACACCGGCTGACCGGTCACGCGATCGAACACGTAGAGCAGTCCCTGCTTGGTCGCCTGCGCCACCGCCTTGATCGGCTTTGCCGTTGACGATGATGTCGGCGAGCAGCGGCGCGGCCGGCATGTCGTAGTCCCAGATCGGGTGGTGCACGATCTGGTAGTGCCACTTGCGCTGGCCGGTCTTCAGATCGACGCAGACCAGGCTGTCGCCGAACAGGTTGTTGCCCGGACGATGGCCGCCGTAGAGATCCGACGTCGGATCCTCGACCGGGAGGTAGACCAGACCGAGCTCTTCGTCGACGGTGATCTGCGTCCACACGCCGGTGTTGCCGTTCTGCGCCCACGACTCTTTCTCCCAGGTGTCGTTGCCGAACTCGCCCGGGCGCGGAATGGTGTTGAACGTCCAGAGCAGCTTGCCGCTCTTGACGTCCCAGGCGCGCACAAGGCCTTTGGTGTTGTTGTGCGTCTTCACCGTCGAGGCCTTCGCGGAACGACGACCCGACGATGATCACGTCCTTGGCGATGGTCGGCGTCGAGTGGAGGCCGATCTCGCCGGTCTCCAGATCGATCTGCTGTGCCCTTGCCGACGACCGCGCCGACCTTCATGTCGACGACGCCGTTGGTGCCGAAGCCGTTGATCGGCACGCCGGTCTTCGCGTTGAGCGAGACCAGGCGATAGCCGGTGGTGACGTAGATGACGCGGTCGTCACCCTTGCCGTCGGTCCAGTAGGAGAGGCCGCGGCCCGAGAGCTGGCGCGGCGCGTTGACGGCGCGCGCGCCTTCCTTCTCGGCGTGCACCCAGATCAGCTCGCCGGTCTTGCGCGTCGAGCGCGACGACCGAGCGGCGCGTGCCGCCGGTCGCGTAGATGACGCCCTTGACCATCAGCGGCGTGCCTTCGAGCTTGAACTCGGGGCGCGTGCCGAGGTTGTCGGTCTTGAACCGCCACGCGACCTCGAGCTGGTTGAAGTTGCTGCCGTTGATCTGATCGAGCGGGAGTAGCGCGAGCCCCTGACGTCGGCGGTGTAGTACGGCCACTCGCCGTTCTTGGTGCTCGGGAATCCCGGGGCCTGTCCCGAGAGTTGGGCCGTCAGTGCGCGGCGCGGCGGTCATCAGCCCCGCCACGCCGGCGATGGCGGTGGCCGCCAGCACGGTGCGTTTGAATGTTCGTGTCATTTCTGTTTGCCCTTTTTCGATTGAGTGAAGATGCTACCTAGCGCTGCCCGATGCTGGTGTTCCGCGGCGCGTTCGGCAGCGCGAACGCGATGTACTCGCCTGAGTAGATGCCGCCGCTCACCGCGACGACGATGTGACTGCCTGCCGTCGGCCATGTAGGTCATCGGCGATCCGCTCTGCGCGGCCGGCAGCCAGACCGCGCCGACCTCGGTGCCGTTGTTCTTGTCGTAGGCGCGCAGCATCGCGCCGCGCGGACGTCCGGGCGGCGCGGTCACCTGCGGATCGCCGAGCACGACGACGGTCTTGGTGACCATCAAGCCGACGCTGCCGTTCTGGCCGGTCTTCGGAATGTTCATGCCCTGCGAGCGCCGGGTTGGTGCGGACGTTGTCGGGCGTGTCGCCGTGCGGCACCTGGAACTTCAGCTCGCCCTTGTCCAGATCGATCGCCGCCAGCACGCCGTACGGCGGCTTGACGATCGGCAGCCCTTCGACCTGCAGACCGCCGCCACCTGCCGGCGGCGCCGCGGCACCGGAGCGCCGGCGCGCGCCGCCGCGCCGCGCGCCGCGTCCGCCGCGGCCGGCAGCCGCCGCCGGCATCGCCGCCTGGCGCCGGCGCCGCGCCCGCGCGCCCGCGCCGCGGCCAGCGGCGAGTCCGGCGGCGCTGCCAAAGCCGGGACCGAGCGCTTCGCGGAACTCCGGTGCCCTCGACGCCGGAGACGTAGCTTCATGTCGGACGCGAAGGTCGACGGCGTCTCGCGCAGCGACAGACCGCTCGACGAACGCCATCGCCGCCTGCGCGTAGACCGTGTGCGTTTCCGGATCGGCGCCCGCGCCCGGCCAGTTGGTGCCGCCGCTCGCGTTGCCGACGTTGATCGCGCCGCGCAATCCGCCGGTCGTCTTGCCGAGCAGCGGCGGGTTGTACATCCCGGCGACGCGGTAGTTCTTGAGGTTCTCGAGCGCCTGCGCGCGCATCGCCGGCGTGAAGTCGATCAGATCGTCGGGCACCTTCAGCCACGGACGTCCGTAGGCCGGCGGCTTGGTCGGGAACGGCTGCGTCGGCGACGTCTTCTCCATCGGCACGTCGGACTGCTGCACCGGCCGCTCTTCGATCGGCCAGATCGGCTGGCCGGTGATGCGATCGAACACGTAGAGATACGACTGCTTGCTCGGCACCGCGACCGCCTTGATCAGCTTGCCGTTCACGTTCGCGTCGAGCAGGATCGGCGCCGACGACATGTCGTAGTCCCAGATCGGATGGTGCACGATCTGGTAGTGCCACTTGCGCTGGCCCGTCTTCAGGTCGACGCACACGATGCTGTCGCCGAACAGGTTGTTGCCGGGCGATGGCCGCCGTAGTAGTCCGACGTCGGATCCTCGACCGGCAGGTGACCTGAGGCCGGCTTCCTCATCGACCGTGATCTGCGACCAGACTCCGGTGTTGCCGTTGATCGCCCACGACTCGTTCTCCCAGGTGTCGTTGCCGAACTCGCCGGGACGCGGAATCGTGTTGAACGTCCAGAGCAGCTTGCCGCTCTTCACGTCGAACGCCCGCACCAGTCCCTTGGTGTTGTTGTGCGTCGCGACGGTCATCCCTTCGCTTGAACGACGAGCCGATCGAGCACGACGTTGCCGACGACGGTCGGCGTCGAGTGCAGGCCGATCTCGCCGGTCTCCAGCTCGATCTGCTGTCCCTTGCCGGTGACCGCGCCCCTCTTCAGGTCGACCACGCCGCCCTCGCCGAACGACGGGACCATCGCGCCGTTCTTCGCGTTGAGCGCGATCAGGCGATAGCCGGTCGTGACGTAGAGGATGCGCTCGTCGCCCTTGCCGTCGGTCCAGTACGACGACGCCGCGACCCGACAGCTGGCGCGGCGCGATCGCGGCGCGGTTGCCTTCGCGGTAGCTGTGCGTCCAGATCAGCTCGCCGGTTCGGCCGTCGAGCGCGACGACCGATCGGCGCGTGCCGCCGGTCGTGTAGAGCACGCCTTTGATCGCCAGCGGCGTGCCTTCGAGCTTGAACTCGGGGCGCGTGCCGAGGTTGTCGGTCTTGAACCGCCACGCGACCTCGAGCTTGGTTGAAGTTGCTGCGCGTTGATCTGATCGAGCGGCGAATACTTCGTGCCGTGCATGTCCGCGGTGTAGTGCGTCCAGTCGCCGTTCCTGGTGCTCGGCATCGCCCGCCGGCTGTCCGGCAGAGCTTCAGGCCGACGAGCAGGACGAGCGAGACGACCGACCACCAGGGATTGAAAGACTCTTCGAGTCATCGCGCGCTCCTGCCTGGATTGGATGAGGAAAACGACACTATTGTACGAGGTGCACAATATATGTCGATAGGGCGCCGCTTCAGAGTGAAAACTGGCCGGAAACGGCCTTTCCGTCGCTCAGGTTAACTACGCGTTCGACAAGGGGTTGATCGATCCGGACCAACTGCTCGACCGCTATCACACCCTCACCGGCTGGAGCGAGGCGCTGCGCCGCGCCGGCGCGGCGCCGGTGACCGTCGTCCAGCGGTTCCACCGCGACGCCCGCATCGTCAGAAACGGCATCGAGTACGTCTTTCGCCGCGCGGGCATCCCGGCTGCGGTTGCGGCGTGCGCTCCCGACGTCGCGCACGTCAACGGCTTGACCTTTCCAGGCACACCTGGCTGCTTCGTCAGCGGCTCGATCCGGCGTGCGCGATCGTGGTTCAGAACCATTCGGATGGCGGGCCCGATCGGACGCGCTCCGGACTTCGGCTGCTCGGCCGGGCGGCACGGCGTGCGGCTGATGGTTTTCTGTTCGCCGCCGACGAGCACGCCGCCTGGTGGCGCCGCGCGGGCGCCATCGCGGCCGATCAGCCGACCATGCGTGATGGAGGCGAGCACGAGCATTCGACCAACGGGGCGCGAGCGTCGCGCGGAGCAGCGCTCCGGTTTACGCGGTTCGCCGGCGATCCTCTGGGTCGGACGCCTCAACGCGAACAAGGATCCGCTGACGCTGCTCGAAGGATTCGAGCGTGCGCTCGGCACGATCTGCCGGGCCGCAACGTTGACGATGATCTACAGCGAGCGACGAATCTGCTTGACGCCGTGAAGGTGCGAGTGCGGCGTTCGCCGGTCACTCAGCGGATCGCGTCCGCGCTGATCGGCGCCGTGCTCCGCACGACCAGATGACCACGTTCTACAGCGCCGCCGACCTCTTCGTCGTCGGCAGTCATCACGAGGGAGCGGCTACGCCGTTGATGGAAGCCTGCGCGTGCGGCGCGGTGCCGGTCGTCGACCGGCATCCCGACGTTTCGGATCTGCTGACCGGCGGCGGATCGATCGGCGCGCTGTGGACGCCCGGTGACGCGGCCGATTGCGCGCGAGCGCTCGCCGATGTCGGCCGGCGCGATCTCGACGCGGAGCGCGCGCGTCTCGCCGATCATTTTGCGCGCGAGCTGAGCTGGGACGCAGTCGGCCGCCGTGCGATGGAGATTTACGGGCAGGTGCTAGGGGCTAGGGCGGCTAGGGGCTTGGCCGGGTGCCGGCGGTGACTAGCTAGCCCAGCCAGACTAGCGCCCAGCTCCTAGCCCCCTTCTTCTTGAGCTCCAGCTTCGGGTAGTGCTCCTTGTCGAACCGCTTGAACTTCTCCAGCCACTTCTTGCCGGCTTCGCCCGTGAAGCTCCACTCCTGACGGTGGTAGTTCCAGTCGTCGGGATTCAGCGCCTGCGCGCGCTCGAAGTATTTCGCGGCGCGTCCGGCGTCGCCTGCCTGCTGAAACCAGACCGCGAGCTTGAAGCTGGCCTCGGCTTCCATCTCGGCGGCGGAGCGCGGCTTCACGCGCCGCGCGAACTCTTCGTCCGACAGCGACGTAGCCGCTCTTGTCGCCGTTGGCCACCCAGTCGCGCAGCGCCGCGACATAGCAGCTCGCCTTCGATCGCCGAGCGGCTTGCCGCCGTAGACGTCGGTCGCGGCTCGTCGGCCCACGCCGGCTCGGCCGGGACGGACGATGCGGCCGTTGCTCGTCGATCCAGACGCCCATCGGCACGTTGATGAACTGAAACACGGAGCTGACCGTGTGCTTGGTGTCGACGAGCGTGCGTGAACGTCGCCTTGCGCGGCGTCATGCCACTTGCCGGCCGCCGCTTCGCCGCCGACGTCCTGCGCCGCGGCGATGATCTCGAAATTCTGGCTCTTCGAGCTCCGCGTAGACCTTCTGCCAGCCTGGCAGATCGAGATCGGCACCCTCACCAGGAGGCCCAGGTGATCACCAGCGCCTTCTTGCCGCGGAAGCCGGCGAGGTGCACGGGCGGCCCAGGCGATCGGGCACTTCGAAATCGGGCGCGATGCGCGAGTTCGAGAGCCCGCCGCCGCAGCGCCTGCATTTCGCCGAAGCTCCACACGCTGCGCGGCCGGTTCGGCGACGACCGGCTGCGCGGCCTTCTTCGCGAACGCGGTGAGGTTGAAGTAGTCGCCGCGCACCATGGTCTTCGGGATCGGGAATGCACAGGTCGGCGCGGCACGCGCCCTGCGGCTTCAAGCTCGAATCCGTTGACGCGCGGCAGATCGCGCTTGCGGATCCACAGCGCGTCGGCCGTCCCTTGCGGAGCCGGTCCGACTGCGATCGAGCGCTGACGGCGCGATCGTCGTAAAGGACAGTAGCGGCAGGGGATACCGTGAGCGGCCGGGTCGATCTGCCGCCTGGCGGCCAGAGAGGCGGCGCCGACGATCCGCAGAAAATCGCGTCGTTCCATGGACATCGACACTACGCGCCGATCGCGCGCCTGTCAATCTGGCGTAGACTCAGCACGCCATGCCTTCCAGCGTACTCGTCGTCGACGACGATCCGAATCTGGTCCGGCTGATGAGCAGAGTTTCTGACGCTGGAAGGATTCGCGCCGGTCCCCGCCTCGAACGGCGCGGAGGCGCTGAACTACCTGCGCGGCGGCGGAAGCGCGAGCGTGATCCTGCTCGACTTGCGGATGCCGGTCGATGGACGGCTGGACGTTCCGCCGCGAGCAGCGCGGCGATCCCGGCCTGGCCGGGCATTCCGATCGTCGTGCTGTCGGGCATGGAGATGGACGGCGTCCAGGAGATGGACGCGGCCGCGTCGTTCCACTTGCTTCGGTCAGCTTCCTCGACGTGGTGAGCGTCGTGCGGCGCCTCTGCGAGGCAGCGCGAGACCTGACCCTAGCATCCGCACGCCCCGGCTAGCGAATCTCCGTGGCATGGCGTGCCTTCGGGACCATCACCAGGATGTCGTAGCCGAAGACGAGCGTTGCCAACTCAGCGGTCGATCTGCTCCTCCAGGCGCGGCGACGTCCTGCCGGAGCGGACGCAGGTCGAACATGGTCCAGTCCGACGCCACGCAGATTGCTGAACACCGGCTGCAGGTAACGAGAGCCTGGTTGATCTTCAGTAGTTGAACGGACGCAGCTGCGCGGGCTGGCCCACTCGACGGATCGGCTGCGCAGCCTTTGACCGGCATCAGGCGGATATGGCAGGGATTGAGTCGCCTTGCGCCTCGGCGAATTCGGCGACGTAGTTTCCAATACCGCTGCCGTGCACCGGATTCAGTCCTCTGCACATGCTGATACGCACCGAACTTCAGCAACACCTTCGGCGGCGCCTGCTGGCGGTACGTGCCGCTCGCGCGTAGTTGGCAGCAAAGAGCCTCTTCATCAAACGCTCGCGCCGGCGAGCGTTCTCGTATTCCGCAGGAGACGTCCGGTTGATCCGTGGCTCTCGACGAGCGACCCGAACAGCGATCGAGCTTCCGGACTGCCGTCCTTCCGAAGGAGAGCGGCGCCGTCGGCGAGCTCCTTGTCGTCCGCCGCGATCATGAACAGGTCGAAGATTCTTCCGCTCTGCACCGCCTGGCGATAGGCCTCGTCGTTCTTCTGGAGCAGTTGCTGCATCGCGGGCGAGCTCGTTACCGACCCGGCTCGCGAGCACGCGCGACAGGATCGTGGCGGCTGCGCTGAGCCCTTCCTGGTTCAAACCCCACAGGCGAAACTCACCCTGACCGACGCGCGCACACTGCTGCAGCATGTCGAATTCTTCGCGCGCGTTGGACACGTTGATGGAGTCGGGAATGCGTTCTTGTGAACGAAGGCCACCAATTGCGCCAGCCCGTCCGGCCGCCGCGCCCAACCTTCCAACTCCGCCGCTACCAGTGGTCCTCTTCCACCGCCATCGTGTGGAATCGCTCGGGGACCTGCTGCATTGCAGACGGCTGCCGCGAACTCTGGCGTCTGCGCGACGCCGTGGTCCTCACCCACAAGCACGAACGCGATTGCGCAATCGCCGATCGCAGGACTTGCGGCTCCCGCACCTGAGAGTTGGCCGTCGCGGACCGAAAGGGCATAGCGGTTCTGGCAGGAGCTGCGCGATCAGCCTGCGTCGGCTTCGTTTCGACGGTGGCGCAACCTGTGCGGACCGCAGCCGACCGGACACCGCGCCGGCTGCAATGAACATCAAAACGGCTGAGACGATCGACGCTGCGAATCCTCGGCAGCGGCGAGCGATCGCTACGGCGTCACCGGCTTCAGCGTGAGCGATCGCGACTCGGCCTCGCTCAGCGTCAGGCGCTGGCCGTGCCGGCGGATCGACTCCAGATACTCCCGGCTCGTTCCAGGCACCGTCCTCGACATAGTCCACCGCGACCGCGCAGGTAGTCGCCCGGCGGCAGCCCCTGAATCTGGTATCGCCCCTGCTGATCCGGGCGCACGGCGCGCACCCACCGCGAGTCGTCCGGACCATCTCGCCGCATCGTCGGCGAAGGCGATCACCGTGCCGTCGACCAGCGGCGCGCCTTGTCGTCCAGCAGCTGGCCGCTGATCGGTCGTCACGCGATTCGAGACGACCACCTGCACGCCGGTCAGCGTCTCGCCGCTCTTCATCTCGACCGGCGTGTCGGCGATGTCGCGGCCGTCGTGCAGGATGGCCTTCACCGTCCAGCCGTCGGGCACGATCGCGCGCACGCGCGCGGCGCCGAGACACCGCGACCACGCGAGAAGCTCCAGTCCTCGCTCACGCGGCCGCTGTCGGGATCGCGCCGCCGCCCGGAGCGCCCGGCGGCGGCGGCGGTGGCGGCGCCCCGCCCGGACCGGCACCGGCGTCGGGATCGACGAGCCTCGCGGCGACGCCGAAGCGGCCGGGCGGACGCGTCGGGGACCGCGCCGGTGTCGGTGACCACCGTGCCCTTCGAGCGACCATCCCATCGATGTCGTGAGCGCGAGATTCGTGACGTCGGCGCCGTCGACCGTGACTAGCTGCGTCGCGAGTCTCCAGCACGGTGCCGCGCGCGGTCTGCGTGTCCCGGTCGTCTGAGCGACGAGCTTGTATGAGCCCGGTGACACGTTCCTGCATCGTGAACGTGCCGTCGGCGGCCGTCGTCGCGTTGCCGCCCAGCATCATCATGCCGAAGGTCTGGCCCGCCGAATTCCTGCATCAGCATGATGTTGCGGCTGACGAGCGGCCGGCCGAGCGAGTCGGCGGCGGTGCCCGATACGCTGGCGGCGCACGCCGGGCATCAGCGCGAAGCTGTTGTTGCCGGACGACTGGCCGACCGCCACGGTGACGCGGCGCGCGTCGGCCAGCGACGCCGTGCCGGGCGCGTAGGTCGGCGCGTAGCCCATCGTCCGCTCGACGCCGTTCTCGGTGACGGTCCACGTTTCGCGCAGCGCCGCCATCACGAAATAGCTGCCTGGCGACAGTCCCGTCAGGCGGTATTCGCCCGCATCGTCGGTCCGGGCCGGCGGGACCGACCGAGACCATCCGGCGGCGCCCTGGAAGTAGCTCGATCGCATCGCGAAGACCTGCACGTCGGCGACCGGGTCGGCGAGCTCGTCGATGATCTGCCCGCTGATGACGCTCGATCGCGGCATCGAGAAGTCGACAGCGATCGATCACCTGCTTGTCGAGTCAGCTGGAGCGGTTTCCCGGGCTCGAGCGGGCGGCGCTGGCCGTACTGCAGCGGCAGGTAGCCGCTTCGGCGTCACGCGAATCGTGTAGCGGCCGGCAGGCAGATCGGCGATCTCGTAGCGGCCGTCGAGGCTCGTGCTCGTGCTGCGGCCCTCGCGTCCCAGCTCAGGCCCGGACAGCGTGATCGCGCGCGCGCGCAGCGGCCGTCCGGTGTCGGAGGCGAGGACGCGGCCGCGGACGACGGCGGTGCCGGCCGGCGACGACGGCCTGCGCATCGCGCGGCGGCGCACCTTGTGCGGTCGGCTGCGGCTGAACTGCCGACAGCGCCATCAACGCGAAGACGCACGGTCGAACATCGCAACTCTCCTTTCGGCGCTCGGTGCTACCTGGGGCGGCGGAGGCGGCGGACCCACACGGACGCTCGAGGACGCTGGGCGATCCGGCGCGGTGGCGGCGGCGGAGGCGGCGGCGGTGGCTGAGGCCGCATCGGCTTGCAGATAGACACGCTCGACGTCGAATCGAGTCGGGCAGCGGCGGCGAGCGCGACGAGCGACGTCACCGCAAAGAACGCCCACAGCGCGGCGATGCAGACGGTCGGCGCCGACGGCGCGCGGCGGTCAGCCAGGCTGAGCGCCGATAGCGTCGTGGCTGCGTCCCTTCGTATGTCGAACCGCCACAGCAGATCGTGCGGCACGCCGAGACAGAGCCGCGCCATCATGTGGACGGCGATGCCGGCCGGTGAGCGCCCGCGGCGCCGCGCGTCCTCGTGAAATTCCCAGAGGTCCGAGTCGATTTCGCGCGCGGCGGCTGTCGCGCGACGCCGGGTCCATGCGGCTGCGTGTAGAGTCGCGTCCATCCCCGCACCAGACGCGATCGCGCAGGCGAGGAGCGGGTTCATGCGGGTGCCAGGCGCCGGCGTGGGCGCTTCGAGCACGGCGGTCTGCGCGCGGCGCGCCTCGTCTGCCGCGGCTTCGCCGAGCGCGGTCAGGGTGTAGAGCCGGCGTCCCGGCCGGTTCTCGCGCGCCGGCACGTGCGGATCCTCCCAGCGGCTGGTCGACGAGCCCCATCTTTTCCAGCCGGCCGAGCGCGCGATAGAGCGTGCCGTAGGCGGTGAGCAGGCGCGAATCGCTGGCGTCGCCGAGGGTCTTGGCGATTTCGTAGCCGTGGAATTCCTCCTCGCCGCGCCGGTGCAGCGTCGCGGCGGCCGAGCAGATGGCGAGTCTCGAGTGGACGAGGCTGCCGGCTTTTCGTCCGCACGCGCGAATAATAAGCAGATATTCTGCCGTTTACGTCAACCGAGCGGAAAATCCGCGAGAAAATGTAGGCGTAGCGCTGGATGTGTGAGCCAGCGACAGGACCAGACGGACGGCGCCGTCAAGGAACGGGTCAAGACCGAGAAGAAAGAACCGACCCTCTACAAGGTCATCCTGCTCAACGACGATTACACGACGATGGAGTTCGTCCTCCGCGTGCTGGAGGGCGTGTTCCAGAAGTCGCCGGCCGAGGCGCATCCGCATCATGATGCAGGTGCATCTGAACGGCAGCGGGATCGCGGGCGTGTATCCGTGGGAGGTCGCCGAGACCAAAGTGGAAACGCTCGCGTCGCTCGCCCGCCAGGCGGAGTTCCCGCTGCGCGCCGCCATAGAAGAAGCGTGAGCTGACCGTGTTTTCTGCCGCCATCGAAGTCGTCCTGACCATCGCCTACCGCGAGGCGGTCTCGCGCCGGCACGCCTACGTCACGCTCGAACATCTGCTCTACGCGCTCGCGCACGACAACGACGGCGAGCGGATCCTCGCCGCCTGCGGCGCCGATCTGCCGCGCCTGCGCCGCGATCTCGACGCCTACCTGCGCGAGTCGCTCGAGCAGATGAAGCGCGGCGACGCGCGCGAGCCGGAGCAGACCGCGGCGTTTCGCCGCGTGCTGCAGACGGCGGTGCTGCACGTGCAGAGCGCGCAGCGCGGCGAGGTGGAGGCGGGCGACATCTTCGCCGCCATCCTGCAGCAGCCGAAGACGCACGCGGCGCAGCTGCTCGCGGAGCAGGGCGTCACGCGGCTCGACATCCTCGAGTACATCTCGCACGGCATTTCGAAGGTGCCGACGTCCGGCGGCGCCGCGCCGGGCGCAGCATGGCACGGAAGCCGGCGGCGGCGACGAAGGCTCCGCGACGGCGCGCGATCCGCTGGCGGCCTACTGCTCGAACCTGACCGAGCGCGCGCGGCAAGGCAAGCTCGATCCGCTGATCGGCCGGACCGTCGAGCTGCAGCGCACGATCGAGGTGCTGTGCCGGCGCCGCAAGAACAACCCGGTGTTTGTCGGCGAGGCCGGCGTCGGCAAGACGGCGATGGCCGAAGGGCTCGCCGTGCGCCTGCTCGCCGACGATGCGCCACGAGGCGCTGAAGGACGCGGAGATCTTCGCGCTCGACACCGCCGGCCTGCTGGCCGGGCACGCGCTTCCGCGGCGATTTCGAAGAGCGCTTCAAGGCGGTCATCAAGGCGCTGAGCGCCCGGCCGAGGGCGATTCTCTTCATCGACGAGATCCACTCGACCGTCGGCGCCGGCGCGACCACCGGCGGGCACGATGGATCTGGCGACGCTGATCAAGCCGATGCTGACCGGCCGGCGAGCTGCGCGTCATCGGCTCGACGACGTTCGAGGAGTTCAAGCACATCGAGAAGGACCGCGCGCTCGCGCGGCGGCTGCAGAAGATCGCGATCGACGAGCCGTCGGTCGAGGAGGCGATCCGGATTCTCGCGCGGGCCTGAAGAGCCGCTACGAAGAGCATCACCGCGTCACCTACACCGACGCGGCGCTCGAAGCCGCGGTCAAGCTCGCGGCGCGTCACCTGCGCGATTACCGGCTGCCCGACAGCGCGATCGATCTGCTCGACGAGGCCGGCTCGGTCGCGCGCCTCGGCGGCCGGCCGCCTGCGGCTCCTGCCGATCCCGCCGATCCCGGCCTACCTGCCATCCTGCCCACTGCCCAGCCCCCGTGATCGTCGACGCCGCCGACATCGAGCGAATCGTCGCGCGCATCGCGCGGATCCCGGCGCGGCAGGCGTCGTCGTCGGATCGCGAGCGGCTGCGGACGCTCGAGGAATCGCTCGCAGCGCGTGGTGTTCGGCCAGCACGACGCCGTGCATCTCGGTGGCGCAGGCGATCAAGCGCTCGCGCGCCGGGCTGGGTCAGCCCGATCGTCCGGCCGGCTGCTTTCTGTTCACCGGGCCGACCGGCGTCGGCAAGACCGAGCTCGCCAAGCAGCTGGCGATTCAGCTCGGCAACGAGTTCTCGCGCTTCGACATGAGCGAAGTACATGGAGAAGCACGCGGTCGCGCGGCTCATCGGCGCGCCGCCCGGCTACGTCGGCTTCGAGCAGGGCGGCCTGCTCGTCGACATCGGTCCGCACGCATCCGTACAGCGTCGTGCTGCTCGACGAAATCGAGAAGGCGCACCCGGACATCTACAACATCCTGCTGCAGGTGATGGATCACGCCGCGCTGACCGACAACACCGGCCGCAAGGCGGACTTCCGCAACGTGGTGCTGATCCTCACGTCGAACGCCGGATCGCGCGAGATGAGCGCGCAAGTCGATCGGCTTCGCCGAGGCGCGGCAGCGGCGACGCGCACGACGAGCGCCTGCGCCGGCGGCGGCAGGCAAGTCGAAGGCGGCGATCGAGAAGGTCTTCAGCCCCGAGTTCCGCAACCGCCTCGACGCGATCGTCACCGTTCCGCACGCTGAGCGCCGGCGGTGATGGAGCAGATCGTCGACAAGTTCGTGCTGCAGCTCGAGCAGCAGCTCGCCGAGCGGCACGTCGCGATCACGCTGACGCCCGAGGCGCGCGCGTGGCTCGCGGTCGAAGGGCTACGACCCGGTGTTCGGCGCGCGGCCGCTCGGGCGCGTGGTGCAGAAGGAAGTCCGCGACCCGCTCACCGATCAGATCCTTTTCGGTGCGCTCGAGCATGGCGGCACCGGTCACGATCGGCATCGCGGACAACGCGCTGACGTTTGCCTACGAGGGACGTCCCGAGCCCGTCGCGGCGATACCACCGTCACCGACCGCATGAAGTCACGGGCGGGTCTACGGCTCTTCGTCCAGCGCATGAACAGAAAGCTACGGCACGCGCGTCATCGGCTCGAAGCGCGCCGGACTCCTTCAGCTCCTCCTCCGTCGTCATCGGCTCATGAAACTCGCGAAGGATGAATCCCGCCTCGATCGCGCCGGTCATGTAGTCCTCGAGGCGGACGATGGCGGCGGCAGCGTCGGCGTCCGGAACGTCGAGGCGATGCGATCGATGCCACGCGATGCGCTCGAAGTAGCGATCGACCGCGAAGTGGCGCGCCGTCCGTCCCTTGCCGCCGACCCAGTCCGGACACCGGCGCGGAGAAGCAGGGGTGGGTGATGCTCATCGCCATCTCGCCGCCTGGCGCGAGACGCGATAGGCCTCGCGGCATGGCGCCGACATAGTCCGCCGACGTTCATCAGGACCATCGAGGCGACGATCAGGTCGAACGACGACTCAGGCGGCGAGGCTGGTCAGCGCGTTCTGGCGTTGGCCTGCGGCAGTCGATGTCGAGGCCGGCCGCCGCCGCCCGGTCGCGCGCGACCGCGATCGAGCGTGCCGCTGCCGTCGACGCCGGTCACCTGTGCGCCGCGGCGCGCCAGCGCGCGCGAATACGCGCCTTCACCGCATCCTAGATCGAGCAGCCGCCGCCCTGGACGTCGCCCACCAGCGCCAGCATGCGCGGCTGCAGAAACAGGTTCTGGTAGTCGCTCGTGTCGGCGTGCGCAGATCCAGTCGCCGGCGGCGGCGTCCCAGGATCGGGTTGACGAGTCGTCAGCCATCAGTCGTCAGTCACCAGTCGTCAGCCAGCGCCGCTCGCCCTCGTCGTGATGACGAAGTCGCGCGTGGTATCGAGATCGCGCGTTGCCGACGTGCGTCTCCTCCGGCTGCTTCGCCAGCGTCTCGCCGTGGCCGCAGCTCGATCTCGATTCGATACGTGCCGCTGGGCACCTGGATCGTGTAGCCGCCATTGGCCGCGGTGGTCGTCTCGTGGCGGCTGCCGGTTTGTCACTTCGATCACCGTCACCTTGCGGCCGGGAACCGCGACCGAGGAGTCAGCCGGTCTTGACGATGCCGGCGATCGTGCCGCCGACCTGGGCCGGCTGCGTATTGACGACCGGTCCCGGTCGCGCCAGTCCGGAACCACACGCCGCCGAAAGCACCGAAAAACAGACGAGCAGGGTCAGTGCGAGCTTCATCGTTCACCTCAGCCTTACCAGGACTGCAAGGTGCGCGCCGCTTCGCGGCTTCGGCGCCTTTCCGAATACCTCGACGATGGTCGCGGTGACGCCGCCGGTGTTCTTGAAATGTGTGCTTCGCGCCGCCCTTCAGGTTCAGCACCTGCCCCTGCGTCACTTCAACCGGGCTGTCGCCCTCGATTGTCAGCAGCAACTGCCCCGTCACGAGCGTAAAGACATGCCACGTCGCATCGTCGTGCGAGTGCATGCGACGGGTGGCGCCCGGCTCGGCGTAGTCGCGCAGGACCCGGAACTCCGGCTGCTCCATCACGACCATCGACGAGATGCCGGGATCGCCGGCTACAGGTCGCGCTTTTTCGGCGCCGCCGACGGCCTGGGCATTCGCGGTCGCCGTCGCGAAGACAAACGCCAGCACAGGGCTAAGGGCTGAAGGCTGAGGGCTGCGAGTCGCTCGGCCTTGAGCCCAGCCCTGAGCCCTGAGCCCTGAGCCCTTAGCCCTAGACGTGTACTTGTCGCAGCCATGTATCCTCCTCGATATGAAACCGACGCACTATCTTACTGGCGTCGGCCCTCGCCGCGTTGCTGGTGATGCCCGGTGGCGGCGCCCACCTCCGCTGCTGGCGCAGCTTCGGCGGCGAGCAGGCCCGCCCGCCTACGCTGCTGGCGCAGCTTCGGCGCGGCGAGCAGGCGCCGCCGCGCCGGCAGCATCGCCGGGCCTGCCGAGCGAGACGCCGTCGACCTTCGAGCCGGTCACCGACATCGTTCGACTACGTGAAGCGCGACGTGATGATCCCGATGCGCGACGGCGTGAGGCTGCACACCGTCATCCTCGTGCCCAAGGGCGCGAAGGGCGCGCCGATCCTGCTGACGCGCACGCCGTACGACGCCAACCGAGCTCACCGGCTATGCCCACAGCGCCCACCTCGGCGCCGATGCTCGACCGGCTACGACAACGCGACTCGAGGTGATCGTCGAGGGCGGCTACATCCGCGTGGTGCAGGACGTCCGCGGCAAGTACGGATCGGAGGGCGACTACGTGATGAACCGGCCGCTGCGCGGCCCGCAGAACCCGACGCCGGTCGATCACGCGACCGACACCTACGACACGATCGACTGGCTGGTGAAGAACACGCCCGAGAGCAACGGCAAGGTCGGCATCCTCGGCATCTCCTACGACGGATTCCTGCCGCTGATGGCGCTCGTCAACCCGCATCCGGCGCTCAAGGTGTCGGTGCCGATGAACCCGATGGTCGACGGCTGGATGGGCGACGACTGGTTTCACAACGGCGCCTTCCGCCAGCAGAACATGCCGTACATCTACGAGCAGGCCGGCGCGCGCGCCAACGAGCAGAAGTGGTGGACCAGCCACTTCGACGACTACGACATGTTCATGCAGGCCGGATCGGCCGGCGACGCTGGGCGGCGCCGCGGGCTCGAGCAGGTCGGCTTCTGGCGGAAGATCCTCGAGCATCCGGCGTACGACGCGTTCTGGCGCGATCAGGCCGTCGACAAGCATGCTCGGCGCGCTGCCGCTGACCGTGCCGGTGATGCTCGTGCACAGCCTGTGGGACCAGGAGGACATCTACGGCGCGATCGCGGTCTACAAGGCGATCAAGCCGAAGGACACGGCCAACGACAAGGTGTTCCTGGTGATGGGGCCGTGGCATCACGGCCAGGAGATCGTGGACGGCAGCTCGCTCGGCGCGCTGAAGTTCAACAGCGACACCGCGCTCTACTTCCGCCGCGAGATCCTGCGGCCCGTTCCTCGATCAGTATCTGAAGGACGGCGCGCCGAAGGCGGACGTGCCGCCGGTGATCGGCGTTCGAAACCGGCACGAACACGTGGCGGCGCCTGCCGGCGTGGCCGGCCGGCTGCGCGAGCGGCTGCCGCGTGCAGCCGACGCCGCTCTATCTGGGCGCCGGCCTGACGCGCCGGGTTCTGCCGCGCCGACGGCCGGCAGACGCGGCGTTCGACGAGTACATCTCCGATCCGGCCAAGCCGGTGCCGTTCCGGCCGCGGCCGATTCAGCCGATCGGCTACGACCACGGGCTGACCTGGCCGCAGTGGCTGGTGGACGATCAGCGCGAGGCGTCGGGCCGTCCAGACGTCGTGGCGTTCGTCGTCCGACGCGCTGACCGCGCCGGTCAAGATCAGCGGCCAGCCGGTCGCCAACCTGATCGCGTCGACCAGCGGCACGGACGCCGACTGGGTCGTCAAGCTGATCGACGTCTATCCCGACGAAGTGGCGGGGCAGCCGGCGCTCGGCGGCTACCAGCTGATGGTGTCGGCCGACATCTTCCGCGGCCGCTATCGCGAGAGCTTCGAGACGTTCCAAGCCGATCGCGGCCGGATCAGCCGCTGCCGTACCGCTTCGCGCTGCCGACGGCGAACCACGTGTTCCTGCCCGGCCACCGGATCATGGTGCAGGTGCAATCGAGCTGGTTCCCGCTCTACGATCGCAACCCGCAGACGTTCGTGCCGAGCATCTTCCGCGCGACGCCGGCGGACTACCGCGAAGGCGACGCAGCGCATCTATCACGCGCCGGGCCAGGCGAGCTTCGTCGAGCTGCCGCTCGCTGACGCCACGATAAGAAGAAACCGCGGCGTTCTCTTGCGACTCGTCTGCGGTAAAACAACAGCTATCCTAGAGACAGATGGCGGTGGCGGTTGAGCAGGCGCAGCGTTCGACGAAGACCCGCGGCGAGGCGGTCGCCGGCATTCTCGCCGCGATCAGCGTGTCGCATCTGTTGAACGACACGCTCCAGTCGCTGATTCCGTCGATCTATCCGATCCTGAAGTCGTCGCTGCGGCTTGAACTTCTCGCAGATCGGGCTGATCGCGCTGACGCTGCAGCTGACCGCGTCGCTGCTGCAGCCGGTCGTCGGGATGTCACTCGACCGGCGGCCGATGCCGTACTCGCTGGTCGGCGGGATGGCGTTTTCGCTGGTCGGCCTGCTGCTGCTGTCGGTCGCCGCGCACGCTCGGCGACGATCTCTGGTCGCCGCAGGCCTCGTCGGGATCGGCTCGTCGATCTTCCATCCCGGAGTCATCGCGCATCGCGCGGATGGCGTCGGGCGGGCGGCACGGTCTTGCCCAGTCGGTGTTTCAGGTCGGCGGCAATCTCGGATCGTCGCTCGGTCCGCTGCTGCGCCGCGTTCGTCGTCGTGCCGCACGGCCAGGCGAGCCTGGCGTGGTGCGCGGTGATCGCCGTCGTGGCGATGGTGCTGCTGCTGCAGGTCGGGCACTGGTCGGCGCATCACCGGCCGCGCGGCGACGCATCGCGCGCCGCCCGGCGCTGGGAGCCGCGGCCCGGGCTCTCGCGCCGCCGCGTCATCGGCGCGCTGCTGGTGCTGGCCGTGCTGATCTTCTCGAAGCTACTTCTACCTCGCCAGCCTGAGCAGCTACTACACCTTCTATCTGATCAGCCGCTTCGGCGTGTCGGTGCCGAGCGCGCAGCTGCACCTGTTCGTGTTCCTCGGCGCGGTGGCGGCGGGAACGATTCTCGGCGGACCGATCGGCGATCGCATCGGGCCGAAGTGGGTGATCTGGGGATCGATCCTCGGCGTCTTCCCGTTCACCTTCGCGCTGCCGTTCGCCAACCTGTTCTGGACCGGCGTCCTGAGCGGTGGCTGATCGGTCTGATTCTCGCGTCGGCGTTCTCGGCGATCCTGGTCTACGCGCAGGAACTGGTCCCGGGACGGGTCGGGACGATCGGCGGCATCTTCTTCGGCTTCGCGTTCGGGATGGGCGGCCTCGGCGCCGCGGCGCTCGGCCGGCTCGCCGACGCGACCAGCATCGAGTACGTCTATCGGCTCTGCGCCTACCTGCCGCTCATCGGCCTGCTGACGGCGTTCCTGCCGGATCTCGATCAGCCGGCCACTGCTCACGCGCCCGCAGCGCCAGTCCCGTAGCGACCGACGTCAGCTCCTCGCCGCCGGTCACCTTCGCGTCGCCGAACCGCTCGGCGAAGATCCGTCGGACGGCCGGCACGAACGACGAACCGCCGGTCAGGAACACGCGGTCGATGTCGCCGAAGGCCAGGCCGGATGCCGTCATCAGCCGATCGACGCAGCCGGACATCGACGCGATCTCCTCGGCGATCCATTTCTCGAAATCGGCGCGCGTGATCTGTCTTGCGGATCGTGACCGGGCCGGACTCGAACGCGAACTCCGCCTCGGTCGCCGCCGACAGCTCGAACTTCGTCCGCTGCACCGCCTCGTGCAGCTGGTAGCCCAGCTCGTTGCTTGATCAGCAGCAGGAAGGCCTCGAGCCGTTCCGGCGTCGACGCGGTGCGCCTGAATGCGCTCCAGCATCTCCAGCGTCGACGGCGACTTCAGGAACGACAGGTAGTGCCAGCGCTCGAGCCGCTCGTACGGCCAGCTCGGCACCGGCAGGAACTTGTTGGGCGGCGACAGATACTCGCCGCCCATGCCGAGCCGGGGCGCGACGAGGTTGCGGATGATGCGCTTGTCGAACGCGTCGCCGGCGATCGGCACGCCGTCGGTGCCGATGATGTCGGACGCCCGCCGCCCGCGCCGCCGGACGCCGGGCCCGACCGAGATGATGGTGAAGTCGCTGGTGCCGCCGCCGAAGTCGCCGATCAGGATCCGCTCGTCGCGCTGCAGCCGCGCTTCGTAGGCGTAGGCCGCCGCGACCGGCTCGTACTCGAAGACGATCTCCTCGAAGCCGGCGAGGCCGGATCGGCGGTCAGCAGGCGGTCGGTGGCGAAGCTGTCGAGCTCGGCGTCCGGCGGGTTGGAGAAATGGACCGGCCGGCCGAGGATGATCCGCCGCGGCGCCGGCCACGACGCGAAGCCCGAGCCGATCGCTCATGTGCTTGCCGATGAGCGCGATCAGCTTTTCGAGCGTGTAGTGCTGCGTGCCGATGCCGGTGCCTTCGAACGTCCGATCCGCGAGGTAGGCCTTCAGCGACTGGATGAAGCGGCCTTTGGTCTCCGACGCGAGGTAGCGCTCGATCGCCTCGCGCCCCGCGACCGACGGCTTCCTCGGCTCGAAGTACAGCACCGACGGAAACGTCGGACGCGGTCCGTGCGCGGTCGGAAACTGCGCGAGGCGCGGAGCGCCGTCGGCATCGACGAACGCGACGGCGCTGTTGGTCGTGCCGAAATCGACTCCTACCCAGGCAGTCATCAGGGACTGTCACGCAGCGATACGCGGATCCAGCGAGCGTTAAGCCACAGGAGACGGCAGAGACACACGGGATTATCAACGCACGGCGCACAGGGGCGCCGAAGTTCGAAGCCGCGCACCGCGTCAACGCGTCGCATCGGCCGTAGCGGTCGACGCCAACGCGCTCGAAGCGCCCGCGAAACGACTGATAGCACAGCGTCCGATCGTCGACGGTGACTTGCTGTTCCCGACGCTGCTTCGTGGCACCGGCTGCCGACCAGACGCAGCGGCCGCGTCGTGCGACGTTCGGCTCCGTGTCTCCGGTGTCTCTGTGGCGATCGATCGGACAGGTCGCGTCTCGCGGCCGTTATCTCACTCCTGCCGCAGCGCCACCATCACGTCGACCGACGTGGCGCGGCGGGCCGGCAGCCAGCTGGCGACGCGCGGCGACCAGCAGCAGGATCGCGGGCACACCGACGAACACCGGCAGGCTGATCACGCCGCCGAGCAGGTGGAGCGCCACCATGAAACATCAGCAGCCCAGCCGGCCAGCGCGCCGGCGCCGACGACGCGCAGCGTCTCGACGGACGATCTGCGACGACGACCCGCCGGCGGTCGCGCCGAGCGCCAGGCGCACGCCGATCTCGGTGGTGCGGCGCGACACCGAGTAGGACACGACCGCGTAGATGCCGATCGCCGCCAGGACCAGCATCAGCGGTCCGAGCACGACGAACATCCGCGCCGGAATGCGGCGCGAGGAACAGGTTCTTGTCGACGTGATCGGTCAGCGTTCGGACGTCGTAGACCGGCAGCGTCGGATCGAGCTCGCGCACCACGCGCTCGACCTCCGGTCCGAGCAGCGTCTCGCTGCCAGGCCGGGTGCGCAGGTGGATCTGCCCGGCGCCCGACGGCCGATCGCGGTAGGAGAAATAGATGACCGGCGCCGGCTTCTCGCCGAACGAATCGCTGAGTGAGTTGCGCACGACGCCGGCGATCACGTAGCTGCCGATCGCGGCTCTCGAGGCGGCGTCCCAGCGGCTCGGCGTCGCCGACAGTAACCGCCGCACGAACTCCTCGTTGACGATCGCCTGCCGCGGCGTCGCGCCGCATCCTCGAGCGGCGCGAAGTCGTGTCCCGCTGCGCAGCGGAATGCCCATCGTCCTGAAATAGTCCGGCGGTGACGATGTTGCTGAGCGCGCGCTCGGGCGCGGCATCGCTGCGGCGCGCGCCCCTCGAGCGTGAAGCCGCGCAGCGACAGGCCGTGGATGTCGAGCGGCACCTGGCTCGCGATCGCCGCCGCCTCGACGCCCGGCAGCGTCCGCAGCGCGCGTCAGCAGCCGGCCGGTGAAGTCGCGCACCGCGGCGTCGTCGAGGTTGCGGCCGGACAGATCGTATTCGGCGAGCAGCACGCCGTCGCGGCGGAAGCCCGGATCGGTGTCGAGCGCGTCGCTGAAGCTGCGCACGAACAGCGCGGCGGCCATCAGGACGACCGAGCGCGAGCGCGACCTCGACGGCCATCAGCCCGTTGCGCAGCGGGTTGCGGCCGGCGCGTGCGCGCGCCCGACGTCGCAGCGCGACCTGCGGATCGACGCGTCGCCAGCTGCAGCCGCCGGCGCGACGCCGAAGAGCAGCGCCGCAGAGCAGGCCCAGGCCGAGCGCGAATGCCGAGGCCGACGCGCGTCGACGCCGGTCACGAATCTTGCACCGGCACCGACGCGATCATCGGCACCGCTCGCATCGCGTCGGTCGCCCAGACGGCGATCGCGGCGCCGAGCGCCGGCGCCGAGCAGCGCCAGCAGCAGGTTCTCGGTCAGCAGCAGGCTGACGACGCGCCACGGGCCGGCGCCGAGGGTCAGGCGGACGCCGACCTCTCGATAGCGCGCGCTGGCGCGCGCCAGCATCAGGTTGGCGGTGTTGCCGCAGACCGCGAGCAGCAGGAGCAGCAGGATCGCCCTGCAGGATCGCCAGCGCGCTGACGAAGAACTGCTGCGGCCCGCGCGGCGCCTGCCAGAACGGCAGCACCTGCGCCGGCGATCGTCCTGTTCGTTTCTGGATAGTCGTGCGCGAGCTGGCCGCATCGCCGACGTCGAGCTCGGTCTGCGCGCGCTGGTCGCGGCGTCGTCGGCGCGAACCGGCCAGCGACGTTAGTAGCCGCGCTGGCCGCGGTCGTCGAGCTCGCGCGAACCGGCGAGCAGCTCCGGCGCCATCGTCGCCGGCACCCAGAAATCGAATGTCAGCATCGTCACCGTGCCCTGGAAGCGTTCGGGCGTGACGCCCACGATGGTGAGCTGTCGATCGTTCACGCGCAGCGCGCGGTCCAGAGCGGTGGGCGACGCCGGCGAACCGCGTCTGCCAGTATGAGTAGGAGATGACGACGACCGGCGCGCCGCCGGCGCGCGTCGCTTCGTCCGGCCGCAGGAAGCGGTCCCAGCGCCGGCTTCAAGCCGAGCGCGCGAGAAAGTAGTTCGCCGAAACGAGCAGGCCGTGCGTCCGTTCGGGATCGGCCGCTGTCGCCGACGTTGAACGGCACCATGCGATAGGCGAACAGATCGGGAAGCGTGCGCATGCGATCGTGCAGGTCGCGGTACTCGGGCCACGACTGCCTGGATACGATCCGGTGTCGGCGCGCGGCTTCGACCAGCTGCACGCCGCAGGCGTCGACGATGCCGGGGATCGGCTGCAGCGACCATCGCCTGGATCCACGAGAACACCGCGGTGTTCACGCCGATCCCGACGCCAAGCGACACGATCACCACGGCCGCCAGGCCCGGCATCCGCCAGATCATCCGCCACGCCTGCCGCAGGTCGCTCATCATATTCGTCACTCACCACTCGACTTACCCGATTTCGCTCGCATGCCTCGTCCGGAGAACTCGCGCGATTCGCTGTGCACCTTGATCTTCTCGCCCTCTTTGATGAACAGCGGGACGCGGATCTCCATGCCCGTTTCGAGCGTCGCGACCTTGGTCACGCTGCCGCTCGCCGTGTCGCCGCGCGCGCCCGCCTCGGTCGACGCGACCGTGATCTCGACGTGCGGCGGAGAACACGAGCCCGATCGGCTTGTCGTTGTAGGTGTGGATCTGAATCAGCGAGGTTGTCCACCAGCAGGAACTTGTCGTCGCCGACGCATGGCCGGCGGGAGCGTAATCGTGTCGAACGTCTGCTGGTCCATGAAGTTGTAGCCCGACGCGTCGGCGTACAGATACGTCGCCTAGATGAACGCCAGATCGGGCTCGTTGAATTTCTCGCCGGCCTTGAACGTCTCGATCGAAGACCGCCTGCGTCAGCATGTTGCGCATCTTGATCCGCACGAGCGTCTGCCCGCCGCGCGCCGTCGGCTTCGGACACCTCGACGTCGAGGCAGTGATACGGTGCGTCTTCGTATTCGAAATAGGTCTTGCGCTTGATTTCGATCGCTTCGATGAGGCTGGCCATGCCTCGAAGATATTGCATGCGCCCTCGCTGTCGCAAGCGTTCAGATCCTCGACCCGAGCGCGCGCAGGACGCTGAGCATCACGTTGGCAGCGGCGTCGCGCAGCGAACGCAGATCTCGACGAAGATGCTCGGCAACCTGCTCGACCGCGCCTTTAAAATGGTCGGTCGCACATCGTTACCAGCCTGACGGCCCGGCGCGCGACTAAAGATAGGGCCGTGCCGATTGACGTCGGGAAATAAATCTCCGTCCCCACGCCTGACCATCCGCTCGGCGAGCGCTCCCGACAAGGTCATCGACAACAGCGTCGTCCGGTTCACCCGGCTCGCGCGGAGTGCCCGCCATCCCCAGGCCGGCGAGCCGCTCCAGCTGGCCGCCCGGGTCGAAGGCGACGCCAGCTCGGCTGCGTGGTGACCCGCGCCGGACTGGAGCGAGGGACAAAGAAGCACAAATCGATCTCAGTGCGGCTTACTCGAAGAAGTCGATCGCGGCGGCCGACTACGGAGCGCTCGTGGAGCGACGCCGACTGGACGATCGAAGCCGCTGATCTAGGCGCTCTCTCCGCGGGTGCAGTGCCTTCCGGGCCTGCTGTCAGCAACGCGGACCTGAAAGTCGCACGACATCTGCAGCTTGTTCGGGCAGCCCACGGGCCGGCAGCGGCAAGGCGATGGCGCGCTTCGCCGATCGTGTGAGCAGTCGTAGGTCAGCTCCTCGCCCGACCCGGATCCGCCGCGAGGCGCGGATCCAGATCGTCCGGCCCGCGACTTCGAACCAGCAGTTCGGCCGGCGGCAGTGGTTGATGAAAGCGCGCGATGTCCGCCGCAACGGCCGCGTCGCGGCTCCGACGCCCGGTTGATCCGGAAAACCCAGATGCAGCCCGTCCGCCGGATAGCGCTCCGCGCTGCGCCTCGCACGCATGGTTGCGGACGAGCTCGCCGGCGTAGCAGTCGATGATCCGCGTGTTCTGCGACTGATCGCGGGCACTGACCCGCGAAGACGCCGAAAGCCGTGCGGCCTCGAGCGCTTGCGGACGATGGCTGAGAGGGGCATCGGTGGCCGGTGCCGCATGATACCTTCGGTGGCCAGACCCTTCGTGCCGATCACCCTACGCGCGCGACGCGACGAGCGGCGCCGCATCACGTCGTGACGACCGATCGGAACGGTCAGGCGTCGGCGGTCTGCTGGCGGTCGTCGATCGTCAGGCCGCACGAGGGGACGCGGCAGCTGCGGCATGCTGCTGCGACTCGCGGCAGGTATCCGACCGTCGCCAGCCAGGTTCGACGTGCGGGCCGGGCCTCAAGCGCGTCGAGGCCCTCTCGCGCACGCACCGGACCAGCGCGGGCCCGGCGGCGTTCGTCACCACGATCTCGCCGGCGGCGCTACGGGATGGTCGGATCTGCTCGATTCGACGGCCGGCCAGCTGCACCACGACGGGTCGAGGTGTTCCGCGATATCAGCGACGCCGAGCGGTGGCTGGCGACGCACACCGAGCCCGCTCAGTAACTCCCGGACTAATCCTTCCACATCGCGACCGGCGATGAACACGGTTGAGCACAACCGGTATGCTCTGGCTCGAAGGCTGCAGCTCGACAGACTCCCTCGATGCACCGGAGGACTCAATGTTTGACCTCAACGTCGTCGATCACGTGCGTCTGAATCTGACGCGCACCGGTGAGATTACCTGGTTCACGCGCGCGCCGCGGGCCCGGTTGGCCAGGCATGACGGCGTGGACGCGGGATCCGGCGTGCTGACCACCTGCTGGTCGCCGCGGCGGGGTCCTCGGTCGTGAGCCTGATCGAGGAGCAGCGGCCGTTTCAAATCGCCGCGGTCATCGCCGCGAGCCTGGCGTTCGCAGGGCGCTGCGCGGTGTGGCCGTGGGCTGGGGCTTCCAGGGCCGAGTCGCCGCGCATCGTCTCATGTGCCCCGCAACCTGCGGCTGGTGTGCGAGCGCTATCGCTCGCTGCTGACGAAATCCGGGACGGGCTGGCTCGATCGCGATGCGATCCTCGGCGCCGCGACGAGCGTCAGCGGTCGAAACCCATCACGCGTCGGATTGGCATTCCCGCTCGACCAGCGCTGGCGTATGAGAGGCCTGAGGCAATCCGGGAGACGAGCCGCACCACGAGTTTCACGACGCCCACGCCGACGCAGATGCCCGCTTCGTCGTCAGCTTGACTGCCTTGCCCGGCTGCGGCGACAATCCCCCGATGAGAAGACCGCTGCTCGCCGTGCCGATGCTGCTCGCGGCCCAGTCGTCGGCCTGGGCCCGTGGTCGGTGATCGCGGTCGACCAGACCGGACGGGTGATCGTCGCGTCGGCCACTTGTGTCGCAGGCGGGATTTCCCCAAGCGGCAACCGGTCGGTTCGCGCGACGGTGGATCTCAGGCGGTGATCGTGCCGGGCATCGGCGTGGCCGCGTGCCAGGCCGGCGCCGACAACACGCACAAGAACCAGATGACCGTGTTCAGAGGAATTGAAGAAGGGACAGACCCTCGAAGATCATCGAGATCCTGCGCATGGATCCGGATATCGGCGCCGCCAGTTTCGGCAATCCTCGACCTGAGGGCCGCAGTGCCGGAGCCACAACGGCAGTAGCAATTCGACCGCCTCGCTCTATGTTCCGGGTCACGTCGGCGACTACTTTACTTTCAGGTGCAGGGCAACACCTTGTTCAGCGATCACGTGATGTAGGCGGCGCTGGCCTTCACGCGCGCCACCGGAACGCTGGCGGATCGCGTGATGGCGGTGGAAGCCGCCGACGCGAAGGAGTGGCGACAAGCTGGCTGCAACTGCGAGACCGAGCCCAAGCCGAGTGCACCGTGCGACGGCAAGACCGCCCGTCGCGTAAATCGTCGTGGCCAACAAGGGCGACGTCACCGCGGCGTCGCACAACCAGGGCGACTACTACGCCTACATTCGCCCGTGACCGAGCAGTGGCGACATCAGACCCTCGGAAAATGCGAACCCGGTCAAGACCTTGCGGTTGCGCTGCTATGACGCGTGGAAGAAGGCGGGATCGCAGCCGTTCAGAATGTTTACCGTGGCTCTCGTTGGCGCCAAGCCTTGAGCGTCATTTGCACACGCCGAAAGTTGATCTGTCATCAACCTGACAGACCGACGCCTATCGATCGCGGGGAGACTGCCCGCACCACGAGCTGGGCGGAATGTTTTGTCGACTCGTCACCAACAACCAGCGGTGACGGTAAAGCTCTCCGGGTCTGGGTGAAGGGGAGGTCATTTGTCAGTCTATCGACGAACGCCGAATCTCACGCGCTGATCTGGTCCCGACATCGTCACGAGCGTATCTGGATCGGTTGAAGGTGGCATCGCTGGCCTCGCCGGTGCGCTTCTGCGACAGTGCAGCGCCGTACCCGCCGAGCCGGTCCGGGGCTGGTGATCCTACGTGATATCGAGCGGTTGGAAAGCGCGCCGATCAGGGGCGAGCTACACTCGCCTGGTTGGACGGGAGAGGCTACGACACGCGCGTAGTTTCCACCTGGGCATCGTTCTTTCCGATGGTGGAGCGAGGCAGTTCTCGGACGCCCTGTATACCGCATCAACGTGGTCACGCTCCTGCTGGATCGTTGCCGACGAGCGTTGCGTTGCGGTTACTCCAGCGCGAAGCTGGCGACTGCGTCCACTCGGCATCGAACTGGCCAAATACGGATCGAGTCGGGTAATCATCAGGGGAGGGCTCTGATGGTGCGACTCAATCCGCGGCAAGGTTCAGACAGACGCGATCGCCTTCTGCTGATATTCTACGCAACACGGTCGGCTAGGCGTATTCCGTGCCGTGATCGAGGGCTCGCGCCTCAGCCACCCAATCGAGACTGACGTGCCCAGCGATGTCTGCCAACCAGGCGGCTGCTCTGTCGGCACCAGCTCCTTTCGACATCGCGGATATAACTGCGATTCCAGCGATATCAACCGATCAGTCGCTCATGACGATAATAAATCAGTCGGCGAACTGACAAATGACTCCCTTCTGAACCCGAACATGCGACGAGGGCGGCTACAAAAATGTGCCCAGCTTCTAGGCGTCGACCGATGACAGATCAATCCGGCGTGCTAAACTGGCGCCAACAGCATTGCTCTTTGAACACCTTCTTCCACGTCTGGAGATTCGCACCGAGGGTCTGATAGTCGTCGCCTGACTATTATGCGCGCGGTGACCTCTTACTGTTGGCCACGACGATGTACGACGTGAATTTCGTACGTCGCCACTGCGTCGACTTCCTCTGCCATCCTCTTTTCAGCGTTCGGTAACGCCTCATTTGCGTGATCGTACCACGAACAAATTTTTTGAGTAGATGATCATAAAACGTTGGGATCGCCGCTGCGCAATACGCTGCGGCTTTACGCATCGAATGCCCTTTATCTATCAGATTTGTATGCGGATCTCGGTGATCGAGAACCGTCTTCCATTCCTCGAACACGGCTCGTCTGAATTTAGCGTGTTGTACCGGCCGCCACACGCCATCGCACCTGGAGATCCGTCGGGCCAGCGAGATGCATTATTCCGCCCCGAAAGCGGATACACAGACCGCCGCGATCTGTCCATTCTTGTCGTCGCGATCGCGACCGCATGGCCCAGGCCGAGGACTGAAAATCGGCACCGCGAGCAACATTTCGGGATTATCAGCGCGGCCAGGCGACCATCGGTCCCGGCGCGCCGGCTTTCGCAACGCCCCGGGCGCTCGAAACTAAATACAGCTGTCGGCAATCACAATCCTTACGCACGGTAGACCCGATCGCGGCGCGGAAGAATCTCGGCAGTAGACCATGCTTTTTAAGCGAAGTTGAAACGTCTCCCAGCCAAACGCCAGCCACCTGGCGATGACCGCGGCGATGCGCGACACTCCAATCGACTGCGACAGCGGCAGATCAGATCAGTCAGCAACCGCTCCGCTGCCTGTCTCACCGGTCGCGTCAGTCAGGCACGTGACTCCAGAGTCCCACTGAAGGTGATCTGACAAGCATACGATAACCGGCAAGTTGCGTGCTGATGACGCGTCCACCATGAGCGGAAACTCGGTGTCGCGTCGCCAGCCTCGGCGTCGCCGAACACCTCGACGTCGACCGGCGTGCCATCCAACCGCCACTGGTGCATTGATCCGTGTCTGGCATCAGCCACTGCAGTACGCATGCCATCCCTCATTCTGACGATCGACCACCGCCAGCTAATCATTGCCGACGATCCCGATCGTCGTCACCAGCCACGCGCCGCTGGATTATCGAATAAGCGTGGCATTTACTGTCCGCAAATGATCTGGCGCTCCAGCTCGCTTTTATTCATGACCGCTATTTTCCCTGCCGATAAATCGGGCGCGCGAAAACCATCTGGTTACTCAGGAATCAGCCACGCAGACCGTTTGACGCCGCCGTCGGCAACATCGCGCTTCATCAACCGTGCTCAAAACTACAAACTCTTCAGCCCAGATACCTCGCGTGCGGAAGAACTGACACTGCACCCGGCTGTAAGCCTGTGAATGTCGTGCAGACTTTGATCGACAACAGGCTGGCACTCCAGATGGCAGCTTCAGAATCGGCAGTCTTCGTAGTCATTCCACTCGTGAAAACCTCTTCACCATCAGTCAGCGCGTCTGTCACTTCATTGGGGAGAGCGTAGTATCGCGCCGCCAGCCGACGATCGCCGGCTGCCGCCAGCGCCGGAGGTAACCTGACCGCGCTGTTGTCGATAAACGAAGCCAGTGATCCCTTTCGGCGTCGATCGGCACATCGCGGCAGGCCGTCGAACTGTGGCGATACCATTGTTGTCAGCGTCGAGATCGCGCTCAAACCGCGACCGCACCGCTGGCAATGACGCGATCAGCAAGCGAAGCATGAGCGCCTCGACGGTCGAGGTCTCGAAAAACTCGGCGGCACCTGGCCTCAGGCACTTTGTATAACAGATCAGCTGAAGCCCGGCTGGCGATTCATCAGGCGACCTGGCATCGATGCGGCGGGTTACGGGAAGCTGGATCGGCGGGCGTTATTTACCGATCGCGGACAATCGACGTTCCAACAGCGATCCACCCTACGGCATTTAAGCCGTCGACATCGTGTTCCACCGCGTAACATCGTCACCGTCGCCTGCGCCCAGCTCAACGTTTGCCCCAAATCGGCTGCGGCGTTCACCTCCCGCTGGCGAAGAAGAAACAGAAGATCGAAATTACGCAAATTCCTCAGAAGCGTCAAGCAGGCAGCCGACGGATCTGCAGCTGGGAAGCGACTTCGGCAGTGGCAGATCGTCTGGCGGATGAACTTGGCGGCCGTGACTCGCCAGCGTCGGCGGCGCACCTGCTCGTGGATCCCAGCTGATGGTGCTGTAATCCCATGTGCGACCTCCCGCTGGCATTCGGTCATGATACCGCTCTCTCTGCACGCTTCCACATCATCGCGTATCTGCCCAGCGTGGTGCACCTGTGATCGGGCAATTTTCTCTCGGCATGTTTCTGCCCCCAGGCTCAGGCAGTGTGGTCGTCTCCCCTTCTCAGTTCAAGCACGCTCTGTCCTGGGCAGAAAAGCGTGTATGAGCGAAGTTGTGGGCCTTGGCGGCGATATTTTCCGATTACGAGTCGCGCGGCTCGAAGTTTATGCTTCGCGGCTCAACTAACTGCGACCTGGTAGCGATCGTCGTCTGGCTGGCCGCGGCATGTGAACCTGATGCCGCTCGCCAGATGCCGTTCTGCAACGACACCACGCCAGGCTACAGCCAGTTTTCGTCGGCGCGCGATCGCGAGTATCATGCTTAGCCTGCTGCCATCTGCTAACCTATTCTTTGGCACGCATCAAACGACGCTGGCGCCTGTGAAACCTAGCTGTTCGCGGCACTCTGCGATATGAGCGTCGTCACGAGAAGCGATTCGCCGTCCGTACTTGTGATTCGGTTTGAGTGATCGCTCGCTGCTGGATCGACTATAACGATCTTCGGCGTTCCGCCGGCGGTGCTGGCATCCGCGGAGCGCGATTAACGTCAGCACCACCGGGCACCTGCAACAACTGAGTGAGCAGTCAGCGCTATAGTCCTGGTGTTCGTGCGCAGCATGGCCATTCCGATCCCGATTTCCGCCGCGGGCGTGCTGCTCATGAACCGATCTGTCAGGCGCAATCTGGTAGCGCACGGCTACGTTCGCATTACAATGCGTCATTGCCAAACTCACCTACGCGTCTCCTGCGCGCCGAATTTTGACGCAATTCGATTTTCCGCTGCAGGCGATGGTCAACGAGATTCGTATGTTGCTATTAAATCGCATCGCCGGCGATAGTCCTATTCGGCGACTCGGTCGCAGAAAGCCGGCGCCGGTCATCCGCTCGCTCGCGCAAAGACATGCACGTGGCTGTAGCGAAACGAGAATAACATTGCCTGGCTGCGATCCGTGCCGGACGTCGCTGATCGACGTGATACCACGACAATTCCAGCGCGCGATCTTCAATGATTGCTCGGACACTGATATATGCGTGATGTCGCCGCCACCACTCTTAACGGCACTGGCACAACCATTAGCGAATAGGCTGTCGCCAGGTAATCGCTGCTGCGTCGTCGGCGCCGGCGCGCCTACAGCCCAGTGAACATAGTCCGGCCAATGTTGGTGATCTGATGTTCTTGCCGTGCGACGATCGCTGGCAGAAATAAATGCTGGAGATGCGAACTGGCAGGATCCGCAGAAACAGAGCAAGCGGAGGTGCGCGACAACAACCGGCGTACCGCATAACGAAAGGAGCGTCGAAAACACAAACACCGGACTTGACTCTGTTTGGTTTGTGTTTTTCGGCATCTCCCAAATGGCCCGCTATCTCCACTGACAAAGATCCACTCTGTGGGAAACTGGCCTGCGTGCTTTCGGCTCCTGTAGCACAAAAATAAGCGTTAAGTCGGCACTGCCGCGGCTCTTCCCACGGCTTTGGATCGGGCTGGCACCGTCGTCGGCCGGGAAACCGTGTTGGCCAGCGCTAATCAGCCTTCACCTCGAAAAATTCCTCACTGGGCCGGGACCCTTCAGTTAAGCATCAACTGTCGACAGGCTTCACTCATCGGCATCTGGCTCGTCTGCTGCTCGTGACGTCACGGATCAGCTGACTATTTTCGCCACCGGGTAACGTCGGCGCTCGATAGTCTGTTCGGTAGCCAGCCGGGGCGGCGACTTCGATACCTGACAATCCTATCGGCATTTCGGCGGCTTTGTAGCAACTCATATCGCTCGTCGGGCGCGTGCACAAGCTTTCAGCGGCATCATCAGCACCGGCTGCGTGCCGACGTCGATAAGCGCGTAATCCTTAACTGTCTCCCCACTCGACGAATACCGCCCAGCTAACCATGCCTTGGCTCGAACGCTGGCACTACTGTAATCAATTTCGAAATAATCACGAATAGGGCAGCCGCCTGTCGACCCAGGCGGCTCAGCCTTCACGCTGCTGATCAACGAGCTGAACTACGGGCGAACGCAGCGCACCCGAAATTCGGCGATAGTCGGCGACGGCGAGAGTTCAGTCTTTTTGTCTCGCGATGGGTGTCGTCACTGAACTGTCGATCGACGATGAAATCCCTGCCTTCAGCATCGTGTTCACCGGCGGCTCGTCGCCATTCGCCGCGCTCGCGCTCGGCAGACGGCCTTTCGATAACACTGAACTGTCGAAGCTCGTGACGTGAGCGCCGTCGTGCCGTAGGCCGATCAGCGTGACAGCCGGCGCAGGTCGATCTGCTGGTCGCATCCGCTCTCAGCAGCACCACCTGGCGCCGATTCTACCACAGGCGAGAATAAAGCCGGCGTCGCCGACATGATCAGACCCCGTCACCGAATCAAGGCTGGGATCGCGTGCGGCAGCGCAAACGATGAACGCGCCAGAATCGATCTCTATCGATCCGCCAGTGCCGTACATTGCGCCGAACAGACTTTCTCGAACCGAAACGAGAACAACGAATAAATGTTCGAACGGCCGGCGCCAACAGCGTACGCGGGCTTTGGGAAACCGGGCCTGTAGCCGATCTTGACCCCGATGTGCCGCCGGCTGACCATTACTCGCACTCAGCGACAACAGCGGACAGAGGCCCGTCGCGATCAGCGCCGCGCCATCACCGTGCCTCCCGCGCAGCCCCGCGGCGAGCAGCGGACCGATCTGACACCACCGCGACCTGGAACACGGACTGCGCCAGGCCGTGGCGCACCGGAACGATGCGCCATCCGATGTCCCGGTACATCTCCACGCCGAGCGTCGGGCTTCCCTCAGCTGATCGACCAGCGCGTGTCATTCAACCAGCAGCTCCCGGCATCGACCGCCGGCTGGTGTGAGACTGGTAGCATCAGCGCAATATCAGACCGTCTGAAGAAATTCAACTGCAGCATTTGGCTCAGCAGTGAAGATCGAAGAGGAATCAGCATTTGCTGCGTGTTCGGCTCAAGCTCCTAGTCTTTGTAAGCGGACAGCTGCTGTCACTGAATTTGCTTGACCACCGCCGTCTACCTATTTACCTTCACGATTATCACAGATAGTAATGGTCGAGGAGCTCGTATTTATTGATATGTGTTTGTGATTTGTGTGATTATCGTGCACCTGCACCTGATCTTGTGCCCGGGCAGACATGGTTCGCGGTCGGCTGGCGCAACTGATGCGACGGCGGCCGATCGGCGTCGCAGCTGGCGGTCTCGGAAATAACGAGCATGTTGCCACTGTCGAAGCGATCGAGAGAATCGCCGCGGCACCAGCATGTAGTTGTATCGTCGAGCGCGCCATAATGATCGGCGGATCGTATTGCCCCACCGTCTCAGTACCGGGCATCATCTTTGATCGATCATTCCAGCACGAGGATCTTTCGTCGATCAAGCGCCCGCTTGATGGCGCCGCAGATCGTCTGGCCGTAACGGCTTCAAACCGAGTATTGGCGATCGATCGCGTAACCATTACGATCGCGATCTTCCTCCTGATCCCGAACTGTCGTCGACGCGATCAGCGGCAACGCGCCAGCACATTTGATCTCGCCAGAGCGCGTCGTACAGATGCTCGGATCGCGCGGGAACGACCTGCTCGGTACGCCGACGCCTGGGTCTGCGGCCGATCCACTAGCACATCATACACCTCCGGTCGTGGCTTTGGTCTACCACTACGATGGTCGGCGTAGCGTGCGCCTTTCATGACATGTTCTTAGCAGCGGGTTTGCGCCGTTATTTCAGTCATCTGCATCAATCGACTCGCCGTCGACACCTTGGTGGAGTGCTGGTCGACTCCGCCATCAGCCGTTCGACTCTCGAGATGATCGCCAGCCGGTGATAATCATTCGGCGTCGAATTCCGGCTGCTGCAGCGGCCGGTCGCCACGTCTTTTCCAACACTGCCGCGAATGTCGCCACCGCGCGGATGTACCGCCATTGTCACTTTGTGTTGTCGTAGCTCAGCTCAGCCATCGGCGCCCGCCAGTTCGCGTCTGTAACGCCGTCTCTTTTCCATCGCGGATGACAGTGACGCAGCACCGTCGCATCAGGGCGTCGGAGTCGTGACCAGCTCAGCGTCGGCAGCCCAGTCTGCGGCGCCGACGCTGCCACCAGCATCAGCGCAGCAGGCGATACCTGCTCGTCCGCCAGCTAACCGTACGGCAGTGAACGCCGTACCGGATGTAACGCGGATTCATTGGAGAACTATAACTTCGCGATGGCGTAAGCG
>ERZ1370068.9381-contig-8164_pt1 | contig 35715 bp, 37 predicted proteins | sample MGYA00561227_ERZ1370068 | MGnify/ENA primary metagenome ERZ1370068 (study PRJEB38410, sample SAMEA6850437) | metagenome | study: Metagenomic assessment of the ecological functions of the soil: analysis of the soil microbiota associated with the... | reverse complement strand
GGTTACGTATTGCTCGGGCGACGCCGGTCGCGCTCCACCAGCTCGGGGTTGAGCCGGATCGGCACGTGGCGCTGCGGGTCGTGAACGAAGAGCTCACCGCCGGTCATCCCGGCGCCAGGTTCCGTCCCACCGGACCGAGCACGACGACCGTCCCCCGGTCATGTACTCGCACGCGTGATCTCCCACGCCCTCGACCACGGCCAGCGCGCCCGGAGTTCCGCACGCGCGAACCGCTCGCCCGTCCGTCCGGCGATGAACAGCTCTCCGCCCGTCGCGCCGTACAGCACGGTGTTCCCGGCGAGCCACGGATCGCCGGCATCGTCCGGGCGGAGCGGCGATCTCGATCCTGCCGCCGCCCATCCCCTGCCGACGTAGTCGTTGGCCTCCCCGGTCAGCGCGCAGCTCGATGCCGTCCGCCAGGAACGCACCGAACGACTGGCCCGCCGTCGCCGTGGAAACGCGCGCGGACGGACCCGGGCGGCGGCAGCCATGCCGAACGTCCTGCCGGTCGCTCCGCCCAGTCGGGCCCCGACGGCGCGATCGCCGTTGGCGATCAGGGAGCTCGAGCTCCACGTGCGCGCCGTCGCGGATCGCCGGCCAGGCCGTGTCGAACAGGCGATCGCCGAGCACCGACGCGGGGCGGACGATGGCATCCGTGGCGAGGGAACGGCGCTCCCCGAGCGGCCGGCGCAGCAGCGACTCGACGTCGAGGAGGTGGGCGGGCGCATCGACCGTCGCGGGCCCGGAGCGGAGTCGACGCGCGCCGATGACGTCGTCGAGCGACCGGAAGCCCAGACACGCGAGCAGCTCGCGGACCTCCTGAGCCACCGCTCGCATGAACGCCTCGACCATCTCCGGCGTCGCCGCGAACTTCGCACGCAGCTCCGGCCGCTGCGTCGCGATCCCGACCGGGCACGTGTCCAGGTGGCACGTGCGCACCATCAGGCAGCCCTCGGCGAGCAACGCGCCGTGCCGAAGCTGACACTCGTCCGCGCCGAGCAGCGCGGCGACCACGACGTCGCGGCCGGTCTTCGATCCCGCCGTCCACGCGCAGGCGCACGCGCGACCGCAGGCCGCTCTCCGACCAGCGTCGCGCTGCGCCTCGACCAGCCCGAGCTCCCACGGGAGCCCGGCGTTCTTGATCGACGAGAGCGGCGACGCGCCGGTGCCGCCGTCGGCGCCCGCGATGTGGACGACGTCCGCGAGCGCCTTGACGACGCCCGCCGCGACCAGCGCCGACGCCTGCCTCCGCGACGAGCTTCACCGAGATCGTCGGCGTCCGGGTTCACCTGTTTCAGGTCGAAGATCAGCTGCGCGAGATCCTCGATCGAGTAGATGTCGTGATGCGGCGGCGGGACTGATCAGCGCCACGCCCGGCTGCGTGTGGCGCAGCCGCGCGATCTCGGCTCGTCACCTTGTGGCCCGGCAGCTGGCCGCCCTCGCCGGGCTTCGAGCCCTGCGCGATCTTGATCTGGAGCTCGTCGGCGAACGCCGCAGTACTCGGGCGTGACGCCGAAGCGCGCCGACGCGATCTGCTTGATCTTGGAGTTCCTGTCGGTTCGGTACCGCGCGGGATCCTCTCCGCCCTCGCCGCGTGTTCGACCGGCCGCCGATCGCGTTGCATGGCGAGCGCGATCGTCTCGTGCGCCTCCGCCGAGATCGACCCGTGCGAGATGGCGCCGGTCGAGCCGCGCGAGGATCGCGTCCGCCGGCTTCGACCTCGTCGAGCGGCACCGCCGTCTCGCCGGGAACGAGCTCCAGCAGGTCGCGGATCGCGGTCGGCGGACGGGCGTGCATCGACGCGGCGTACCCGCGTACAGCTCGGGCCGCTCCGGCGCTCTGGCGGCCCGGTTCAGCGCGTGAGCGGCGTCCATCCGTCGTCCGCGACCTGCCCCTTCGCGCCGGATGCGTTCGTCCGGAGCCGCTCAACGCGGGTCCGCGATCCGATGCGCGGCTCGCACCACCGCGGGCTCGGTCGCGTGGTGCTCCCCGCCGTTGCGGAACTTGACGTAGCCCGGGTTCGCGAGCGACCGCGTCGGCCGTCCCGAACGCGCGCACTGTCGCTCGAGGACGGCGGCGGCGACGTCGTCCAGTCCCAGCGCCGCCGAGCGCGGTCCGGCGTGGAGACGAAACACGTCCGCGCGATCTCGTCGTCGAGCCCCAGGACGTCGACGACCTCGGCGCCGCGATAGCTGTCCACGCACGAGATGCCGAGCTTGGCGAGCGTCTTGCGGATGCCGTCCTCGATCGCGTCGCGGTAGCGGGCCAGCGCCGTGGAGACGCCGTCGTCGTCGTCACCGGCGCCGCGCGAGAGCGCGGCGACCGTGGCGCAGCGGCGAGCGGCGAGCCGACCGCCTCGGCGCCGACGGCGAGAGGCACGCCACGTGATGCGACTCGCGCGCGTCGTCCGCCTCGGCCACGATCGAGCACGCGCGTCCGCAGTCCCGCGTTCGTGAGCGCGACGTTGACCGCTCCGACGGCGAGCACCGACGGATCGGCGCTCGATCGGGGCCGGCGCCGGCGTCGCTCACCACCGGGATCGGCTCGCCGTCGGCGACCGCGGCCACCGCCTCGGAGCCGAGCCGCCGGAGCGCGGCACGCAGGCCGGAGGCGCTGCGCCCGGCCCGCCACGGTGGCGTCCAGCCGCCTGGCCGGCCGAGCGGTCGCTCCCAGCGGAAGAAGCTCTCGAACTCCTCGAGCGCCGCGGCCGCCGGGTCGTCGGCTCCGAGCGGCGACCGCGCGACCGAGGAGCACGGCGAGCGACATCACGTGACCGTTCGCGCGAGATGGTCCATCGGCGGGTTCGTCACCTGCGCGAACCGCTGGCGCAGGTGGCTGAAGATCGAGCGGCCGTGGCGGCTGAGCGCGGCGATCGGCGTGTCGTCGCCCATCGAGAACGTGGGCTCCTTCCCGTGCGCGGCCGCCGGCCGGATCATCATGCTGCAGGTCCTCGCGCGTGTAGCCGTGCAGGATCTGCGCTCGTCACGAGCTCGTCCGATCGCGAGCGACTCGACGCGAGGCATCTCGGGAAGCCGCGCGATCCGATGCTCCTCCGCCCAGGCGGCCCACGGCGCTTCGTTCGCCACGGCGCGGATCGCGTCAGTCGTCCAGCCCGCCGTTCCGCGGATCGACCACGATCATCTGGCCCGGCCCGAGCTTGCCGCGCCGCACGCGGCCCTCCGGCAGAGTCGACGACCCCGGCCTCGGACGCGCAGACGACGAGGCCGTCGTCGGTCGCCCAGTAGCGCAGGGGCCGCAGCCCGTTGCGGTCGAGGGCCGCGCCGACCAGCGACGCCGTCGGTGAAGATCAGCGCCGCCGGGCCGTCCCACGGCTCCATCAGGGACGCGTGCCACGCGGTAGAACCCGCGCCGTCCTGGTCCATGTCGGGCGCGTCCTCCCACGCGGCCGGGACGAGCATGGCGATCGCGCGGCGGATGTCGCGTCCGACGCCGCGCACGCCGCCTTCCTTCGTGAGGAGTCTCGACGCGTCTCGTCGAGGATGGCCGAGTCGGACCCGGCATCGTCGATCACCGGGCGGAAGAGCGCCTCCTCCGCGAGCGTCGCGAGCCCCGAGCCTGCCCTCGCGCGCGTGCATCCGGTTCGACGTTGCCGGCGATCGTGTTGATCTCGCCGTTGTGACAGAGCATCCGGAACGGCTGTGCGCGCTCCCAGGTCGGCGCGGTGTTGGTGGAGTACCGCTGGTGGAACACGATGAACGGCGCCTCGACGTCGGGGTCGAGGCAGGTCGGGATAGAACGCGGCCGAGCCGGTCAGCGGCGGCGAGCGCCTTGTACGTGACGGTCGCGAAGCTGCATGACGCGACGTAGTACATCGCGATCCGCCGCACGCGCGAACGCGTCGATCGCGGCGCCGCGCACGGTGCGCGCGTTCCTGAACGCGCGCCGTCATCTGCTGAAGGCGCCGCTGAGCACCGCTTGCAGGATGCGCGGCCGCGTGTCGCGGGCGTGATCTCCCAGCGCCGAGGGATCGACCGGAACGTCGCGCCAGCGCACGACGCGGAGCTGCTCACGGCCGCAGGCATCCTCGACGGCCGCGCAGACCTCCCCGGCGACCGCTGGTCGCAGATGAACAGCATCAGCAGGCCCAGCTGCGAAGCCCGCCGGGCGATGGCGCCGACCGCGTGCGCGATGAGCCGGCGAGGATCGGGAACAGCACGCCCGCGCCGTCGCCGGTCTGTTCGTCCGCGGCGAACGCGCCGCGGTGACGGAGCTTCGCGAGGCCCTGCAGTCCGAGCTCCACCACTCGGCGGTCGGTGCGACCCGTGACGTCTGCCACGAATCCATCCCGCACGCGTCCCGGCTCGAGCGCCCTGTCGGGCCGGGGACCTCCGCGCGGGGCGAGCCGTCGGTCGGAACGACGTCACGGTTCACCCCCTCGGTTGAGGTCGGAACGCACAACCGTATGTCGCCGGCGTTTCCTCAGCCGTTTCGCCCGTATGAACGTTGCGTTACGACGCGGCGTGCTCGGCCGGCGCCCGAGCCGAAGCGCTCGGAACGTCACACAGCCGTTACGCGCGGTACATCGGCTTCGAAACTGCGGCTCCCTACGCTCACCGGAAGAGCGCAACCGGGTGCCATCGAACGTGCCAAGGAACGTGGAAGAGGGAGGGAACGATGGTGAAGACACTCCGTCGCCGTCTGGCCGACGGCCGGACAGCGGAAGCCGATCGTCACGATCTTCGCCGGGAAGATGCTCGGCGTGATCGCGGTGCTGTTCGCGATCAACCGGATCGTCGGGCTGCATCGACACGCCCGCGTCGGCGCAGGAGGTGACGCACCAGGCGAACGAGCTGGTGAACCCCGTCAACACCGTCTGGGTGCTGGTCACCGCGTTCCTCGTCGTTCTTCATGCAGGCCGGCTTCATGGCGCTGGAGGCCGGGTTCGCGCGGTCGCGGGAGACCGTGAACGTCCTCACCGGAGTGCATCGTCGACACGTGCCTGTGCGGCCTCCTGTTCTGGGCGTTCGGGTTCGCGTTCATGTTCGGCGACGGGCAACGGCTTGATCGGGCACCAGTACTTCCTCCTGCACGGCGCGCCGGCCACGTACGGCTCGACGGGCGTGGCGTTCCTGGCGTTCTGGCTGTTCCAGTTCGCGTTCGCCGACACGTGCTCGACGATCACGTCGGGCGCCATGGTCGGCCGCACGGGCTTCAAGGGCGACCTGCTCTACAGCGATCGGCGTGTCCGGCTTCATCTACCCGATCTTCGGTCACTGGGTGTGGGGTCCGGGCGGCTGGCTCGGCAACATGACACCGCGGCTTCTCAACAGCTTCACGGCGGGACCGTGTTCCGCGACTTCGCCGGCTCGACCGTGGTGCACACCGATCGGCGGCTTCATCGCGCTCGCCGGCGCGCATCGTCTTGGGCCCGCGGCTCGGCCGCAAGTTCAAGCGGGACGGTGGCGGGCCCCTGCCGCCTCACGACCTGACGATCGCGGCCATCGGCGGTGTCGATCCTGTGGTTCGGCTGGTACGGGTTCAACCCGGGCTCGACGCTCTCCGGCGCTCGACCTCGAGGGCATCGGACGGGTCGCCGCCAACACGACGCTCGCCGCGTGCGCGCGGCGGCCTGATCGCGATGTTCTGGGTCTATCCGCGCTCGCAGAAGTGGGACCCGGCATGTGCATCAACGGGTTCCTCGGCGGGCTGGTGGCGATCACGGCCCCCGCTACTGGGTGTCGCCGGCCGGCGCCGTCCTCATCGGAGGATCGCCGGGATCATCGTGCCGCTCGCCGTCGACTTCATCGAGCACATCCGGGTGGACGACCCGGTCGGCGCGGTGGCGGTCCACGGGTTCAACGGCACCTGGGGCACGCTGAGCGTCGGGCTGTTCGCCACGGGTGCGTCCGGCATCCCGACGCTCCGACGGGTGGACACGTCGACCACCGTGAAGGGCCTGTTCTACGGCGGCGGCATCGACCAGCTCAAGGCGCAGTTCGTGGGGAGCATCACGTGCATCGTCGCGATCAGTGCCGTCGCGATGGCGCTGATGTACCTCGTGAAGGCGACGGGCACGCTGCGCGTGTCGAAGGACGGGGCGAGCTCGAGAGGGCGCTGACATTTACGAGCACGGCACGCCGCCGTACCACGTGGAGTTCGCGGCCAAGCGCGATGACGTATTCCTCCCCGGCGAACCTCCGCGCGCGGCGTAGACGCGCGTCACGGTCGTCGGAGAGTCGACCGATTCGGACGCCGATGTGTCAGCGTAGCCACGTGCGTGAACGAGGACGGAGCTCGGACGACCGGAGAGGAGCAACGGATGCCGTTCCTGGTGACCGCGATCATCAAGCCGCTACAAGCTCGACGAGGTGAAGGAGGCGTTACGCCAGGCGGGGGTGCTGGCCCGACGGTCTCGGAGGTGCAGGGCATGCTGGCCGCCAGGGTGGCAAGACCGAGACCTTCCGCGGCTCCGAGTATCAGATCGAGTTCGTCCCGAAGGTCGAAGATCGAGGCGCTTGGTCGACTCGAGCCAGGGCGACAAAGATCGTCGACGCGATCGCCACGGCTGCGCGCACGGGCAAGATCGGCGACGGGAAGGTGTGGGCCATGGACCTCGGACCGGCTGATGCGCGGTCCGCACGGGCGAGTTCGGGGACGACGCCGTCTGACGGACCCGCGCTGCGCTAGATCGGCGAGACGCATGCGCAGCGCTCGCTATCTCGATGAGCGTGCGCGGCGTCCGCGATCTTGCCGTCGCGATCGCGCACGTAGAACGCGTCGTGCACGCGCTCGCCGAGCGTCTGGACCCTGGCGGAGCGGATGTCGAGGTCCAGCTCGGCGAGCGCCTGCGCTGATCCGGCAGCAGGACGCCGATGCCGTCCGCCGCCTGGATCGTCGATCACCGTCGCGACGTCCTCCGACGCCCGATCGTCGAATCCCGACCGTCGGCGCGGGACCGACCATCGCGGGCCGGCGCCGGGCGTACGTGCGGACGCGCTCGCTCAGGCGGGCTGGCAGCGCCAGCCGGCCGTCGAGCGCCAGCTCGAGGTCGGCGGTCACACCGAGGCCACGGCGTCTCGTCCCGGAACGGATCGGTGACGCGGAACTCGGCGAGCGCACGCCCCTGCGCGGAGTACGCCGAGGCCGCCAGCACGTCGAGACCCGTGCAGCGCCAGGACGCCGGCCACGCGGCTGAACACGCCCGGGCTGATCGGTCGTCATCACGGTCACCACGTCGCCGGCGACCTCGATGCGCTGCTCACCGTCCATCAGGCGCGCGAGCCTGGTCCGGCGTCGGGAACGGCGGCGATGCCGCCGGCCGTCCCCGATCCTGCGAGGAGATGCTCGACACGTTCGACGAGGCGGGCGATCAGGTGCGCGGTCCACAGGATCCCACGCCGTCGCGCTGGTCGCGAGGCCGTCGGCTTCCGTGAGCGCCGCGAGCAACCGGAGCCGGTCGATCGTGCCGACCTGGCTCGCCACCTGCTGCGTCGTGTGCGAGATCGTCGATGTCGCGACGCGTGGCCATCGTCGCGGAAGGAGCAGATGCCGCTCCACGAGCCAGACCACGGTCGCGATGTCGTCGGGCGCGAATCCCATCCTGGCGGCGACGCGCTCGGCGATGTCGGCGGCGGCCGCCGCATGGTCGTCCCCGACCCCTTTGCCGATGTCGTGCAGCAGCGCAGCCATCAGCAGGAGGTCCGGGCCGTCGCACCTGGGAGTGAGCCGTGACGCGGCGGCGACCGTCTCCAGCAGATGCCGGTCGACGGTGAAGTCGTGGCGCACCCGGCTGAGGCCGGGACCGCACCGGAGCCCCACTCCGGGAAGCACGCGCCCCCACACACCCCGCTGGTCGAGCCCTTCGATCACGCGGATCGCCCACGGACCGGAGCCCAAGAGCTCGACTCACGCTGGAGACGCGTCTCGTCGTCCCACGGCTCGGGCCAGGGGGAGGCTGCCGCCGCGAGGCGTTCGAGCGACCGGCGCTCGACGATCGCGCCGTGACGCGGCGGTGGCGGCGGCGCGGAGCACGAGGACCGGGTCGGCGGCGTCGACGTCATCGTCCACGAAGACCTCGGCGTTCCCTGACACGCAGTCCGGGCGTGCCGGCCACCCTGCGCGGACCGGTTCGCCGGGCGTGATCCCGCGACCGCGGGATGCCTGTGCTGCCCGGCGAGCCGCCGCCACGCATCGTCGCTCGTCCACGCGATGGTCCGGGCGGCTTCCGCGATGCTGGGCCATCAACTCCTCGGCGCTCGAGTAACCCAGCGCGCCAGCGACCGCCGGCTGATGCTCCGACCGCCAGCACGTTCGCGGGGCGCCCGGTGAGACGCTGCAGCTCGACACGAGCGTCGAGCAGTGATCGCGTACGCCCCGTCGAGCGCCGCCGCGTCCTCATCGAACAGGACCTCGTGCGCCGCCTCCGGCCCACCGGAGCGCGTGCACGTCCCGAGGCCACCTCGGCCCTCCTTCAGATCGGGCTCCGGACGGAACGCGTTGTCGCCCGCCTTCTCGTGCCGCTGCTCGACGCGGTCGGCGATCTCGCCACGAGCACCTCGGGCGAGCGTTTCCGCCATCGACCGACCGCACCGGCGGCCAGGTTCGCTGCCGGGCCCGGATCGCCGGCCACGAGCCGCGCGGAGAGCAGGGACGTCGCGGTGTCGAGATCGTCCGCACCCAGCGCGAGCGCATCCCGCACGGTGCACACGCTGTGACCGAGGTGCAGCTCCTGGTCCCAGATGGGGTACCAGACGCTGTTCCGCGATCGCGGAGACGTCCACGCGGCGGTCGTGCACGAGCATCACGTCGATATCGCTCTGCGGGCAGAGCTCCGCGCGGCCGTACCCGCCGACCGCCACGAGGCGATGCCGGACGTCGTCGTCCCTCCGGCGTGTTGCAGGAGCTCGGCGAGCCACCCATCGACCAGATCGCTGTGAGGCTCGACACCACCCGCGCCCGGTGAGTCGCCTCGTCGGCGAAGCAGCGGACCGCGCTCGAGGCCCATGCGCTGATGCTGCGGGCACCGACACGCTCACGGCGGTCGCCGGCCGGCCACCCGTAACCAGTTCGTAACCGGCGGTTCATCCTCGAGAAACGCCCGCGTCTACGTTCGTGGGACGGGAGGACCACCCGGATCGACGCCGAGATCGACGACGAGAGGGAGGACGGATGGACGACGACGTTCGCGCGTTCGTCATCCGGACGGCCGAGGAGCGCGAGATCCGGTTCATCCGGCTGTGGTTCACCGACATCCTCGGGTTCCTGAAGTCGTTCGCGATCCCGGCGGAGGAGCTGCCGGAGGCGCTCACGCGAGAGGCGTCGGCTTCGACGGCTCGGCGATCGACGGCTTCGCGCGCGGGTGCAGGAGGCCGACATGGTCGCGCACCCCGACCCGTCGACGTTCCAGATCCTCCCGTGGCGGCCAGGCATGGCGGGCGTGGCGCGCATGTTCTGCGACATCCGGCACGCCGGAAGGCACGCTGTTCGAGGGCGACCCGCGCGCGGTCCTGCGGCGGGCGATGCAGCGCGCGCGAAGCGACATGGGGCTGTCGTTCTACGTCGGACCCGAGATCGAGTACTTCCTGTTCCGCGACTCCGAAGACGCCCGAGCCGCTCGACGTCGGCACGTACTCTCGACCTGACGCCGCTCGATGTCGGAAGCTGACTTCCGACGACGGGTCATCGACTACCTGGAGCAGCTGGGCGTGCCGGTGAAGGACTCGCACCACGCGATCGCGGCGTCGCAACACGAGGTCGACCTGCGCCACACCGACGCGCTCACCATGGCGGACTCCGTCATGACGTTCCGCCTGGCCGTGAAGGAGGTCGCGCAGGAACTGGGCGTGTACGCCACGTTCATGCCTAAACCGATCCAGGGCGTCGACGGGTCCAGCCTGCACACGCACATGTCGCTGTTCGAGGGCGGTCGCAACGCGTTCTTCGACCCGACGGACACGCTACTACCTGTCGAAGACGGCGCGTTCGTTCGTGGCCGGCCTGCTGCGCCACGCGCGCGAGATCAGCGCGGTCACGAACCAATGGGTGAACTCCTACAAACGGCTGGTGCCGGGTTCGAGGCGCCGCTGTACGTCTGCTGGGGGTGAGCAACCGGTCGGCGCTGGTGCGCGTCCCGCTGACGAAACCCGGCAAGGAGGCCTCGGCGCGGGTCGAGTACCGCGCGCCCGACCCCGCGTGCAACCCCTACCTGGCGTTCGCGCTGATCCTCACGCGCCGGCCTGCGAGGGGTCGAGCACGAGTACGAGCTGCCGCCGGAGGCGACGAACGACATCTACTCCATGACCGAGGCCGAGCGGGGCGACGCGGGCATCGTGCCGCTCCCTGAGAGCTTGCCGGAAGCGCTCGGCGAGATGCAGCGAAGCGATCTGGTCCGCGAGGCGCTCGGTGAGCACCTCTTCGAATGGTTCATCGCGAACAAGAGGGCCGAATGGAACGAACACAGGACCTACGTGACCGGGCTGGAGCTCGAACGGAACCTGCCGAGGCTCTGACCTCGCTCGGCCGACCGGTGACGCCCCAGCGCCGTTCGGACGAGACCGCGGCGGGAGGCGTCGTGCCGTCCTCGCGGACGCGAGCGCTGCGCGCGAGCACCTCGTGACGGACCTCGTCGTGCTGGGCTACCGGCCGCTGCTGCATCCGGAGGCCGAGCATCTCGCCGACGCAACCGGGTCCCGGCGTCGCGTCTGATCCTGACCGACGACGTGCGCAACCATGCCGTGCCGAGCTCGGAGGCGTCTGCGCCGCACGGACGCCGGCCGGTCGATGCCGTTGCTCTGGCTGGTCGACGAGTCGGACCTGGGCAACCTCGCCGGCAACGAGCACCTGCTCGACGAGTTCCTGACCGTGCCGTATCCCACCGCGGAGCTGGGGCCCGGCTCGCGCTTGCTGCGGCATCGTTCGGCGGGCGAGCTCGACGACGCCGGTCCGCCGTGGGCCGCTCGTCCTGAACCCGCTCACGTACCAGGTCCGCCTCGGACGGCCGCGCGCTCGACCTGACGTTCATGGAGTACGAGCTGCTCAAGCTGCTGATGGGGTTCCCGGATCGCGTCTACACGCGCGAGGAGATCCTCTCGCTCGTCTGGGGCTACGACTACTTCGGCGGGATGCGGACCGTCGACGTCCACGTGCGCCGCGTCCGCGCGAAGCTCGGCCAGGATCACGCGTGGTTGATCGAGACCGTCCGCGGCGTCGGCTACCGCCTGGCCGAGGTCCGCGTCTAGCTCGTCGAACCGCCGTCCGTGCGGACCGGTAGGCTCGCTCGAGCCTATGGATCCGCTGCGGGGAACGCTTGCTGTGGGCGTCGGGGAACGCCACGCTGCGCGAACACCTCCCGCGGTTCCGCGCGGTCCGCAAGACCGTCGAGCGGTTCATGCCCGGGGAGACGGCCGACGACGGGTTGGCGGCCGCGGAACGCCTGCGGCCATCGACGGGCTTCCGGCCACGTTCACGTTGTTGGGCGAGAACGTCGACGACCTGTCGCAGGCGACGGCGGCGGCGGGCGAGTACCTGGAGCTCCTCGACAGGATCGATGCACCTGGGCATGGACGCCGAGGTGTCGGTGAAGCTCACGCAGCTGGGGTTCGACCTGGAGCCGGACGCGACCATGGTGCACATGGAGCGGCTCGCCGACCGCTCGGCCGAGATGGGCCGGACCGTGTGGATCGACATGGAGTCGTCCGACGTACGTCGACGGAACGATCGACCTCGTACGCGACGCTCCTGACGCGTTCGCCCAACACCGGACTGTGCATGCAGGCGTACCTGCACCGGACGTGGGACGACGTCCAGAAGCTCGCGCCGCTCGGTCCGACGATCCGGCTGGTGAAGGGCGCGTACCGCGAGCCGAAGGACGTGGCGTTCCAGGACAAGCGCGTGATCGACGAGAGCTACTTCCGGCTGGCCACGCCACCTGGCGACGAGCGCGCGGCGGCTGGCGCTCGGCACGCACGACACCGACCTCGTCGCGCGCATCGAGGCCGCGCGTGCCGGGCGGCCGCGACGCGTTCGAGGTGGCGATGCTCTACGGCATCCGCGCCGACGAGCAACGGCGGCTGGCACGCGATGGGTTCACCGTGCGGACGTTGATCGCGTACGGCCCGTACTGGTACCCGTGGTTCATGCGGCGCATCGCGGAGAAACCGGTCGCGAACACGCTGCTCGCGCTGCGGAACGTGCTCTGAGCAGGTCGGAGATAGACTCCGCCGCCATGGGACTGCGCGGAGCGATCGCCGCCGCCGTCACGCCGATGCGCGACGGCGGACGGCACCTCGATGACGACAGCGTTCGCGCCGCTCGTGCGCTACTCTGGTCGAAGGCGGCATCGACGGGCTGCTCGCGTGCGGGACGACCGGCGAGGGCGTGCTGCTGTCCGTGGGCGAGCGGCGGCGTGTCGCCGAATCGTTCCTGGCAGCACGACCATCCGGGTTCCAGGTCGCGATCCACGCCGGGGCACAGACCACGTCCGACACGGTGGCGCTCGCCGCGCATGCGCTCGACGTCGGCGCCGACGCGGTGGCGGTCGATCGCCCCGCCGTACTTCCCGCTCGACGCCGAGGAGCTCACGCGACACTTCGTGCAGGTGGCGAACGCGTGCGATCCGCTGCCGTTCTATCTCTACGAGTTCGCCGGGCGCAGCGGCTACGCGATCCCGATCGACGGTGATCGCGCGGGTGCGGGAGCGCTCGCCGAACCTGCGCGGGTTGAAGGTCTCCGGACACGCCGTTCTCAGCCGGTCGAGCCGTACCTGGCGTTCGAGGGCATGGACGTGTTCATCGGCAACGAGCCGCTGGTCCTGGAGGGATGGAGCGGGGAGCGATCGGCGCGGTCAGCGGGCTGGCGACCGCGTTCCCGTCGATCACGGCGGCCGCTGGTGCACGACCGGAGCGAACGCGCGGGCGAGCAGGTCTGACTGCTTCGGATCCGGCTCGCAGGGCATCCCGTTCCACGCGGCCATGAAGGAGGTGCTGGTCGCGAGGGACGTGCTGACGTCTCCCGATGTCCGAGCGCCGCTCCGAGGCCTGACCGACGACGAACGCTCTACGGTGCTGGCGCTGGCGCGAGAGATCGACACCCGTCCCGTGATGGAAGCACTCGCCGCCGGCACTTCAGCGTGGTGAGGAGTGACCGATCGCCCGCATCCGCTCCCCAGCCCACTGACCGAGCTTGCTGGCCCCGAGGATCAGGGCCCCGAACACGAACAGGAACGGGAAGATGAGGGCGGCGCACCATGAGCCAAGGGGGGATCTCGTCCGTCAGAGTCGGCCATGCATCGAGGGTGTCACTGCTCCGGCACCGGCGTCAACCGGTGAAGCACGAGCCAACGGATGGCTCGCTTGACACTCCGACACGCGAGACCTAGGGTTTGCACCTGCAATTCCTACGTGGGAGATGGGAATCATGATCCGCACCCGTACCGCCAGGTCTCGTCGCCGCCATGATGCCCTGCCGCCTGTGCTGTCGCACGGCGCCGCACGGTGCCCCGGCAGCCGGCACCCGCGCGATGCGGCCGTAACTCCCTCTTCCGTTCCACCCGCCGAGGCCGCCGAGGAGGCGGCCTGCCCGTCCCACCGACCGAGGTCACGCGATGAGCGACACGACCACCCCACGAGCGACTCCCCGCAAACGAGGCGAGGGTCAGTGGGGACTGGGCTACCACGAGCCGCTCAACACCGCGGAGCAGATCAAGAAGGACGACGACGGCTCTGAACGTGCGCGAGCGCATCGACCGGATCTTCGCGCCGGGCGGGTTCCGTTCGATCGGCAAGCAGGACCTGCGTTCGCGGATGCGGTGGTACGGCCTGTACACGCAACGCAAGCAAGGCGTGCCGGGCGAGCGCACGGGCTCGGCGGAGCCGGAGGAGCTCGAGGACGAGTTCTTCATGATGCGGATCCGGATCGACGGCGGGCGGATGACGAGCGAGCAACTGCGCGCGATCGCGTGGGCGAGCGAGCGGTTCGGGCGCGACGTCGCCGACGTCACCGACCGGCAGAACGTCCAGCTGCACTGGATCCGCATCGAGGACGTGCCGGCGATCTTCGAGCGGATCGAAGCCGTGGGACTCACGACGCAGGAGGCGTGCGGGCGACACGCCGCGCGTGTTCCTCGGCTGCCCGCTCGCCGGCGTCACGGCCGACGAGGTGCTCGATGCGACCGCCGACGTCCGCGCGGTCGCGTCGCGCTACGTGGGCGATCCGGCGTTCTCAACCTGCCGCGCAAAGTACAAGACGTCGATCAGCGGTTGCCGCGGTGCACTGCACGAACCCCGAGATCAACGACATCTCGCTCGTCGGCGTCGATCATCCGACGCTCGGGCCCGGCTACGACCTGCAGGTCGGCGGCGGCCTGTCGACGAACCCGATGTTCGCGCAGCGGCTCGGCGCGTTCGTCGAGCCGGCGCGCGTCCCGGACGTGTGGGCCGGCGTGACCGGGCTCTTCCGCGAGTACGGCTACCGCCGCTCGCGGAACCACGCGCGGTTGAAGTTCCTGGTCAAGGATTGGGGAGCCGAGCGCGTGCGCGGAGGTCCTGGAGCGGGAGTTCCTGGATGGCGTGGCGTTGCCCGACGGCCCGGCTCCCGCGCCGCGACCGCTGGCCGATCGCGACCACGTCGGCGTGCACGAGCAGCGGGACGGGCGCGTGTTCGTCGGCTTCGCGCCGCGGGCAGGACGCGTCGCGGGCCACCAGCTGCGACTCGTGGCCGACCTCGCGGACGCGTTCGGCGACGGGCAGCTGGCCGCGACCGCGCAGCAGAAGCTCGTGATCCGCGGGGTGGATCCGGCACGCGCCGACGAGCTGGTCGCGCGCCTCGACGACCTGGACCTGCGCGCGCGACCGAACGCGTTCCGCAAGGGGACGATGGCGTGCACCGGCATCGAGTTCTGCAAGCTCGCGATCGGCGAGACGAAGGGACGCGCCATGTGGCTGACCGAGGAGCTCGCCGCGCGGTTGCCGGGATTCGACGAGGAGATCCGTATCCACGTGAACGGCTGCCCCAATTCGTGCGCGCGGTTCCAGGTCGCCGATATCGGGTTGATGTCGGCGCTGCAGCCGCGGATGGACGGGACGCGGTCGGATGCGTTCTTCGATCCACCTCGGCGGCGGCATGGGCGAGAGCGCTGCGCTCGGCCGCAAGGTGAAGGGCGTGAGGATCTTCGCGGAGGACTCGGCCGACTACCTCGAGCTGCTGCTGACGCGGTACCAACAGCAGCGCGGAACACCACGTCGTTCGGCGCGTTCGTGAACGCACTGGACGACGAGCAGCTCGCGCGGTTCGCGGCCCCGGTGGGAGAGTGCTCGATGAGTACGCCCCGAGCAGTGCCGTTCTACTGCCCCTTCTGCGGCGAGCAGGATCTGCGCCCGGAAGACCCGAGCGGATGGCGATGTCTGGTCTGCGACCGGCGATTCGAGCTGACCGTGACCGGAGTGGGAGAACCGACATGAGCGAACGAGAACCGATCCACGAACCCGCCCTTCCGTACATCGACGAGGAGGTCGAGGCGATCCACGCCGCCGCCGATCGCTTCGAGCACGCCACGGCGCCAGAGCTGCTGGAGTGGGCGCTCGACCGGTTCCATCCGCGGATGGCGATCAGCGCCGCCGGCGGCGTCGACGGCATGGCGCTGATCGACATGGCGTGGCGCATCAACCCCGAGATCCGAGTGTTCACGCTCGACACCGGCCGGCTGCCGCCCGAGACGTACACGTTGTTCGAGGAGATCCGCGAGCACTACGGCATCGCGGTGGAGTTCGAGTACCCGACCGCGAGGCCGTCACGCAGCTGGTCTCGACCGAGGGCCCGAACCTGATGTATCGCAGCGTCGACCTGCGCGTTGCCTGCTGCGAGATCCGCAAGGTCGAGCCGCTGAAGCGCAAGCTCGCCACGCTCGACGCGTGGGTCGCGGGCCTCCGCCGCGAGCAGTGGAAGACGCGCAAGAACATCGCGAAGGTCGAGGTCGACCGCGACCACGGCGGCATCGTGAAGCTGAACCCGATGGCCGACTGGAAGCTCGACGAGGTCTGGGACTACGTCCGCAAGAACGAGGTCCCGTACCACGAGCTGTTCGACCACGGGTACACGTCGATCGGCTGCGCGCCGTGCACGCGTCCGATCCTGCCCGGCCAGTCCGAGCGCGCCGGCCGCTGGTGGTGGGAGGAGGAGACCGACAAGGAGTGCGGTCTGCACTGCTCGGTCGGCCTGCTGGGCTCGAAGTCGGACAGCGAGCGCGGCGGCGTGGTCTGCCTCAGACGACCGAGGCGGCGTCGTAGCGATGCCGTTCGGCTACCCGGTGTTCCTGGAGCTCGCGGGACGACACGCGGTCGTGATCGGCGAGACCGCGGTCCGCGAGGGCAAGGTCGAGGGACTGCTGGCAGCCGACGTCGGGTCGGTGACGGTCGTCGCGGAACGTCCGGCGGCGCGGCTGGAGTCGCTGGCAGCGCTGGACGCACGCGTGACGGTCGAGCGCCGCGCGTGGCGGCCCGCCGACGCTGGACGGGACGTTCGTGTGCGTCGCCTCGTCGGACGACCCTGCCGAGCGCGTGCGGTCGCGCGCGAAGCGCGCGACCGCGGGGTCCTGGTGAACGTCATGGACGACATCCCGAACTGCGACTGGGCCGCGCCCTCGATCGTCCGCCGCGGTGAGCTCGTGCTCGCGATCTCCACGGGCGGCGCCTCGCCGGCGCTGGCGAGGAAGCTCCGGCTGCAGCTGTCGGCCGCGTTCGGCGAGGAATGGGCCGAGGTGCTCGCCGTCCTGCGCGACGTGCGAGCGGCGACGATGCCGTTCCTCCCCGACATCGGCGAGCGCGCGTCCGCGATGGGCCTCCGCGCTGGACACCGCGGAGGCCGGCGACGCTCGTCCGCCAGAGGCCGGGCCGACGAGCTGCGGGAACGGCTGGTCCGCCGGCTGCTGGAGGACGCCCCGATCGCCGCGCCGACGGGCATCGTCTACCTGGTCGGGGCCGGCCCGGGCGATCCCGGAGCTCATCACGGTCCGCGGCTGCCGAGGTGCTCGGGCGCGCCGACGTCGTCGTGTACGACCGCCTGGCGTCTCCGGCGCTGCTCGATCTGGCGCCGACCTCGGCCGAGCGCATCTACGCCGGCAAGGAACCGGGCCGACCCGCGATGCCGCAGGCCGAGATCGACGCGCTGCTTGGTCGAACGCGCGCTCGACGGTCAGACCGTGGTGCGGCTGAAGGGCGGGGACCCGTTCGTGTTCGGCCGCGGCGGCGAGGAGCTGCTCGCGTGCATCGAGGCCGGCGTCGCCTGTGAGGTCGTGCCCGGTATCACGAGCGCGATCGCCGCGCCGGCGCTGGCGGGGATCCCGGTCACGCATCGAGGTGTCGCGCAGAGCTTCGCGGTCGTCACGGGCAGCACCGCGCACGGCGACGAGGTGGATCTCGCTCGCGTCGCCACGTCCACCGACACGCTCGTCGTGCTGATGGCCGCCGGCAAGCTCGCCGAGACGTGCGCGGAGCTGATCGCGGCGGGACAGACCGGCGGACCGAACCGGCGGCGATCGTCCAGTGGGCGGCGACCCCGGAGCAACGCACGATCGTGGGAACCCTGGACGACCTGCCGTCGCTGGCCGCGGCCGGCGCGGATCGGACCGCCGGCCACGCTCGTCGTCGGCGCGGTGGTCGCCCTCGACGCCGGCAACGGCCCAGGTGGAAGCGCCTCCCGCCGTCGCCGTTCGTCCCTGAGGTTCCGCGCTCCCGGGCTACGCTCTGCGGGATGGAACCGACGCCTCCACCGCCTCGGCCGCTCCGGCTCGCATCGCGTCGGACACGTCGTTCCGGCGGCGCATCATCATCCGGGCGATCTTCCTGCTCGCTGACGCTGTTCACGCTGTACGTGCTGTGGCCGTCGCTGCTGAAGGTCTTCGCAGCATGGCCGGACCTGCTGACGATCAACCCGGCGTGGTTCGTGGTGATGTTCCTCGCCGAGATCGCGAGCTTCGCGTGCGCGTGGGCGCTGCAGCGCCTCGCGCTCCGCACCGGGAAGTGGTTCGCGATCGCGACGGCGCAGATCTCGGGAACGCGTTCAGCCGGATCGTGCCCGGCGGCGCGGCGGCCGGCGCCGCGATCCAGTACCGACTGCTCGTCGGGATCGGGACTCGACCCGACCACGATCGGTACCGGCCTCACCGCGACCACGTTCATCAGCTCGGCGACGCTGTTCGCGCTCCCGGTCCTCGCGCTCCCCGCGATCGTGTTCGGCGCGCCGGCCCCGCGTGGGCTCGTCCAGTCGGCATGGCTCGGTGCGGCGCTGTTCGTCCTGGCGATCGCCGTCGGCGGCGTCCTGCTCTCCGCCGACCGGCCGCTCCGCTGGGTCGGGCAGCGATGATCGAGCGCGTTCCAGAACCGGATGCACAAGGACCGGCCGCCCAGGACCGGCACGCCGGAGAAGCTCGTCCGCGAACGGAACGCGATCCGCGGCACGCTCGGCTCGCGCTGGTGGCTCGCACTGACGACGGCCTGGGGGAACTGGCTCCTCGACTACCTGCGCGCTGCTCGCCGCGCTGACGGCCGTGGGCGCGAGCCGAGGCCCGCGCTGGTCCTGCTCGCGTACGTCGCCGCCGCCGTGCTCGGCATGATCCCCATCACGCCCGGCGGCCTGGGCTTCGTCGAAGCCGGGCTGACCGCGACCCTGCACGCTGGCGGGCGTGTCGGCGGCCGACGCGGTGCTCGCGACGCTCGCGTACCGCCTGGTCTCGTACTGGCTCCCGCTCTCGTCGCCGGGACCGTTCGCGTACCTGGCCCACCGCCACCGGTACCTGCGCCGGGCGAACGGTCAGGTCCCGAGCGAGGTCTAGCCGGGACCCGGCAGGAACGCCAAGAGCTCGCCGGAGATCGGCGACGCTCGCCCCGGCCCACTCCTCGCGCTCGGGCGTCAGCGACTCCTCCGCGTCGACGGCGGGATCCGCGATCAGGTACGACGTCATCCCCACCGCCTGCGCGCCCGGCCAGCTCGCCGTACGCGCCGTCGCCGCAGTAGACGCATCCCGCGGAGCGTCCACGCCGAGCCCGTCGGTCGCACGCCGGTAGATCGCCGGCGTCGGGCTTGCGCAACCCGGTCTCGCTGGAGAAGACCTCGACGTCGACGAACGGCGCGAGCGCCGACGTTCGCCACATGGCGGGCGCGTCCGGCGCGCACATGCTGATCAGCGCGATCGGATAGCCGCGGCCCTTGAGCTCCGTCAGCGTCTCGAGCGCGCCGCGGCGCGGGAAGAACCACGTCCGGTACGAGTCCAGACGCAAGTCCAGCGCCTCGGCGAGCGCGCCGTCGGCAGGCTCAGGCCCGAGCGACGCGCAGATGTGGCGACACGTTGTCCTCGACGGTCGCGAACCCGCCGGTCTGGCGTTCGAGCGCCGAGCCGGTCCACGCCGCCTCGAACCGCGTCGGGGTCGGCGCCCAGCACTCCCGCCATCTCGCGCACGCTCTGGAAGAAGTCCTTCTTCGAGAACTCCGGCACCAGGGTGCCGAACAGGTCGAAGACGACGGCCTCGAACGTCACGGTGCCGGCCACTCGTGCTCGAGCAGCCCGTAGACGACCTGGTCGACGTACGTGCCGTCGGAGCTTGCCGGTGGCCGTCGCGCATGGACGCCTCGAACGTGAAGCCGAGGCCGCTCGGCGACCGCGCGGCTGCGGTGGTTGTCGGCAGCGGCCTGGATCTCGATCCGGTGAGGTCGCGCTCGATGAAGCCCGTACTCCGATCAGGCAGGCGGCACGCCTGCGTGATCAGCCCTCGCCCCTCGAACCCGCGCGACGTTCCAGTACCCGAGCTTCTCCCGCGTTCATCGCGGCGTCGACCCTGAGCCCGACGCTCCCGGCGAACAGTCGCCTCCTGACCCAGATACCGTTCGCCTGCGATCAGTCGGCGACGCCAACGAGCCGCTCGATGAACGCGCTGATGTCGGCCGCTGAGTGGGTCATCTGCTCCCACGGCATGTACGGGTCGCAGCCGGTCCCGGTTGCTCGTCCACGGCGCGGTAAGACCGACCCCGGCGTCGTCGAGCGTGAGGGTCCGCACGGATCGCCCGGTCGTCGATCGGCCAGAGAGATCGGGGATTCACGACGCAGGCGGCACGGCGGTCGCCGGCCACGCCTGCCTTCTCTTCTTCCTGCAGTGACGCGGCGCAAGGACCTTTCCGATCATCGTCTCCGGGAGGGAGTCGCGGAACTCGATCTCGCGCGGGACGCGATAGCCGGTCAGCCCCTGCTCCGGATCACGGCACCACGCGATGATCTCGTCCGCGGTCGCGGTCTCGCCGGGCTTCAGGACGACGAACGCCTTCACCCGCTCGCCCGTCTGATCGTCGGGCACGCCGATCACCGCACACTTCAGGATCTTCGGATGATGGAACAGCACGTCCTCGACCTCGGTCGGGTACACGTTGAACCCGCTCACCAGGATCATGTCCTTCATGCGGTCGACGATGAAGAAGTAGCCGTCCTCATCCATCACCGCGATATCGCCGGAGTGCAGCCAGCCGTTGCGGATCATCTCGGCCGTCGCCTCGGGCCGGTTCCAGTACCCGAGCATCACCTGCGGTCCGCGGATGCAGAGCTCCCCGCGCTCCCCTGACCGGCAGCTCGCGGTCGGGATCGCCGATGTCGACGATCTTGCAATCCGTGTCCGGCGCGGGGAGCCCGATCGAACCGACGCGCCGTTCGCCCTTCAACGGGTTCACGTGCGTCATCGGCGAGCACTCAGTCAGCCCGTAGCCCCTCGACGAGGCCGCCACCCGTGAGCCGCTCGAACTTCTCGCGCGACGGACAGCGGCAGCGGCGCCGCGCCCGAGATGCACGCCTTGATCGAGCCCAGGTCGTACTTGCGCGCCTCAGCCGCCTCGTTGAGCGCCAGGTAGAGCCGCGGGACACCCGGGAAGAACGTCGGCTTCTCCCGCTGGATCTCCTTCAGGCATTGCTTCAGGTCGAAGCGCGGCAGCATCGCGAGCTTCGCCGCACGGAGGATCCCCACGTTCATCGCGACGGTGCCGAACGAGTGGAAGAACGGCAGGATGCACATGATGGCGTCCTCGCCCGGCCGGATGTCCGAGATGCACCCCACCGCCTGCATCGCGTTCGACACCAGGTTGAAGTGCGAGAGCGTGGCGCCCTTCGGACAGCCCGGTCGTTCCGCCCGTGTAGATCAGCGCGGCCGGATCGGTCCGCGGGTCGATCGTCGCGACCGGCGGCAACGGGCCGGTGCTGTCCATCGCGTCCTTCCACCAGCGCACCCGGTCTCCCGCCGGGATCGGCGGCCAGGGCTTGCCCTCCTTCTTCGCCTCCTTGCGGAACTTGATGGGCGCCAGCTTGCTCAGCGCGAACGGCATGTAGTCGGTGAGCTTCGTCGCGACCACCTCGCGGATGCCCGACGTGTCGCGCACCTTGCCGAAGTTCTCGTAGACGTTCTCCAGCACGACCATCACGTTGATGCCCGCGTCCTTGATCTGATGCTCGAGCTCGCGCTGCGTGTAGAGCGGGTTGTTGCCCACCGCGATCGCCCCGATCCGCTGGCAGGCGTACCAGGCGATCACGTACTGCGGGCAGTTCGGCAGCAGGAGCCCGACACGATCGCCCTTCTTCACGCCGAGCCCGGCGAGCACGGCGGAGAACCGCTCCACGTGATCGAGGAGCTCGCGGTACGTCATGTGGGTGCCGAAGAACGCCGTGGCATGCTTGTCGGCGAACCCCGCCGCGGCATCCTGGAGCAGACGGAAGAGCGACATCTCGGGGAGCGGCTCGAGCGTTCGGGGCACGTCGGCGGGCCACCTGTTGAACCACGGCCGCTGTGGGGTCATGGGCCGCATCATTCCAGTACCGGGCGCGACCCTCAACCCGGGCAGCCCGCTCGGCTCGTAGGATGCCTGGTCGGAGCGGAGGAGGGACCCCCTGCAGGCCTACGTCGAGACACCGGAGATGGCGGAGCGCGGTCTGTTCCTGCGTGGGCTGCGACTGATCGTCTCGTACGTCAAGACCCACCCCGCGCCGTTCCCTGATCGCGGTGGGCGGTTCGATGGTGTACGCCCTCGCCTCGATCGGCCTGACGGTCGCGCTGGGCCGCGCCACGGACAACGTCCTGCGTCCGGCGTTCAACGGCGGGGTCGCCCGCGTCGGAGGTCTGGCTCGCGATCGCCGCGATCATGGCCGCCGGCACGCTCCGAGCGCTCGGCATCATGGTCCGCCGCTACTACAGCGGTGTGGCCGGCGCGCGCGTGATGGCCACGCTCCGCACGCGGATCGCCGACCGGTACCGCGATCTCTCGCTGCAGTTCCACAAGGAGACGCCGACCGGCGAGCTGATCGCGCACATGGAGGCCGACGTCGAGGCGGCCGTGGACGTCCTGCATCCCATCCCGTTCGCGACGGGCGTGCTCTTCCTGGTCCTGTTCGCGATGATCTCGCTGTTCGCGACCGACCTCGTACCTCGCGGTGATCGGCGTCCTGCTGTTCCCGACGCTCGCGCTGATGAACCGCAGCTTCGCTCGACGGATGGAGGGGCCCGGCGCGTCGCGCGCAGGAGCGGATCGGCGAGGTCTCATCCGTCGCCCACGAGGCATCGACGGCGCGATGATCGTGAAGACGCTCGGGCGCGAGGCCGACGAGACCGAGCGTCTGGCGGTCAAGGCGCCGCGCGCTGCAGCACGAACGCGTCCAGGCCGGCTTCATCCGCGCGGGCTTCGAGCCGGCGCTGGAGGCGCTGCCCGCGATCGGCGCGGTCGCGCTCCTGGCCGTCGGGTCGTGGCGCGTCTCGACGGGCGACGTGACGCTCGGCGACCTGGTCCAGTTCATCGCGCTGTTCGGGCTGCTGGCGTGGCCGATGCGGTTCATCGGATGGATCCTGTCCGAGCTGCCCCGAGCCGTGGTCAGCTACGCGCGCCTCGAGGGGATCTTCGCCGAGCCCGTCACCGTGCTGCCCGCCGACGCGCCCGGTGAGGCTGCCGGACGGTCCGCTCGATGCGCGTCTCGCGGCCGTCACGTACTCGTACGCCGGGACGCCGCGTGCTCGACGAGGTCAGCCTGCGGATCGACGCCCGATGAATCGGTGGCGATCGTCGGCCCGACCGGCGTCGGCAAGAGCACGCTGGCACAGCTGCTCGTGCGCCTGGACGATCCCGACGACGGCGAGGTGCCGATCGGCGGCGTCAACCTCCGCCACGCCGACGCGGCATCGCTCCGCGACGCGACGGCGATCGTGTTCCAGGAGAGCTTCCTGTTCGCCGCGCCGGTGCGAGACAACATCGCGCCTGGACACCGGCGCCGATCCGGAGGACGATCGAGCACGCCGCGCGGCTCTGCGCAGGCGGACGCGCTTCATCCGCCGGCTGCCCGACGGGTACGACACCGTGGTGGGCGAGCGAGGCCACACGCTGCTCGGCGGGCAGCGCCAGCGCGTCGCGCTGGCGCGCGCGCTCGTGCGGCAGCCACGCGCTGCTCGATCCTGGACGACGCGACCTCGGCGGTCGACCCGACGATCGAGGCGCAGATCCTCGGCGCGCTCCGCGCGAGCTCGACACCACGCTCGTCGTGGTGGCCTACCGGCTTTCCACGATCCGGCTGGCCGACCGCGATCCTCTACCTCGAGGACGGACGCCTGCGCGCGACGGGAGTCACGACGAGCTGCTCGAGACGCATGCCCGGCTACGCCGCCGATGATCCACGCGTACGAACGGAGCGCACCGCATGAGCGCCGCCGCATGGAGCCTGACGCTCGACGAAGACCTCCGAGGTCCCGCCGCACCTGCAGAGCGCCCGCGCGGTGCTGCGGCGTGGGCTGCACGAGTCGCCGGAGCTGCGCAAGGGCTCGGGCTGACCGTCGTGATCTCGCTGGGCGTCACCGCGTCGCGACGCCATCACGCCGGTCCTGGTCCAGCAGATCTTCGACCACGGGTTCGACGGCGGGTTCCGTCCGACGTTACGTCTACACGCTGTGCGCCGCGGCGCCTCGCGCTGGTCGTCATGGCGTATCTCGCCAGCCGCGCTCGCCGCGCGCCGGCTGGTGAAGGCATCCGAGCAGGCGCTGATGGACGCTCCGCGTCCGCACGTTCGAGCACATCCATCGAGCTCTCGATCGCGGAGCAGACCGAGGAGAAGCGCGGCGTCTTCGTCGCCCGCGTGACCGCCGACGTCGATACGCTCTCGCAGTTCACCGGAGTGGGGCGGGATCGCGTGGATCAGCTCTCGATCGCGCCTGCGTTCGGTGCGCTTGGCGCTGATGCTCGTGCTACTCGTGGCAACTGACGCATCGCCGTCGTCCTGCTGGTGATCCCGCTCCTGTGGGTCGTGTCGTCGCTGCAGGGCCAGCGTTGACGCAGGCGTTCGACCTGGTGCGCACACGCGTCGGCCAGCTGATGTCGGAGGTCTCGAGAGCGTCGATGGGCGCGGCCGTGGTGCGCGCGTACGGGCTGGAGGACCAGCACGGACCGGCGCGTGAAGCGCGCGATCGACGAGCGGTACCGGGCGACGATCGTGGCGCACTGGCGCTCGGCGACGCTGTTCCCGATCGCGACGTTCTTCTACGCGCATCGCCGTCTCGGTCATCGTGGCGCTGGGCGCGCTCGTTCGGTCCCGAGTGGGGACTCACGTTCGGCCGCGTCACGCGCGTTCATCTTCCTGTCCGACGTCTTCCTCCACGTGTTCACGGACCTGCCGGAGATCTACGCCGACACGCAGACCGCGATCGCCGGCTGGCGGAAGATCCTGACGGTGCTCGACCTGCCGATCGAGATCGTGGAGCCCGACCGCGGCGTCGAGCTGCCGGCGGGACCGATCGCGGTCCGCACGACCGAGCTGAGCTACTCGTACCGCGAGGGCGGACCGGTGCTGCGCGGCATCTCGGTCGACGTCGAACGGCGGCACGCACGTCGCGATCGTCGGCCAGACCGGCGGCGGGAAGACCACGTTCGCGAAGCTGCTGGCGCGGCTCGCCGACCCGGCGTCGCGGGCACATCGAGGTGGGCGGGTGGACCTGCGCGAGCGTGTCGCCGACGTCGCGACGCAACGCGATCCGCATGGTTCCGCAGGACGGGTTCCTGTTCGACACGACGGTGCGCGAGAACGTGCGGTACGGCCGACCGGTCGGCGAGCGACCGCGACGTCGAGACCGCGTTCGACGAGCTGGGCCTCGCCGACTGGGTCGACGCGCTGCCGCAGGGCCTGGACACGCCGGTCGGCGAGCGAGGCGAGGCGCTGTCCGTCGGCGAGCGCCAGCTCGTGTCGCTCGCCGCGGGCACGATCGACCAGCCCGGGTTGTTGATCCTGACGAGGCCACGAGCGCGGTGGACCCGGCCACCGAGCAGCGCACCACGGAGGCGTTGCGGCGGCTCTCGGCCGGACGGACCGTGATCACTGATCGCGCACCGGCTGTCGACGGCCGAGCACGCGGACCGCGTGCTGGTCCTCGACGCCGGCCGATTGGTCGAGCAGGGGACGCACGCGGAACTGCTGGAGCGCGGCGGGGTGTACGCGGGCCTGCACGAGAGCTGGCTCGGCAACACGCGCGAGGCGCTCGTCGAATCCGGGCGACCGATAGGCTTCGGCACGCATGAGCGACTTCGTCGAACAACTCCGCGAGGTCGCCGCCGCGTCGCTCCTGCCCGAGGACGGCGAGCTCGATCGCCCCGGGTCTCGCCGAACCGGTCGAGGTCCTCGCGCGATCGGTGGGGCGTGCCGTACATCAGCGCCGCGCTCACTCAGCGACCTGTGGTTCGCGCAGGGTTCGTCACGGCCGGCGAACGCCTGTTCCAGGATCGACCTGCTGCTCCGCGCCGCGAGCGGCCGGCTGTCTGAGGTGCTTCGCCGACCGCACGCTCGACGACGATCGCTTCGCCCGCACGATCGGCTTCCATCGCACGGGGCGAGACGCTCGCGGCGGGATGGGACGACGACTCCACGTCGATGCACGCCCGGTTCCGCGAGGGGTGCGCGGCGTGGATCGCACAGATGCCGGCTCCTCCCGGTCGAGTACTCGCTGCTGCGACATGACGCCGAGCATCCCCACCGACGACGCCGGGCGTGGGCGGCGGCGTTCGTGTACCTGGCGTGGGGCTTGTCCGGGAACTGGGACAAGGAGCTGCTCCGCACCGCGATCGACGAACGCCTGGGGGACCGACGCGGTCCCGCACGCTCCTTCCGCCGCTGCCGTGCTCGACCCGCCGTCACATCCCGGCGGGCATCGCTCGGAGGGCGTCTGCTCGACTGACCTCCCGCGTCCCCGAGGGCGAGGGCTCGAGACGACTGGGTCGTGTCGGGCAGCGCGCACCGCGACCGGCAAACCGCTCGCTGGCGAACGACCCGCACCTGCTCGCGGTCCAGCCCGGCGCGTGGATCGAGATGCACCTGCGCGCTCCGGGGTACGAGGCGCGCGGCGGTGGCGCTCACGTTCTCGCCCGGCATCCTGCTCGGCACGACCGGCGCACCACGCGTGGGGCGTCACGAACGTCACGGGCGACGTGCAGGACCTCTACGTCGAGCACCTGAACGAAGACCGTTCCGCGGCCGAGCATCTCGGCGCGTGGGAGCCTGCTCACGCATCCACCACCGAGGAGATCCATCTCCGCGGAACCGCCGAACCCGTCGTCGTGGACGTTCGTCGAGACGCGCCACGGCCCGATCATCGACACGGCCGTCGTCGGGCGACATGCACACCGAGCGCTTCCCGCTGCCCGGGAGTCTGCTCGCGACGTACGCGTTCGTGATGGACGGGCTGCGAGTGCGGCATCCGGCCGTCCCCTCGTGCTCGAGGCGGCGCGGGCGACGAGCTTCCAGGAGTTCCGCCGCGCCGCGTGGGGCGTCGCGTGTCCCGGCCAGAACTTCGTTTACGCGGACGTCGACGGCACGATCGGCTACCAGTGCACCGGCCTGTTCCCGGTCCGTCGACGCGGGCGACGGCTCGGGGCCGGTGCCGGGATGGACCGACGATCACGAGTGGGACGGATGGATCGCGTTCGACGAGCTGCCGTGGGCGGTCGATCCCCGCTCCGGCTACCTGGTCACCGCGAACAACCGGATCCACGACGACGGGTACCCGCATCTGATCGGGCATCGACTTCCACGCGCCGCGTCCGCGCGCGCCGCAGTCGTGGAGCGGCTGGAAGAGGTCGCCCTGCACGACGTCGCGTCGATGGGCGCGGATCCAGTCCGGACACCGTGGTCCCTCCCCGCGCGCCGGCGCGCTCCCGGTGGCTGCTCGCGCTCGAGCCGACGACGCGACGACGAACGCGACGCGTCCGGGCTGCTCGCCGGCTGGGACGGCGACGATGTCCGCGGCCGTCCGTCGCCGCGGGCGTGTTCAACGTGTGGTCGCGCCACATCGCCCGGCAGTGCGTTGCAGCCGCGGCTCGGCGAGGACCTGTTCCGCCGGTACCACGTCGATCGCGAGGTCTTCCAATGCGAGGTCCTGCCGGCGTGGCTGCGCGATCCCGCCGGATGGCTCGACGACGAGCTGCTGCGCGCGGCCCCGGCCGACGCGCTCGCCGAGCTCCGGGAGCGCCTGGGCCCGGATCCGTCGGCGTGGCGTTGGGGTGCGCTGCACCATGTCGCGCTGGTCCATCCGCTCGGGCTCGATCCTGGGTCTTGGGGCGCTGTTCGCGGCCGCGACGACGAGGTCGGTGGCGACGAGCAGACCGTGATGCAAGGCGGGTTCGACGGGCTCGACGGACACCACGGCGACCGTGATCGCCTCGTGGCGCGCCGTTCGCCACGACCTCGGCCGACCTCGACCGGTCCATCGGCGTGCCGCCAGCCGGCGTGTCGGGCAATCCCGGCCTCGCCGGCACTGGAACGACCAGTGTTCCCGCTGTGGATCGCCGGCGGCCATCACCCGCTGCCGCTCACGAGCCCGGCCGTCGAGGCCGCACGCGGATCGCCGCGCTGCCGCCTGCTCCCCGGGTAACATCGGGGCCATGCCGAAGTCCGGAGTCGCGCAAACACCGCCGCTCCGGGAAACGCACGCTACCAGCTGGAGCCGGAGCGGAAGGCGCCGCGGCCCAAGCCCAGCCCGCGCTGGTACGCACCGCTCGTCCTCGGCCTCATGGGCCTCGGCGTCGACGTCTGTCATCGTCCTGAACTACATCTGGCGCAGCGGTGGTGCTGCCGTTCACGAGACGATCGTCAGACGAGCCCGGTCGATCCCGCTCGTCAGGTCTCGCGCATGATCGGCGTGGGTTTCCTGGGGACGACCATAGGATCCGCCCCGCGACCCCACGGGGTCCCGAATCGCATCGGTGTGATCCATCCACAATGCCATCCCCAGCGGTGGGAAACGCCGGCCGGCCGGATGTGGAGAACCGGTGGATACCCGGTCGACGGCGGCGGAAAACCTGGCTCAGCCCACCGCCGGGCGCCGCACCGACGCGCGATCGGCTCGCCGCAATGAGCGCGGGACCTGGAAGCCTGCCCAGGCGAGTCACGTGCAGCTCGGTCCACGCACTCGTGGCACACCAGGAACACGTCCAGCTCCTCGACGTCTTCGGCCTGGGGCTTGGTGCGGTCGAAGCCGCTCCCCGAGACCGAGCGACATCGCGGTCCCCACGCGCCAGACCACAGCGAGCAGCAGGCCGAGGCGACGAGGGAACACCCTGTTGCAGCGGGCAGCTACCGCCACCAGTAACGGGCCCGAACGTGCGGCGAACGGTGGCCTGGTCTGAGATGGACTAGGCCGCCGGCACGTCACGACGCCCGGCACGTGCTTCGCCAGGAACTCGAGGATGGTTCGTATCTGTCGGACGTCTCGTCCGTGTCCGGGCGACATGCCCGTCCCGAAGAGGTACACCTCGTGAGGGTGACCTCGGCCGCAGGCGTAGGCGTAATGCCCCATCGCCTGACGGTACGGACACGGCTGTCGTTCTCGCCGATGATGAACAGGGCGGCACCTGGACGTCGTCGGCGAAGTTGATCCGGATTGCGGTCGAGCATGAGCGCCGGCACCTCGTCGGGTCGTCCGCCCAGCAACGCGCGATCGTAGGCCTGCAGCACCGGCGACATGTCGTCATTACGACATCTCGTAGTCACCCACGGGGATGCCGGCGACGCCGCAGAGCCACAGATCGGGATGCTTGCCGAGCACCATCAGCGTGGTATCCGCCCCACGACCAGCCGCCGACGACAGCGCGCGTCGCGTCGGCGATGCACCGTGCTGCAGCCACTCGAGGCCCGCGTTCAGGTCCTCCAGCTCAGGCCGCCGATGTCGCCGATCAACGCCGTCGCGCCACTCGCGCGCCCCGGTCGACCCGCGGGTTTGATCATCGCCACGACGAATCCGGCGTCGACGTAGGCCGCACACCTCAGGCTCATCGGTCTTCTTCCAACCAGGTCGGACGCCATTGCGGCCGGATGAAGACCGGGGGCGATCTATCGCCCTCCCGGCGTCACGTAGAAAACCGTGCGACGGTAAGCTCGTTGTCGAACCGGAACGAGACGGCGCGGCGGCCGCCACCACGCGTTCGCCCTCGGCGCGCAGCACCTCGTCGCCGCGATGGTTGGATACGAGGCGCGTTGGCGCCAGTTCGCTAGCGGAACCACACCGTGCCAAAAGTCGGGACGGACGCGTCCTCCGGAGATCTGTCCTTCCGGATGTTCCGTCGGCGTGAAGTATCGCCTGTCTCTCTGACGTCGTAGCGGTAGAGGCACGGTGCCGGCCTTCGACGAGGTTCGCCAGGAGCGCGGACCCGTCCGGCCACCAATCGAGCGCACGACGCGACTCGCCGTACAGGCCGGTCTGGAGATCGGTCAGGTTGCCCGTCAGGCTCCCAGATCCGCGGTCCCGTCCTCGCCGCCGCGCTCGTGGATCACCGCGAGCCGCCCCACGTCGCCCGCGACCGGCGACCGAACGCGTCGTGGCTTGCCTCATCGCGGTCGCAAACGTTTTTTAACGGTTGAGTCCGATGACGCCACCGCGCCACCGGTGCTTTATGTCGCCGCCTTCGCAGTGCTGCGAACATACGGCGCGGCGACCGTCTGCCGAGAAGACCGCCGCAGTTGAAGGACGCACCCGCCGGTCCCGACACCCGCAGCCAATCGGTGCTCGCTGGTGTCTCTTTCGCCGGTCCGCCGCTCGGCCGAGACGTAGGTCGCGAACCCGTCGCGATCGCTCACCGAGGCGGCCACGACGCCGGGTGCCTGTGCGAACCCTTCGTTCCAGCCGAGTGGGATGCCGTCAGGTACGGCGCTGGCGTCGCCATACCGGCGAACGGGGCCGCGAACCACCGGCCGGACTCGTCGCCGGTCTCGTCCTGCCACCCACAAGACGTCGGTGCCATCCACGGAGACGGATCCGCCGACGACGCGCCGACCCGAGAGTGATCGAGTGACCTGGCGGCGCGCGCCTGAAAGGCCAGGTGCTGCGCAGTGCAGTGGACTGCCGCACCCCGCTCTCCGTGCTCTCGTACACGACCAGGTCGGCGGCGCATCAGGCGGCCAGTCGGGCATGGCGATGGCGGGGGCGCGGTGACGCTGTTGTTCCCAACGAGGCATCAGGAAAAGCGTCCATGCGCAGAACCCTATCAACACGAGGAGCGGAGCGTGGCACGCGGCGCCTGGCACGGCGAGTTTGGCGTCCTCGAGTCCCCTGCGCTGAGTGGAGACGCGGTTCAGCCGGGTTGGCGGGCACCGCCATCAGGATGCGATCGGACGCTCCGGCTCCGGGGGGTTCCGCCAACCCAACGGTGCCCGGCCACGGCGAGCGCCGAGGCGATCCCAGCATGCCGGCGAGCAACTTGCCCCGATCCGTCGAACGCCGGTGCGATGCAAATCGTCTGCCTCCTTCTCCGTCGTGGCTCAGGTCAACTGCGACATGTCCACGGTAGGAAGCGGCCCGTAAGGAAACGTCAAAGGAGCCTGGGTGTTCGCGTAAAAGGATCGCGACCAGGCCGGCCCCGGCGCCGTCCGCCAGGACCGATTGCCCTCTGGGCTGTGCGCAGAGCCGACCGGTGGGAGACGAGGCGTGACCGACCCGAGGAACGATGGTGTTCTTCGGCGCGGAGGCGTTCGGTCCCACGAACAACTGCGTCGGCGTCGGTAACGTGCTGAAGGAGCGCGAGGCGCGCGTTGTCGTGTTCGTCGTGGAGGAGTCGTTCGCCGGACGCTCGAGGCCAAAGGCTTCGGGAGCCACGATGCGGCGACCCCGCCGACGGCCCGAGGTTCTAGGTCCAGTTCTGGAAGGACTTCATCCGTGAGACGGCGCCCGGTGTTCCGCAAGCCGACCATCGTGCAGCTCGGCGAGTTCCTGCAGCCGACGTGCAGGCGCTGATCGACGGCTGCGATGTACGTGAACGACCGCCTGCTCGAGATCTTCGACGAGCTGCGATCCCGACACGCGATCGTCGAGGAACAACGTGGTGGCGTTCGCCGCCATCCCCGCCGAGCGGCAGACCGTGGCTTGTGGATCGTGTCCATGTAACCCGTGCGAGGTGAGGACGAGCTGATCCCGCCCGTCTTCTCCGGCTACCCGACCGACGACATGTCCGACTGGAGCTCGATTCCGGTCAGATGCGACCCGCGATGCTCGGTCCACGAGATCCTGCCGTGTTCGACGCGTGGCTCCGCGAGCACGGCGGACCGCCGCTCCGGGCGCGATTCATGTACAGATGCGTCGTTCCTCAACCTGTACCCTGTTCCCGGAGGCGACGGACTACCGGCGCGGAGCCGAGCTGCCGCCGACCTGGCACCGGCTCTGGACTCGACGTGCAGGACCGATCCGCCGTTCGACGTGGACGCCGCCTCCCCGGCGCCGCACCGCTCGATCTACCTGCTCTCTCGGCTAGCCGGATCGGCGGCGTCGGGCTGATGCGCGCCTGATCGACGTCTTGGGCGCGACCGACTACCGCGTGATCGTCAGCAGGGACCGCAGCCGAGCTGCTCACGCTGGCCGACAACATGTTCGGCGAGGAGTTCCTGCCGCAGCCGTCGATCCTGCCGCAGCGTCGACGTGGTCATCACGCACGGCGGCAACAACCCGGTGACGGAGTGCGTTCCACTTCGGCAAGCCCATGATCGTGCTGCCGCTGTTTGCCGGGGACCAATACGACAACGCGCACGCAGCGCGTGGACGAGCTGGGCTACGGCGTACGGCTGGACACGTAGCGCAGGGTTCCGAGAGACTGAGCAGCTGACCGACGCGATCCGGAGGGCTGCTCGCCGACGCCGACCTGAAGCCTCGGCATCGCGCGGTGTCGCCAGCAGCTACGAGCGTCTCCCGGCGGCGTCCGCGCCGCCGACCTGATCGAACGCCTGGCCGCGACGAGGCGAACCGGTCACGTCAGCTGGCGTCGCGGATCGCGCGCGCACACCCGATTCTGGGCGGCAACAGCGCCAGGTCGATCTGGCGCGCCCCCAGATCGCGAGCGCGTCGATCACCGCGCTCTGCACGGCCGGCGTCAGGCCCGATCGTGGCCGACTCGCGCACGATCCCTTGGCAGCCCAACGGGTTCGAGCCAGGTGCGGCACGTCTCCGTATCTGCGCGATCTCGAACCCACGGCAGCTCCGACCGCACGCCGGCATGCTCTGTACGTCGACAGGTTGCCGCTCACCGGGTTCCCGGTCTCGTCGTAGCGGACCTCCTCGTACAACGCCTGCGCGATCCCCTGCGCCCAGCCACTCCATGGACTCTGCCCGTCGACGAGCATGGGTTTACGGGGATCCCCGGCCGCGAGTCGTCGGCCGCGACACCCGGCCCGCCAGCCGCGCGTCGCCGGTCTGGACGTCGCGACCTCCGCGACCGCCACACGTGCGCACCACGAACAGGAGGCGATCGACTCCAACTCGCGGAAGAGGAACGTCCCGACGACGCGACTAGGCCGGGGGTCTATGGCCTCCGGCGGCCGGGAACGCAGGTCAGCCGCGGCGCCGCCGCGGCGCTTTCCGCCCATGTGATCGCGCGTTCGGCGGTCCCGCCGCCTCGAACCCGCCCCGCCACGCGGTTTCCGGGAGATCGGCCTCGTCCACCTCCGAGCCTGGAATGCGACGCGAGGGTGCGAGGCACGCTTCGCGACGACCGCCTGCGTCTGCTCGGCGACCGCCGAAGACCACCGCCGACCTGCAGGGGAACGCGGGCCCACGTGCCGCCCCGCGCCACCGGGGCACGGCGGCGCTGTCGAATGGACGACGCGCACCGTCTCGAACGGCACGCCCAGGACCGCCGAGGCGATCTGCGCCATCGCCGTCTCGTGCCCCTGACCACCGCGGCGACACGCGCCGGTCAGCACGGTCACGCTGCCGTCGGCGTGCGCCTGCACCGCGCGAAGCCGAACTCAGCTCCGACGCGAACGCGGTGATCTCGACGTACGTGCCGCTTTGACGCCGATGCCGAGGAGCGGATTGGTCACCTCGCTTGCGATCGCGCCGTCTGTCGCCCGGAGCTTCGAGCACGTCAGCGATCTTCAGGCCTGATCGACGCGCGCTCGTGGTTGCCGATGTCGTTACGTCGTGCCGGAGGGCGGATCCAGGCGTAGCGGGGAAGGCGCGCGTCGGCGGGGATCATGTTCTTCACGTCCGGACATCGACCGGATCCCGGCATCCCGAGCTCCGACGCGATCAGGTCCATCGCGCGCTCGACCAGCGCCGTCGCCTCCAGTCTGCCCCGCGCCGCATGCCGCTACCGGCGTGGCGTTCGTGACCACGCTCCAGCCACGTGAGGCGATCACGCAGGATCGGTAGCCCAGACGCCCGCGAGCATCTACCTGCGGCGTGTGTCGTGGGGAGGAACCCCCGACCGGACACGCGCCGTAATCGGCGGCGAGCTCCGCGCGCATGCCCTGCGCTCCCGTCCGTTTTCGCGCCGATAATCCTCGACGCGCCGCACTGCCCGGCCGTGGTTCGGGTTTCAGCATGCTGCACCGCCGATCGCGTCTCGGCCCATCCGGACCGGAGGCGCCCGCGGCTGCCTTGGCACGCGGCGGCGACGACGCGCGAACTCGGGAGGGTAGACGATGAGCTTCGCGCCGGAGCCTCCTCCCACGTCGGGCGCCACGATCCGCACCTGTTTCGCCCGCTCGACCTCGAGCAGCTCGGCAAGGTCGCTCCGGGCGTCGAACGGCACCTGCGTCCAGAACGCAGATCGATGTATCCGCCGCCGTCCTCGGGCACGACGGCGATCGCGTTGGTCTCCATGGGCACCGGAGCGACGCGCTGCTGCACGATCCGCGCGCGTGCGATGACGTCTGCACTCCACCTGGCGCGTCCGCATCCCTTCTGTTCGAACGAGTGAGCGATGTTCGAAACAGCGGGCAGGAAGAGCAGCGGGGCACCGTCCGCGAACGCCGCCTCCACGTCGGTCACGGCATCGAGCGCGTCGACCGCCGGCCAGACCACCTCCGCCGCGTCCTGCCCGTGAGCCCCAGCGAATCGGCGATCACCACGGCGACGGGCTCGCCGACGTAGCGGACGCTGTCACGTGCGACCACACGCGCGCAAACGGACCCGCAACGTGCCGCTGGCTCCTCCACGTTGCCGCTCGGGGCCTGCGGGGCTATCCGCGTCATCCGCGGTGAACACGGCCACGACCCCTGGCATCGATCGCGCCTCTTCTAACCCTTCGATGCGCTCACCCGCCCGTGCGGCATGATGGAACGCACGAACACGGCGCAGGCGCATCCGAGATCGGGATGTTCTCGAGGTACACCGCCTTCCCTCTCCCCGAAGGAATCGCGGGTCTTTTCGGGTAAGAGCGCGGAACGCCGAACATCGAAGGAGGCGAGCTCACGCGCCCATCCTAACCACGAAACCGCACCCACCGAGAGAGAGGAACCCATGCGCCGCAACCGGTCGCTCGTGTACCTGCTGATCGTCCTCGTTCTCGCGTGCACGACCATATGGCCACCACTCGGCGGAACGAGCGCGCAGGCCGGAGGAGGTCGTCGCGCGTCGCCAGTGGAGGGCTACCTGAGGAGACCGGCAGGCTTCCCGTTCCTGAAGGACGGGCGCATCGTTTATCTCGAGCGGGGCACCGGGCAGATCCATATCTACGACGAAGACCAAAGCGAACAGTCGCTTCTTCACGGTGCCCGGCGTGAACGGTGAGGAGAGCGCGGTGCCCTCGGCATCGCCGCGAGCCGGGCTGGCCAGACCCACAGGAGCTTCACGTGTATGCGACACGCTCGACCGGGAGCAGCGGAAGAGACCAGATCCTGAAGATCACCCGTTCGAGAGAAACGTTCACATGCGCGTCTGATGTCGCAGCCCGCGAGTTCGAGCCCGTACCACAACGGCGGGCGCATCCGGTTCGGACCGGACCCGGCATGCTCTACGCGATCGTCGGCGACGGCCACGACAGCGCAGATGCGCAGAACTGGGTGGCAACCTCCGCGGGAAGATCCTGCGCATGACGCCGTCGGGGCGTGCCGTCGGATAGCCCGATCCCCGGAAGCCTCGTGTTCGCGTTCGGCATCCGCAACTCGTTCGGCTTCACGTTCGACCCGCAAACCGACGGCACCTGTGGGGGCCGAGGAGCGGCCCCGGAGATTGCAACGACGAGATCAACCTGATCGTCAGCGGAGAGCAACTTCGGATGGGGACCGAGCGAGACGTGCGGCGGGAAGCTCGCCAGGGAACACGAACAACAGCGGTCCGACGCCGCGTCTGCTCCCGAAGCTCTGGTTCGTCAGGACGATCGGGATCACCGGAGATGGGTTCTGCACGGATGCGGTCTGGGAGCCGGGGTCGAAGGACAACTGTTCTTCGGCGACGTGAACACCGGGGTGCTGCGACGGGTCGCGCTTGAACGCCGCCGAGCAATACAGCAACC
>ERZ1370068.3452-contig-2565_pt1 | contig 35715 bp, 60 predicted proteins | sample MGYA00561227_ERZ1370068 | MGnify/ENA primary metagenome ERZ1370068 (study PRJEB38410, sample SAMEA6850437) | metagenome | study: Metagenomic assessment of the ecological functions of the soil: analysis of the soil microbiota associated with the... | reverse complement strand
GCGAAGCGCAGCAGACCGGCTCCCACATCTACGACCAGTACGTGGGAACGCCTCCACTCGCCGGCCGGACTTTGATGAGTATGCGGTCGATCGCCGGCGCGAAGTGGTTGGGGGCGCAATCTCGAAGCACAAAAGACGGCCTTTCGCCCAGAGCTTCTCGTACAACGGGCGGAGTTTGCGGCCTCGGTATCAGCGCAGACAACGGCCGACTCATTTGTCGGATGCGCTATTGCAGAACGTGCAATTCTCCGGAAGTGATTTGAGCGGCGCGCGCCCCAGTCTGATCAGCACCTACAGCACCGGCGCCAATCTCAATGAGAGCCGGGCACGTTGGTGCTGCGCGCGATCGCGGACAACGCGACGTTCAAGCAGACCCAGTACAACGCCGCGTTTGTCTTGACGGAGATACTTCGGTTACCTGCGCCGCGATGCCGAACCCGATGGCTTCAACTTCTGGCTGAACGTGCTGAACAACGGCGACGCGCAGAACTATCGCGGGCATGGTTTGCTCGTTCATAACGTCGACTGAGTATCAACGACGGTTTAGCACGGTAGTCTCCCTGCACAAAACGCCGAGTGCTCGGGGCAGTAGACAATTAGCCGCGGATTTACGCGGAGGAACGCGGATCTTGTCAGTAACGCCTGCGGTAGCGGGCGGGTGTCGAGGTGCGGGGCCTCTCGAACATCGACACACCACCCGCGACCGAGACTGTGTGGAAACGCATCCTGTTACGCCGAAGGCGTAATCCAATCCAGCCCAGGGTAACACCCTGGGATGCCGGCGAAGTAGCAAGTAGTCACCCTGAAAGGGTGAAATAGGTGGAACCATATCAAGATCGCGCAGCAACCCTTTCAGGGTAGGAAGAGACTTTCGTGTTTTCCCAGGGTGTTACCCTGGGCTGAAATTAGTTAACGCCTTCGCGTGAGCAAGCAGAGGCGGGGTATTTGGATTTTCAGACAGTCGCTATCGCAGGAGGTACTGACAAATGGTCACGCGCAGCAATGCCGAGTGCGGGCCTTAGCGCTAGCGACTGAGCACCATTAGCTCGACTCCCGAGGCTGCATCGCGGCGGTGAAACACCTGTTCCGTGGCCTTCTTTAAAGTCTTCAGGACGGGCGTCGGGTATTTCGCACGAAGGTTTGCGGATTGCGATCAACGAGCGGGAAACCAGGAACTCTGAATCTGCACCATGATCCGGTGTCCTTTGCGAAAAGTGTGATTCCACATCCGGCATCGTGAACTCAAGACTGGGAAACTCTTCCTGGTATCAGGGGTTCGGGCTTTTCCCAACTATTGCGAAACTTTGCCCTCATCGGCTCACCGCGCAACAATTGCTGGTACCCGCCCATGCGGACAGAATGGCTGCCCTAAAACTCTCTTGGTGGCGTTGGCAACTTCGTTGTCCGGATAGTCATTCGGCACACGTCGATGAGTTTGACCACAAAGTCGGAATCTCATGCCCGTTGAGGCCACACTCAACTTTGGAGAAATGGGCCCGGCAATCGTCACATCATCCTCCAGCGGTTCGCTTTGATAGACCAGGACATCGGGACGTCGCGCGGCGAATCGCTGATCATCCACCATATAGCGTTGTGGGACACTGGTGGCGATGTAATTCATGAACGGCACCGGGTGAGCGGGATCTGCTCACGCATCGTCCGAGCCTTCGCTCACCTGGTGGATCGAAAGAAAGTTTCCCACCAGCGTGCAGATAGATTGTCTTGGCGCGCGCCTCTGCCGGTGGCCACTGTTCATACTTGCAGCCAGACATTCGTCCCGGTCTCGAAGACGTAGGCCTTCGGAAGAACCGGAACCTTTGCCCTTGAGATAGTATTCAAAGAAAGGGAATTGAATACTGGTGCGGAAGAATTCTCCGGTCCTGCGCGGCGAACTGCACGTCCGCCCAGATGATCACCCATCGCCGCCGGCTCCAGCCGCCATGGACCCACGGTCCCTGTATGAGAGAGTTCGGAGTACCGGGATTGTTCTGCTCTATCGCTCGAAAGCGTCTTGAAGGGCCCGTTAAAGATCTTCCCTAGTCAAACCAGCCTCCCACAGCAATCATCACCGCGCATTTGATGTTCTTCAGGTGACGAGACAAGATCGCGCACCTTCCAATAGTCGTCATAGGTCGTGTGAGTTATCTGATCATGTGAAGAGCGGTGTTGGCTTTTCCGAGATAAAGTCTGTTCAGGTTTCTCAGCGAGCCTGCTCTCAAATAGAACTACGTAACCGTCAGGAGTGCCGAAATCGAAAGGAACGGAGGCTCTTGGCAGGCGCTGCCTCGTGGGAAGCGGTTTGAACGCTGTATAGAATCCAAAATTCGCGGCTAGCATGAATGCGCCATGCCATGGTAGGCGTCGTCGGTAAAGAACAAATCCGTCATTTATGCCTGTGGCGAAGCCGCTTTTAGAGCAGGATGCGAGTCGATAATGCTGGCCGAGGTATAAAATCCGGGATATGAAATTTCCCAGATGCCGACCTTGCCATTGTTGCTGGCCACGTCCGCTTGAGCAGGAATTCGATCGTGTCATAGGTGTCTGTACTTTCATCGACATCTTGCGGTGATTTCTTTACATCGGATATGCGGATGCATCTCGAGGAATTGCCCTTCGGAAAGGTATCTGCCCGCGCACGTCCTGATAGACGAAGATGTAACCCGCCTCTTCGAACTCATCAGAAGGCCCGAGACGTTCTTTATATTGATCCTCTCCATAAGGTCCCACCTGTAGGGTGTCCGTTGCATCAGAATAGGATATGGCTGAGGGGTGTCTTTGAACATATACGGACGTAGCTTCTTTCCGTCTCGTATCGGGATTCGATACTGTATTTCGTGTAGTGGGCTTTGATATAGTTTTCCTTCGCCGCCTCCCGTGCCTGAGAGCGACGTGGTAACCCGCTGTCGCTCAAACACAGCCAGCAATAATAACGTCCGGCCCGATTGCCCCCTCATCTTCATCCGTCACTCCTCCTGTTTTTACCTGGGCATCGAAGTTCCAGCGAGCCTGAGACATGGGCTATATCACTGACCTCCAACAGCGGGCAATGTCTGAAGGGATGTGTCTAACCATGCGATAGTCGTTGCGGGTCCTACGAGTATTAATGGTGCGGGTACCGCAGGTCACATTAGCCGCGATTCCCGAGGTGGTACTGACCTCAGGGGACCCGCACATGAGTGGACTGCGAGTGAGACCCACCGCTACCGCGTACTGACCTCATGGACGACCGTGAGATGAGTGACGGCGAGTGGGACCCGTACTTCGCCACCGCGCGGTGGTACTGACCTCATGGACCGTGACAGAGTGACGGCGAATGAGACCCACCCGATCAGCCAATGCGAATCAAAAAAGCCAACTGATACTGAGTAGCAAACGAAGACGGCCACAACCTGATCTTATCTTCTGCCATACAAAAAACGTGCGGCTGAGGAGAGCGACGCCGATGATGGTTACGGCAAAACCAGATCAGTGTTTGAGTTCTGGCGAGAAAACCCCAAACGCCTTGAAGTATCTAACGGCTGCCAGGGTACTGGTGCCATATAGTGAAACCCGAAGCGGATTTAGCTAGCCAGCCCAAACAATCTTGTCGTCTTCCCATGACCTTGCTGGCGTGATAAACCCTGCGAGTCTCCGAGGCCCGAAATCAGCGTGATGCCGACAATGAGAAAGAGCAACTTGATTTGTTCGGCGTACATGGTCTTAATCCTGCAGATTTTCATTGTTAAGGAAGCCAACCCACCACCCATCTGCAACACTGACCCGCGCCCAACAATCTGCCACCGGTCAGCCGGGTTTCAATGGGCAAGACTTTGTCCCCGTTCAGTGCATTGCGGCGCCCAGAAAGCCAGGCCTTTGGCGAGGTGGGCGCGGGCGGAACCGCACCGCGTTGATCAGGCCATCGCTCTCGATCCTTACGGGCAGCGTTGCTCTACTGTGCATTGAATGGGCTATGAAAACGAACATGTCAACCCGGCGCAGACGAGAACGGGCGTGAAATGCCGTCGGTAGCCAGCCATTACCGCCGCCTAATAGTGCGGCCAATTGTGCCTGGGCAGGAAGACTTTGTAGCCGTAGTAATTGAAGTCCGCATAGCCGAGTTCAATGAACGTCCCATATCTGATCGGGATTAAGCGTGTTCCGGCCGTAATAATGTTCCGTTCGCGCAACGGTATTGATGGCCGTGATCGCATTTTGTCCATCAAGCCTGTCTCCATCAGCTCGCAAATGAACACATCTACACCGAGCGGCAAATCGCGCTGAATGGATGTCGTCTCGACCACCTCGGACGCTCGCTGAGATTATTGGCCTTGATACCAGAGCGAGGCAAGACACGTACAAAAACGCGAGTCAACTTCAACAGCGTAGACCTTCTTTGCGCCAGCCTGCGCGGCGAAGAACGACAATATTCTCAGAAAGCTGGCGTGCCAGCGTCTAAACCACGTCGCCTGGCTTGACGATGGCGTGAATGGCGGCCTGAAACGTAGTCGTGCGTTTGAAGTCGAGCAAACATTGATACGGGAAGTCTGTCCCTGACCAGGTTTCCTTCTCTCTCGCGGCGCTGCTGGCATTTTTCGCGGCGACAAACGAATTCAGGCAGTACCTGCTTCCTGCATCCGTCTCATCAGTAACGCGCCGCCAGTATGGGCCGGAATCTCCTCATTGCCGGTTGGCGGGTCTGCCTCAATCACAACTGGTGTCACAAGCAGTTCCGGCGCGAGTGAGTTTTCATAAATCCTTCCTCTTTGTCTGATCTGATGAAGGCGCTTCCGCCTCGCCATCCCCACTGGTGATTGCGCGAAAAACGTGTCGGAGAAAATTCAGCGGGCTATGCCTCATGTTGGGCCCTCAAACCGTTCCCGACGCCGAAGCGGTACGCTCCCACCCCACGCGGGCTGCCCGCGCGGGGACCCGGCCTGGGCTGGATGGCGCAACCGCTTTGCGGTTTGTTCACCCGTATAGAGCGTCGACTAGTCTCAAAACTTGACACATCGGCATCGCTTTGTCGCGCACCCGCACTCTGATCCCGAACAGTGGCAAATCCGGGAATGACTACGGGCCAACTACTCTGAAAAAAATAGCGATTGACTTCTTCCAGCCCGCCGCGGTTGATGGCGGAGAGGGTCAGGATGTAATCACCCACCGTTAACTTGCCAGCGGGAATTTGGGCTGTGATCATCGAGTTCCCGGCATTAATTTGCTTGTTCCAGATACTCCGGCTGCCTTCTGACCGTGTGGACTTTTTACGTGAAAACGGCGCGCGTTTTCCTCGTCCACTTTTTCAGCTGTAGGCGAACGAAGTCTATTTGGTGGGGAATTTTGCTGTTTGCGGATTGTCGCCGCTGCGCATAAGCGTAGGCGAGCAGGAAGCGAAAAGATCGCCGGGCGTTGGGTTGATTGGCTCGGGGCCCGGGCTTGGACGTTTTGCTCGGCGCGCAATCGTTCAATCCTCGACCTGCAGTCTCTGGTTTTCACTTCGTGCGGTGACAGAGTTCTATGGACAGTACTTGCTCGTGATCTTGCTGCGACTGTGTTTGGATCCCAATTCTTCCTGGCGTTGGTAAATGGGATCGGTCAAGAAAAGCCAGAGGCCGCCCGCCGCCAACAATAGGGCTGCGGCTGCAAGTGCGGACTGCCACGAGAGAAGTGAAAAGCTCAACCTCGGAACAGGCGTGCGCCCCAGGACTGCTTAGCCGTCCAAAATAAGGTGGTTTGAGACCTGTCCGCCCCAGCCACAGCCTGTAAGTGACCGCAAGCCGCTGACGGTGAGTGGGAGATGACAGGTAGTGGCGTCGAATCTTTCGTCCGCTCTGCTGATGAAAGTCTGCCGCGAACGTAGCCGTCAACCAGGGTGTTTTCTATCTCCCACAGCTGCTCGAACGTCTCGTCGTCACGCAAGACTTCTATTTCCAGCTCGTTACTTTCAGACCTGGCAGGTCGCCGAACAGATAGCGACGCATCAATCTCTCATGCGTATCGGGTTTCAGCATTCTCTTGCCCTGCTAGTTTCTTGCCGCCAGAACTAATGCGGGCGTTCCAAACTCTACTGGTAACAGGTTGAATCCATGTCGCTCAAAGCAGTGCTTCTCCACTTCTCACGAAGAAAACTGGTCTAGACATTGGGTGATGCAATACTCCAACTTGTCTCGGATTCGCTGCACCCGACTCCGAGTGGCGTTCATTGGAATACCCAGACCAGCCATCGCCTGGCGCTTATTAATTTTCTCGCGCCTTCGTCCTCGCGGTACTGCAGGATCAACCGGCGACTCTCGGTTGGTAAACTCTCCAGACACTGGGCAAAGCATTTCAGCTAAGCTATCATCCTGGGAGGACTGGCACACTGCAATGGTGTTCAACGCGTCGAGACTTCACTTCTGCCGGTTCTCGGCTTTCTTCAGGGTCAGAACAACGAGTCGGGCGACACCTGACAGTACGTGGAATGTCACGAATCGTCTCCGCCGTACTCGAGCTTCCGGACTACTCGATTATGGTTTCATCCAGCACCTTCAGGAAAGCGGAACACCTCACAACGCAATCTTGACCAGCAGCTTCCGACGAATGACCTCGCCCCTGCCAGCCTCTTCAGATCGGGGGTGAGGCATGCGAGAAACCGCTCTAATGTTTTCCAGTTAGAGACCATTCTCTCCCCCGTTGTCGCCTCGTCGCTCAAGTTCTTTACCCCCGTGTTGGCATTTAAGTTTTTTGCCGCGAGGAGTTTACGCTCGTTGGGGCTGTATTCACAAGCGTTGTCGTGCGCTCTGGAACTAGAATAGGCAGTTCCGATCTTAGACTGGTCTTATCGCTTAATAACATTCTCGCATTTCCAGATAGTGCCCTGGTTGAGCTCGATCCTTGTTTAGCAGGCTGAAAACTAGTGATTCGTTTAGAGGCGGGCGTTGCCCGCCGGTTCAAGATCGGTTTTCAAAGGAGTTCGTTGCCAACTCGCGTTGGGTCGGCGGGCAACGCCCGCCTCTAAACGGGAGTAATCCGAGTTTTTCAGCAGCCTGCTAAATGGAAATTCGGTACCCATTTCCAAATCGCGTCATGATAAACAATCCCATTGACTGGGTAAGAACGTGCCTTGGGCGGCTGGATTCGGTTGGTGGTTAGGGTATATTCCCCTCAGGAGGACTCCGGCAATGAGAAAGCGGCAACGTACGTTATCGTTGATTGTGGGGAGCGCTTTCTGGCGATGGCTGTCGAGCAGGTTTCCGCACAGACAGCCTGGGGACAATCCGGGACCAACGCGGTGTAAGCTGGAGGAACAGTGACCAGCAGCCGCCAGCTCCGAACCCGGATTCTCACCGGTTGGGACCCGATTCGCTGCCGCAGGAAGGCGTACCAAAGGGTGAGATCCGTGGGCCATACACACTGCCAAGCAATGCTTATCCTGGAACTCAGCACACGTATTGGGTATACGTGCCGGCGCAATACGATAAGGCGGTTCCGGCTGCCCTGATGGTTTTTCAGGACGGTCAAGCCTTCAAAGATGAGAACGGAGATATACGAGCACAGAACGTGATGGATAATCTGATCTACCGGCGCGAGATTCCGGTGATGATCGGCGTGTTCATCAATCCGGGCCGTACGCCAGAGCAGCCTGAGCCTAACGCGAAGGAGTGGGGCGACAAAACCACAAACCGGCCCACCGAATACAACACTCTCGATGACAAGTACGCCCGGGTGATCACCGAAGAACTAATGCCGGTGCTTTACAAGGAATACAACATTTCAAAGGATCCGGAGCATGCACGGCATCGGTGGATCGAGTTCAGGAGCAATCGCCGCATTTACCGTCGCCTGGGAGCGGCCCAACCAATTTCGGAAGGTGTTAAGCAACGTGGGGAGTTTCACCAATATTCGGGGTGGTCATGCATATGCGGAACGTGTGATTGGCAAGCGAGAAGAAACCGATTCGCATATTCCTGTGCGATGGCCGAAACGATAATCGAGGCATCCGCAACAGTGTCTATGACGAGAAGTGGGATTGGTTTCTTACAGAATGTACGACTGATGAAAGCTCTCACGCAGAAGGGTTACGACGTGAACTACTCGTGGGGCATGAATAAGCACGGGCAGAAGTTCGGCGGCGCGATCATGCCGGAGATGATGCGCTGGTTGTGGCGCGATGGACCAGTGTCCACCGACCCGAACGACATGGTGGTAGAGCGCGCTCTTCCGCCAACCGGTCGTTAAAAAGAACTAGTGAGGTGTCTCTAACGGCTGAAAAAGAAGCGCATTGGGCGAGACGGGACTGGCGGAGGTAGCTGCCCGGGCTGACCAGTCGCCTTGGGGGAAGCTTATCGCCGGTAGTGCTTCATTTTGACTCCAGGTCCGAAGGACCGACAGTGAATAGCCCCGTCCGTGAGGGCGGGGATCTGAACCTTCGGAATTCTCCCAGGCCCGAAGGGCCGGGCAATATAGTAGTGGCGCACCTACGGCGCCTGACGACTAAACGACGTCGCATTTACCCCGCCCCTCACGGACGGGGTTGTTAACCGCTCTGGTCCTTCGGACCTGAAGAGGCGTACAAATCTCTCAAACTGAACCAGTACTCTTCCTCGCTGACAAAACGTGTCCTGACAAAGCCGCTTCATCAATTCTTCCCGCCGAAAAGACAACCCGTCATTGTTCTCAACCAGTGCATCAGCAGCCCGTCATAGACCTCTCCTGCCGGTGAGGCTTTTTGTCCCGTAAGCGCAGTCACTTCTTGATAAGCATCAGCGGCGAGCTGTCGAAATCGATGAGAATGCTTTTGAAAAACAAAGACATCGACACCCTTAGAACTTACTTGTAGACTCCCTCTCTGCGGATTCTTAGTGACTCCCAAGAGGTTCCTTGGTAAGTTTCGGGCTTCCTCAGCTTGCTCTGGTAGGAGCGTGAGAGCGAAGCCTACCAGCAGCCCTGGACGGCGGCAGCAATCGTACAGCGCGTCGCCGGTGCAGCATGTCTTAAAACACCCTGAAATTCGAAAAAGCGAGGTCCCCGAAATGAAACAGGCCAGAGTGAAGCTCGCAGCGTCAGCGTATTTTTCTCAAGGATAAGTGGGGTCATGATCTGGCACCGCCCGCCGATCTTTAGCCCAGGATGAATGACCGCACGCAGAATCCCAACATCGCCAACTTCGGTATTGCCAAATCACTCTCCCAGGAGATCGGCGCTGGGGCAGTGGTGGTTCCGGATGACCCAACTCGTCAGCATTCATCATCGCGCGGGATCCGTTTCGCGCCATTCGCCGCGGCCGGCAACTCTTCCAGCGCAAGTTCTTGCGCAGTTCAGGGCCAGGGACCGCTTGCCGATGACGGTGTCGGCGACATCAACACTGAACCTCGGCGCTGGGCGCAGGGACTCAGCTGATAGCTGTGCCGGCTGTCAGTGGCCGACCACGCGGCGCCGCGGGTTCCGGTGGCGACGTGGTGACGCAGACCTGACAGCCGCGATGCGCCCGCACCTGTTTGGCCTGGGTCTCGAAAGAAATGCTGGCCGACGAGATCACCACTGATCTGCGCGGCGAGTTCGGCTCGCAGGCGATCAGCCAGTGGCAGCATACGCCATCACGCCGCTGACCAGGACCACTGAATAGCAAAGGCATCAACTACGGCTCAATTATTGCTCGAGCCAGACGGCGACGCTTGACACTACGTCAGGTGCGCGGCGTCAATCCCGACCTGCGCGTGTCGGCCGTTCTTCGCGCACGGCGGAAAGATTTCGATCCGTGAATTCCTGGTCGGCGCTTTCAATGACGAGATGGGTCTGCAGTCAGTTGACCCGGAGATGATGCAGAGCACACAACGGCTGCGCGCGTCACGACTCCGTGCGGGTATGGTGCTCGACGGCATGCAAGGACCAGCATCGAGGCGCCGCCAACCGACAACGAAACTGGCTGATCCGGATCACGATGGGATTGCCGAATGAAATTCCCACGAGCCTCGGTAGATTTCATGGAATTCCTACCTGCTCAACTATTTCAAACCCGCGCCGTTTATCAGCAGACGCGCGAGACCGAGCATGGACGCAGCAGTTTTCGACCGATCGGCTGTGCGCAGTGTCACGTTGCCCGATCTGCAAATCAATCGCGGATCGACGCGTCGCCGATCTCGAGACCGTCTTATGATCCGGAACGCGGCATCTTCAACAACCTCTTTGCCACCGCGAACCCGCTCTTCAACGCAGTGGATGATCACAGCGGCTTTCCGACGCTGAAACAGCCCAGGTTGCAACCCTTCCTGGTCAGGAACATCTTCACTGATTTCAAACGACACGATCTTTGGTCCTGGCTTTCTATGAAAGAAACTTTGACGGAACGCTCGCGCACTGAGTTTTTGACGACGCCACTGTGGGGCGCGTAGGTTCCACCGGCACCTTATGGTCACGATGGTCGCAGCATCAATCTGATGGAAGTGATCTTGCGGCATGGCGGGAGGCCCAGGAGGCCCGCGCGACGCCTTTGCTGCGCTCCCGACCGAACAACAGGAGCGGGTGCTCGAGTTGCTTAGCGCCGCTCGTGATTTTCCTGCCGGACGATACCGCTTCCACGCTTGACCCGGATGATCGAAGCACGTTCAACTTCCCGCAGTTCGGGCACGGAAGCATCAAGCTGACTGCGCTTTTCAACAACCCAAACGATCCGGAGTAGGAGCTCAATCTCAGAAGGCTTGCCCGCAGATCCGGAGGGCCGGTGCGGGCGCAGCTGTTTTGTGCCCCGATGAGGTTAGGGCAACGAATTGCCAGAGGGAATTGAGATGCCGCCTGATCGACCACGGTGTCTGGTGCTAATATCCATGGACCGAGAAGTCGTTCATGGAGAAAGGAAGATGAAGAGCTACAGAAAAGAGCTTTGGTTCACGGTGCCCACTCGACGCGCCTTTATCAATATTACCGCGCAGGTACAAGCGTGCGTGGCAGAGAGCGCGATCAAAGAGGGGCTGTTGCTGGTTAATGCAATGCACATCACTGCGTCAGTGTTCGTCAATGACGATGAGAGCGGTCTGCACCATGATTATGAGGTCTGGCTCGAGCGGTTAGCGCCACACGAACCGATCAGTAACTATCGACACAACCTCACGGGCGAGGACAACGCAGATGCTCATATCAAGCGACAAGTGATGGGCCGAGAGGTAGTTGTCGCCATTACACAAGGACACTTGGATTTCGGTCCCTGGGAGCAGATCTTCTACGGAGAGTTTGATGGACGCCGAAAGAAGCGGGTGCTGGTGAAGATAATCGGCGAGTAACGACTCTGAAGGCCAACCAGACCTGGTAAACCGATCTTGAATCGGCGGGCAATGCCCGCCTCTAAACGAATCATGTTTTTGGCGGTCTCTTAAGTCTCCGCGCAATCAGAACACCGAGCGTCTGAATAGAGATGTGGCAGGCTATTGACTTCCGCGGCCTGGCCGTCCAGCCAAAGATAATAGGAAATCTTCTTGATCGCATCTTGTTCATCACCACCACCGACACTTTTCCATCAGGATTGATAAAAGCAGTGGAAAGCAACTGGCTTCGGCTGGGTGAGCTGGCGATTCTCTTTGCGCCGGGACGGACGAACTTTGAAAAGTGTCCGATGTAGTAATACGAGTTTGTATAGATTAGCTGACCCGTTTTCGTGTCGGCGTGAACCGGGGCGAAGCAGAAATTCTTGACGTGATTTGGCCCGCCCGTTTCATCCAGCAAGATGTTCCAATCCGTCCAACCGACCGTACCGTTGTTGAAGTCATTGATCATTGAACGGCCGTACTGTTCGCCTAATTTCCAGTCGTTAAGCTTGTCAGCATTGAATGAATCGCTGCAGCCTTCAGTGAAGATCAGGTTTTTATCCGGAAAGGATTCATGCACCAGCTTAACGTTATCGTACATCGCCTCGCCGCCGCTCCAGGGCTCGTACCAGTGATAACCAATGCCCCAGACATAGCTGCGCGGCTTTAGGATCACTCAGGATGGTGCTGGCTCTTCTGGTAGACGAGGTCACGGTTGTGATCCCAGGCGATTATCTTCTTATCACCCAGCCCTTCCTTTTTCATCGTTGGGCCAAGATAGTCTTTCAAGAAGTCTCTCTCTGCCTCCGCGGAGTAAATACACGACTCCCAGTGTTTGCGTCGCCATGGGTTCGTTTTGAATCGAAATGCCCCAGATCGGTATGCCTTCCTTCTGATAAGCCTTGATGAACTTCGCGTAATAGTTGGCCCAGGATTGATAAAACTCCGGCTTCAGCTTCCCACCGTGAAGCATATTGTTGTTGTCCTTCATGAATGCCGGTGGACTCCAGGGACTGCCAAAGATGGTGAGCTTCCCTCCAGCCGCGGCACAGCGCTTGTTTGATGAAGGGAATTCGAAATTGCTTGATCGTGGTTGACGCTGAAGGACTGCAACGCCTTGTCGCCTTCGGTTACATAGGTGTAGCTACCGCTTGAGAAATCGCAACTGTGAATGTTGGTTCTGGCCAGCGTGTAACCGATACCGTTGCTGGACATCGAAATAGGCACTTAGAGATTTCCCGCTGTTTAGCTGGCGGCAATTTTGCAAACGTCTCGGCAGCTGGCATCGGTCAGGGCGCCGCCGATGCCCAGGATCGTTTGAAATGTTCTTGCCGGATCGACAAAGACGCAGATCTGAGTTTCCAGCGGCTGACCCATCTGTTTGAAGGCCACGGTGCCGGTAGCAGAAAGGCGGTGATTGCTGTTGTCAGCCGTGGTATAGACCGCTACCTCTCTACCCGCGAAAGAAGAGGCTTGGAGGTTTCAGCGGGCTGCACATCTGCCGCCAGCGATAGTTGTGTTTTTGCCAGTACCAATGCCGATGACGAAGCTGCCAGAAATCCACACGACGGTCTATTTTCATAATTGCAGACTTTAACATATATATGGCGGCCCGGAGGATCAAAGAGGGCCCGAGGAGAAACCTGAATAAGGAAACGATCCAGGGAATCATGTAAGCAGCGACGTTTGCGATGGAGTTGAGTTTCGATCACTTCAATCACCTTCGATTACTTCGATCAACATTGATACTGACGGTCCTTCGGACCTGAGAGATTAACTAAACTGGGAAGCCAGGCGAAATAGAATGTTCCTCTTCTTTTGACGCGTTATTTGGAGTCGCTCTTAATTGTATGCACAGTCTTGATCGTGCTCTATTACGATCAACGCGTGCGTTTGCCCAATTGCGGATCACCGAAAGGAATCCTGACATGGGAATCAGAACAAGATTGCCAGGACCCGCGTTCTTTATTCTGCTCGGCACTCTCCTCCTGGTTACCGCGCCAACAATCGCCCAGGTTTCGCTTCCGGCGAATACGTACATTCCACCCACGGTGCCAGGGTCAGCCAATCACCGTTGTCTCGCGCGCCGCTTACCTGGCGCTTACCGCGACGGCCCCAAAGCACAATCCGCCAATCCTGAAGGCCGACCAACTGAAAGTGTTTGAAGCCGCTCGCTTCAACCATCGACCGATGTCTATCTCTATCCGGATTACAACGCGGCGTCAACTGGCCGGAAATAGTCAAATGAGACTCGCGCAAAAGTGGAAAGCGGTCTGGACACAGAAGCGTTCACATACAATGATGGAACAGTTTGTCTCAAAGCTCGGCGATCGGCACTCACGCTTTGACTCTCCGGCCGGAGTTGCGGCCGAAACGATCGCTCTATCGGGTCAGGAAAAGTTTGTCGGCATTGGCGTCCTGGCAAAGCCCCTGGCGGGCCGATCGGGTGTAGCAATTCTCGCGGTGCTACCCGATTCGCCAGCCTCACACGGAGGTCTGCAAGAGCACGACTACTATCCTCGCGGTGGATGGCTTGCCGATGGTCGAAAACGGCGTCACCTACCAACAGCGGATGCGCGGCCCAGAATGCAGCGCAGCCCGTTCTAACGCTCCAGTCACCGGGGCAGAAGGAGCGCTCTTTGACCGTGGTTCGCTACCAGGTTGCGGCGCCGGCCCCTGTGTACTCTCGACTGCTGAAGAACACCGGTGGCTCCCGCATCGGCTATATCTTTTCTGTCTTCCTTTCTCGATGTGACCATTCCCGAACGCATCAAACAGGCTCTTTCTGATTTCGGTCAGCTGGACGGATTGATCATCGACAATCGGATGAACGCGGGGGTTCCAGTAGGGTGCTTCTTCCGGTGCTTGGTATTTTTACAGCGGGCGATGCTGGAAACCTCGTTAGCCGCGGAGACTCACGGTTGCTCAAAGTGAAACCCGATCCCGTTGGCGAGTCGCAGAAGCTTCCGCTGGTGGTGCTGGTGAGGCGGAGACACCGTTAGCTACGGTGAAGTGTTCGCCGGAATATTGCAGGATCTACATCGCGCAAGCGTAGTGGGGACGAGCCACGGCTGGCCGCGGTGGAGACGCTGCGCGGCTATAACTTTCTCGATGGTTCGCGAGCCTGGATCGCCCAGGGAGAGCTTCCAGACCATCAACTCTGCACACGGGTTGGAGAAAGTCAGGAGTGAAACCAGATGTGGAGATAGCGGGGGATTGGGATACGTTTACCTTTGAGACTGATCCGGCAGTCGCAGCGGCATTAAAGCTATTCAGGACGAAGTAGCACGCCGAGGAACAGATTGAACGCCCTTCATTCTGAAGGAGACCACTCAAGACTGAAAGTCTCGGGGTCAGAAGGCGGACGCCTGTCCCCGCCTCAAGATTGAAAGCCACTCAGCAACGGCTGGGAGATGGAGGTTCAAACACTTGCGAGGCAGGGAAGCTCCTTTGGGTAAGCATAAGTTGGCTTGTTAACCTAAGCGCTTCAATATTCATCGTCGGAGCGGGGACAGGGCCGCCTTCCCGACCTGCAAATTGGCGTCGCTCTCCCGGGGTTTCCACGCCAATGATCCGACTAACGTTGTGACGGGAGAAAATTACTCATCCTGATCACTGGAACTTGGCGACGACTAGTTCACTTGGCAGTGGTCGGTTCTTCCACGGATAGCCGGCCGCCTTCCAGGCTGGATAGCCGCCTACCAGGGCCGCAGTATTGTTTATGCGTCCTTGCTCTTCAGCATTTGGGCGGCGGCGAGCGCTTGAATGCTCCGGCGGGACAGGAACAGTACAGGATGATTGTCTTATCTCGTGGCAACTCGCCTGACCGGGCGACGATCTCATTGAACGCGATCAACTGCGAACCCGCTGATGTGTCCCGCCTTGTAGGGGCTCACCGCGCACGTCTATGATCACAGCCTTGCCACCATCAAAAGCAGCGCGCGCATCGGCGATGCTGATTCGATGAATGTCGTCAACCAGGCGCTCGCCGGCTGTTGAGTAGCTGGATTACCTTTGGCCGCGGTGCTGGCCGCCTGGCCCTCGGTAGAGTTACATCCGGTGAGCACGGTCAGCGAAACCAGCGCGACAGCCAGCGGCACATATTTAAGAACACGCATTCTCTTGGCCTCCAGTAACTAATTCCAAAGTTCTACGCAAACGCAATCGACTCACGTAATTAACACATCACGCTGCGATTCGCGAAATCCAGATCAAGCATTGCCCGCTGTGGCCACTTGACAAGAGGTGCGGTTATTGAAAACTCCGTTTAGATTGGGCACTTATGCCCGCGCGTTACGCCAGGCGGACAAGTCCGCATTCTAAACGGCCGCGATTGATGCGATCCGACAAAGCCGCTCTCTAAACGGCACTGCGTTAAGAAGGGAGAACAGGCCGTTTCTCCTCCCCGGTCGCCTTTGTGTGCTGACGCACAGACCGCGACCCTCTCAAAGGATAAACTGTTTGCCAATCCGTCCTTTAGACAAATCACTTTCGACACCGTGACCAGGTCAGCAACCTCCCCCTTGTGCCGTTTGTTCTTGCCGAGACGGCTCTAAGACTGTAAACAAAGGGAGAAAATGCAAATGTCGAGAATGAAGACTGATACTTTGATCCGAATGTTGGTGACGGTTGTGATCGCTGCTGGGACGGCAGTGGCCTTGAACATGCCGACCAGCGCGCAGCGGCAGCAAGAACAACAGGACAAACAAAGAGAGGAAAGGAAAAGCAGGATAAGGAAAAGCCACAAAAAGGGCCAAAGCCTGCGAAGCAAAAACCGCAACAGCAACAGGCCGACCAGCGACAACAACAACAGCAGGAGCGGGCTCAAAAACAACAGCAACAGCGAACTCAGCAACAGACAACAAGCGGCCGAGCAACAGCGTAGTGCCCAACAGCAGCAACAACAGCAAGCTGCCAAACAGCGGCAAGAACAGCGCGCTCAGCAGCAGCAACAACAGCGGACCGCAGGGCAACAGCGGCATGAACAACAACAGCAGCAGCAACAGCAGGCTGCCAAACAACAGCAGGAACAGCGCGCTCATACAGCAGCAACAACAGCGGACCGCAGAGCAACAGCGGCATGCGCAGCAACAGCAGCAGCAACAGCAGGCTGGCAAACAACAGCAGGAACAGCGCGCTCAGCAGCAACAACAACAGCAGCAAGTCGCACAGCAACAGCGGCTGGCACAACAGCGTCGACAGCTCAATGCCCAGCAGCAACAGCGTCTGGTGCAGGTATCGCCAGCAAGTGCAGCGGCAGGACGTCCTCTGGGCGCAGCGTTCAGCGCTGTTACAACAACAAAAGCGTGCGGCGCAGTATCGCTTTCAGCAGACGTACCTGGAACGCCGGCGTCAGCAGATACCAGGAACAGAACTCCGCGTTCGCTATGACTACAACAACGATGCGAACTTCTATTCCGCCGCCAACTATCGTTACGCTCGCGCCGGCCGGAACTGCCAGACAAATCAATACGGTGCAGATCTGCTTCGGCAGTCCGTGAACTACGGCTATGACGAAGGGTTTCAGGCCGGGCAGGCAGATCGGGAAGACCGCTGGCGCGCCTCCAGTTATCAAAGCTCCTATGCTTACCAGGACGCGAACTATGGCTACAACGGCTACTACGTAAGCCAGGCCGAATACAGCTATTACTTCCGCGAGGGCTTCCGTCGAGGCTATGAAGACGGCTACAACAGTCGGTCGCAATATGGCGGTCAGTCCAACGGCAACTTTTCGATCTTGACTGCTGTTCTGTACGCAGATCACGAATTTGTCATCATTCTAATCGGGGACAGGAGCTGCAGCTCTCAAGACCCCGGCTTTATGCAAGAGAAACTGGCAGCCGTCAAAGGTTCTTCTATGTGTTAGCACCCATACGGCGTATTCGCAGAAGACGTTTCGTGTAGGCTGGTTTGCTGCCCCACTCCTTTTGGAAGGTTTCGGATTCCGAAAACGACGATGTCGCGAAAATCGCAATGAAATCACAATTCCTCGCCAGCAAGAGGAATCGGCAGGTCTGTATGCTTACCGATATTCCCCCTACCAAAGGAGGTAGGAACGTTGAGCGCACAAGCCATTGATCTGGACCCTGGGAATTGATTCAGTAGCCGGCGCGAGACAGGGTCGTCAACACTCAGAGAGTTGCCGACTCAACTGTACTGGTTTCTGGCGGCGTGCCTTTTGAAGTCGTCTATCAGGCGCTCTTTTGCTGCCTGAGCCTCGCAGACATCCTGCGAGAGCAGTGCTTATGAGTGCGACCTTAGCGTTTTGGTGAGCTGACGTCCTTTCTAGTTCTGCATCATTAGGCGATGCTTAACGGCGGCGGCGGCGACCTCCGGTGGCCGTTGAGAGTCAGCAGCTTGTTGACGGCGCGCCGAACATCGGCGCTGCGGTGTTTTCTCGACACAGCGCGGACCAGGGTTGGACTTCACCGGTCTTGGCCGTCACAAAAGCAGAGCACAGCGCGTTGTAAGTGTCTTCTCGATTGTCACTATTGAGGTCCTGAATCGCCTCGGTCGCCAGGCCCGAAGCTACCAGGGCGCGGCCGATACTACGGCAACGCTCGGGCGCTGACTCTTCGATGGCGCGGGTGAAAGACTCAACGCGGCGGTTGGTTCGAGTTCAGTAAAGCGCCCGGGCGGCGGCGTTTGCGAACATCGGTGACGCATCATCAAAGAAACTCACGATCAAGCCAAAAGCTTCACTGACCCTGGGTGGCCCAGTTCAGCCAGGCCGGGGCGGGATGCTCGCGGATCGAGACTATTGAGAGATCGAGTTTTGCGTCCCCCAGTTTCGCGGATTCGCCGTTGATCGATGTGAACCCTGCGCGCTGCCAATGGACTTTAGAGACTGCCGTAGTTGGTAGTGCCCTTGCCTGGCCGGACAGCCCACTTCCGCCCCTCTGATCAGCTGAGTTTTCCGTTAGCTGGAATTTGTGGTTCGATCGGGCGAGCGATGGTTATCCAATTCTTTTCGTGAGTGATGCGGTAGCTTTGTCCCTCCAGATAGGATTGGGCGGTAACCAGCTGGGCTTCAGCTTCAAGGAGACGCAGTTGTTGCTCGGTCTCAGCTTGGGTTAGCTGGTCCGAGATCCGGCGAAGTTCTTGTTCCCTCGCACTGCGTTGGGTTGCCTCCAGCTCCATCCGGACGCGCCCGCCTCAACTCTGCCAGTTGTTCTTGTTCTTTCGCAGCTTGGCGTGCGACTTCATCCAGACGGTCTTTTCTTCCTGAACGCGCTGCCGAATATCTAGGAGCTGCCGCTCCTCGGTTGCAGCACGCACACTAGCTTCCGCTTCGAGTCGATGGCGCTCTGCCGCCATCAGGCGGTTATGGTCTTCCGCTGTTTGTAACACTTCCTCAAGCCGCCGAGCTTCGAGCTCAGCCGCTTGACGTGCGGTGTCTAACTCTGCCTGTTGCAGGGCGACCGCTTCCCGCTCGCTGCGCAGTGCTTCTTCCAGTCGGCGCAACTGCTCTTTTCCCTGGCGACGCCGTTCCTCGGCCAGGAGACAGATGCGTTCATTCTCCTGGCGACACGCTTCGTCGTCGACGGCGATTTGTTTGTGTTGTTCTGCGAGCTGTCGCGTCTGCGCGACAACCGCCTGTCGTGCCGCTTCAACTTCCAGCCGGCGCGCGTCAAGCTCAGTGCTTCGCCTGAAGGTGTTCTGCCTCTGCCACGCGCAGAAGCTCCAGCTGCTCCTGATGTTGTGCTTCGGCTTCTTTGCGCGCTCGCGCAGCTGCGGTCAGGCCGACGTTGCTGTGGCTTTCCGGCGCCTGGCCTCTGTCTCGACGCGATCCTGTTCCAACTTTGTGGTGGTGCTGCTGAGTCGATCTCTTTCAGCTCGGGGCGTTGCTTTTCCAGTGGCAAGACGCTGCGCCATACCCTCTGTCTCCCTGGCGAACTTCCTGGGCAATCTTCAGTTTCGCTTCTAACTTTGATTTGCGTTCTCCAGCTTCGTCCGCGAGGACTCGGAACTCCTGCGCCTCGCGACTCAACGCTGCAGCCTGGCGAACGCATCTGGCCTCGTTTGCACCTGCCAGAATCAGCTGTTCCCGGGCCTGTTCGTGGGCGGTCTCGGTTCTGTGCAAGTGGCTTTCCAATTCCGTCAGCGCCTGGCTGGCAGCAATCAGTTCGGTGGACCAATGTGCCTCTTCACTTATCTCGCCACTGCAAGGCTGCATTGCCCGATCCTCAGGGGACAAGACTTCATTTATCACCAACTCGGGAGTCAAATGGCCGGTGAATAGAGTCCGTCGCTCACTGTCGCGACTACGTCATTCACTGTCGTCATTTTTCTGATCGAGTTCGGCAGTGAGAATCGCCTTCAGCGGTGCTACGGCAACCGCGGGGTCGTCAATCCGCGTAAGCGCTTCAGCGGCGGCACGACAAACTTCGGGTGAGTTGTCGAAGAGCGCCGCGATCAAGTGCGCAGTTGCCAGCCGGCTGCCAATTGCACCAAGGGTGCGGGCGGCGATGGCGCGGCCCGCTGGCGCCTCCGCTTTGAGGAGGTCGTTTATCGACTCGTTAAGGAAGTCATTGTCCATAAATAGTTGTCGCGCAAAGGTCGCCAACCCTTGCTTAACGGGACGCGATCGCAGCTAACAGCCGCAGCGCTTTGGCCGAACCGCGGCGAGCTTGTCTATGGTGCTCTCTTTTTATAGATAAGCCTATTGACCGTCTCGTTCTAAATTAATGAGACGCCTTTGTGACGTCTCACCGTCGTTCCTCTCAAACCAGAAAGAGGCCGGCGGAACTTTAGGTGCGATCCGAGGCAGAGGTGGTCCAGTGTCGGGCAGGGTTACAACCGATCGAGTCGCGTGCAGCGGGCGCATTTGTGACCGCGACTGAATTTGCCGCGGTCAAAGCTTTGCGGGAAACGCAGTGATTTCGGAAAGCGGCGTGGACAAGGGTGCGCGCTTGCTTAGAATCCGACTACGTTCCCTCTGATACTGACTTCGATGTTGTATTGTTGCAGTTTGCGGTAGAGAGTGCGCCGATCAATTCCCAGCAAACGCGGCCGTCTTCACGTGATGACGTCCACATTTTTCGAATACGGCCAATATGTACTGGCGCTCGACATCAGCCAGGGGGCACTGTTCCGCATGCATTCGTCCAGCGGGGACGAGTGTTCCGGTTTTCTCTCAAAGATGTCATCCGGGATATCGTCAACGCCGAGTACATCATCCGTACTGATCGACAAGGCGTATTCAATGACGTTTCAAGTTCGCGAACGTTTCCCGGCCATTCATATTCCATCAGCGCAGACATCGCCTCGGACGAGAACCTTCGCAGCTGCCGGTCGCGAGCACCGGCATGACGCGTCAGGAAGTGCTCTACCAGCAGTGGAATGTCTTCCGTTCTGTTCGCACAATCTGGGTACATGCAGGGGCATGACGCGCAAGCGAAAGAAGAGGTCCGCGCGATACTTTCCTTTGGCGACTGCGGCTTTGGAGATCGGCATTAGTGGCAGCGATGATCCGTGCGTGCACACGGATGTTTTTCCCGGCCGCCGACACGTCTTATCTGTCGTTCCTGCAGCACGCGCAGAAGTTTGGCCTGCATCGCGGGGTTGAGGGTGTCGACTTCATCAAGAAAAGAGTGCCGCCGCCGGCTTTTTCAAAGAGGCCTTCGCGGCTTTCATGGGCGCCGGTAAAGGAACCGCGCCGGTGGCCAAAGAATTCTGCTTCGAACAGCGATTCCGGGATGGCCGAGCAGTTGACGTCAACGAAGGGTTGATTCCAACGCTGACTGTGGTTGTGGATGGCTCGCGCAACCAGTTCCTTACCGGTTCCAGTGGCGCCAGAAATCAGAACATTGCCGTCGCTTGAGGAGATTCGTTCGATTGTCCTGAGCAGGTCCTTAATGGCAGGGGAACGACCGATCAACGATATTGGCGGTCGTCGCGTAGCAGAGGGGCGAGCAGTCTTTGGTTGCTTTTCGCGTGCCCATTGCCGTTCTCTGGTACGGAGTAGATCGGTCCACGACGCGGATCGGAGATGGCGTCGCCGGCCGCCGACCTTTCAACGCGGTTAGAGTCAATGAGGCTCGCCGGAAGAGCCGAAGAGAGCGTCCGCGGTGAAGAGAGGCATCGTCATAATGCCTTGCTCTCGCGCCTGAGATCTCATCAGCTCGAAGAGATCCGCATCGCGGCCGTTGATCGCGGCCTCATCGAAGAGGATGAGGTTTATCGGCTGTTTCTCAAAGCAACCGTATGCTTCTAGAGCTGTTTCGCAGGTGAAAGTTCCGTAGCCTCGTTGCCGTAGTGCCAAATTCAGGGTCTGCCACTCTTCGCTCGTGGGAGCAACGATAAGGACACTTTCCCCCAAAGGAGCAGTGGGGGACACTAGCTGGTTCTCCCTTCAAAGGAATTGATTTTCTTGTTACTGTCCGAGGATATTCCGCCTCGAATCGCATTTCGTTTCTGGGCTGTCTCGCGATCCTTCTTTTCCTGTCAGAGTCGGGTAAAGCAGGAAACGACGGTCTGAAAGGCTGGAGTCGGCCAGGGACGCTTCCCCAAAAAACCACTAGCAACTTACAGGCCTTGTCGTCTTACTGAACCAGAACGATACTTTTCCTAAGGAAATTGAATGACCCGACGAGGTTCTGTCTGAGACTTGGACATGATTTCTAGACTCTGGACAACGCTCTCTGACCCAGCTAGCGACAATCGGTCAAACTGGATGGTGGCCCCATCTCAGTGTATCCGGCGTTTGGTGCAGGCCAACCTTGTGCCCGATCAATTTTAGTCGCAAAGAAATCGGCTCTCGAACCTTGTCGGTGCTTGGTGAGCCGAATCTTCGGGACGGTTGTCAGATCACTCAGAATGACCATGAGCCACATTGACTAAAGTGTTAATGGCGCTGGAATTCTTTCCGGGAGTTGCACTTCTCGCCGGCCGAAAATAAGGGCGACTCAGTTTTTGGTCAGCTATTCTGATTGCGCTGTTTGCTGTACTTAATGCATCTTTCTCCAAATCGCCAGCCTGGACGTAGAAGGAAATCGTATCCAGCGAGGGGGTCAAGCTGGACGATGTTGCACAAATTTGTCCCAAATCTCAAGGGCGCTGGGAAAGGATGGGCTTCGGTCAATTCACTTCTTGCTTTAGTTGTCGCAAGCTAAGTGTCTCCTGTTTCGTGTGCTTACGCTTCCTGATTCTACATTCTTCAAGCCAACGGGAGGTCGGCACATCGCTTGCAGCCCGACACACCCGAGCAGGCAGAACAATAATTAACCACAGTTTGTGAATCGTGGGCCGCGAGCCTCCATCACGGAACGCAGTGGTCGTTTTGGATGGTGACGTGGCGTACGCGCACTTCGGGAGTCGTCCCCATTTTGAGTCCCCGCTAACAGTGTCGGGCCCCAAGGCTTCCGCGCCTCCTCAGCTCCAGGAGTGGGATCAACAACGGTTTTGCAGGCGGTAGCTTTAACGGAACCAGGCTCAAAGGCAGCATTCTGTAAATAACAGTGGATACGCCGAGAGGATGCCAAAGTCATCTGGTGGTCTGCTCTTGAATCGGTGGAGCCTGAGTGCTCTAAACGCAGGTCAACAGGGAACGAGGACCATTGGGCGAGGTCAAGACCGAAATACGCTTGACTGCCCTACCAATAACTTTGTTTCTCAAGGCAACGAATCCCGTCCGGACTGAGATCGAATGAACCAATTGAGAATTGCACTCTTAGTTGCCGATCCAGCACGAGATCTACCAGGCACGGTGCTAACGGCTTACGAGCTATGCCAAAGAGGGGCAACTTGTTTCGTGATTCCGCTGGTAAGCGCCCGCGCCGAACTCTTCTCGCTTGCTCCAGACTATGTCCTGATGCCCGCTGTCAGACCCTACCACTCTTACCCTGACATTTCAGCTAGTCTCAGCAGGTATTCAGTTTGGGTTCATTGAAACCGAGACTCCGTATGAGTCCTCCTTTAATGACTTCATGAATCCGATAAGAAAGGATCGGGACCTGAGAGGCCAGATCTCCTGCGTCTGTTGCTGGAGCCGTAAGACCGCCCAACAGCTCGCCAGCGAACGACTACTCGACGGTAGCCAGGTGATGCACTCAGGCTGCCCTCAAATGGACTATTACACCGCCCCGCTCTCCGGGGTTTACAACCGCCGGGGACTGGCCCGGGGCCAGCGCGATAAGATTGTGCTGATCAGCACGAATTTCAGCCTCGCAAACCCACGGCTGGAGCAGTCAGATCTGGCAATTGATTCGTACGTGCGGACCTACGGATATGAAATGGATCAAGTAACCCATTGGTTTGGGAATGAAGTACGGGCAGTGGACGAAATGGCTAACCTGGCCAACCTGGTCGCGGCGGGATTTTCCTAACGCGCGCATCATTTTCAGACCAGACCGTGAAGAGCAGAACGATACTTATCAGCGTCGGCTCGCCAGAGTTACCCTAATCTGAGACTGACCACTCGTGGAAGTCTGATTTCCTGGACGGCGCGCAGTGCGGCAGTCGTTCAAGGAGGGCGGATTGGCGCGATTAGTGCTTATTTGATGCAGGTTCCCGTGCTCTCACCAAAATGGATTTCTGCCGGAAGAGAGCCGGTAGTATCGGCTGTGAGCATTCCCTGTGTCCAGTATCCAAACTTGCGCAAAGTACTGGCGGACATCTTCTCGGGTAACCGTGCTGTGGCGGACACCGATAGGAGAAAGACTTTGGGCCTCATCGAAACCGAATTCAATAGCCTCGATGGTCTGGCTCATAAAGAGTAGCCACCGCCATTATGAGGACCATCAAGTCCGAGGTCAGACCAAATCTGAAGAAATGCCGCGGCTTGCTCAGTTTGATATCAGATCCGCGGTCTTCCCGGCTCCAGGACTCGAACAGGGCCGACAATCCAATACCGGTAAGCTCCATCAATAATCTGGTCTCCTCGATCGCGTTGGCCAAGAGTGGAGAGCAGCCGCGGCAGGTCAACACTTACTCGGCAAACAAAGGCGTGGCGCATACGTGAGTTATCAATACCGTGGGCGCGCCGTTGTCATGACCTGCAGTTCCACCGCAGTCTCCGTTTGAGGCGTTCAACAGTCAAAGGACTGGAGTGGTCCACGGTTCCGAAAGTTCTCCAGCGCTGAAAGGATTCCTTGCCTCATGCTGACCGTAAAGGACAAGACAGTCTTGAGATCGGGTGGCACAATTGTGTCCCAATCCCGGCTCCCTCGACCTGACAAAGCGGAATTTCCCCTGGTGCTCATGACGAGGAGTCCGATACTCAACTCAGCGAGTGTTTTGGCTGGCTAGTTCGCGAACGCACTGATAGTTGTTGGGTCCCTCCAGCGTTCAGTTCCATCTCGGCACATGAGTTGCGGTTATTCCGGTTGCACGTTAGTGACTGGTTTTTTGGGCCGCAAGCATCCGACGGCTCGGTGTGCAGCATCCGCGTTGCCAGGTGTCCCATCACCTTTGCGGAGAGTATGAGCGTTTTTGTTCTAGCCGTCCTCAAGCCATACCCTGCGATTTGATCGCTCGGTGTGTGTTTCTTGCAATCCCAAGCCTATTAACCATTTATTTGACGGACGGAGTGTGACGAGTCATCGAGACTTCTCGCACCTTAGCGCTCAGGTAGGGTGCGCTCCGTGGACGACAACTGAACGCCGCCCCCTGCGATATGGGGTTTCCCCTAGTGGCTTCAGGTGACACCCGCTATCAGGTTTTGATGATAGCCGGAAAAACCTCAGCGCCGGACTCTGTTCAACAAGGAGAACAAGTTTTGGAAACGAGCAAGCAGGCGAAAAAGGTAGATAAGAAGCTCAAAAAGCTGAATAAAAGAGGAAGCGCACGGCGCTGATCATCTGCTCCGATCGCAAGCAATTCTGGACTACCCAGCCGCAATTCTGGCAGTGGGTCAGGGATGCGGTGATAGTCAAAACTGGTGACGCTCCGCTTACCGGAGTGTTTGCCCGGCAGCATGAAGAGCTGCTGGTATTGCTCGGAAACACGATACTCAACCTGGCCCATCCCAATCATATACGTGAGGCCATGCTCTCTCGACGGGTGGGTATGACCCGCAAGCGAGGTAACCTCGTTGACACCGCCCACCAGCGATGCCAATTATCCGCGTCCGCGGCGGCAACGAAGGCCCCCCATCAAGTCGATGGAGCAACTCGATCGAATGGAATATCGAATCGAATAGATGAGCAGCGCCATGATTGAAAGTCACCAGTCAACCCTCTTGGAAGTGCATTCAAGGCGAGCTTGGGGCGCCTGCTTGCGATCCATTGTGCTTACCTTTGTCTGCGTTTGCAGTACGCCCAGCGGTAGTGCTCAGCAGGCAAAGCAGACGGCTTCGCCCGAACCTCCTTTGTCCCCGAATTTGGCGCAGCCGATAGCGACTAACGAAGACGAACAATACCGAATCGGGGCTGGAGACCAACTCAGCATCCAGGTTTTTGGGAAACCCCAGTTGTCACGAGATCAGTGGGTCGACGCACATGGCCTGATCAAAATGCCGCTGCTCGAAGAGGACATTCGCGCGGCCTGCAGGACTGAGAGCGAGCTGGCCCAGGAAATCGCCCGAATGTACCGCGACCATGAGTTACTCAGGAATCCAGCCGTCTACGTTTCGGTAAAGGAATACCAGTCTCAGCCGGTGGCCGTTCTCGGGTCAGTAAATACTCCTGGCCGATTCATCCTGCACCGTCAGATCCGTCTGCGCGAGTTACTGGTCTTCTACGCCGGCGGACCGAGTGCAAAGGCCGGTCGCAGAGTACAGATTCTTTCCACCAGTACGCCAAGCTCCTGCGCTTCCCGCAACCGGTGGAGCAGTAGCAGAAACCAGGCCTACGCAAGCAGAAAATGGTGTTGCCGATTATGACCTTCAGGATCTCCCTGTCGGAAAAGGAGGCAGCGAACCCCTTTGATTCATCGCGGTGACATCATCAATGTTCCCGCTGCTGCGGAGGTCTTCATCGTTGGCAATGTGTTGAAACCATCGTCCGTTCCTGTTGACGAAGCGACTAGCATGGGGCGTGCTCTAGCCATGGTTGGAGGCATGCTGCCGCAAACAGATAGAGAGAAGATACGCGTCCTCAGGCAGGTTCCAGGTACCAAAACTACCACGGAGATTCTGGTAGACCTGTCAAAACCTGAAAAGAAGGGCGCAGATTTTTGCTGTTGGGTGGTGACATAGTAGAAGTAAATGGCAAGACCGGGTTTTCGAAAGTTCTAGGTGACCTTTATAAAATGGCGATCCCGATGGCTACCACTCTGCCTTATCGCGTTATTCCGTAACACCCACCGTTATCCTGATTCCTGAAAAGCGATCACATGAACAAGCCTGAAGATTCCAATAATACCAGCATGATCAGGGGCGACTATTCAGATGAACGGGAACACCGATCACTGACGACTGTGCGAGAATCGCCTCGATTCGCTTACTTGCCGGAAGCTGAGATTGAAGCCGACGCCGGAAACAGCTGGGCGCGCGCGACTACTGGTCTATGGTGCGCGATCGTTTGTGGCTTATCCTGACACTGGCCTTTCTCGTAACTCTACTCGTGCTGCTTTATGAGGGACGGCAGCCGGATATTTACGAGGCCGAAGCGAGGCATCCAGGTGGATCTGGAAAACAACCCGGCACTTGGTTCCTCGAAGGATAAGTCGGTGATCATCAACCAGGGTGATGATCCGGTTTATTTCAACGCCCAGTTGCAGCTCTTAAGGAGCCGGGCCTTTCTGCGCCGCGTGGTCAAGACCCTGGACCTTGAACACGATCAGAAGTTTTTCTCACATCGTTCATCACCGCCGTCGCTGACCTTGCGTAACATTGTACGTGCGCTGGGAGGTCCTGCCAGCGGGACGGAGGGCGGCAACAAAACCACTGCGGATAGACGACATTGCTCCCGCTTCACCTGACGGTAATCTGACAGAAGCGCAACGGCTGCAGCCATACGTGGACGCCATTCGAGCCGGTCTCGAGGTAAAGCTTGCTGATACCACTCGACTGATCAGCATCAGGTTCAGTCACACAGATCCGGCTACGGCGGCGCGCGTGGCCAATGTGATTGCCGATACATTCGTGCAGGCCAATTGGGAACGGCGTGGTGCAGCTAATTCCAGCGCCGGCGACTTTTTGCAAAGCGCATTGCTGAGTTGCAATTCAAGATAGGCGAGAATGAAAGGAAAATAATCGACTACGCCAAGCAACATCAGGTCCTGCCACCGGAAGCGGGGCGGGACATGGAAGCGGATCGACTGGTGGCACTTGATAAGGGATTGCTCGAAGCCGAGAATCAACGCAAGCTTGCCGAAGCTGAGTATCAGGCAGCCTTAGCGCCAGGCGCGGCAGCCGCTATTGTTGAGGGTGGCAGTAACGCACAGCTCAGTATTCTCGGCGCCAGGTTAGCTGAACTTCGGCAGCGGCGCGAGGTGATGTTGCTCGATGCGGGTGAGAATTGGCCTGAAGTGAAAGAGCTGAAGAAACAGATTACGGACCTTGAACAGCAGCTCAAAGATACACGTGAGCATGCCATCGAGATCGTCCTCACGAATCTGGAGACCCGTTATCACCAGGCTTTATCCCGGGAGCAGTCTTTACGAAAGGGCTTCAATGAGCAGCACAGCCAAACTTTGGCCCTGGACGAGGCAGCTATTAGTTATCCGAATGATTCAGCAGGAGACCACCACCTATAAAGGACTGCTTGACAGTCTATTGCAGCGGTCAAAAGAGAACGACGTTGTCCTGGCTGCAACTCCCAATAACGTTCACGTGACAGACTACGCAACCTTGCCGGTGCGACTCGTGGGTCCGACTCGCCTGAAGATTGTGGGATTGGCCCTTGGGTTATCACTCGCACTTGGTGTGGGTTTGGCGGTTCTGCTTGGTTCGATTGACGACAACCAGCTGATAGATTCGGTAGAGCGAGTAGAAAAGCTGTTTGGCTTGCCGGCCCTTGCCGTTCTTCCAACTGCCCGGGCAGGCAGACTCAAGCTGCCCGCCGCCGGAAAACGAAATGGTTACAATCGCGCGGGACTGCTTTGTTAATCAGGAAGCACTTACCCCGCTGGCTGAGTCTTATCGGAAATTACGCACCACAGTGTTGCTCTCTGGGAACGGAAGCTCTCCCAAATCGTTGCTGATTGCATCCAGCTTGCCCGCGGAAAGGCAAGACTACAGCGGTGATCAACACCGGGTTGGTCGTGTCGCAAACGGGAGCGAAGGTGTTGCTGATCGATGGAGACCTGCGACATCCCAATCTGCACGCCGTACTGGGTTTCGACAACCTCCAGGGCCTGACTACCATTCTTTCGGGAGAGGTCAGCGATGTCGAAGCGCTGGCAATGATCGAGCAATACGAGAACAGTGGACTCTACATACTGCCTTCAGGACCAATCCCGGATAACCCCGCCGAGTTACTGGGATGCTGACCGGATGAAGACTCTCATCGCAGAGTTGGGATCCACTTTCTCGCACATCATCATCGACTCGCCGCCAATCAGTTACTTTACTGATGCCGTCGTGCTCTCACTGGTAGTGGATGGCGTGCCCTGGTGGTAAGAGGTCCGAAAATCTCGGGTCAGGTGGCTCGGCACTCGGTGCAGTCTATGGAAGCGGTCAATGCCCCATTCCTGGGAGTGGTGCTGAACGACGTGAATCTGCGAACCAATGATTATCGGTACTACAACGGCTACATATCAACAACTGACCGGTTTGTCGAAACCGGATATTCGGAAGAATGGTAACGGCAAGAATGGTAACGGCGAGAATGGTAACGGCAATAATGGTAACGGCAAGTCAAGCGCCCCTCTCGATCCCTAACCGCAAATTCGGTTGAGGGTGGTTTAACCAGATGAAGTTTTCCCTCGGCGAACGAAAACGGGCGCACCTTACGAGGTGTAATCTTTTGGGGAATAGTCGTTCTCATCGTGCTGACCGCGATTCCTTACGGAACTGTAGACGCTTCCGTGGGAGTCGCTTTTTGAAGCTGACAGTCTTCGGGTTCACCATCCTTTGGATCGTTGAAAGCTCACTATACGGAGCCTTCTGGGTGAGAGAGCACCGCTTGCTGCTGCCCCTCTGCACGCTGGTTGTATTTGCCGCCATTCAGAGTCTTACCTTAGGAAAGGCCGTTGCCCCAGCTGTGGCCGGTGGCAGCGTGAGCCGAGCGCTCAGCGCCGACCCTTTTGAAACCTGGCGCTTCGCTCTCAAGTTATTGGCGATCACTCTCACGCTGGGAATGCTGCTCCGTTACACAACCAGCGTAGAGCGGTTGCGGATCCTGGTGTTCGTTGTGGTTGGTGTTGCTCTGGCTAGCGCTGTGTTCGGCCTCCTGCGACCCGATATACCTGGCAGCTGGCTGAGTTTTGCCGAGACTCATCTGAAAGCCGATGGTAGTTTCGGCCAATTCGGTAACCGCAATCACTTTGCGCTTCTAATGGAGTTGGCCATTGGCCTCGTCCTCGGGCCTCGCTGCTCAACACCGCACCTCAGTCAAGCGGCTGCTGCCTGTCCTGTTCCTGGGATCCATACTTTGGATTGCTTTTGCTGCTAACGCACTCCCCGCGGAGGACTGCTTAGCTTTCTGGTAGAGATCCCGATCTTCTTCTCTCGTGTACAGTGCATTTTCGACCAGGTCCGATAGTTTTGGGTCCGGCCCCAGGAAAAGCGCGACTGCGCAAGCTTGCAGCGACGATTGCCCTGACCTGCTTCCTCCTGACCGCTGTGGCCGCCAGTGTTTTTGTGATTGGTGGCGACGAAGCAATCAATCGCCTGCAGCGAACGCCTGCTGAGTTCACTACCAGGAAGATGGGTCCACCCAAAGTGCGCCGGCGCGAGATATGGTTGGCGACACTCAGGCTAATCAAAGACCACCCAATCGTGGGGGTTGGTTTCGCAGGCTATTCGGTCGCCATACCGCGTTACCTGAACTCCAGTGGTGAGGTGGACTCCTCAACAAGCACACAATGAGTATCCTCGAAGTGCTAGCTAGCGGTGGCGCGGTCGGCGCCATACTATGCGGTTGGTTTGCAGTGGTTTTGCTCGGGAGGCTACTTAGAGTTAGCAGGGTTGATTTCCTGGCACCGACTGCCTTGAGATGCGGCGCTCTTGCCGGCCTGGTGGCCATCGCTGTCCATAGCTTTTTCGATTTCGGCTTACACATCACGATAAACGCTTTGCTTTGTTGTGCCCTGTTGGTAATCGCTGTTAAAGGCACCGGCACCCTCGCAAAGGACGTGAGACTAGCCGGCTGCGCCACATAATCCGTTACAAGTGATCCCCAAGATGAAGACCGGACTTCGGCGTGCCGAAATGCGTGTTACTGCTGTTCTCGTTGGAGTGATCGTCAGCGCTTTCGCTGCATACTCGTCTTTGCTGATCGGATACTCCCGCTCACTCAGTGAGCGCGCGCTGAAAACACGTTCGATCACGAAAGCGAGCGAGGCTGTGCGAAAAGAGTCCGACGGATCCTGAAGCGTATCGAGTACGTTCAGTAGTCTCTACACAACAAGGAGAGTTTGACTCAGGCCATCGAGGATTTGCGGCAAGCGATTAGCCTCCGGTCGGGGGACTACGGTTTGTGGACGCAACTCGGGCAAGTTTTGGAGAACAAGGGCGACTCTATTTCTGCTCTCGCTGCCTTTACTGAAGCGCAACGCCTTGCTCCTTCATACGGCAGTACCTGCTGGAATGTGGGTATGTCGTTGGTAAATCAGGCCCGCTTAGAGGAAGGCTTTAGGCAGCTCCGGGATGCGACATTGCGAAAACCGGATCAGTTCCCTCAAGTGATGGAGTTAGCCTGGGCGAAATACAACGGCAATGTCTTAGCTGTGCAACGTGCCTTGGAACCAGGCAACAACGAGGAGCGCATCGAGCTGGTTGGTTTTCTCATCAAAAACGCACAGCCGGATGAATCGCCTGAGTCTTGCCTCGCTGACGGAAAGGCTTAGTCCAAGCCAGCGGCGCAGATCATTCGAGACCTTGTGGCAGCGAAGCGATTCGCTGATGCTTACGAGCTGTGGGCGAGGAGATATCGGGGCGAATATGGAGCCAACCGGCAGCCTCGAAGATGGCGGCTTTGAAAGCGGCCAGCTACGCAATGATGAACCGTTCGGCTGGAGTGTGAACAAGGTCAGGGTGTGGGTACAAGCATGTCCATAGACAAGGGCGATGCCCATGGAGGGGTCTACAGCCTGCGAATTGACTGGACAGGGAATCCGTCGCCGATCCGATGAACCCGTTGCCCAACTGCTGCTGGTCGAGCCGGATAAGCATTATGTATTGCGCTTTGCTTCGCGGGCACGGAATTTGATCACCGGTGGCGCTCCCTTTGTTCAGATAACCGATGTGATTGAGCAAGGCTCTTTGGCACGATCACCAAAGCTTCCAGTCGGCGACAGCGAATGGCAGAACTACAGCGTCGAGTTCACGACCGGCAAGCTAACGAAGGCAATTCGGATCGGGATTCAGCGCGAACCCTGTCTTCAAGGTCCTTGTCCAGTTTTTGGAACACTGCGGCTCGATGATTTCTCAGTGCAACGGCAGGAGAACCATCCTCGGCGTGCCGAATAATCGACAAATGACGAAGCGGTTCCTTCTATTAGCAGCACTCGTAGCTATAGCCGTTATCTTCGCGCTACTTCCCGCGACTGGGAAGACCGGCGACGGATACGAGGATGCTGTCCGCGTCCGGCGCATCCGATGTGACCTGGTCGGCCGCAGCGGTCAGTCCGGCCTATCCGCTGAAAATGTCCTCGAATCATCGCTACCTGGTTGATCAGAACAATGTGCCTGTCCTTGTAATCGGTGACTCACCGCAGGGAATGACGACCATGTGCACGCCCGCTCAGCAGAACACGTATTTCTCTAACCGCCAATCAAAGGGATTTAATGCTGCTCTTCTTGACCTGCTTGGTGAGCACGTACAACGCCGGCAATGCTGACGGAAGGACCTACAGTGGTGTAGCTCCTTTTACTTCCGGTAACAGCCCCGCGACCTACGACCTGGCGACTCCCAACGAGAATTATTTCGCGCTCATAGACGCAATGATTAACCTTGCGGCTTCTTATGGGCAAAACGTATTTCTCGATCCGATCGAAACTGGTAGCTGGACTGTCACACTGCAAAATAACGGGAGTACAGAAGGCCTTTAACTACGGGGTATATCTTGGCAACCGCTACAAGAACTTTCCCAACATCGTCTGGTGGCACGGGAATGACTTTAATTATAATGACTCGGGAAACAACGCCCTGGTCGGTCAGGTCATGGCAGGGATCGCGAGCGTCGATAACAAACACCTGCACACAATCTCTGCTGTTCAGCGAAAGTTATTCGAATCAAGACACCGCTCTCTCAGCTTCCTTCGGCATCAATACCGCTTACACCTACAAAACCACAATATGATCTGGTGCGGCTTGCCTATAACAGCAGCCCGACTCTGCCGGTAATTCTTGGCGAGGCGACTTACGATTTTGAAGGGCAATGCCCGAATCCAGCCGACGCCTTTCTCTGAGAGAAACAGCCTATTGGTCACTGACCAGTGGCGGCATTGGCGGATACCTGTATGGCAATAAATACGTTTGGCGATCTGAGTGGATGGTTGACCCCGCTACAAGGCTGGACACCACCGCCGCCGGCCAAATTAACAACATCAACACGCTGTTCAACGGGATCAACTGGTGGAATCTGGTGCCGGATCAGGAACCACACACGTAGTTACCAGCCGGCTATGGGACTTACAACACCGCCGAGTGCGATCCGCGAAATAACACCTACTGCCTCGACGGCCGCCAGCCCCACCGCCTCGTTAACTTACTGTCCGAACCACACGACGACACTAACTGTCGCGATGTCCACTTTTCCGGGGCAGTTACTGCGCGCTGGTTTGACCCCAGCAACGGGACGTTCACCGCCATCAGCGGCAGTCCGTTCGCAAACTCTGGCAGTCATAATTTCACAATGCCCGGCAACAATGCTGACGGCAATCCGGACTGGCTATTGGTACTGCAGGTTGGCAGTTCCTCCTCATCGATCAGCGGGCGGGTTCTTTATGGCGACACCGTCACGCCCGGTAAGAATGTGACCATGACGTTGACGGCGCCGTCCTTCACCACGCAAACAACGACAACCGACGCCAATGGTAACTACTCGTTTGCCGCCGTGCCTGGTGGTAACGACTACACTGTCACTCCGTCAAAGACGGGTGACGTCAACGGCCTGGAGTCACTTGATGCATCGGATGCCGCTCGCTTTGTGGCCGGGTTAAGTGCCCCTCAGCCAACCAGCGAATTGCGGCCGACGCTGATGGTGACGGAATTCTTACCTCGTTCGACGCATCACTAACGGCCCGATACGTGGCCGGCCTTCCGAACGCGGGTATTGTGGGTACCTGGAGGGTTCGTGCCGGCCAGTCGTTTCTATCAGGCATTGAGCAGCAATCAGACAGGCCAAAATCTTACTGCAATCCTGGTGGGTGATACGGGAGGCAACTGGGCACCCCTCTATGGCTTCGGACGCTCTGAGTGGTAACTCAGCAAGTTTTGCAAACCTCTCAATTCCGCCCTCAGCGCAGACGGAAAGAGTGTCCTTGAGTTCGGCCACGACAGTGGCGGTCTCCTTGCCAAACGTGGTGGGGGCCGCTATCGGTTCAAATCTTAGTATTCCGATCACAGTACCTGATTTGACCGGCTCGGGCGTGCGCGCCTATGACTTGCAAAGTCACTTTCAACCCATCGGTCGTGCAACTACAGGCGACACCCTATGACAGTGTCGGCACTTTGAGCAGCGGCATGCTTGTTACTCCAAATGCCAACAATGCAGGCCACCTGATCATTTCAGCCTTCCAGGCCACAGATCTGAGCGGGTCCGGCACGCTGCTAAAACTCAAATTCACTGTAGTTGGATCGCCCGGACAGAGCACGTCATTGGCCTTCCAGGACTACATTGATCCGAACCCGCTATTTCATCCCGCCTTCCGCTTCAACAACGGGACTCCGGTGGCGAGCACGTTGAATGGAAGCCTCACGGTGAACACGCCGCCGACAATGACCTCGTCACCGGTGACACTGGCAAGCGGGTTCGCCAACTTCCAACTCGACTATCGCGACCGTCAATGACAGCGAAAGCGCGGAGCGGTTGGTGTCTTAGTTACGGTCAACGGCGGTGCATCCGCTACTGTGAATGGAGTGACGGTTTCAAACATCGTCAATACAAATGGAACTGTGACAGCGGACGTTATCGGGGCATGTGCTGCGACGACTGCTGCCTTACTTTGACGGCTACCGATGGCGTCGGGACAACGGCAACGGCAACGTTGAATGTGACAGTCAATTCGAACAGCGCGCCAACGCTCACTTATAGCCCAGCCTCACTCGCGGTTGGTGGCTCAACAACGATCAACCCTGCCACTGGCCCAGCCGACAACCGGCTCGATCGCCTCGATTGTTGTCCAATCACAAGGCACATACACGGGTACAATCAGCGTGAACTCATCGGGCGTTGTTTCGATCAGCAATGCCACTCCATATGGCTCACATACAATCACAATGCGGGCAACAGATAACTGCGGCGCTATCACCGATGCCACGCTTGCGCTAAACACCTGACTGACACCGTCCCGCCTGACACAACCATTAACAGTAATCCAGCGAATCAATTAACAGTTCCTCTGCGGCGTTTACGTTCAGCGGTTCCGACTCCGGCTCCGGAGTCGCCAGTTTTGAATGCAAACTGAGACTCCGGCACATTCGCACCCTGTACATCGCCAAAGAACTACGACGAGCTTGAGTGACGGTTCGCATACATTTCAGGTCAGGGCGATCGACGTTTGCCGGCAATCAGGACCCGAGTCCAGCGGGTTACACCTGGGTGGTTGACACGACCGGGCCCTCGACGACCATCTCGAGCACGCCGACGAATCCAACCAATAGTACGTCTGCGACCTTTGTGTTTCAGCGCGACGGATGCCGGCTCGGGCGTGGCAAGCTTTGAGTGCAAACTGGATGCCAGGGTCATTCGCCCCTTGTTCATCGCCAACCAACTACTCCAAGCCTGAGCGCCGGTTCGCATACGTTCCAGGTCAGAGCAATAGATAATCTGAGCAATGTGGGAAGCCCGCAGGGCTACACCTGGGTTATCAATGGCGGCTCCGACCATCGTCGCTTCGGCGGTGACCCGGCAAGCGGGTTCAGCTATTTCGAACTCAACAATCGCTACCGTCAATGACAGCGAAAGTGGTGCGAGTGGCGTCACTGTTACGATCAACGGTGGTGCATCATCCACAGTGAATGGCGTGACGGTGTCAAATATCGTCAACACCAATGGAACTGTGACAGCGGACGCAATCGCGGCCTGCGGCGCGACAACTGCCGGCTTTACGCTGACCGCTACGGATGGCGGTGGGGCAACGGCCACAGCCACGCTGAATGTGACGGTTAATCCAAACACGGTGCCGACGCTTGTCTCTATTCAAGTCCGCAAAGCGTGATCTCGTGTAATACGTAACTGAACGAAGTACAAC
>ERZ1370068.8514-contig-7360_pt1 | contig 35719 bp, 42 predicted proteins | sample MGYA00561227_ERZ1370068 | MGnify/ENA primary metagenome ERZ1370068 (study PRJEB38410, sample SAMEA6850437) | metagenome | study: Metagenomic assessment of the ecological functions of the soil: analysis of the soil microbiota associated with the... | reverse complement strand
GTAATACTTCGTTCAGTTACGTATTGCTAACGCCGGCTCGCGGCTGACGCGCGGCACCACGATCGGCTTGCCGCTCTGGACGACCTTGCCGGTGATCCCTTCGCCGACGCGGTAGCTGACGACGCGCGCGGGCCGTCGCCGATGCTGTCGGACGCCTCGACGCGGAGGTCGCCCTCGGTATGGATCACCGAGACGATGCCGCGGACGGCGCCGTGATGGTGGGCCAGGATCTCCAGCACGCGGTGCAGCGACGCCTTGAGGTTGAGGCGTGCCCGACAGCGCCTGGCTGACTTCGAGCGAGCGACGAGAGGCGCGCGCGCTTCGCGCGCCGGCGCGTCGACGTCGGGCGGCGGCGGGGCAAGGCGGGCGCGGCTGGCCATCAATTCCATTGTCCTACATTCCTGTATCTGGCGGAGCCTCATCAGACAATTGTGTCGCTTCCTGGAAATCCGCCGTGCCCGGGGCGACCGCTCTGTTCAGACATTGTTGTCGCGTGATCACGGCGAACTCCACATTGTTGTCGGAATCGCCTGACATCTGGCCGCGCCGGCATCGAAAAACCGGCCTGATTTCTGCACCTCCTCTCGCATGCAGTCGTGGAGTGCATCTTGCTCGCCAGCTCTCGCATGCTGTCGACGCATCGCTGAAAAAATCGCACCGACCGGTCGAATCGGTCGGATGCCCACGTCTTTTTCGCGCACCGTGCTCCTCGCCGGCGTCCTCATCGCTCGCGGTCGCGGCGACGCTGCAGGCGCAGGACAGTCCGATCGGCGATCTGTCCTCGCCGCACGTCCGCCCGACGCAGGAGCTCCGCCCGCTCGTTCGAGCGAGGCCGCGCTCGGCTCCCCGGAGATTCGCGTCGTCGATCGATCGCCTGGAGGCGCTCGACGTGACGGTCTACGTCCGCGCCGTCACCTTCGTCACCAGCGATCTCGACGGCCGGGTGGCGCTGCTGGCGCAGGCGGTCGGGCACCGCTATCTCGTGATCGAGATCGCCTGCGGGCGGTCGCGCCTCGCGCAGATGTCCACGCTCGGCCACGAGCTGCATCACGCGCTGGAGATTGCCGAGGAGCCCTCGGTGGTCGACGCGCGCACCTTGGCGGCCTTCTACGAACGCATCGGCAGGAAGACGAGCGATTGGGGCGGGAGACTGACGTTTGAAACCGACGCGGCGGCCAATGCCGGACTCCGCGCGCGGCGGAACTACTCGTCTACAGCACAAGGAGAAGCAATGGAACTTGATCTCTCGTCGTCCACCGCGTCCGCGAAGAATTCAGGAGATGCCCGGGCTGCGGCTCACGCCGGCGCAGGCCCGGCGGCTGTGGGGACTCCGAAGCAGGACGATCTGCCGCCAGGTGATCGAGTCGCTCGGTCGCGGCCGCGTTCCTGCGCTGGACGCGCGTCAGGCGCGGTGACCCGGGCCGAGGGCTGATGCTCACTGCGGCTGGCGCGGGCGCGGTCGCCTTTTGTCGCCCGCTTACCGAACCGCCAGCGCCGCGCCGTCTTTACGGGCCGTCGGAGTATCACCGTGCTCGACTGGAGCGCGTATAATCCGACCGCCGCCACATGGTGGGATCCGTCCGCAGTCAGCTGGGGCAGCTCCCCACCTCGCGCCCCACGATACGCAGCGTACTTCACGCGAGGGACGATTTCGAGTGATATCTGGCTGGTCCGCTTCAGCGATCAAGAATCGCGAACCCCGCGAGGCTCGCGACGGCGCGCTGCTGATTGAACGACATCGACCTGCTGCTGCGCGTGCGCGCGCTGGTGATGGTCAGATTCGATCCCGGTTCGCGTCAGCCGCGTTTCGGTCTGTGGTGGTGCGTCGCCTGGCCGAAGAAGACTTCGGCCGACTCCATCAGCGTCTCGGTGAGCGTCGGGTGCGGATGGATCGTGAGCTTGCAGATCGGTCGCGTTCGCGCCCATCTCGATCGCGAGGACGCCTTCCGCGATCAGCTCGCCCGCGCCCGGACCGACCAGGCCGACGCCGAGCAGCCGCTCGGTCTCGGGATCGAGAATCAGCTTGGTCAGGCCGTCGGTGCGATCGAGCGTGATCGCGCGGCCCGACGCGCCCCACGGGAACTTCGCGACCGTCACCTGCCGGTTCTCTTCTGCCGCCTGCGCCTCGGTCAGCCCGCACCACGCCAGCTCGGGATCGGTGAAGACCACCGCCGGAATCGCGCGCGGCGCGAACGCCGACGTTCTCGCCCGCCATCACTTCGACCGCGACGCGCCCTTCGTGCGACGCCTTGTGCGCCAGCATCGGCTCGCCGACGACGTCGCCGATCGCGAAGATCGACGGCTCGTGCGTGCGCCGCTGCTCGTCGACCATGATGAAGCCGCGCTGATCGACCTGCACGTGCGTGCGTGTCGAGGCCCGGAATCGCTCGAGTTCGGGCCGGCGGCCGACCGACACCAGCACGCGATCGAACACGCTGCTCTTTCGGATCGACGCTTCGCCCTTCGAAGGTGACGCGGATGCCGCTCGGCTTCGGCCTTCATCTGCACGACCTTCGTCTCGAGCAGCACGCTCTTCATCGTCTGCGCCGACGCGCTTGGCGAGGACGTCGACGAGGTCGCGATCGGCGCCGGGCAGCAGCCCCGGCGTCATCTCGACGACGGTGACGGCGCTGCCGAGCGCGGCGTAGACCGATGCCCAGCTCGAGGCCGATGTAGCCGCCGCCGACGACGAGCAGCGACTTCGGAATGTCGGGCAGATCGAGCGCCGCGGTCGAGTCCATCACGCGCGGGTCGTCGACCTTCAGCGCCGGCGGAATCGCCGGGCAGTCGATCCGGTCGCGAGAATCGCGTGCTCGAACTGGACGTCTCGCTCTGCCGCCGCGACGAGCTTCACGCGCAGGTTGTGCGCGTCGACGATCTCGGCGCAGCCCTGCAGGTACTGCACCTTGCGGCAGCTTGACGAGCTGACCGGTGCCGCTCGGTCAGCCGCTTGACGACGTTGTTCTTGAACTCGCGCAGCTTGGCGAGATCGATCTTCGGCTCGCCGAAGTCGATGCCCCACGCCTTGGCGTGGCGCGATTCGTCGAGCAGCTTGGCGACGTGCAGCAGCGCCTTCGACGGAATGCAGCCGCGATAGACGCAGACGCCGCCGGGATTCACTTCCGGGATCGACGAGCGCGACGCGTGAGGCCGAGATCGGCGGCGAGAAACGCGGCGGCGTAGCCCCCGGGCCCGCCGCCGACGACGACGAGTTGGACGAGATCATGTCAGCACAAATGCAACCACGATGAGGCACGAAGACCACGGAGAGGCAAACGCTTCGCGTTTTCTTCGTGCCTTCGTGTCTTCGTGGTCACGGCTAGCGTTCGCGTGCTCAGCGTTCAGCCCTGAAGCGAGAGAAGGAACGGCTGCTCGAGCGCCTCGGCGACCCAGCGCAGGAAGCGGATGCCGTCGGCGCCGTCGATGACGCGGTGGTCGTAGGACAGCGACAGCGGCAGCATGAAGCGCGGCACGAACTGGCCGCTCGTCCTCTGGTAGACCGGCTCCATGCGCGCGCGCGAGATGCCGAGGATCGCGACTTCCGGCGCGTTGACGATCGGCGTGAAGTAGGTGCCGCCGATGCCGCCGAGGTTCGAGATGCTGAAGCAGCCGCCCTGCATCTCCTCGAGCGAGATCTTGCGGCGTGCGCGCCTTCTCGGACAGCTGCGCGAGCTCCACCGACAGCTGCACGATGTTCTTCTGATCCGCGTCGCGGATCACCGGCACCAGCAGCCCGCGATCGGTGTCGACGGCGATGCCGATGTTCACGTACTTCTTGACGATGATCTCGCCGGCCGCCATGTCGATCGACGCGTTGAACTGCGGGAACACCGCGCAGCGCCGCGGCGACGACCTTGACCGCGATCGCGGTCACGGTCAGGTTGCCGCCCGCCGCCTCGACCTGCTTCGCGTACTTCTTGCGCAGCTCCTCGAGGCCGGTGATGTCGGCGAGGTCGCACTGCGTGACGTGCGGGAATCGTCGCCCACGCGCGCGCTCAGGTGCTCGGCGGTCTTGCGCCGGACCGCGCGCATCGGCTGGCGCTCGACCGCTGCCCCAGCGCGTGAAATCGGGCAGCGGCACCGCGCGCGCCGCCGCGCCGCCGCTGCGCCGCGCCGGCGACCAGCCGCTTCGCGTGCGCCTTCACGTCCTCGACCGAGATCCGTCCGCCTCGGCCCGCTGCCGGCGACTTCGTTCGATCGTCGACGCCGAGCTCGCGCGCCATGCGGCGGACCGACGGCGCGCCGGCGCCGGCGGCGTCTCCGGCGCGCGCCGCGGCTTCCGCCGCCGCTCGCGCGCCGCGGTTGATGTCGACGACGTTCTGCGGCCGCTGCGCGTGCTGGCCTGCGGCCGCCCTTCGCGCCGCCGGGCCGTCGTCGTCCGCGCGCGTCGGCCTGCGGACCGACGCTCGGATCCTTCACGCCGGCCTTGTCCGGGCCGGTCGGACTCGATCCTCGCTCCTCGACGTCGGGCTGCCATGTCCGGGTCGGTCGTCTCGGTTCGCCGGCCTCTGGCCGCGCTCGGCCTTCGCCGCGCCCCGCTTCGCGCCGGCATCGTCGGCCTTGGCCGCCGCGCTTGCCTGTCCGCCTTCGCGGCCGCCGGCTTCTCTCGGCCGCCTCGGCGCAGCGTCGGTCTTTCCGGCTTCCTGCGTCGGCGCGCGCCGGCGCCGTCCTCGACCGCTGAGGATCGCCTGGCCGACCTTGACCTTGTCGCCGGCCTTGACCTTGATCTCTTTCACCGTGCCCGGCGACCGACGAAGGCACTTCGATCGTCGCCTTGTCGGTTTCGAGCTCGACGACCGCCTGATCTTTCGCGATGGTGTCGCCCGGCTTGACCAGGACGCGCAGGACGTCGCCGGTTTCGATCTGCTCGCCGAGCTCTGGAAGCGTGAAGTCAGTGCACACGGGGAACCTCTCCACATGGCTGAGGCCATGCTGATGGCACGTTGAACCTCGGTGTCCTCCGTGCCCTGTGCGTCGCCGCTCAGCGATTGACTCGTTACGACACTGCGGGATTCGCCTTCTCGGGATTCACGTCGTGCGCCTTGATCGCCTCGGCGACGACCGACGCGTCGATCTTGCCGTCGCGCGCCAGCGCCGCCAGCGTGGCGACGATGACGTAGCGGTAGTCGACCTCGAAGAACTCGCGCAGCGCCGCGCGCGTCTCGCTGCGGCCGAAGCCGTCGGTGCCGAGCGCGCGTGAGCGGCCGCGGCAGCCAGCGGTCGATCGAATCGGGCATCGCCTTGACGTAGTCGGACGCGGCGATCGAGCACGCCCGGCGCGTCCGTCGAGGCACTGCGTGACGTACGGCACCCGCGGCGTCTCGCCCGGATGCAGCATGTTCCAGCGCTCGCAGGCATGGCCCTCGCGATAGAGCTCGGTGTAGCTGGTGACGCTCCAGACGTCGGCCGAGACGTTGTACTTCGACTCGAGGATCTCCTGCGCCTTGATCACCTCGGGCAGGATCGCGCCGCTGCCGAACAGCTGCGCGCGCAGCGTCGCGTCCGGCTTCGACGCGGCGCGGAACCGGTACAGGCCCTTCAGGATGCCCGTCGTGCGCGCCCTCGCGGCATCTCCGGCATCGCGTACTGCTCGTTCATCACCGTCAGGTAGTAGAAGATGCTTTCCTGATCGACGTACATCCGCCGGATGCCGTCCTCGATGATGACCGCGATCTCGTAGGCGAACGCCGGGTCGTAGCTGACGCAGTTGGGATAGGCCAGCGCGAACAGCTGGCTGTTGCCGTCCTGGTGCTGCAGCCCTTCGCCGGCGAGCGTCGTGCGGCCCGGCGGTGCCGCCGAGCAGGAAGCCGCGCGTCGCGCGAATCGCCGGCCGCCCAGATCAGATCGCCGATCCGCTGGAAGCCGAACATCGAGTAGTAGATGAAGAACGGGATCGTGTTCACGCCGTGCGTCGCGTAGGCGGTGCCGGCGGCGATGAACGACGACATCGATCCGGCCTCGGTGATGCCTTCCTCGAGGATCTGGCCGTCGGACGCTTCCTTGTAATAGAGCAGCGTGTCCATGTCGACCGGCTCGTAGGTCTGGCCGACGTGCGAGTAGATGCCGACCTGGCGGAACAGCGCCTCCATGCCGAAGGTGCGCGCTTCGTCGGGCACGATCGGCACGATCAGCCGGCCGAGCTCCTTGTCGCGCAGCAGCTTCGACAGCAGCCGCACGAACACCATCGTCGTCGACGCCTTGCGGCCCTCGGTGCCCTTGTGGAACTCCTCGAAGAGCTCGCTCGGGACCGGCTGGCAGCGGCTTCGCTGCGGACCTTGCGCGTCGGCACGTAGCCGCCGAGCGCGCTTGCGCCGCTCGCGCATGTACTTGATTTCGACGCTGTCTTCGGCCGGCCGGTAGAACGGCGTCTTGCCGATCTCGGCGTCCGAGATCGGAATCCCGAAGCGGGTGCGGAACGCCCGCAGCTCGTCTTCGTTCATCTTCTTCTGCTGGTGGGTGATGTTCTTGCCTTCGCCCGCTTCGCCGAGGCCGTAGCCCTTGATGGTGCGCGCGAGGATGACGGTCGGCGCGCCCTTGTGCTCGACGGCCGCCTTGTAGGCGTTGTAGACCTTGATCGGATCGTGGCCGCCGAGCGTCATCTTCTTCAGCTGGTCGTCCGACAGGTGCTTGACCATGTCGAGCAGCCGCGGGTCGACGCCCCAGAAATGCTCGCGGACGTAGGCGCCCGATTCGACGGCGTACTTCTGATACTGGCCGTCGACGATCTCGCCCATGCGCTTCACGAGCAGGCCGTCGCGATCCTTGGCGAGCAGCGGATCCCACTCGCGGCCCCAGATCGCCTTGATGACGTTCCAGCCGGCGCCGCGGAACGCCGCCTCGAGCTCCTGGATGATCTGGCCGTTGCCGCGCACCGGGCCGTCGAGCCGCTGCAGGTTGCAGTTGATGACGAAGATGAGGTTGTCGAGCTTCTCGCGCGCCGGCAGCGTGATCGCGCCGAGCGACTTCGGGCTCGTCGGTCTCGCCGTCGCCGAGGAACGCCCAGACCTTGGCGTTCGACGTCGGCTTCAGCCCGCGGTCCTCGAGGTAGCGCATGAAGCGCGCCTGATAGATCGCCATGATCGGGCCGAGGCCCATCGAGACGGTCGGGTACTCCCAGAAGTCGGGCATCAGCCACGGATGCGGATACGACGACAGGCCGCCGCCCGGCGCTGGTCTCGCGGCGGAAGTTCTCGAGGTGCGTCTCGTCGATGCGCCCTTCGAGGTAGGCGCGCGCGTAGATGCCCGGCGCGGCGTGGCCCTGGAAGAAGATGACGTCGCCGTCGTTGCCGACTCGCCTTCGCTGCGCCGCGGAAGAAATGGTTGAAGCCGACCTCGTAGAGCGTCGCCGCGGACGCGAAGGTCGAGATGTGGCCGCCGATGCCCTCTTCCGCCTTGTTGGCGCGCACGACCATCGCCGCGGCGTTCCAGCGGACGAGGCTCTTGATCCGGCGCTCGAGGTCCGGGCTGCCGGGCATCAGCGCCTGTTCGTCGGCCGGGATGGTGTTGATGTAGGGGTGTTGGCGGTGAACGGGAGCTTGACGCCGTTCTGCCGGGCGTGAATGGTCAGCTCGCTGGAGCAGCCGCGCGACCTTTGCGGGCCCGCCGCTCTGCAGCACATAATCAAGCGAGTCGAGCCACTCGCGTGTTTCGGTGGCGTCGAGCTCCGCGGCGTCTTTCGGGGCGATGTATCTCACGGTGAGCGGAATCCTTTCGAGCTCGTCGGCTGAATTGTCGGCCGGTAGCCAACCACCACTTATGCCTTGGCTTTGCAGGAAGGGAAACCCATGCGCCGCCAGCTCGTCGCTCTGACATGTCGTTGCGCTTCCGCTGGCCGGTGCGTTGCGCGCGGCGGTGCACGGCGCAGGCGCCCGCGCGCCAGAGGCGCGCAGCGACAGCCTGCACGGCGGCCGGCGTCGAGCTGGACGGCGCTCGATCGCAGACGCATCGATCCCTGCACCGACTTCTACCAGTTCGCCTGCGGCGGCTGGATCGCGAAGCACCCGGTGCCGGCCGACCGCCGGTCGTACGGCCGCTTCACCGAGCTGCAGGATCGCAATCTTCACGGTGCTGCGCCGCATCCTCGAAGCGCCGGGCGACGACGGGCGATCGGAAGAAGGCGCGCGGACTACTACGCCGCCTGCATGGACGAGGCGAAGATCGAGATCGGCCGGCCTCGCCCCGATCGCGCACGACCTCGCGACCATCGACGAGCTCGTCAACCCGGACGATCTGCCGGTGCTCGTCGCGCACCTGCACACGTTCGGCGTGCCGGTGCTCTTCCGCTTCGGCGCGCAGACCGATCGCACGCGACGCGACGCAGCAGATCGCGCAACGTCGACCAGGGCGGCCTCGCGCCTGCCCGACCGCGACTACTACCTGAAGACCGACGAGCGCTCGACGGAGCTGCGCGCCAGCAAATATCTCGCGCACGTCGACGCAGCTGTTCACGCTGGCCGGCGCGGCCGCCGGAACAGGCGGCCGCCGAGCGCGAAGGCGGTGCTGGCGATCGAAACCGCGCTCGCCACCGCCGCGCTCGATCGCGTGAAGCGCCGCGACCCGGCGGCGACCCAGCATCCGATGAGCGCTCGAACGAGCTGCAGCGCGATGACGCCGAACTTCAGCTGGCGCAAATACGCGACCGCCGCCGAGGCGCCGAAGTTCCAGGCGCATCAACGTGGCGGTGCCCGACTACGTGAAGGCGCTCGATCAGCTGATTGCCGCCGACGCCGTTCGCCGACCTCAAGGCCTACCTGCGCTGGCAGCTGCTGCACGAGTCGGCCGACCTCCTGCCGAAGGGCTTTGCCGACGCCGACTTCGACTTCTTCATCGCGCACGCTCGCCGGCCAGCCGGAACCGCAGCCGCGCTGGCGCCGATGCGTGACGTCAGACCGACGAACGGCTCGGCGAAGCGCTCGGCAAGGCGTTCGTCGAGGAGACGTTCGGCCCGCAGGCGAAGGCCGACATGCTGCAGATGGTGCAGGACATCAAGGACGCGATGCGCCAGGACATCGACGCGGCGCCCGTGGATGAGCGGCGAGACGCAAGAAGGCGGCGATGGTGAAGCTCGAGGCGGTGGTCGACCGCATCGGCTACCCGGAGACGTGGCGCGACTACTCGAGCATCCGCGTCACGCGCGACGATGCGCTCGGCAACCGGCAGCGCGGCGCTCGAGTTCAACCGCCGCCGCAACGCTCCAGAAGATCGGCCAGCCGGTCGACCGCGGCGAGTGGAGCATGACGCCGCCGACGGTGAACGCCTACTACAGCCCCGATCGCAACAACATCAACTTCCCCGCCGGCATCCTGCAGCCGCCGTTCTATCGCGCCAGGCGCGACGCCGCGGTCAACTACGGCGCCGCCGGCGGCGTCATCGGCCACGAGCTGACCCACGGCTTCGACGATCAGGGGCGCAAGTTCGACGCGCGAGGGCAACCTGCGCGACTGGTGGACGCGCGGCGGACGGCAACGGCCTACGAGCAGCGCGCGACCTGCGTCGCCGATCAGTACTCGGCTACACCGTCGCGGGCGACACGAAGATCAACGGCCGGCTCACGCTCGGCGAGAACACGGCCGACAACGGCGGGCTGCGGCTCGCGCTGATGGCCTACCTCGCCGGCCCGGGCGCGAGGACCAGCGACAAGCTCGACGGCTTCACGCCAGAGCAGCGCGTCTTCCTCGGCTGGGCGCAGGTCTGGTGCGAGAACGCGCGGCCCGAAGCGGAACGGCTGAAGGCCGCGACCAACCCGCACTCGTCGAACAAGTATCGCGTCAACGGCCCGATCTCGAACATGCCGGAGTTCCAGAAGGCGTTCTCGTGCAAGGCCAACGCGCCGATGGTGCGCGGCGAACGCCTGCCGAGTGTGGTGAGCGTGATGGGTCGGGTCTGCGGGCAGGTTCAGGTCGGGTCAGGTGGGGAGCGCGAGGCCAGCGGGGACTGAGAACATGCTGAAACGCTTCACTGTTTCGCTGTTGCGTTCGCGCTCACGGTGGCGCGTCGCCTCTGGCGCGACGCAATCGCTTGTCGTCGCGCAAACCGCGTCCTGCCCCAGCCCGCCCACAGCCCGCCCCGTCGGCCTCCGGCCTGCAGCTCGACGCCATCGATCGCGACCGCCGACGCCTGCACCGACTTCTTCCAGTTCGCGTGCGGCGCCTGGATGGCGACGAACCCGATCCCCGCCGATCGATCGAGCTGGGGACGCTTCGACGAGCTGCAGGAGCGCAACAACGACACGCTGCGGACGATCCTCGACGCGGCCGCGGCCGGCACGCGATCCCGGCGGCGAAGAAGATCGGCGACTACTACGCGTCGTGCATGGACGAAACCGCGATCAACGCGCAAGGGCGCCGCGCCGCTCGATCCGCTGCTCGAAGAAGATCGCCGGCGCTCGACCAGCGTCAGCCGGCTCGCCGCCGCTCGTCGCCGAGCTGCACACGATCGGCGTGAACGCGTTCTTCACCGTTCGGCGCCGAAGCGGACTTCAAGGACGCGTCGCTCGAGATGGCGATCGCCGACCAGGGCGGGCTCGGCCTGCCCGGACCGCGACTACTACTTCCGCGACGATGCCGAAGTCGGTGGACCTGCGGAAGCAGTACGTCGAGCACATCGGGAAGATGGCGGCGCTCCTCGGCGATGCGCCCGATCGCGGCCGCCGCCGCCGGCGCAGCAGGCCATGGCGATCGAGACCGCGCTCGCGAAGGCGGCGCTCGACGTCGTGTCGCGCCGCGACCCGAACAAGATCTACCACAAGCTGTCGCGCGGCCGAGCTGCAGGCGCTCACCCCGCAGTTCCAGTGGCCGCAGCATTCACCGGCATCGGCGCGCCGCCGATCTACGCGCTCAACGTCACCGAGCCCGGCGTTCTTCAAGGCGCTCGGCCAGACACGCTGGCGTCGACGCCGATCGACGAGATCAAGGCGTACCTGCGCTGGCACGTCGTCCACGCCTCGGCGGCGGTGCTGGCCACCGCGTTCGTCGACGAGAACTTCCGCTTCTACGGCACGGTGCTGACCGGCGCGAAGGAGCTGCGGCCGCGGTGGAAGCGCTGCGTCGACTACACCGACAGCGATCTCGGCGAGGCGCTCGGCCAGGCCTTCGTCGAAGGAGGCGTTCGGCGCGCAGGCCAAGGCCGACACGCTGAAGATGGTCCACGAGCTCGAGGCCGCGCTCGAGACCGACATCCACGGCGCTCTCGTGGATGACCGAGACCACGAAGAAGGAAGCGCTGGTCGAAGCTGCGCGCGATCGTCGACAAGATCGGCTATCCGGACACGCTGGCGCGACTACAGCGCGCTCGTCATCGTCCGCGGCGACGCGCTCGGCAACTCGCAGCGCAGCAACGCGTTCGAGTTCCACCGCCAGCTCGGCAAGATCGGCAAGCCGGTGGACAAGAGCGAGTGGGAGATGACGCCGCCGACCGTCAACGCCTACTACAACCCGCTCGAGAACAACATCAACTTCCCGGCCGGCATCCTGCAGCCGCCCTTCTACAGCGCCGAGCGCCGACGCCGCGGTGAACTTCGGCGGCGCCGGCGCGGTGATCGGCCACGAGCTGACGCACGGCTTCGACGACCAGGGGCGGCAGTTCGACGCGCGCGGCAACCTCAAGGACTGGTGGACGCCGGCCGACGGCAAAGCCTTCGACGGACCGCGCGCAGTGCTTCGTCGACCAGTACTCCAGCCTCACCGCCGTCGACGAGGTGAAGCTGAACGGCAAGCTGACGCTCGGCGAGAACGTCGCCGACAACGGCGGACTGCGGATCTGCGCTGATGGCCTACCTCGCCAGCGCCAAGGCGGAGCCGGCGAAGACGCATCGACGGCTTCACGCCCGAGCAGCGCGTGTTTCTCGGCTGGGGACAGGTCTGGTGCGAGAACACGCGCCCCGGAGCGCGCGCGCATGCTCGCGCAGACCAACCCGCACTCGCCCGGCCGTGACCGCGTCAACGGCGTCGTCTCGAACATGCCGGAGTTCCAGAAGGCGTTCGCGTGCAAGGCCGGCGCGCCGATGGTGCGGCAGAGTCAATGCCGCGTGTGGTGACGACTCCACGACGTTTGAACGCAGAGCTCGCAGAGTCCGCCGAGAAGAATTGGGCCTCGTTGGCCGCCGTTCGCGACGCAATCGTCTCGTGCGAGCGGTGCCCGCGGCTGCGCAGCTACTGCGCCGAGGTCGCGCGGACGAAGAAGCGTGCGCACCGCGACGAGATCTACTGGGGCAAGCCGGTGCCGGGCTTCGGCGATCCGAACGCGCGCCTGCTGCTCGTCGCGCTGGCGCCGGCGGCGCACGGCGCCAACCGCACCGGACGCGTCTTCACCGGCGACGGCCCGATGGGCTCGGGCGATTTCCTGATGGCGGCGCTGCACCGTGCCGGCTTCGCGAACATCCCGACGTCGCAGCGCGTCGACGATGGGCTGACGCTGACCGACGCGTTCATCGCCGCCGCCGTGCGCTGCGCGCCGCCCGACAACAAACCGTCGACCGATGAAATCGCCAACTGCCTGGCGCACCTCGACGCCGAGGTCGGCGCCCTGCCCGCATCTCGCGCGTCGTCGTCGCGCTGGGCAAGATTGCGTTCGACGCGTACCTGCAGCTCCTGCGGCGCCGCGGCATCGAGCGTCAGGCCACGGCCCGCGTTCGGCCACGGTCTGATGCACGCGCTGCCGAACGGGCAGACGCTGATCGGCTGCTACCACCCCAGCCGTCAGAACACGAACACCGGAAAACTGAACGCGGCGATGATGGACGAGGTGTTCGCGAAAGCCGCGCTGGCGCTCCGTGAACGATAGGGAATATTCCCGATCGATCGCTCGCAGTCTCTTCGACGAGCTCAGCATCGGATCGCAAGCGTTGTTTACACGCATTTGCGTTGACCTATCGTCGCGCCACCTCTAAACTTTTATCTTCCTCCGCAATTTCTGATCGTTCCTGACGGACACCATGACGAAAAATTAACGGCGCTCGCCGCCTCTGGTGCTATTTCTGCTCTCGCAGCGTCCGCATGCGCAAGGAAGCGTGCCACAGGCGCGCATTTATTTCGTCGACGTCGGCACCGGCGCGTCGACGCTGATTGTCTCGCCCACCGGCAAGACGCTGCTCGTCGACGGCGGTCCTCCCGGCGGCGGCACGAAGGTCGCCGCGCTCCTCACGACGCTCGGCATCCCGGCCATCGACTACACGGTCGTCACGCACTACCACATCGACCACGTCTCCGGCGTCACCGAGCTGCTGACCGCCGGACGGGTCGCAGGAACGCGCATTCGACAACGGCGACGATGCGTCGACGTCCAGCCGCCCGGCACCGCGACCTCCTCGAACAGCACGCGCGGCACCTATCTGAATTACGTCGCGCGCGACCGGACGCCCCGGCGTGACGCGCGCGACGATCCAGCCCGGCCAGGTGATCGACCTTGGCGGCGGCATGCGCGCGACCTGCATCGTGGCCGGCGGACGGCTGCTGAGCGGCGGCGCCGCGCGCCATCACCAACCAGGATCTGAACACCGAGAGCATCAGCCTGCTGGTCGAGCATAACGCCTTCGATTACCTCGTGTCCGGCGACCTGACGGGCGGCGGCAGCACCAGCACGGCGAAGACGCCCGACGTCGAAACCTACGTCGGCCAGATGGTGGGCGACGTCGACGTCGTCCAGCTGAACCACCACGGCAGCACGACCACCAGCAATCAGGCCTTCCTGTCGGCGATGAAGGCGGAAGTCGCGGTGGCCCAGACCGGCGAGACCAACACGTTCGGCCACCCCAACCGCGAGACCGTCAACAAGTACCTCAACACGCCGACCACAACCGGCAACTCGTTCGCCGGCACCGGCGTCTCGACGGCGGTCGGCACCGGCCCGGTGTTCTACCAGAACGAAGCGAGCCCGGCCGGCGACGATCGCGTCACGCAGCAGGGCTACACGGCCGCCGCCGCCGGCCACGCCGGGCAGGGCACGCTCGCTGCTGGCGACCGACGGCACGACCGGCTATTCGCTCGCGCAGCTTCGACGATGCGGGCGCGCGGATCAGCGCCGCGCTGCACACCTACCCGGTCGACGGCGTCTCGCCCGGCGTGACCGACCGACTTCCGTCCGACGGTCATCGCCTCGGACCAGCCCGGTGCTGCCGCTCGCCACCGAGAGCGGTGACGGTCTCGGCCGCGGTCAACGACCGCGAGTCGCCGGTGTCGAGCGTGACGCTGAGCTACGCGGTCAACGGCGCGGCGCAAGCGCCGATCGCGATGGCGCTCGCGGGCAGGGCCTATCAGGCGACGATTCCGGCGCAGCCCGACGGCGCGCGCGTCGACTACGCGATCACCGCCGCCGCCGGCGGGCAGACGACGACCTCGGCGTCCGGCTACTTCTCGGGCGTCACGCCGATCGCGCCGCGTGCGCGCGCTCAACGCCAAAGGCGAGCCGCTCTACGCGGGTTACGCGGCGCGGATCCAGCGGCACGGTCACCGCGTCAGGCTTCAGCCCCGGCACCAACGACGACTACGTGCAGGACGCCACCGGCGCGGTGAACGTCTATCGGTCGACCGACACGCCGACGCGTCTTCACGCCGACCGCGCCCGGGCAGACCGTCGAAGTCGTTCGGCCGGATCGGTTTCCTCGGCGGGCGGCTGCGCCTCGACCTCACCGAATCGGTCGAGAAGTCGTCGTCATCCTACGGCGTCACCGTCCTCTCGCCGGGCCCGGCGCCGTCACCGGTGGCGACGACGATCGCCGCGCTCGCCGGCAACCCGGAGTCGTTCGAGGGACAGTTCGTCTCGCATCGCGAACCTGCTCGATCGTCAGCGGCACGATCCCGGCGACGCCGCAGGCGATCGACGCGTTCGTGACCGTCAGCGACGGCACCGGCACCTTCTCGCTGAAGATCGATCGACGACACCGACATCGAGGGCTTCACGCCGGCGGCGCCGTTCACCGTCGGCCGGCATCATCCAGCAGGACGATTTCCTGCGGCCGTTCGACGCCGGCTACGACATCACGCCGCGGAGCCGCGTCGATCTCGGCGCCGCGCGCGCCGGCGCCGGCGCCGCTCTGACGATTGCCGAGGCGCGCGTCGACGCGATCAACAACGGTGACGGCACGCCCGGCGCCGACTTCGTCCCCGACCGGATCAATCAGGCCGTCCGCATCCAGGGCACCGTCACGTCGATCGATTTCCGCGGCGGCAACGGCATCGAGCACTACATCCAGGACGGACCGGCCGGCATCGACCTCTTCAGCACCTCGCTGAATGCCGGGCCGTTCGTCTTCGGCGACCGCGTCGAAGCGACGGGCACGGTCACGCAGTTCAACGGCCTGACCGAGGTGACCGTGACCGCGATGACGCTGCTGACGCACGGCGCCGCCCCGGCGCCGCGAATCGTCACGCTCGCGCAGCTCGGCGACGGCGGCGCCGGTGAAGCCTTCGAAGGCGCAGCTGGTCACCGTCGACAACCTGCACATCGTGTCGGGCGCCTTTCCCGGCGGCGAACGCCAGCGGCAACGTGACGGTCAGCGACGGCACGGCAACCTCGTGCTGCGCGTCGACAGCGACACCGACATCGACGGCACGCCGACGCCGGCCGGCACCTTCTCGGTGACCGCGCTCGTCGGCCAGTTCGACGTCGCGCCGTTCGACAGCGGCTATCAGCTGCTGCCGCGCGGGCTCGCCGACATCGCCGCCGGCGTCGCGCCGACGCTGACGGCGACGCCGGCGACGGTCGCGTTCGGCAGCGTCATCGTCGGCAGCGCGGCGACCCAGTCGGTCACCATCACGAACACCAACCCGTTCGGCGTGACGCTGGCGCCTCTGGCCGTCACCGGCGCCGACGCCGCGGCAGTTCTCGGCCGGCGCGCCAGGCGCGACGACGCTTGCGGGCGGCGCCTCGACGACCGCGTCGGTCACCTTCGCGCCGGCGTCGCCCGGCGCGAAATCGGCGACGCTCAACATCGCCAGCGACGGCGGCTCGGCCGTCGTCGGACTGGGCGGCACCGGCCAGGCGGAGACCGGCGCCGGCACGGCGCTCGTCATCAGCGAGTTCCGCACGCGCGGCGCGGCGGGCGGCAACGACGAATTCATCGAGCTCTACAACAACACCGACGCGCCGATCGACGATCGGCGGCTACAAGCTGCGCGGCTCGAACGCCGCCGGGACCATCAGCGACCGCGCCGACCGGTGCCGGCCGGCACCATCCTGCCGGCGCGCGGGCATTCCTCTTCGCCAACGGCGCCGCCGCCGCGGCGCTCGTGGCGCTGGCGGAACTCAGACCTACGGCACCGGCATCACCGACGATGGCGGCATCGCGATCACGCTGGCCGACAACACGATCCTCGATCAGGTCGGCATGAGCGCCGCGGCAGCCGCCGCGTTCAGGAAGGAACGCCGCTGGCGCCGGTGCTGGCGAATACCGGCAACCTGAGCTACGAGCGGAAGGCCGGCGGGCTCGAGGGCAGCCAGGTCGACACCAACAACAACGCCAGCGACTTCAAGTCCGGCGCCAGCGACCCGCAGAACCTCGCGAGCCCGGTCACGCCCGGCATCAGCGCGTCGCCGACGGCGCTCAACTTCGGCGCGCTGGCCATCGGCCTGACGACCACGGCCACGGTGACGCTGACGAACCACACGCCGGCGCCGGTGACGCTGACGCTGCCGTTCGCCATCAGCGGCGCGGATCCGTCGGCATTCTCGGCGGGTTCGCCAGGTGAGACGACGCTGGCGCCCGGCGCGACCACCACGGTCGCCGTCACCTTCCAGCCGGCAGAGCGGCGGCCCGAAGAGCGCGTCGCTGCTGGTCTCGAGCACGGCCGGGTCGCGGTCGATCGCGTTGTCGGGCACCGGAAGCGGCGGCATCGCCGTGAACGCGTCCGACATCAACTTCGGCAGCGTGACCATCGGCGCCCTGGTCTCGGCGACCATCGCCATCACCAACAACGATCCGTCGACGGTGACGCTGACGCCGCCGTTCGCGATCGCCGGCGCCAATGCCGCCGACTTCAGCGTCGGCCTGCCGACGGCCGACGTCGCTCGCGCCCGGTGCGAGCGCGGGCCTGACGGTGCGGTTCCAGCCGGCGTCCGCCGGGCTGAAGAGCGCCGTGCTCTACGATCACCAGCGCCAATGGCGGCTCGCGAACGGTCAACCTGACCGGCAGCTCCGCCTGCCAGGTGATCTCTATCGCGGGCCTGTTGCCAGGCGGCGCGGTCGGCGTGCCCTACTGCAACTGCTGACCGCCAGCGGCGGCGTGGCGCCTTACACGTCTCTCGATTGCCAGCGGGACGCCGCCGGACGGCCTCGCGCTGGCCGCCGGGCGGTCTGGTGGCGGGGACACCGGGCACCGCCGGTTCGTTCACCTTCACGGTGCAGGCGACCGCGGCGAACGGCTGCGGCGGCATCGCGACCTACACGGTCGTGATCGCGCCGTCCACGCTCACCGCAGCGCCGGCCTCGATCAACTTCGGCACGGTAGTGGTGGGCGGCGCGGGCGGCCGCACCGTGACGCTGACCAACAACAGCGCCTCGACGATCGTGCTGTCGCCGATCGCCGTGGAAGGCGCGGACGCCGGCCAGCTTCGCCGTGGCGGCGCCGGCCGAGCACCACGCTGCCGCCTGGCGGCACGACCACGCTGGCGGTGTCGTTCTGCCGACGTCAACCGGACCGAAGACGGCGACGCTGCACGATCACGAGCACCGGCGGCGGCTCGGCGCCGGTCACCCTCGCCGGCATCGCGACGGCGTCTGCCAGCCTCGGCACGCCGGTCGTCATCAGCGAGTTCCGGACGCGCGGCCGAACGGCGCCAACGACGAGTTCGTCGAGGATCTACAACAACACCGACGCGCCGATCGTGATCGGCGGCTATACGCTGCGCGGTTCGAACAACGCCGGCACCGTCTCGATTCGCGCGACGGTGCCCGCGGGCACCACCCTGCCGGCGCGCAGCCACTACCTCTTCGTCAATGCCGCCGCCGGCGCCCCGAACGTCGCGCTCGCCAACCAGACCTACGGCACCGGCATCACCGACGATGGCGGCGTGGCGATCGCACTGCCCGATCACGACGCTTGTCGATCAGGCCGGCATGAGCCCGGGCTCCGCCTACAAGGAGAGGGACGACGCTGGCGCCGATGACGACGGCCGGCGTGAGCCGCAGTTACGAGCGGCGGCTCGGCGGGCTTCGACGGCAGCCAGATCGACACCAACGACAACGGCAGCGACTTCCAGGCGATTTCGCCGAGCGCGCCGCAGAACCTCGCGAGCGCCGTCACCCCGGCGCTGAGCGCGGCGCCGCCGCTGGTGAATTTCGGCAACACCGCGATCGGCCGGACCGGCAGCGTCACCATCACGCTCACCAACAACGCGACGACCGCCGTCACGCTGGCGCCGCCGTTCGCCGATCGCCGGTCGCGCGGCGGCGGGCGCGTTCAGCGTCACCGCCCCGGCGTGCGTCGACGCTCGGCGCGCGGCGCGTCCACGACCATCACGGTCTTCTTCCAGCCGCTGACGGCCGCGCCGTTCGTGGCAACGCTGGCGATCACGAGCGCCAACGGCGGATCACTGGCGCTGCGCTGCGCGGCACCGGACGCCGGGGATCGCGGTCACGCCGGCCGCGGTTGATTTCGGCGACACGGCGCTCGGCGCGATCGCATCCGCGACCGTGACGATTGCGAACCACGATCCGGCGCCGGTCACGCTGACGCCGCCCTTCGCGATCGACGGACCCGACGCGGCCGCGTTCACGGCCAGCTGCGCCCAGCGCCACCATCCTGGCGCCCGGCGAGGAAGCCACGGTCGCGCTGACATTCCAGCCCGTCACCCTCGGCGGAAGAGCGCGACGCTGACCATCTCGAGCGTCACCGGGGGCATGCGGACCGTATCGCTGGCCGGCAACGCGGTCTGCGCGCCGATCACGATCGGCGGCACGCTGCCGGACGGCGAGTTCGGCTTCGCCTACTCGGGGACGCTCACGGCGAGCGGAGGCCCGGCGCCGTTTGCGTTCAGCCTCGCAGCGGCGCCGTGCCGGCCGGCCTCACGCTCGGCGCGGCCGGCGCGCTCCGACGGGCACGCCGACCGCGCTCAGGCACCGCAACCTTCACGGTCAGGCGATGGCAGCGAACGCGTGCACCGGCACGGCGATTTCGCGGTCACGATCCGCGATACCACGCCGCCGTGCGCTGACGCTGCCGGGCACGATCACCGCGACAGCCGACCAGCCCTCCGGCGCCGTCGTCACCTACACGGCGTCGGCGTCCGACCTCGTCGACGGCGCGCGGCCCGTGCCTGCACACCGGCCTCGGGCAGCACGTTCGCCGATCGGGACGACCAGCGTCTCGTGCTCGGCGAGCGACCTGCACGGTAACGCCGCATCGGGATCGTTCGCCGTCATCGTCACGGCCGCCGCGGTGCCGGGCCGCATGATTGGCGACGGCAAGATCGAGATCGGCGCCGTCACGCACTCGTTCGACTTCTTCGTGCAGGAACGCGCTGGCGCCGACCTCGAGCGCGATCAGATACCGCGTCAAGACCGACAGCCGGCGCGGCAGGGATCAGGAAGACGAGTTCGATCGCCGATCGGCGGTGACCGGCGCGTCACCTTCTTCAACGTGCCCGGCGTCTCGCCCGGATCGCAGCCGGCATCGGGCGTCGATACGGTGACCTTCGCCGGCACGGGCCGCTGCAACGGCCGCAGCGGATACAGCTTCTGAGGCGCGCGCCACCGACGCCGGGCGAACCCGGCCGGGGCCGCGACCGTATTCGCGATCACCATTCGCGACGCCGCCGGCCAGATCGTGGCGTCGGTCGATACGGTCGATCACGAACGGCAACGTGCAGTCGCTGCGCATTGCACGATGAGTCGGTCAGGAACCTTGACGCCGCATGGTGTCCAACCTGGCGTGAGTGCATGAACGCACCACGGCAGGAGGAGCCATGCGGCGTCAGTTCACGCTCTGCTCCGTTGTCGCCCACGCGGTCGTGATCACGGCCGCGCTCGTCTCGCAGCAGCTCGCCGTCGGCGCGCTCCCCACCCCGCACCAGCCGGTGATCTTCGACGCCGCGGACATCACGCCGGTCGACATTCAGCTGCCGCGCGCCACCGCGGCGCACCGCGCCCGGCCGGACGGCCGCCGCGGCAAGCGCGCCGGTGTCGCCGGACGCGCGCGCCGACTGTGGCTCCGACGGGGGTGATACCTGAAACAGGACGCGCAGGGATCGCCTGGCGCCAGACGGACCGATCGCCGGCGTCGAAAACGGCGCCCGGTCTCGGCGTCGAAGGCCTCGGCATCGCCGAGCCCGCGCTGCCGCCGCCGCCGCCGCCCGATCAAGCCGATGCGCCTGCATCAGGGCATGAAGGCGCCGTCCAAGATCGTCGACGTCGCGCCGGCGTATCCAGCCGGTTGCGCAGCGCGCGCGGTCGAAGGCGTGGTCGATCCTCGAGGCGGTGATCGACGCGCAGGGCCGCGTCGCATCGGTCCGCGTCCTCCGCTCGATTCCGCGCCTCGACGCGGCGGCGATCGATGCGGTCCAGCAGTGGCGCTTCACGCCGGCGCTCTGAACGCCGAGCCCGTGCCGGTCGTAATGACGGTGACCGTGAACTTCACGCTGAGGCGGTGCATGTAGTGTCCGGCTTTCAGCCGGACCGTGACTGACGTCCGCCTGAAGGCGGACGCTACGTACTTTCAGCACCCGCGTGAGCGTCGCCTGGTCGATGTTGCCGCCGCTCATCACGCAGACGACCTTCTTGCCCGGCCAGCCGATCGCGCGAGCTTCATCGCCGCGATCAGCGACGCGGCGCCGGCGCCCTCGGCCAGGTTGTGCGTCGCGCGCAGCGCCAGGCGGACGCCTTCGGCGAGCTCCGCCTCCGTCAGCACGACGATGTCGTTCAGCTCCTGCTTCGAGGATGCCGAACGGCAGATCGAAGGTGACGCGCGTCGCCATCCCTTCGGCGAAGGTGTCGGCCTTCTCGCCGACGACGCGCGCTGCCGCTCTTCCACGAGCGCGTGAAGGCGTCGGCGCGCTCGGCCTGCACGCCGATGACCTGCGCGCGGCTGCCAAGCGCCGTGCGCACGATGCCAGCAGCCGCACGCGCCGCTGCCGCCGCCGATCGGCACCAGGATCACGTCGACGTCCGGCTGCTCCTCGAAGATCTCGAGCGCGTAGGTGCCGACGCCGGCGATGAGCAGCGGTTCGTTGGCGGAGTGGATGTAGCGCAGCCGCGCGCTCGCGCTGCAGCTGCTCGACCCGCTCGCGCGCCTCGTCGAAGTCGCGGCCGAACTCGATCAGCTCGGCGCCGTAGGCGCGCATCGCCGCGTTCTTCTCGGGATTGTTGCCGACCGGCGTGACGATCGTGCACGGCACGCCCTCGCGCTGGCACGCCAGCGCGATCGACTGGCCGTGGTTGCCGGTCGTCGCCGTGATCACGCCGCGGCGCTCGTCGCCGACAGGCTGCCGATCAGGTTCGAGACCGCCGCGGACCTTGAACGCGCCGGTCGGATTGTGGTTCTCGTGCTTGACGCGGACGTCGAGGCCGGTCTCCGTCGACAGCAGTGGGTGACGCATCAACGGCGTCGGCCTGACGACGCGGTAGACGCGCTCGCGGGCGTCATAAACGTCTTTCAGCGTCGGCGGAGATATCGTGGCGGTGGCCGTCATGGCGATTATTATGCGGCACGCGCGACAGCAACCGCTGAGAACGCAAGATCGCGGAGCACACTGTTTCTCTGCGAGCTCCGCGAGCTCGGCGGTCAGATCGCGCTGCACCAGGGGGCACGATGATGATCCGGCCGGTCGGTGATCAGCGCGTCGACGCCCCACGTCGATCAAGCGCCGCGCGTCGTCCTCGCGTATCGACGGTCCACACCTGCACGCCGAGGCCGGCGCCGTGCGCGTCATCGACACGAACCGCGGCGACACGACGCGGGTGCGGCCGGCCCACTCCGGAATCTGATAGCCGTCGTAGGCGACGCGCGACACCGGCCAGCGGCACCACGATCGGTAGAGCGCCCAGCGCACCTCCTCGCGCGCGCGCGCTCGTGGCCACCGCGCGGCTCGATCGCGCGCGCCGCGCGCAGCACGCGCCGTCCGAACGCGCCGAGGCAGACGCGGCTCGACGGCGCCGGCGCGGCCGCGACCACCGTCGAGCGGCCGCGGCCGCCAGCTCGACGTTGTTCACCTTCATCTCGATGATGATCCGCACGTCGCGATAGCGCGGCGAGGCACGTCGGCGAGCCGCGGCACGTTCGCGCGCGTGCAGCTCGATCCGTCGGTCCGGTCGACGATCGGGCCGCGCAGCGCGGTTGTCCGATCGAGCGTCCGATCGTGGTGCACGACGACCGTCGCCGTCGCGCGACAGGCGCACGTCCAGCTCGAGGCCGTCCGCGCCGAGCGCGCAGGCCGTTGTCGAACGCCGCGATGGTGTTCTCGGGCGCCAGCGCGCTCGCCGCCGCGATGCGCGAACACCAGCGGCCGCGACGACTGCGAAGAAGGGATGCATGGTCGTTGGTCTTTGGTCGTCGGTCGTCGTGGACGATCAGTCTAGTTCGATAGAATCGGTTCATGGCGGCCATCGAAACCCTCGGTGATCTGCGTCGGTCGGGCTATCGTTCGCGGCCGGTCAAGCAGGAGATCCGCGACAACCTCGTGCGCAAGCTGCAGGCCGGCGACCCGCTGTTTCCCGGGATCATCGGCTACGACGAGACCGTCATCCCGCAACTCGTCAACGCCATCCTCTCCCGGCACAATTTCATCCTGCTCGGCCTGCGCGGCCAGGCGAAGAGCCGCATCCTGCGCGGCCTGGTCGATCTGCTCGACGAGCAGATCCCGGTCGTGCCCGGCTGCGAGATCCACGACGATCCGCTGGCGCCGCTCTGCGCGTCGTGCCGCGTCGCGCGTCGCGAAGGAAGGCGACGACATGCCGGTCGGCGTGGCTGCCGCCGCGACGATCGCGCTTCGTCGAGAAGCTGGCGACGCCCGACGTGACGATCGCCGACATGGTCGGCGACATCGATCCGATCAAGGCGGCGCAGGCGGGCCTGAACCTCTCCGACGAGCTGACGATGCACTACGGCCTGCTGCCGCGCGCCAACCGCGGCATCTTCGCCATCAACGAGCTGCCCGATCTCGCCGGCAAGATTCAGGTCGGCCTGTTCAACATCCTGCAGGAAGGCGACGTCCAGATTAAGGGCTACCCGATCCGGCTCAAGCTCGACGTGATGCTCGTCTTCACCGCGAACCCCGAGGACTACACGGCGCGCGGCAAGATCATCACGCCGCTCAAGGATCGCATCGGCTCGGAGATCCGCACCCACTATCCCGTCGACGCGCGGCAACGCGATGGCGATCACCAAGCAGGAAGCGTGGACCGATCGGGCCGCGCGCGCTCACGCGTCGAGATCCCGGACTACGTCCGCGAAGTCGTCGAGGAGATCGCGTTCCAGGCGCGCGCCGATCGCAAGGTCGACAAGCGCTCCGGCGTCAGCCAGCGGCTGCCGATCACCACGCTCGAGCTGGTCGTCTCCAACGCCGAGCGCCGCGCGCCTCGCCAACGGCGAGAGGCTCGTCGTCCCGCGCGTCACCGACATCTACGCCGCGCTGCCGTCGATCACCGGCAAGTTCGAGCTGGAATACGAGGGCGAACTGCGCGGCGCCGAAACAGGTCGCACGCGATCTCATTCGCTCGGCGGTCGGCACCGTGTTCACCGGCGTCTTCGACGGCGTCGACACGCGCACCGTCGTCGAGTGGTTCGATCTCGGCGGCATCGCTGCAGCTCGGCGACAACACGTCGGCCGACGACGTGATCGCGCAGACGCGCGGCGTGCAGGGCCTGCGCGAGCTGGCCGACCGCTGCTGGTCTGGTGAAGGGCGCGGCGGCGCCGGCGGTCGCCTCCGCGATCGACTTCGTGCTCGAAGGCCTGTGTGCGCAGAAGAAGATCAGCCGCAGCGAAGAGCGCGGCTACGCCGCCGCCGAGCTGCGCTCCGCGCCGTCCATCGCGCCGCGAGGAGCAGTCGATCGAAGAAGAGATCCAGATGCCGCGGGGAAAGAAGAAGTACTACAACTAGGATTCGGATTTGGGATTGGATTTGATCGATCAAATCCCAGTCCCGAATCCGAATCTAACGGACTCATGAAATACCGATACACAAAGTTCACCGGCGACGAGCTCGACGGGCTGGATCTCGAGGATCTGGTGTCGAAGCTCTCCGGATCTGCTGCTGTCGAGCGGCTTCGGCAATCCCTACGCCATGGACGAAGAGGATCGGACGATGCAGGCGCTGCACGACGCGATCCTCGACGCGCTGTTCAACGGCGGCGTGCTGCCGGAGGAAACGATCGAGCGGCTGCTCGGCGATCCGGCCGACGCGGATCAGGGCGATGCGCGGTCGAAGCTCGAGGAACTGATTCAGCAGATCATCGAGCGGATGGCGCAGGAAGGCTACATCTCGACGCCGCCGGATCTCGACGCCGAGCGCGAGCGCCGGCAGGGGCGCGGCGGCTTCGGCCCGGATCAGCCGCCGGTCACCTTCGAAGTCACCGACAAGACGCTCGACTTCCTCGGCTACCGCGCGCTGCGCGATCTGCTCGGCTCGCTCGGCAAGAGCAGCTACGGCCGCCACGACACGCGTGAGCAGGCGACCGGTGTCGAGACCACCGGTGCGCCGAAGGCCTACGAGTTCGGCGACACGCTCAACCTCGACGCCGCCGCCACGCTGCTGAACGCCGTCCAGCGGCAGCACGAGCACGGCGAGGACACCTCGCGGATTCGCGTCACGCACGAGGATCTGATGGTCGTGCAGGGTGAGTATCAGAGCTCGTGCGCGACCGTCCTGATGCTCGACTGCAGCCACAGCATGATCCTGTACGGCGAGGATCGCTTCACGCCGGCCAAGCGCGTCGCGCTCGCCCTCGCGCAGTTGATCAAGACCCAGTACTCCGGGCGACGCGCTCAAGGTCGTGCTGTTCCACGACTCGGCCGAAGAGATTCCGCTCGCCGAGCTCGGGCGGGTGCGCGTCGGTCCGTATTACACCAACACGCGCGAGGGGCTGCGGCTGGCGCGGCGGATTCTCGATCGCCAGCGCAAGGACATGCGGCAGATCATCATGATCACCGACGGCAAGCCGTCGGCGCTGACGCAGCCCGACGGCCGCATCTACAAGAACGCCTTCGGCCTCGATCCGTTCATCGTCGCCGAGACGTGCGCCGAGGTCGCGGCGTGCCGCAAGAGCGGCATCATGATCAACACGTTCATGCTCGCGCGGGATTACGATCTGGTGAGCTTCGTCCGCCGCGTCGCCGAAATCTGCCGTGGCAAGGCCTACTTCACGACGCCGCATACGCTCGGGCAGTACGTCCTGATGGACTACATGGACAAGAAGACAAAGACTATTCACTAAGGACGATTTGGTGATCGGGTGATCGGCGATTGAAATCGTCCGATTGTCGATCGCCGATCACCCGATCAGCCGATCACCAGATCACCCATGTCTGAGCTGCTGCCGCTCTTTCCCCTGCCCAACACCGTGCTCTTTCCCAACGTCTTCCTCGCGCTGCACATCTTCGAGCCGCGCTACAGGGAGATGGTCGCCGATGCGGTGGCGAGCGATCGGATGATCGGCATGGTGCTGCTGCGTCCCGGCTGGGAGCGCGACTACGAAGGACGGCCGGCCGTCTACCCGATTGGCTGCAGCGGCGTGATCACGCACGTCGAGCGGCTGCCGGACGGACGCTACAACATCGTGCTGCGCGGCCTCGAGCGGTTCCGGATCCTCGAAGAGGATCATGCGCGCAGCTATCGCCGCGCCACGACGGAGGCGCTGATCGAATACACGATGGCGCCGGCCGACCGCGCCGCGATCCGCAGTCAGCGCACCAAGCTCGAACAATTGCTCGCGCCGGCGGCGGAGAAGACCGGCACCGACATCAAGATTCCGTCGGCGATGTCGGACGAGGATCTCGTGAACGCGCTCGCCCAGTACCTCGACCTCGAGCCGCTCGAGAAGCAGGCGCTGCTCGAAAGGACAACCTGCGCACGCGCGCCGAGTCGCTCGTCGAGCTGCTCGAGATGAAGGTGCTGATGGCGCGGACCCCGAACGCGTCACACGTCGCGCACTGATCTGGATTCCGCGCCCCAACACCATCGGCCGACACCGGCGGCGCCAGCCGGCATCGAGCGCGCGCAGCGAGCTGCTTATTGTCTGTCGAGGAAGGGCCGGTCGCGGGCGAAGCCCAGGGCGCGGCCGCTACGCGCGCTCTTCCAGCGTGTCTTCGACGGTGCTGCGCATGTCGACGGGCCGGCCGTCGCGCAGCGAAAACTTCACGACCTCGCCGGTCTCGGCACGCACGGTGACGAGCCAGCCGGCGGCGGCGCTGGTTACCGAGACGAAGGTGAACGGCAGGCCGCGCTGGACGATGACTTGACGGACGAGCCGCTCGACGTCGGACGCGGTCATGACGATTGGCAGCCGCCTTACCGAGGTGACCGCAATCGATCACCCGCTACGCGAGCTTGACGTTCTCGCCGCGCGGTCCCTTCGGCCCCTGGCCCTTCTCGAACGTGACCGCCTGCCCTTTCACGCAATTCGTCGAACGGCACGTCGGTGCACGCCGACTGGTGAAAGAAATTACTCGCTGCCGTCACCCGCCGCGATGAACCCGAATCCTTTTCCACTGACGATGCGCTTGATCGTGCCGGTCATTGTTGCCGCCATGTCGCCTCCTCACAAACGCCGGGCTCGTAGCCCCTGGCGCTCCGTCGTTAGCCGCGCCGCTGTCACCGTTGTTGTCCGTCATCCGGCGCGCGGGCGCCGGGTTTCGCCTTGCCGCCGAGGCGCCGCGAGCAGCGCTCGTGTCCGCTGGCGACGAAGCATCTTCCGCCTGCGATCCTTCTGGAACCGGGCGCGATCGCCGTTTCGTCTGAACATCGCTGCCCCTCCATCGCTCATCGTGATCGTCGGCGTCGGTTCAGCGGGCGGGACGAGTTGGACAAGTTGGACTAATTGGACTAATTGGATTAATTGCACAGGGCACCCCGAACGGTCTGCCGCAGTTAGCTGTCGGCGTTCGGCGTGCACCCGGTACTGGCGGGCTCAGTCCAACGCTGGCTGGCTCGAAGATCGCGTTCGGGCTCCACTATACACGATTGCCGGGCTTCGGCGAGCCGCGCGTGTTACCATACGGGCGTTGGTGGAAGTCGCTGCCCCTGCTCTGCTGCCTTTCTTCGAGCGTACCGAGACGTTTCCAGCTCGCTCCTGAATCCTGCTTAGCCGAGACGAATCCACCCACCCGATCCACGCAGGATCGTCGGGGCAGTTTCGCCGCAACCGCGGCAGCACGTCGCGAGAGCGACCAAGGAGTCAGGACATGGGTCGGAAACTGTATGTGGGAAACCTGCCGCATGCGACACGGGCGAGAACGATCTCCAGGACCTGCTTCGCGAAGTCGGGCAACGTCGAGTCGGTGAAGGTGATGCGGGACATGACGACCGGCCGCGCGCGCGGCTTCGCGTTCGTCGAGATGAGCAGCGACGCGGAAGCGCTGCAGGCCATCACCGATTTCAACGAGTATCAGCTCGGCGGCCGCAGCCTGACTGTCAACGAGGCACGGCCCAAGCCGGAGTTCTCGCGCGGCGGCGGCGGCGGTGGCTATGGCGGCGGCGACTCGCGCCGGCGTCGATCCGAGCCGCGCTGGTAAGGACCCGCTGGCAAAGTCTGGATGAGCTCGACTCCGGGGCCGGCGTGTTGGACGGCAAGGGTGCCCATGGTTGAACATGGTCCGGTGCGCCGTTTTCTGCTCGCCGCCGTCCTCGTCGTCGCCGACGCCGGCGCCACGACCTGCACGCACGGCTCGAAGCTGTCCGAGGCGCAGTCGTCGTTCCTGAACGCCCGCTACGAGACGACGGCGGCGCTGGCGCTGGAGCTGCGAATCACAGACCCTGAAGATCTCGCGGCCATCGAGCTGCGCACCACCGCGCTTCTCTTCCAGCTCAAGGATCTCCTCCCCGAACGCGGCGACAAGGACAAGGCGCTGAAGGAATGCGCGCCCTGTCGAGAGCTGCTGACCGAGTTCCTCAGTGAGACGACGCGCGGGCAGACGGTCGCGCGCGCGAAGCTCAAGACCGCTCCCGCCGACGAGACGACGCTGTTCCTGCTCGGCAAGATCGATCTGAACTACGTCTGGCTCCAGCTCGGTCCGCTGAGCCGGAAGACGGGCTGGGACGAGTGCTGGGAAGCGCGGCACTCGCTCGATGCGGTGCTGGCCCAGAACCCGGCGCACGTCCGCGCGCGTCGCGCGCGCGTGGGTCGACTACGTCGTCGACACGAAGATGCCGTGGGGCACGAAATGGCTCCTCGGCGGCGGCAAGCCGCAAGCGTGCGGTGACCTCGATGCAGGCGGCCGCGACGGCGGAGGCGGACGACTTCGCTCACGCTGAAGCGCGCTTCGCGTTGTGGGACCTCTATCGCCGCGAACGCAATGTCCCCGCCGCCGTCACCACCGCGCAGGAGCTCGCGCGCGATTTTCCGGAGAACGCCGAGCTGACGGAATTCCTCGCGAAAACAAACAAATAGGCTCTGTGTTTCCTTCAGCCTAGAACCCGACCCGGAACGCGAACTGCGCCGTGCGCGGGAAATGCGAGTTCACCGCGTTCTGGCGCGGATCGCCGAACGTCGTCGTGTTGATGACGGAGTTGTGAGGCGCCGTAGTTCGCGTGGTTGAAGACGTTGAACACTTCGGCGATGCCGGTGATCTTGACGGTGCCGAGCCTGATGTCCTTGGTGATCCGCGCGCGTCGACCTTGTGCAGCGGCAGCCCGCGCAGGGCATTGCGCGGCACGACGTCGCCGGTGGCGATCGCGGCCCGGACCGTCGTAGCGATCGGCGACCGCCGCGGGGATGACGAGCGCGGGTCCGCTGTTGAACCGATTCTGGCCGGCGCCGGTACTCGAACGGATTGAGTCCAATCGACGTCCCGTAGTAGTTCCCCGATCCGTAAAAGTACGCACCCGACACTGAAATGTCATGCGGCAGACGGTAGATGCCGCTGGCGCGAAGCGTGTGCCGCTGGAACTCGGTCGATCGCGCCCACTCGGCGCCGCGGTCGAACTGGTTGTTCGGCTGCGACTGGAAGCCGGTCGTGTCGTCGTGCGCGAACAGCATCAGCGTGTAGGTGAGATTCGCCTGGAAATTGTTTCTGAAGCGCCGCGTGAACGCCGATGCGAGGCTCGCGAGATCGGCCTGGCCGTGGCTCTCGAGCCATTGAATCTGGGTGAACTTCGGATCGGCGCGCGTCAGCGTCGGGTTGATCTGATAGCCGGTCGCCGGGTTCAAGAGCACGTTCAGATCGAGTTGATCGCCCATGTTGTGCGCCGTTCCAGTAGGTCATGTCCGGACTCCACTGACGCCGACGTCGCCGAGCTGCTTCTGGAAGCCGAGCGACGCTCTGCCAGGTATGCGGCATCTTGTAGTCGTGCGCGATGACGCGCGGGTTCTGCGCCGGCAGCGGGTACAGCTGCCGTCGATGAAGTCCTGACCGGTCTTGCCGCGCGTCGGGTCGTCGATGAAGCCGGGCAGCCGATCGTTGGGGAACGAGTTGACGAGAATGCGGACGCCGTTGAACGACTGCTGACTGAACGTCGTGTTCGAGTCGGGGACGTTGTAGTAGAAGCCGGTGCCGCCGCGGATGACGAGGTCGCTCTTGTCGGTGACGTTGTAGGTGAAGCCGACGCGCGGCGCGACGTTGTTGTGATCCTTCAGGCCGGTCTGATAGAGCGTCCCGCCGGGCGTGATGCCGGCGGCGCCGACTGGCGTGACACCCGACGGGTTGAACGTCGCGGTCTGCGTCACAAACGGCGGATCGATGGCGCCGAGATCGTCGTCCCAGCGGACGCCGCCGTTGATCGTCAGGCGGTTGTTCAGCTGCCACGTGTCGCCGATCCACAGGGCAAACGTCGGCCGCGGGATGTCGATCGTCCAGTCGCCGAAATTCTGATCGAAGCGCTGCACCGACGCGTCGAGACCCGACAGATCCCATTTGGTCGGATCGTCCCACGCGTCGGCGGGGAAGCGGCGATTGAGATCGGCCGGCGACGTGTTGAAGATGAACTCGCCGCGCGACAGCAGTTGCCACTGACCGGTATCGTGCCAGCGCATGAACTCGCCGCCGATCTTGAGGTCGTGCTTGCCGCTGTGCGACGGTGAGGTCGTACGCGCGCCGTGAACGTGTTCTGGAAGAATTCCTGCGGGTAGTTGCGCGGCTGCCCGACGGTCAGGTTCGGGAAGACGTAGTTGGGCGTGCCCTCGAGCGCCGGCGACGGCGAGCAGGTTCTTCCAGTCGAAGTGGCTGTAGCCGAACTTGAACTCGCCGAGCACGTTGCTGTTGAAGATGCGCGCCCACGTGCCGGCGGTGTTGCTCGCCTTCCTCGTGCGGTGCGCCGCCTGCGACGGATGCGTCGTGCCGGAGATGCCGGTGAACGGCGTGCCCCAGTCCCAGTGCGAGCGAGCGCACCGAGAAATGATCCTTGGATGAGTGCGTGTAGTCGACGCGGCCGAGGAAGCTGTTCTGAATCAGCTTGGTGTCGAACGAGAAGTTCTGGCCCGGCAGCGCCGCCGGCGACGTCAGGAGCGTGCTCGGCTCCCGCTCGTACTCATGCGAGACGAAGTAGTGCAGCTTGTCCTTGATGATCGGTCCGCCGAAGGTGCCGCCGGTCTGCTGATTCGAATACGGCAGCACGCGCTGTGCGACCGGATCGGTGGCGTTGAACGCATCGTCACGGAAGTACGCGTAGTAGCTGCCCGATGTCCGGTTGGTGCCCGGACCGCGACACCGCCTGCACCTGGATGCCGATCGATCGCCCCTGCGAGATGTCGAACAGGTTGGTGACAATCTGGAATTCGGCGATCGCTTCGCGGCTGAACTTCGGCTGGCCGAATGCCGATCCGGCCACCTGCTGCGTGATCTGCTGGCCGTCGAGGTTGAGCTGAAACTGACCGTCGCGCACGCCCGGACGGTCGGTGACGTCGTTGGCGGTGATCCCCTTGACGATCATCGCCAGTTCCAGCCAGTTGCGCCCCTGCAGCGGCAGATCCTCCATCTGCCGGCGATCGACGTTGCCGGCGATCTGCGACGAGTGCGTGTCGACGAGCGGCGACTCGCCGGTCACCGTCACCGTTTCCGTGAGCTGCGCCAGCTTCAGCGTGAACGGCATCGTCGCGTGCTGGCCGACGAGCAGCTCGACGCGGGCGATGACGACGGTCGCGAAACCGGCAAGCTCCGCCTGAAACTTGTAGGCGCCCGGCTGCATGTTCGAGAGGCGGTACTCGCCGCTGACGTCGGTGATGCCGGTGAACTGCCGGCCGGTTTCGAGATCGACCGCGGTCACCGTGACGCCCGGCAGCACCGCTTTCGATTCGTCGGTGACGGCGCCGATGACGAGCACGTCCTGGGCTGACACGCGTGAGGCGAAGCTGAGGGAGGAGGACAAGACCCGCTGCGAGGACCCGTGTGCGCATCATGTTCGGAGCTCCTTGAAGGGCCGCGGTGCACGCCGGTCGCGATTGCGCGAATGCTACCCTCAGACATCCGGCGCCGAACGCACTAGAATTGAGCCGTCGCCAGTATTCTGCATGCGCCTACGGAATGTTGGAACGCGCCGGGTCCTGCTCGTCGCTGCGACGTTCGCGGCCACGACTGCCAGTGCACGCGCAGCGCATCTGGGTCGGCGGCCCCGGCGGCGGCTTCTGGCGCGGCGGCCCGCCGAAGTTCGGCATGCGCGACGATTTCGACGGCTCGTTCAACTACTGCCGCGGCTTCTACAACAGCGTGACGCGGGAAATGGGCGGCAGCGGCTGGGGGACCGACTATCCGGCGCCGACAACAACTTCTCCGTGCGGCTCGCCGAGCTCACGCTCGATTCGCGTCAAGCTCGATACGGAGGGTCAGCCCGCGCACATCGTGCTGCGCCTCACCGATCCGCTGCTCTCCGCGCTGCCCGCTGCTCTTCATGGAGGACGTCGGCACGGCGTGAATTCACCGACGAGGAACGTGCGCGCTGCGCGACTACCTCGTCTGAAGGGCGGGTTCCTCTGGGTCGACGATTTCTGGGGATCGACGCGTGGGACCGGTGGGTCGCCGAGATCGGCACGCGTCCTGCCGCCGCATCGAGTATCCGATCGTCGACATTCCGCGATCACGCATCCGATCATGCGCATGCTGCATGACGTGCAGCGGTATGCCGCAGGTGCCGTCGATCAGCCACTGGGTACCGGCAGCGGCGGGCAGACCTCCGAGACGCGGACGCGACAGCGCGGCGCGTGACGTTCTCAAGGGCATCCAGGACGAGCAAGGGCCGGCTGATGGTCGTGATGACGCACAACACCGACATCGCCGACACCTGGGAGCGCGAGGGCGACAACCGCGAGTACTTCTGACGCTGCTCACCGCGAGGGCTACGCCATCGGCGTCAACTTCATCCTTTACGCGATGACACATTAAGACGAACATCGCCCCACAGTGCTCGTCTAGGTCAAGAGCATGTCTCCAAGAGAAGCGACCCGCACCTTCTTCGTCCTGGCTCTGCGCTCGAACGGCTGTGGCAGGACGTCCGCTACGGCGTGCCGCATGCTCGCCGGCAGCCCCGGCTTCACCATCATCGCGGTGCCTGTCGCTGGCGATCGGCATCGGCGCCAACTGCGCGCATCTTCAGCTTCGCCGACGCGCTGCTGCTGCGGCCGCTGCCGGTCGCGCGGCCGGGCGAAGTGCTCACGGTCGGCTCGACGGCGTCGCTCGAAGCGTTCGGCGCCAGCTCGCTCGGTCTCGTCGTACCGCGACTACGTCGACATCCGCGATCGCAGCAAGAGCTTCGAGGGACTGGCCGCCTTCACGTATCGTCACCGTCGGATTCGCCGGCGACGCCGAACGACGCATGCCGCAAACTGAAGATGGGCATGCTGGTCAGCGGCAACCTCTTCTCGCTGATGGGCGTCGAGCCCGACGATCGGCCGCGCGCTTCAGGCCGGAAGAAGATCAGGTGCCCGGCCGCGACGCCGTCGTCGTGCTCGGCCGGACGATGTGGGAGCAGGAGTTCGGATCCGATCCCGGCGTGCTCGGGCGCGACGCGTGCGGATCAACGGCAACGACGTTCACCGTGATCGGCGTCAGCGCCGGCCGAGTTCACCGGCCTCGACCAGTTCGTCCGCTCCGATTTCTTCGTGCCGCTGATGATGTCGCCGCGTCTCATCAGCGATCCGAAGACCGCGTCGCTCGAAGCGCGCGACGTCCGGAATCTGCAGGATCAAGGGGCGCCTCAGGCCGGGCGTCGTCGCAGGCGCCAGGCGCAGGCCGAGCTGACGACGCATCGCCGCGCGACCTCGAGCGCGCCTATCCCGGACACGAACAAGAACCGGCGGTCTCGCGTCCGCACCGAACTGCAGGCGCGCATCGCGCGAGGATCCGCCGGACGCGACGCTGATCGCGATGCTGTCCACGCTCGCGCTCGCCGTGCTGTTCGTCGCCTGCGCCAACGTCGCCGGACTGCTGACCAGCCGCGCGCCGGCGCGCGCGCGCGAGATGGCGCTGCGCCTGGCGATCGGCGCCGGCCGCGGCCGGCTCGTCCGGCAGCTGGTGACCGAGAGCCTGCTGCTCGCGATCGCCGGCGGCGTCGCTCGGCCTCGGCGTCGGCTACGCCGGCATGACGCTGTTCCGGCAGATCGAGCTGCCGACGGATCTGCCGATCTCGCTCGCGTTCCAGATGGATCGGCGCGCGCTCGTCTTCAGCTTCGTCGTCGCGGTGGCGAGCGCGGTGCTCTTCGGCCTCGTGCCGGCGATCCAGGCGACCCGCACGGATCTCACCGCCGTGATGAAGGCCGAGCGACAGCGTCGCGCCCGGCCGCCGGCGGCGCTGGGGACGCGCGGTGCTCGTCGGCGGACAGGTCGCCGTCGTCGGTCGTCGCTGCTGGTCGTCGCGATGTTCATGTATCGGGGCTTCCGACAGCAGCTCGCCAGCGGCCCCGGCTACCGCACCGATCACCTGCTGATGATGAGCTTCGACCCGAGCCTCGTGCGCTACACCGATGCGCAGTCGCAGCAGTTCTTCCGAGCAGGTCGCCGAGCGCGCGCGCGGCGGTGCCCGGCGTCGACGCCGTCACGATGACCACGATCGGTGCCGATGTCGAACGACTCGATCGGCTCCGAGACCGATCGTGCCCGGAGGGCTTTCAGTTTCCCGCCGGCAAGCGAGAACGCGACGGTGCTCGTCGTCGAACGTCGACGAACACTATTTCGACACGATGGGCATCGCGCTGCTCGAGGGCCGCAACTTCACCGTCAACGACGACGCCAGACGCGCCGCGAGTGGCGCGATCGTCAACCAGCAGCTTCGCGCAGCACTACTGGCCGAATCAGGATCCGATCGGCAAGCGCTTCCGGCTGATCGGACGACGACAAGGCGTGGGTCGCAGGTCGTCGGCGTCGCGAAGACCAGCAGAATGCATCTTCATCGCCGAGCCGCCGACCGACTTCGTCTACCTGCCGTACCGGCAGAAGCAAGCCGCAGCGGATGATGATGATCGCGCAGTCTGCCGGGCGATCCGGCGCTGCTGGCCGCGCCGCTGCGCGAGGTCGTCCGCGGCCTCGACGCGAACCTGCCGATCTTACAACGTCCGCACGATGGAAGCAGCTCTATCGGATGCGCGCGATCAGCATCTTCAACGTCCTCGTCACCACCGTCGGCGCGCATGGGCGCTGATGGGACTGGCGCTCGCGATCGTCGGGCTCTACGGCCTGGTCGCGTACGCGGCGAGCCGGCGGACGCGCGAGATCGGCATCCGCATGGCGATTCGGCGCCGATCGCGTGCGACCGTGCTGCAGATGGTGCTGCGGCAGGGCATGGTGCTGGCGATCGTCGGGCTCGTGCTCGGCCCTCATCTGCCAGCGTCGGTGCCGGCTTCGCGCTGGCCGCGGCATTTCCGAGCGGCGAGGATCAGGGCGATATCGTGTCGCTGCTGATACGTCATCCCGGTCGTGCTCGCTTGGTGACAGCCGCTCGCCGCCACCACATCCCGGCCCGCCGCGCGTCTGTGCTGCGAACCCGATGCAGGCGCTGAGATACGAGTAGAACGCGTCTCACGACTCCGACGGGCACGAAACCGCGAAACCACGAAAGAGAATCATTTGGTGTTTTCGTGGTTTCGTGTTGGTTTCGTGTGCTGTTGAATGCCATTTGTGAGATGACCTCTGGCGTCTTAAAGGGCTGGTCTTCCCGCTCCAGCAGGGCCTTCAGTGTCTGCCAGGTCATTTCTCGACCGCTGCCTTGTCCGCGAGCAGACACGTCTGGACATCCCGGGCCGACGGATCACAGCGTGAACACACGAACTCGCTGCCCTCTCCAGCTGGGCATGACCCGCATCGGGTTGTGGATCGTGGCGCCCGACTTCGAGAGCTTGACGTCACGATCGATGACGCCGAAGCGTTCCGTGGCGCGACCCTCACCCTGACCGTCCTCCGAGATGGCGCATCCGCGACCCACTCATCGCCCTCTCGTTCCTCATCTCCGGAGCGCGCCAGGCCGGACATGGCCCAGCGCGGCATGTCTTCTCGGGCCGGACGCGAACTCGTCAGACGTCGGCTGGCCTGCCGATCGATGGAGACGCTGATGTGATGGGCGTCGTGCATTGTTACGCCTGCCGAGTGTCAGGGATCACCTGCGCCACCGCGACGGAGTAACGGCGTGTTCTCTTGTAGTTGCGCCGGCACCGGCCACTCC
>ERZ1370068.6878-contig-5832_pt1 | contig 35726 bp, 58 predicted proteins | sample MGYA00561227_ERZ1370068 | MGnify/ENA primary metagenome ERZ1370068 (study PRJEB38410, sample SAMEA6850437) | metagenome | study: Metagenomic assessment of the ecological functions of the soil: analysis of the soil microbiota associated with the... | reverse complement strand
TGGTAACGCTTCGTTCAGTTACGTATTGCTTGCCGGTTGCGGTCAAGGCTCAGCTTCCGACTGTGGTAGATAGAAGTCTTCCGGGCGTTGCACCACCAGTGAACTTGACGCAGTCGGTGGCAGGCGCGCCATGGTTGTCGGTCATGCGGGCTGCAACACAGTCCAAACCGAGAGGTATTCGTCGCCATTCCACTTGTAGGCGTCAACGCACGGCGATGTCGAGGCTGTCCGTTGCCGTGCGCCGATCTCCACAATCGGTGTTTGCACACGGCATGATCCGGCAGGAGATGCCCCGCCGCACAGCGCGATTTGTGCGACGCCGTAGGTCACCCGCTACCAGGAGGTTCCTCATATTCAATTCACTGGATCTCCTCAGATATCAGGTTGGTTGTCAGCGAGTCGCGGCATCAGAGTGCTCGCGTCGATTGGAATCTTCGGACTTCTGTCCAGCTCGCAGGCTGCACTCATTGCTCCCGAGCGATCCGCAGCTCACTCGCTATCAACTGCCCCTGACATTCGAGGTCAACCAGGGCCAGACCGACGATCGAGTTGATTTTCTGGCGCGCGGCCCCGGCTACAACATCTTCCTGACCGCAACCGAAGCGGTATTTGCATTGCCTCGAGCGCCCGCCATGGCGCGCCATGCAGCTCGTCGGAAGCGCTGCGGATCCGCGGGTGCAGGGCGTGGACGCACTGCCAGGCAAGGTCAACTACTTCCGTGGCCAGGACGCCGCGAGCTGGCAAAACCAAGGTGCCTACCTACCGGCGAGTCCAGTACTCGGCGGTGTATCCCGGCGTCGACCTGGTCTATTACGGTCAGTCCCAACAGCTCGAATACGACTTCATCGTGGCGCCGGGCGCGGATCCGGGCACCATCAAGCTTGGCTTTGCCGGTGTCGAGCAAACTACCGTGGACGCGCGGGGCGATCTTGTCCTGAAGACGGCCGGCGGACCGCTGCGCTTCCAGAAGCCGATCATCTTTCAGATCGACGGCGGGCGCCGGCACACCTGTCGAGGGCGGCTACGTGCACCGCAGTCCGCACGAGATTGGGTTTCGCGTGGGCACCTATGATCGAACGCGGCCGCTGATCATCGATCCGGTGTTGAGCTACTCCACCTACCTGGGCGGCAGCGGATTTCGACTGCGAGCAACAGTATCGCGGTCGATGCCACGGGCGCGGTGTATGTGAGCGGCACCACTTCGTCGACCGATTTCCCGACGGTGAATGCGGTGCAACCCACGCCAAAGGGTGGCTTCGACGACATATTCGTCGCGAAGCTCACGCCCGACGGCACGGCGCTCGTGTACGCCACCTATCTGGGCGGCAGCGACTATGAGACGTTGGGCAGATATCGCTGGTCGATTCCGCCGGCGCTGCGTACATTAGTGCGGCACACTTGCTCGGCAGACTTTCCCACGGTGCACGCTTTCCAGCCTGCGAGGAAGGGTGACGGCTGGGACGCCGTGGTCGCGAAACTCAGTGCGGACGGCTCCCGGATCATCTACTCGACCTATCTCGGAGGCAGCGACAGCTGACTGCGGCCAACGCCATTGCCGTGGATCTCGCAGGCGCAGCATATATCGCAGGGAGTACCGGGTCGTTTGACTTCCCGGTGGTCAATGCCCTCCAGCCGACGTTCCTCGGTGATCTGACGGATGCGTTCGTGTGCGAGCTCGCTCCCGACGGAAGCGCTCTGCTGTATTCGACCTACCTCGGGAGCACTGAGATCGACGAAGCTACTGACATCGCCGTGGATTCACTGGGCGCCGCATACGTCATCGGATTCACGACATCCCCTGACTTCCCCAGCGTGAATCCTTTGCCTTTGCCCGCGCCTGAAGGAAGCGCCGACGCTTTCGTTTCCAAGCTCGCACCGGACGGCACGCGGCTCATCTATTCCACCCGTCTCGGCGGCAAGGATGATGACTTTGGCATGGGAATCGCGATCGATGTCAGTGGCGCCGCCTACGTGACCGGGTTCACCTTCTCGCGTGATTTTCCCACGATGAATGCGCTGCAGCCGCGGCTCGACGGTTTCAGTGACGCATTCGTGGTGAAGATTGCGCCCGAGGGAGGCGCGATGATCTATGGGACTTATCTGGGCGGGTTTCAAGATGATTGGGCCTACGACATCGCCGTGGACACTGCGGGCGCGGCCCACGTTACCGGGTTTACCGGATCCGGCCGATTTCCCACGAAGAATCCGTTGCAACCGGCTTCCGGTGGGTCGACGGATGTATTCGTGGATGTATTCGTGTCGAAGTTCAGTCCGAATGGCGCGGCCCTCGTCTACTCCACTCTACCTGGGTGGCACGGGAAGATGACGGCGGTAGGGGCATTGCCGTGGATCTCACGGGCGCCACCTACGTCACCGGGCAGACGCAATCCCGCGATTTCCCCACGGCGAATGCGCTGCAACCGCGATTGGCGAGCGCGTGCGCCAGCGGCGATAGCGACGCATTCGTCGTCGAAGATCACGGACGACAGCCTCGCTAGCCCGCCGGCGGCAGCCAGCTCGCCGGCTCGCCGACAACCCAGAGCATCAGCAGCCGGCGCGCCAGGGTGGCGGCGGCACGATGGATGCGCTTTTCCTGGTATTGCTCGCGCAATTGGCATTCGCAGGTGCGCTGCGTCGACGCAGATCGGACCCGGCCAATGACGGCGCCGGGCTGGGTGCCTCCGGCGGGGTAAGATAGAAGAACGCCGGCAGTAAACTGGTGTTTTTTTTGTTTGATAGCCAGCGGGTGGCAGAGACCGGATAAAACCGCGCATTGGCGCGGCCAGCATCAAAGCCTTTAGAATGCGCGTTGAAAGCACTATCCGCCCTGGATCGATGCGTACGCCCGCGAGTCCAATCGCAGCGCCAGCTACAATTTTTTCGACACCGTTGTGGCGCGATGCACAAGGCAGCATGTGGTTAGGGGCGTCGGTTGACGCTTGATCTCCACGGGCGATCGAACGCATCCGCAACGCATCAATTTCCGATGGCGATCCAAGACAACAACACAATCAGGAGAGGGATCATGAAAAGTCGCCCAAGAGCTTCTTGGCCCGTTCTGTCTGCCCTTGCGATGACCCTGTTCATCGCGGGCGCGGCTACCGCGCAGGTCGACTACGGCCACCAAGACGTCCGAGGTCATCAAGTTCGAGGTCATTTCGGTGGATGGCAACACTCGTCGTCGTCAGCGATCAGACTGGCGCCCGCGAAGTGACCGTGCCCGATGACTTCAAGTTCACGGTGGACGGCAAGTCGATGTCGGTGCACGAACTCACGCCCGGGATGAAGGGCACGGCCCAGGTTACGACGACCACGGTGGTTCGCCCGGTGACCGTGACCACGATCAAGAAAGGCACGGTCGTGAAGCGCGTCCGTGACGCCGTCTACGTGAAGACCGAGGACGGCTCCACCCGCAAGTTCACCAAGAGTGAGCTCGAACAGCGCGGCATCCAGGTCATCATGGATGGCAAGCCCGTGCGCCTGGCCGACCTGAAGGGAGGCGACATGCTGACGGCCACGATCGTCACGGCCGGCCCCCCGGAGGTCCTCACGGCAAAGGATGTGCAGGCCGTACTCGACATGCCTGAACCCACCGTCGCTGAAGTGGCCGCCGAAGAAACCGCTACGCAGCACCTGCTGCGGCTCCCGCTGAAGCGCCCGCAGCGGCGGCGGCTGAGCCAGCCCCGGCCGAGGCGGCGCCTGCGACAACGGATACCCCGGTGGATTGCGGCGACGCAAGAGCCAGCAAAGACCGAAGAGAAGCCCGATCGAAAGTGGATCTGGATCGTGCTGGGCCTGATCATCGTGATTGGCGCATTCCTGCTGATGCGCAAGGAAGACCGGGCACTAGAGCAACCAAGAAGGCCCCGGCGGGAAACGTGCCAGGGCCTTTTCGTTTGGAGATGCCGGGGACGGACCGAAGAGGTCGCCTGGTCGCCTCGTCACTGAAGCGTTCGGCGCCGCGGCGGTCTCAGGCCCGTCGAAGAAGTGATCCAGATAAGCCCAGATACACCGCTAACAAGATGGTACGTGTCGTAATAGTCATCCAGGTTCATGGCCGAGAGTTTGTCCTTCCGGGTGTGCAGAATCTCGAGCGTCCTCGCTCTTCTGGGTCAGGAGTGGATGGTGATCCTGGGCATCTTTCGCGTCCTTGAAGGACTCCGAATCCGTCGAGCCGACGTCTTTCGAAATTGACACCGCTGAGCGGCAGCTTGAGGTGATTACGCGACGCCAATGAGCGCTCGTGTCAGGCGTTTGTCCGAGCGATGTGCCCACACCTCGGTGGGTGCCAGGCCGAGTGTGTCCAGATTGATCATCGCGTCGGTCGCCGCCACTTGCTCGGGAGTCATCTTGCGCGCATAGAAACGCGAGCCGACCAGGCCTTGCTCTTCGTCCGTGAATCCGATGAAGACGTAGGTGTGCTGGCGCGGCTCGATTTTCACCGACTCATAGAGTGATGGCAGGAGCGAAGCGCCGCTCCAGTTGTCGGCGACTCCATCACTCGTCGACACGCGGTCAAAGTGAGCGCCAACGATAATGACTCGATCGGAGACGCCCGGCAGAACACAGATGACATTGGGCACCTTCGAATACTTCACGGGCTGTTCGGACACAGTGCTCACCGCAACCCGCGTCGACGAACATCCGCTGCAGGCTGGCTCCGCGTTCGCTGTTCGTGCCGCTGTATTCGCGCAGTCGGCCTTCGACCGCTTCGCGGGAACCAAAGCTGACGCGAATGGTTTGAGCGCTCGGCGCTGCTCGGTGCGAGCCCGAGCAGCACCGCACCGATTGCCAGGGCTTGAATGACCAACTGCAGAGTCGCCTGTCGCGACCAGTACTCGAGCAGCGTCAGACGGCCTCCAGCCCCAGCAGGGCTCGCGCTTCCGCGGGTGACGCGACGGTGCGCCCGTATTCCGTGGTCAACGCCGCCACGCGCGCCACGAGTTCGGCGTTGCTCGCCGCGAGCCGGTGCTCGTCGAAGCGCAGGTTGTCCTCCAGGCCCGTCCGCGCGTGGCCGCCGAGCTCGAGCGCCCAGTGGTTCACGACCAGCTGATTCTTGCGCCATTCCGGCGGCGGTCCAGGTCGCGCCGGGGAGCACCGCCTCGAGCTCCTTGATCGAGGAACTCGAGCAGCTCCCGCCGCGCCGGGAGCGCGTTCTTCAATCCGAGCACGAACTGCACGTGTGCCGGGGCTTTCAACAGCCCGCGCTTCACGAGCTCCGCCGCGTTGTAGAGCATCGCCACGTCGAACACCTCGACCTCGGCCTTGATGCCGCGGCCGATCATGTCGCGCGCGAGGTCTTCGACGAAGTCCGGCGGGTTCTCGTAAATGGACGTCGGGAAGTTCACCGAGCCGGTCGCGAGCGACGCCATGTCGGGTCGGAGATAGAGCATGGACCCGCGCTCCGACAGTCCGCGGCCGCGCCCACCGGTGGAAAACTGCACGATCATGCCGGGGCAATGCTTCCTGGACGCCTCCTGAACGCGGGCGAAGCGCTCGGGATCGGACGAGGGCCGGCCCTGCGTCGTCGCGCACGTGGATGTGGACGAGTGCCGCGCCGGCCTCGAAGGCCTCGTGCGTGGACTCGATCTGCTCCTCGGGCGTGATCGGGACCGCCGGGTTGTTAGCCTTCTGCGGCAGGGGACCCGGTGATGGCGACGCTGATGACGGCGGGGCGTGTCACGGCCCGATCATCCCTCCAATTTCCGGGCGGGCTACAATCCCGCATGCTTTCCGAACGAGACACCGTCCTGCATAGCTGGTGCAGGCAGGCCGACTGGTCCGCCCCGACTATTGTTGGGGGCGCGGGCGCGCGGATTCACACCGCCGACGGCCGTTCCATCCTGGACATGAGCAGCCTCGCCGAGTGCTGCAATCTCGGCCATCAGCATCCGAAGGTCGTCGCCGCGATCCGTGAGCAGGCGCAGAAGCTGTGCTTCGTCACCAGCGCATGGGGCGCCGAGCCGCGCGCGAAGTCTCGCCGAGTTGCTGCTCGAGAAATCGGGATTCGCCGGCGGCCGCGTGTTCTTCACGCTCGGCGGCGCCGATGCGAACGAGAACGCGGTGAAGTTCGCGCGGCAGGCGTCGGGCAAGCCGCGCGGCCGCATCATCGCGCGCGACCGGTCCTATCACGGCGCGAGCCTACGCGACGATGGCGCTGTCCGGCGACAGTCGCACGCGGCACCAGGTCGATCCCGATGCATTCGGCGTTCTGCACGCGCCGCCCCCATACGCCTATCGCTGCCCGTACGGCAGCTCGACCGCCGAGGAATGCGGCAACCGCGCTGCCGCGCATGTCGGCGAGCTGATCGATGAACATCAGGACGTGGCCGCGGTCATCATGGAGCCGAACGCCGGAACCAACGGCATCGTCGCGCCGGCTAACTACTGGCCGGCGCTGCGTGCCCAGACCCGCAGCCGCAACGTCTACCTGATCGCCGACGAAGTCATGAGCGGGTTCGGCCGCTGCGGCGAGTGGTTTGCGTGGCAGCGCTACGGCGAGGAGGGACGGCCGGATCTCATGACGCTCGCGAAGGGCCTGACGGGCGCGCACCTGCCGCTCGGCGCGGTCGTCCTGTCGGCGGAGCTGTCGCAGCGTCTCGAGCGCGAGATGTTGTATACGGGGCTGACCTATTGCGGGCATCCACTCGCGTGCGCGGCCGGCGTCGCTGCCATCGAAGCTTACGGCGACGAACGCCTGATCGAGCGATCGCGTTCGCTCGGCGCGCTCGATGTTCGAGCGCTTGAAAGCGCTTGCAGGCAAAGCATTCCATCATCGGCGACGTGCGGGGCGGCGACGGCCTGTTCGCCGTGGTCGAGCTGGTGCGCGACCGTGGCACGCGCGAATCGCTCGGCGGCGTGGCCGGAATCTCCGCCTGCCTTGAAGCATCTGGTGCGCGACGCGTTGCAGCGGGACGTGTCGTTCGCCATCCGCGGCAACCTGATCCTGCTCGCGCCACCGCTGGTAATCGCCGAAAACGAACTCGGCGATGCGTTGACCCTGCTCGACGAACTGCTGGCCGCTGTACGCTTCTGAACTCGCGGACACCCGGAGTCCGCCCACCGCGACCGGGATGCAACAGCAATCGTGCCTCGACAACAATTACGACGCCATCGTGGTCGGCGCCGGCCACAATGGCCTGACCAACGCCACCTACCTCGCCCGCTCCGGGCTCAAGGTGCTGCTGCTCGAGCAAAATCCGTGGATCGGCGGCGCGGCGGTGAGCCGGGAAATCGAGAAGGGCTGGACCTACTCCAACTGCTCCTACGTCTGCAGCCTGCTGCGCCCCGAGATCTTCCGCGACCTGGAACTGGCGCGGCACGGCCTGCAGGTGGTGCCCTACGGCGGCGGCGTCACCATCACCTCCAACGGCGACATCCTCGGCAGCTACGCCGACCATGAGTTGAAGCGCCGCGAATTCGCGCGCCACAACGCGCATGACGGCGACGCGTACGACCGTTACTCGACCGAGGTGATGCGCCAGTGCAAGTTCATCCGGCCGCTGCTGCTGCGCACGCCGCCGGACCCGACTTCGCTGCGGCCGCGCGACATCCGCGAGACTGATCTTCCTGTCGAAGGAGTTCAAGAAGCTCGGCGAGCAGGTGATCTACGACACCATCCGCTTCTACTCGATGAGCATCGCGGACTACCTGTCCGAGTTCTTCGACTCCGACCTCGATCAAGGCGCACCTGTCGGGCAGCGGCATCATCGGCACGGCGCTGGGACCTTATTCTCCGGGCACGGCCTATGTGCTGCTGCATCACTACATGGGCGACGTGGACGGATCGATCGGCTCCTGGGGTTTCGCGCGTGGCGGCATGGGCGCGGTGTCCAAGGCGCTGGGCAACGCGTTCAAATCCTTCGGCGGCGAGATCATCACCGACGCCGACGTGGTCAACGAGTGCTGGTCAGCGGCAACCGCGTCACCGGCGTGGCCTGCGCCAACGGCAACGAGTACCGCGCGAAAATCGTGGTTCAGTAACCTCGACCCCAAGCGCACCTTCACTAAGCTGTTCGATCCGAAGGATCTCAGGCCCGAGTTCGTCAAGCGCGCGCAGAATTTCAAGATCCGCGGTTCCTCGGGCAAGTTGAACATCGCGCTCGACGGCCTCCCGGAATTTCCGGCGCTGGGCAAGGACAACCCGCTGCGCTTCGGCGACATGCATTTCCTCGAATCGCTGTCGCAGAGTCGAGCGCGCCTACGACGACTGGAAGAACGGCACCTGGTCGAAGGAACCGTACCTCGACCTGCTGATTCCCTCGATGACCGATCCGACGATGACGCCCGCCGGCAAGCACTGGATGAGCGTGTTCGTGCAGTACGTGCCGCCGAAGATCCACGGCCGCGACTGGACCGACGAGGATCGCAACGGCTTCAAGAACACGGTGCTCGACATGATCGGGCGCTACAGCCCCAACTTCAAATCACTCATCCGCCATGTCGAAGTGCGTACCCCGGACATCATCGAGAACGAGACGGGTCTCACCGAGGGCAACATCTTCCAGGGCGAGCTCTCGCTCGACCAGTTGCTGTTCAACCGCCCGTTCCCCGGCTTCGCGCAGTACCGCGGCCCGACCAAGGGCTTCTACATGTGCGGCTCCGGCACGCATCCGGGTGGCGGCGTGATGGCGGCGCCGGGCGCGAACGCGGCGCGCGAAATCCTGCACGACCTGAGACGGCCGAACCTGGTTCCCGAGGGCTGGCACGATGACTGACGCCAATGTCATCGTCATCGGCGCCGGCCACAACGGCCTGGCGCTGCGCGGCCTATCTGGCCAAGGCGGGCAAGCGCGTCACGGTGCTCGAGGCTGCGGCCCAGGTCGGCGGCGCGGCGGTGACGCGCGAGTTCGCGCCGGGCTTCAAGGTGTCGGCCTGCGCGCACCTGTCCTATCTGCTCGATGCGCGCATCGCGAGAGAGCTCGATCTCGCGCGCCATGGCCTCGCCTCGGCGCGCGAGAACCTCAAGACCGTCGCGCTGCAGCGCGCGGACGAGCACCTGGTGTTGAACGGCGGCACGCTCGAAGCCGGCCGCGTGAGCGACGCGGATCGCGCCGCGCTGGCCACGCATCACGCGATCATGCTCAAGTTCGCGCGCGTGCTCGGCAAACAGCACAACCGCATTCCGCCGCGACTGCTGGGCGGCGGGCGTTCCGATTCCATCGGTGCGGCGCTGCTCGGCTGCGACATCCGCCGTCTCGGCCGCGACGACATGCGCGAGTTCATGCGCATCGCGGGCATCAACATCTTCGACGTCGTCGAAGAGTCCTTCGAATCGCCGGCGCTGAAGGCCGCGCTGGCCTTCGATGCCGTGCTCGGCACCAACCTTTCGCCGCGTGCCAACAACTCCATGCTCGCGCTGCTGCATCGGCTCTCGGGCCTCGCCAGCGGAACCACCGGCGGCGTGTCCCTGCCGGCCGGCGGCATGGGCGCGGTGAGCGAGGCCTTCGCCAAGGCGGCGACTGCCGCGGGCGCGACCATTCGCCTCTCCACGCCGGTGAAGAACATCGCGCTCAACGGCGATCGCGTCGCGGGCGTCGTGCTCGCCAATGGTGAAACGCTGGCGGCCGACGTGGTCGTCAGCAACGCGGATCCCAAGCGCACGTTGTTCGAGCTGCTCGGCGCGCGGCATCTCGAAACCGGCTTCGTGCATCGCGTGCGGCATTTCCGCACGCGCGGCATGGCGGCCAAGCTGCATCTCGCGCTCGATGCGCTTGCCCGAGTTCTCGCGGCTGCCGGCCGCGCTCGCGGGCGAACGCCTCGTGGTCGCGCCGGATCTCGTCTACCTGGAGCATGCCTTCGACGCCGCGAAGTACGGCGAGAACTCGCCGCACCCGGCGCTCGAGATCAACATTCCCACCGTGCACGACCGCACGCTCGCGCCCGCTGGCAAGCACGTGCTCTCGGCGGTGGTGCAGTACGCGCCGTACGACGCAGCGGCCAGCACCGACGCGGCGCGCGCAGCTGCTGGAGAACACGCTCAGCGTGCTCGAAGCATACGCTCCGGGCATCCGCGGCAAAGTGGTCGCCTCGCAGCTGCTGCTGCCGGCCGATCTCGAACGCGAATTCCGCCTGACGGGCGGGCACTGGCATCACGGCGAACTCGCGCTCGATCAGTTCCTCATGCTGCGACCGGTGCCCGGCGCCGCGCAGTACGCGATGCCGGTGACGGGCCTGTACCTGTGCGGCGCGGGAGCGCATCCGGGTGGCGGCGTCATGGGCTGCGCGGGCAAGAATGCGGCGCAGGCCGTCATCAAGGCGGGGCGCGCATGAACGACCTCATGAATCAGAAGGAGCACTTCCGGACCGCGGTGTACCAGACGCCGTTCCACGAGCGTACCTCCGCGCTGAACAAGCTCAACGTGTGGCACCGCTGGAAGGACTACACCGTCTCGGACGCCTATTACAACGTGGCGCTCGAGTACGCCGCGATCCGCAATGCCTGCGCGGTGTTCGATCTCTCGCCGATGACCAAGCACCGCATCACCGGTCCCGATGCGCTGGCGTTCCTCGATCGTCTCATGACGCGCGACGTGTCGAAGATCAAACCCGGCAAGGTCGGCTACGCCGTCTGGTGCGACGACAACGGCCGCGTGATCGATGACGGCACCATCTTCCACCTGAAGCCCGGCGATTACCGGCTGTGCTCGCAGGAGCGCCAGCTCGAGTGGTTAGACCGATCGGCCTTCGGCTTCGACGTGAACCTCGGTCGAGGAAACGCACGACGTCGCCTGCCTTGCCTTCCAGGGACCGACCAGCTGCGCCGTGCTCAAGGCCATCGGCTGCACCGGCGTCGAGAACCTCAAGCCCTTCGACATCGGCTATTGGCCGTTCGCCGGCGGCGAGTTGATGGTGTCCCGCACCGGCTTCACCGGCGATCTCGGCTACGAGCTGTGGACCGACAACTCGCGCGCGCTGCCGCTGTGGGACGCGCTGTTCGACAAGGGCGCCATTCACGGCATCCGCCCCATGGGCACGCATGCGCTGGAGATCGCGCGCATCGAGGCGGGATTCATGCAGGCGCACGTGGATTTCCTGCCCGCCGACCAGGCCATCCACCTGGATCGCTCGCGCTCGCCGTTCGAGCTCGACCTGGGACGACTGGTGGATTTCAAGAAGCCCAACTTCAACGGCCGCCGGGCGTTGCTCGAGGAACAGAAGCGCGGCTCGCGCTACCGCTTCGTGCGCCTCGAGATCGCCGGCAACAAGGTCGCGCACGCCGCTTACATATACAACAGCGAGCGCAAGGGGCGAGGTCGTCGGCACGGTGACTTCAGCGAAGTGGTCGCCCTCCGCGAAGACCAACATCGCGCTGGCCTCGCTGCACATGCCCTGGGGCCGCCCGGGTGACGAACTGTGGGCCGACATCTACTACCAGCGCGAGCTGCAGTGGTCGCGTGTCACCGTTCCCTGCCGCGTGGTCCCAGGCGCATTCTTCGATCCGCCGCGTCGTCGCGCCACGCCGGCCGCCGATTTCTGATCACGTCACGCGGCGTCAAGCCTCGGCAGGTACTAGCGGGTCCACGGTGCCCCATGGCCTACCGGCTCACGTATTCGACGATGTTCGATCCGCCGCCCGAAATGCACACGCGTTTCGAAGCGGCGCCTGGGCGAGGTGCGCGCGCGGCCTCGGTCGCAAGCACGCGTTGCACATCGCGGGCAAGGACGTCGAGACGCGGCGCCTTCAAGGACAAGCGCAGCCCGATCGATCGCGACTGGTTGCTGGGCTCGTTCGCCCAGGCCGAGCGAGCCAGCATGTCGATCAGCGCGATGCGCGCCGCGAGCGATGCGTTTCCGCGTTGGCGCGCGACGCCGCCGCACGGAAAGAATCCGCCTGCTGCGCCGGGTCGCGCCAGCTCATCGAGGAGCGCGTCTATCACATCGCCGCCGCGGTGACGCTCGAGGTCGGCAAGAACCGCATGGAGGCGCTCGGCGAAGTGCAGGAGACGGCCGACTTCTTCAACGTGTACTGCGACAGACTTCGAGCGCCAGGGCGGATTCGATCACGCGCTGCCGAACGATCCGCTGCCGAACGTCGTGTCGCGCAACCGCAGCGTGATGAAGCCGTACGGCGTGTGGGTCGTCATCAATCCGTTCAACTTTTCCGTTCGCGCTCGCAGGCGGCCCGGTGGCGGCGGCGCTCGTCACCGGCAACACGGTCGTGCTCAAGGGCGCGAGCGAAACGCCGTGGGCCGGCCGCTTGCTGGCCGACTGCCTGCGCGATGCCGGATTGCCGCCCGGGCGTCTTCAACTATCTGATGGGACCGGGCGGCGCGATCGGCGATGCGCTCGTGGACGCATCCGCTGACCAGCGGCATCACGTTCACCGGCTCCTATGAAACGGGCATGGGCATCGTGCGCACGCTCGCCGAACGGCCGTTATCCGAAACCCTGCATCGCCGAGATGGGCGGCAAGAATGCCGTGCGTCGTCACCGCGAACGCCGATCTCGAGCGCGCCGCGCCGGGCATCGTGCGCAGCGCGTTCGGCATGGGCGGGCAGAAGTGCTCGGCGTTGTCGCGCTTGTATGTCGAAGACGTCGGTGGCCGACGAGCTGATTCGAGAGCGTCTGCCAGCAGAATGCAGGCGATCGGCGTGGGCGATCCGACCGCGCAGGAGAACTGGCTGGGCCCGGTGGTCAGCGAAGCGCGCACCGCAAGTATCGGTCGGCTACGTCGAGCGGCTTGCGCGACGGCGGAGCGAAGATTCTCTGCGGCGGCGACGTGCTGCTCGACGGGCGATCTCGCGCGCGGGTTCTACGTACGCCCAGCCGACGCTCGCCGAGGCGCCGCCCGAGCATCCGCTGTGGCGCGAAGAAATGTTCCTGCCGATCCTGATGCTGCATCGGGTGAAGGATCTCGACGCCGGCATCCGTCATGCGAACGATTCCGAGCTCTCGGCCTGACCGCCGGCGTGCTACGGCGTCGACGGCCGAGGTGCGCAGGAGTTCCTCGAGCGACATCGAAGCCGGCGTGACCTATTCGAATCGCGCCGCAGGGCGCGACCACCGGCGCGTGGCCGGGCTATCAGCCGTTCGGCGGCTGGAAAGGCTCGGGCAACACGGGCAAGGCGATCGCATCCTTCTACTACCTGGCGCAGTATCTGCGCGAGCAATCCCAGACGGTGGTCGAATCATGAAATCTCCTCACATCCGCACGCCGCTGCCCGGCCCGAAGGCCGAAGCCATGCTCAAGCGTTCCGTCGCCGTCGAGTCGCCGTCCTATCCGCGCGACTATCCGTTCGTCATGTCGCACGGCAAGGGCGCCGAAGTGTGGGACGTCGACGGCAATCGCTTCCTCGACTTCATGGCGCGGCATTGCCGTGTGCTCGACGGGCCACTCGTCATCCGCAGGTCGTCCAGGCGATCAAGGATGCGGCGGACAAATTCCTGCACATCTCGAGCGACTACTGGCACGAAGGGCAGATCGCGCTCGGCCGAGAAGATGAACGCGCTCGAGCCCGATGCGCGAGCCGACGCTGAGCTTCTTCTGCCAGAGCGGCACCGAGTCGGTCGAAGGCGCGCTCAAGCTCGCGCGCTACGTCACGCGGCCGCGGGCGCTTCATCGGCTTCCTCGGCGGCTTCCACGGCCGCACGATGGGCTCGCTGTCGTTCACGTCGAGCAAGTACACCCAGCAGAAAGGCTTCTTCCCGACGATGCCGGGCGTCACGCACGTTCCCTATCCGAACAACTATCGCCCGCTGCTCGCGGGTGACGATCAGGGCGCGGCGGTGCTCAACTACATCGAGAACGTGCTGTTCAAGTCGAACGTGCCGGCGAGCGAAGTCGCGGCGATCCTGATCGAGCCGATCCAGGGCGAGGGCGGCTATCTCGTGCCGCCGGACGGTTTCCTGCAGGGCCTGCGTGCGCTGTGCGATCGCCACGGCATCCTGCTGATCTTCGACGAAGTGCAGTCGGGCATCGGCCGCAGCGGCAAGATGTTCGCGGCGGAGCACTTCGGCGTCGCGCCCGACATCATGACGCTCGCGAAGGGCCTCGGCTCGGGTCTGCCGATCGGCATGGTGGTCGCGAAGAAGACCATCATGGAAAAGTGGCAGCGCGGCGCGCACGGCAATACCTACGGCGGCAATCCGATCTGCTGCGCCGCTGCGCTGGCGACCGTCGACCTGGTCGAGCGCGAGTACGCGCGCCAATGCGGCCGCGCGTCGGCGAGTACTTCATCGGCAAGCTGCGCGAGCTGAAGCTGCGCTACGACTGCATCGGCGACGTGCGCGGCAAGGGGCTCATGCTCGGCATGGAGCTGGTGGAGAATCGCTACCAGCGAGAGCTCCGGCGGCCAAACTGTGCGATCGACTGGTCACCCGCGCCTACTACAACGGCTTGCTGTTGCTGATGTGCGGCCAGAGCACGATCCGCTTCATGCCGCCGCTGATGATCACGAACGCGGATGTCGACGAGGCGTTGACGATTCTCGACAGCTACCCTCGACGAGGTGCTGGCCAATGACAAGAAGAATTCCGGCGCTGCTGGGCCTGCTGACGCTCTGCGTCGCTGACGCTTCACTCGCCGCACGCGTCCCGGTCCTCAGGCAGGTCGATCTCCCGCACTCTTATTATTAGCGGGAGATGTTCCTGCCGCAGCTCACGAGCGGCCCGTCCAGCGTGGCGTTCTCGCCGGACGGCGCAGAGCGTCGGTGTACAGCATGGCGCGGCTCGCTGTGGCTGCAGGCGATCGACAACGACACGTGCCGACGAGCTCACCTACGGCCCGGGCTACGACTATCAGCCCGACTGGTCGCGCCGACGGACGCTTCATCGTGTTCGCGCGACATCACTCCGATGCGATCGAGCTGCTGGCAACTCGACTTGGCTAGCCGCAAGACGCAGCAACTCACGCAGACCGAGGCCGTGCAGCTTCGAGCCGCGGTATTCGCCGGACGGCAGGCGCGATCGCGTTCGTGTCCACGGCGGGCAGCGGCCACTTCAATCTCTTCGTCGCGCGATCTCACGGCAGTCAGGACTCGGCGCACCGCGCGCCGTCATCGCGCCGCACGAGAGCTCGATCCCGCGCTACTACTATTCGACGCACGATCACACGATCAATCCGTCGTGGACGCCGGATGGCAAGAGCCTGGTGTTCGTGTCCAATCGCGAGAATCGCCTACGGCACGGGACCGATCTGCAGCATCGCGCTCGAGGCGGGCAGTGCGCCGTCGTGCTTCATCAACGAGGAGACGAGCTGGCGCGCGAATCCGGAAGTGGCGCCCGATGGCCGGCGCGTGCTGTACAGCAGCTATCAAGGCCGGCAATGGCATCAGCTGTGGGTGTCGACGCTCGAAGGGCGACAGCCACGCTGCCGCTGACGTTCGGCGAGTTCGACGCCACGCAGGCGCGTTGGTCGCCAGACGGCCGCCGCGTCGCGTACATCAGCAACGAATCGGGCAACGTCGCGCTGTGGATTCGCGAGTTCACGGGCGGAGCGCGAGAGCAGATCTGGCCAAGACCCGGCACTACGCGCGACCCATGGCTCCCGCTCACGATCGAGCCTGCGCGATGAGTCAGGGCAAGCCGGTGTCCGGGCGCGTCAGCATTCGCGGCAGCGATGCACGCGCGTACGCGCCTGACGACGCGCATGGGTGAGCGCGGACGACGGCTTCGATCCGTCGACCCAGACCGAAGAGTGCGCGCTACTTCCACTGTCATGGCGAATGCGTGGTGAGCGTGCCGCTCGGCGACAGCGAAGATCACCGCATGGCGCGGGCTGCGCTACGCGGCGGCACAGCAGCACGGTGCAAGTCCAGAGAGGCCTCGGGCGCCACGACGGGAGTCCGGTTCAAGCCGCTGTCGCTGCCGCAATGGGCACCGGCGAGCGTTTCGGCCGACCTGCACGTGCACATGAACTATGGCGGCCACTACAGAAGCACGTTGCAGACGCTGGCTGCGCAGGCGCGCGCCGAGGATCTGGACGTCATCTACAACACCATCGTGAACAAGGAGCAGCGCATTCCGGACATCGCGTACGCCGGTGGGGCGGTGACGCGCGACGGCGGCGTGACGATCTTTCAGGCGCAGGAGTTCCACACGAGCTATTGGGGGCATCTCGGCCTGTTGGACCTGCGCGATCATTTCCTGACGCCGGATTTCAGCGCTTATCAGCAAAGCGCGCTCACCTCGCCGTATCCGCACAACGGCGCGGTGGCTGACCTTGCGCACGCGCAAAGGCGCGCTCGTCGGCTACGTGCATCCGTTCGATTGGGAGATCGTGCCGGAAAAGGAGAAGTCGCTGACGAACGCGTTGCCGGTCGACGTCGCGCTCGGCAAGGTGGACTACATCGAAGTGGTCGGCTTCTCGGATCACAAGGCGACCCGCTCAAGTCTGGCATCGACTGTTGAATCCTGGGATTCCGGCTATCGGCCGGCGCCGGCACCGATGCGATGGCGAACTATGCGTGTCCTTGCGCGGACCGGTCGGGATGAATCGCGTGTTCCTGCAGACCGGCGGCGACACGAGCGCGGAGGCCTTGCACAAGGCTCTGCGCGAAGGACACAGCGTCGCGAGCAACGGGCCACTGCTGGCGCTGCAGGTCGACGGAAGAAATCCCGGCGACACGATCGAGCTCGCGGCCGGGACGCAAGCTCGAGTTACCGCGCGGCGATGCGCTCGCTCGCGCCGCTCGATCACGTCGAGGTGCTGTACAACGGTCGCGTCGTCGCACGCCATGGGAAGAAGGGATGCGACCAGCGCCGATCTCAAGCGGCACGATTCCCGTGACCGAGAGCGGCTGGATCCTGCTGCGCGCGTGGAACGACGAGCCTGATGCGCTGATCTTCGACATCTATCCCGTACGCGAGCACGAGCCCTGTCTACGTGTCGGTCGGCGGCCAGCCCGCGAAATCACCCGAGGATGCCGAGTACTTCCTGCGCTGGATCGACCGGATCATCGCTTCGGCCGACGCGCGACAGGATTACAACGACGCGCAGGAAAAGAAGGACACGCATGGACTACCTGCGCGCGGGTCGCGCGGTATTCGAGAAGAAGGCAGGGCGCTGAGATCTCGGCCTGGCGCTCGCGATGATCTGGCTCCGCGCTGCTGGCGCCTTGCCGGACGAGCTGATCGACCAGGCCTCAGCCAGGGTCAATACTGATCGACTGCGGTCTCAGGACGCGCAAGATCGCGCTGATTGCGGCGTCGAGCAGCGCCACAGCGAGGCCACAGTTCACTTTCGGTGTCGGCTTACTATGGCAAGCTCGATGCAGCCGAGAAGGCTCTGCGCGATTCGCTGGCCCGCGTGCGCAGCAACGGCAGAGACGCTGGCGGGCCTGGCGGGAGGTCTACAAGCGCAAGGGCGACGCGAAGGCCGGACCTGGCGCGCGTCGGGCCTACGCGCGGGCCTGGCTCGGCGGCGCGGCGCCCGATATCGCCCGCGCTATCAGAGCGTCAGGCGGGCGCTCTCAATTTCCGCAGTGGATCGCTGAGGCCTCTCGTGAACAAGCTGATGCATGGCTTCATCATCATTGGCGTCGCGATAGCGTTGACCGGATGCCAAACATCCGGAAACAGCGATCGGTCGCTGCTGCCGGTCCTCAAACAAGCGACAGTGAACGGCGTCGCCCTGCGCTACCTCGAGCAAGGGACTGGAGCGACGGTGGTCTTCGTGCACGGCTCCATCGCCGACCATCGCACCTGGGAGGCCCAACGCAGACCGACCGCGAGCAAGTACCGCCACATCGCGCTCGACCAGCGCTACTTCGGACCCGCGCCCTGGGTGGACGACGGCAAGCAGTATTCGATCGCCACGCATGCGAATGACCTTGCCGCGTTTCTGCACCAGCTCGAGGCCGGCCCGGTGCATCTCGTCGGGTGGTCGTATGGCGCCGCCGTCGTGCTCGTGCTCGCGGTGCAGCACCCCGATCTCGTGCGGAGTCTGTTCCTGTACGAACCCGCGATGGCGACATTCATCAGCGACCCGACGGACCTCAAAGCCGTCACCGAAGACGGGAACAAGATGTTCGCGGGCGGCATCGCCGCGCTCCAGGCGAACGATGAAGCCGGCGCGGTCCGCGCGTTCGTGGACGGCGTTAATGCCCTGCCCGGCACCTTCGATGCTCTTCCACCCGGACCGAAGGGCGTCGCCCTCGAGAACGCGCGGACGCTGCCGCTCGATTTAGCCGCTCCCCCTCCGCCTTCGATCACCTGCGCGCAGTTGGGTGCGATCAAGGCGCCCACGGCAGTGGTCGAGGGGAGTTGACGCCACCTTTCTATCGGATCCCTGCGGACACGGCGAGCCGCTGCATCCCTGGCTCGCTCTTGATCGTCGTGCCCAACACTCTGGCATCTATGGCCGGCGCAGGAGCCCGCCGCGTTCAACCAGACACTGCTGGAATTTCTGGCGAAGAACTAGCGTCAGCGCGCGATCGCCTTGTGCTCCTTCAGCAACTTGATCAACGCCTGGTGATCGATCGCCGCTGCCTTGTGGCCCTGGTAGCCGGTCATCGGCTCGGCGGCGATCATCGCGTTGATGATGCTCTCTTCGACCGCCTGCACTGTCGCGAGGAATAGCTGGTTCGATCTGCTCGTTGCCAAGCGCGGTACAAGCGACGTCATCGCCGCCTGGTTCGCGGCTTCGTTCGCGGTCGAGAATGCAATGAAGATGTCGCCGGAGCCGTTGCCCGAATAGCTGCCGTTACGTCGCGAGACCGAGCGCCGCGCGTCTCGCGAGGCGCTTCAGCTGGTGCGGCAGGAGCGGCGCGTCGGTGGCAATGACAATGATGATGGAGCCGTCGTTCTTTCGGCTCCGTCCACAGCAGGTCGTTCTGCAGCACCTTGCCGACCGGCACGCCGGCGATGCGCAACTCGCCGCGCACGCCGTAGTTCGCCTGCACCAGCACGCCGAGGCGATATCTCGCGCTTGTCGATCTTCACGACGCGCGAGCTCGTGCCGGTGCCGCACTTGAACTCGTGGCAGATCATGCCCGTGCCGCCGCCGACGTTGCCTTCGGCGATCGCGTCCGCCGTGCGCGCCGTCGAGCGCGGCGAACACGTGCTCGGGCTTCACGTGAAAGCCGTTGATGTCGTTCAGGTCGCCGTCCCAGGTCTCGGCGACGACCGGCAGCGACCACCAGTAGCCGGAAGCGTCCGCGCCTGCCTGGCGCGATGCGCCACTGGATCGCGGCGTCGCGCACCGACGCCCGACGCTGTGCGTGTTCGGTGATCAGCACCGGACCTTCGAGGAAGCCGGATTCTTCGATCCAGTGCGTGCCGGTCATCTCGCCATTGCCGTTCAGGCTGAACACGCCGGCGAACACCGGCTTGTCCAGTGGTGGCTCGCCCGCGGGGCAGAATGGCCGTCACGCCGGTGCGGACCGCGTGTTCGCCTTCGCCTTCGATGAGCGTGCTGTAGCCGACCGCCACGCTCTCCACGTCGGTGATGGCATTGAAGCGGCCCGGCGTGCCGTCGAATGGGATGCCGAGCCCGCGGGCGCGGTCGCCGTCCGCGAACGAAGCGGAACACAATGTGCAGCCTAGCAAGGCGACGACGGACCAGCGGACTCGCTTCAATGGGTTCACGGGCGTTCTCCTTTGCCGAGCATCATGACTGGCAGCGCCGCATCGCGCGCTACACTGCGGCATGAGCAAATCGATAGCCGGCACGCGGCCTCGGGTTTCTGGATGTGCCTGGCGCTGGTCATCGGCAACATGATCGGGTCGGGCGTGTTTCCTGCTGCCGGCATCGCTCGCGCCATATGGCGTGAACAGCATCCTCGGCTGGGTGGTCACCGCGGCGGGCAGCGTCCTGCTCGCAATTGTCTTCGCCAAGCTGGCCCGGTCGTACCCGGACGCCGCCGGACCCTATGTCTATCCGCGCAAGGCATTCGGCGAATTTGCGGGGTTCCTGACGGCCTGGGGCTATTGGATGGCGGTCTGGGTGGGCAACGCCGCGATCGTGACCGGGCACGGTCGCATATCTGGCACGAGCTCGTTCCGGCGATCAAGCAAACCGTCGGTGGGCCGGCGATCGTCTCGTGCGCGATCGTCTGGATCCTGACGTTCCTCAACTGGCGCGGCGTGCGGCAGATGGGCGTCGTGCAGATTGTCACCACCGTGCTCAAGGTGATGCCGTTGCTCGCGATCGTCGTGCTCGCCGATCGCGCTGCTCGGCAAGGGCGACGCGTCGGTCATTCACGTCGATCCGCAGCCGCTCGAGCCTTGCCGCGGTGACGGCGTCCGCGACATGACGATGTGGGCGTTCCTCGGACTCGAGTCCGCAACAGTGCCGGCGAGGCAGCGTGATCGATCCTGAGAAAACGATCCCCGCGCGACGCATCTGGGGCACCGCGATCACCACGGTGATCTACGTCCTGCGCCTGCTCGACGGTCGTGCTGCTGCTGCCCACCGCCCAGCTCGGCGCAATCGACGGCGCCGTTCGCCGATGTGGTGCGCATGTTCTGGGGCGGCAATGCCGCGATGCTGCTGCGCGCTGTTCGCGTTCATCAGCGGCTTCGGCGCGCTGAATGGGTGGATCCTGGTCCACGGCGAAATGCCGGCCGCGCTGGCGCGTGCCGGAGTGTTTCCGAAGTTCTTCGCGCGGCAGTCGAAGTACGGAACCCCCGGCACGTCGCTGTTCATCACCGGCGGCCTGCTCACGATCCTGGTGCTGTTCAACTACACCTCCTCGATGGTGGTGGTGTTCGCCAAGATCCTGCTCATCGCCACGCTCGCGACTCTGGTGACCTACCTGTGCTGCTGCGGTGGCGGCGCTGAAGCTCGCCTGGCAGGGCGATCTCGGTCTCAAGGGAAAAGCCTCGGCGTGTTGTCCACGATCGCCATCCTCGGGGCGATCTACTCGATCTGGACGATCTTCGGCGCCGGCCTGGAAGCGTTCTATTGGGGCATCGGCCTGTTCGTCGCCGGCGTGCCCGTGTATGTCGTCATGAAAAAGCTGCGTCGCGACGACGCCGTGGAAAAAGCCATTGGCCGCCGAGCTGCCGCGCTAAAGAGTTTTTTCGATCATGCAGAGAGACTTCAGGTAGGACGTCCTGTTCGAGCCCGGTGCATCGGGCTGGCCCCGATCGCGCTGGGTAAGTCTATGCTGTACTGTTTAGCGATGCTGAGGGTGATGATGTCAGATTCGCAGAGGTTCGAGACTAAGGCAGCTCTAAGAAATCTCGCATAAACCTAGGGGCTGTGAACCAAGCCGCGGCCGCCAATTCTCGCTCTGGTAACGCTATGTGGATCTTGGACCAGAATCGATTCACATGCTGTCCGGCGACGTTGTAGTCATCGATTTTGAGACCACTGGTTTGCGTCCGGAATGTGGCGATCGCGCGACCGAGTGGCGGCACTGTTGGTTCGGGATGGGCGAGATCGCCGATAGATATCCAGAGTCTCATTAATGCTGGGGTTCCTGTCCACCGGACGTTACGTCGCTGACTGGCATTAGCACGGAAATGGTTCGAGGTGCGCCCCAACCTCGAATCGTATTCACGACTCCGCGACTTCATTGGCAGCGTTCCTGTCGTAGCCACCACGCAGTCTTCGATGAAAGTGTACAGGGCCGAGCTTCGTGGCCTCGGCCTTCGGCATGAGCCTGATGCATTTCTGTGTACGAAGCTGATCGCGAGACAGGATGCTCCGCGGCCACAGCTCGTACACCTTGGCAGCGGTGTCCATCACCTTGATATCGCTTCGCGACCGCTGCGCATCGCGCAATGGCAGATGCTGAAGTTTGCGCGAAAGTCTTGAACGCCCTTTGTGTTCGCATCGCGCAGCATGGACTGAATCACGTCGATGTTGGATTGCTTCGGCGGCTGATTAGTCTCCCTGCGACAAAGACAACAGACTTCCTGAGAAAACTGCCGAGCAAAACCCCAGAAATATTCAAGGCTCGATTGACAGCGAGTCATCTCCCGTGCGAAGGGCACCTCCGGGTCCATCGGACAATCGACCTTCAATCGCGCCTCAACCTGTACCTCAAGCGACGTCCAGTGCTCCAGACGGACCGGGTCAAAGCCGCGTATCGAGTCCTGCGGAAGTGGGGTCAAAACCAGCAAAGACTCGCTCCACGGGTAAGACCGTGTTGACGCCGGTCTCGAAGCCCGCAGCGAGTCACGCAAAGGCATCGGACGATGGACAGGCGTCGAGTTTTCCGGCTGGGCCGCGCTCATTCTTGCGGTGGTAGTCGTTGTCGCGCTGCATAGCAACACCGGATCGACCCTAACCGGATCTCACAAGCAGACCAGCTGGATCCTCATACGCGAACGGAGTCACCGCGGGTTGTGCCCGTAAACCTATCGTTTATTGGGCGTGTTCCATCGGTCGACAAACAATTGCCGGAGGCGTCGGGACAGTGGATACGCGATTCTGGCCGGTGAGTATTGTGAACAATGCGGATGGGTTCAGCCAGTCACTTACAGTGAACGATTCCTCCGTCCTGGGCACGATCTTTTGCGACTGGCACTCATGTCGAGTACTCCGATTCTGAAGTTATCGTCGGTCTCTCTAACTGTTCTGGCACATCATACCTATGCATGCTTCCCCACCGTTTTGGATCGTACTTCAGGAACGCGGACTACCCATTCAAGCATGCGACGGGTATGTCGATCAGTCAATCAGGAGCAATCAATCTGGGCTGATCGGGCGGGGATACATGTTCCTCTCGGGATTTGGGATGGACAAGATAGAACTCTAACTATCACAGGCACTGAAGAATTCGTGGCGACTTCGGTGGCAGCGGTGACAGAAGCGCTCAGTTCGGCGGATTGTTCACCCGTTATCGATTCGATGGAGATTTGTGCGGAGAGCACAAACTGCAGCTCATTTGAAACTAGTTCCGCAGAATTTTCTGAGGCGCATATGCACGCGATCAATGTGCTTTTCATCAAACGACGGGCTTTAATGCGGATAACTTTGCAGCGCTGTGTATTTCGGCACAAGTTTGGAGTGACACCCAGCATGAAATATACGGAGAGAGAGGTCTGTTCAGGTGCATCGCAAGGACAATGGGGTCATGATGACTTGCGTGGATGCAATGGGCCCGAGAATACGAATCGGGCAGCGTTGAATGGGATCGGGTATTCACGCGCGAACGATTGCAGACTCGGCGGCGGCGGCTGGTAGCCCCTGCGGATGCGACGCTGAAGAAGGCTCAAAGGCGGGAGAATACGGATGAGCAGTGCAATCTCACGACGCCATATTGACTTACGGTGTGACTGGCGTAATTGCTCTAGCGTGCCGATGGCGCGATGCGGCTGCTGCCTGCCGTTACTTGGAAGAAAGGCTATGACGCGGGCGACCGTCATCGACCACGGACTGGGATGGGCCGGGCGCCCTGGGTGCCGATCCAGACCAGCGCCTTTTACCGCCGCTCAAATGAAGGATGTTCGCGGCTCCGGTTTGACGTGCGCGCACACTACGGTTGGCGTCGTCAGGGACGACGCCGCCAGACACGCGGCATACGTGGAGGTCGTTCGCAGCATCCTCTGGATTTGAGCGCGAGATTGCAAACAACCTGATACGCTCAGCTACGCGTCAGAACGAAGTCACCGACATTGCGCAAGCCAAACGCAGTTCGCGCACCGGCATCGTCTATGGTTTTCAGACGGCGTCATGTTCGAAACGGATCTGTCGCGGCTCCGGGACTTCCATCGTCTCGGCGTTCGCGTGATTCAGCCGACCTACAATCGTCGCAGCCTGCTCGGCGACGGCTGTCGCCAAAGCCCGCCAATGCCGGACTTAGCAAAGGCAGGCGTCGAAGCAGTCGAACAGATGAATGAACTGGGGATCTGGTCGACCTCAGTCACTGCGGCCGGCAAACCGCCGCGGATGCAATCCGTGTTTCCAAACGACCAGTGGCGTTCACGCACACAGGCAGCGCCATAACACTTGCCGACCATCCACGCAATCGCACCGACGGGAACTGCGCGCAGTCTCCGATAAGGGCGGCGCATCATCAGATCACTATGCCGTATCTGTGCGATGGCCGGCAGCCGACGTCCACCCGGACATCATTCAGCATCTCGACACATGATTACAGCGTCGCCGGCGGGGATCACGCGCGTCTCGATCCCGGCACCGACGGGAGAACATCTCCGCCTGGAGGTTCTGGATCGAGGCATACAAGGATGCGTTCGCAAGCCACCGCCTGATCGCAAGGCTGCGGGGATCGCCGCGCCCGGGGAGACCGAGACGGCTATCTGTTCGCTTCAGATCTCAACATGCCACGTCGCTTCGAGGTGCTGGCCGGGATGCTGATCGAGCGTGGCCACAGCGCGAGGCGTATCGAGAAGATCCTGGGCGGAAATCTGACGCGGGTGTTTGGAGACCTGGAAGGCGTAGGTGCCGGTTCGGCCCGGTCGCGCCCTCGCACGCCACTGTATCCTCACCGGGAGGCGCGTGAGTCGGGCCACGTAGCCGCCGCCCGGAGCAAGCTCGATGACGAGTGACTCGCGCGCGCCGACCGTGGCGCGACTCGATCTTGTAGTCCGCAGCGAACCGGTCGGCATTCATGCCGTCGGCCACGACCGTCGCGGTGTACTCGCCCGGCGCCGAGGAACGACAGCGGCACCTCCAGCTTGCGCGCGGTCCAATCGGTCATCGCCGCGACATACCAGGTCGTCGCCTGTGCGGCGCGCCACGACGACGTAGTCGCCGATCGCGCCCTGCGAGGCGCGCGTCTCGTCCCAGTGGTGGGGATGGCCGCCCAGGAACGCGGGTGAACTCGGGCGCGGCGCGATAGTCGGACGGCGTGCCCGCCAGATACTGCAGCGGGCTGTCGTAGATGACGTACTGCGCCAGCTGCTGCGTGCGCGTGCCCTGGCTCATCGGTTGGTCGCCGACCACGCGAAAGGTCTTCTGCGTGCCGTTGAGCATCGCGCCGCCTTCCCAGTCCATCGGACCAGCCGAGCATGCGCACGAACGGGACGGTGAGCGCGTGATCGGGCGTGACGCGCTCGCTCCACATGTTGCACTCGTGCCCGAGCACGGCCTCGCGCGTGAGCAGATTGGGGTAGGCGCGTTGCAGGCCGGTCGGCTTGGCGACGCCGTGCAGATTGACGACCAGGTGCCGCTTCGCCGCTTCGCGCGCCAGACGCTCCTGAAAGCGCAGCATCGGCTGGTCGTCGCGATCCATGAAGTCGACACATGATCCCGCGCGCGCCCCAGGCGGCAGTAGCGGTCGAGCGCCGCCTCGAGGTTTCGCGACAGCGCGTGCGCCTTCGTTCCACAGCAACACGCCCACGCCCTTGACTGTTCGCGTAGGCGATCAGGCCGGGCACGTCGATGTCGGGGTTGAGCTTGGTGTTGTCGTCCGCGGTCCGACCAGCCGGCATCGAACATCATGTACTCGCACGCCGTACTCGGCGGCGAAGTCGATGTAGTAGCGGTAGGTCGCGGTGTTGAGCCCGATCTTGAAATCGACGCCGTGCAGCAGGCGGCTGGTGATCCACTCCTCGGTGGACTGGCCGGGCCGGATCCAGGCGACGTCCTGCAGCTCCAGCGGACTGGCCAGCCGGTAGACGAGGTCGTTGCCTAACAAGCCGGCCGCATCCGGCGACACCATCAGCACGCGCCACGGGAATGTGCGCGTGCCCGCCGTGCGTGCGAGGAAGTCGGCGCGCTGCGTGACCAGCGATTGCTTGAACTCGCCGCCGAACACCTGCTCCTCGAGTGGATAGCGCGCGAAGTCACCGGCAAGCGCGGGCTCACGCCGGGACGCGACGCAGCCACAGCCCGGGATAGTCACGCAGATCCGATTCGGTGAAGCGCGACGTAAGCCGCCGGGCGTCTGCACCGTGATCGGCGGATAAGCCAGGCGGCGCGTCCGGCACGGCATCCACCGGCAACTGCTGATAGTTCTCTTCGTAGTTGGATTGGAAGCAGTCGACGCCGGGTTCAGCTGCGGCAGGTCACCAGCGCCATCCAGATGGTGTCGTCACTCGCCCAGGCGCAGGCCGGCGCTCTCGTTGCGCACGATCACCTCGCCGTCGATCGCGGTTTCGAAGCGGTAGGCCACGCCATCGTCGTAGGCGCGAAACGTCGCGGCGAGCTTGGGGCCGAACGACAAGCGCAGCTCGTTGTAGCGGTCCGGGATGACGGCGCGCTTCTCCGGCACGACGGGCCGGATCGTCTCGTTCACCGTGCGCCGCGCGCTGCCGCTCGAGCGCGGGAGCGAGCGTCGGCGCGCAGGTGTCCGTATCGATCTCCAGACCCAGCGCCGGCGTGCTGCGCCACGGTCTTGCCGCGGTAACGCACTTCGAGTGAGCGTATCGTCGGCGCGGATCACCGCTTCCAGCGCTTCCGCCGGCGCGCGCAAGCGAGGTTTCCGCGGCCGCAGGCAATACGAAAACGCGAGCAACAGGCCGCTGAACGCCCTCATCAATCCCACGCCGGCTGCCCGGGCTCGAGCGGAACACGCACGCGTCCGCACCGTCCGGGGTGATCGAATAGCGCAACGCTCAGGTGAGTCCGATTTCGGAGCTGAAATAAGCCCGGAGCGCGAGCTCGCGCGCGACCGCAAGCCAGTGCTTCTTCGTCAGCCTGTGCTGCGACGTCCAGCTCGCGGAGCAAACGCTCGCGCTCGGACTGCTGCAGCGAGGCGAAGTCACCGCCGGCGTCCCGACAAGTTGCGCGGAATGCCTGCAGTCCCTTCGACACTCGCTGCTGAACGTCCGTCTGACTCGCAATCGTTGAGCGAGCGAGCAACATCGTCGCGCCGACGCCCGCAGCCTTGGCTCCGGGCGATGCAGCCGTGGTGGGCAGGACGTATCGGCGATGTCCTCGGAGCGAGTGCCTGATCGGGGCTCGCGGCATTTCTCCGCTGCCGAGTCGCGCGGCTCTTTCGCGTACAACCGGTCAGGCAAGCCAGTGCGTGCGAGCAGCGCCGCAGCCAAGACGGTCGAGGTCTTCAGCGCCTCGCGTCGGGTCATTGCAGTTGAGGGCTGCGTGCGCTTCACAGGTTCTGCCTGCTTCAGTTCCTCGACGGCATGGTTCACCGCGCGCGCCGTGAGCGCCATGTAAAGGAGTGGAAGGACTCTGGTTGCCCGGTCGACGTCATGCAGGCGCCGTCGGTGACGAAGCACGTTCGGGCAGCCGTGCAACTGATTCCAGCGGTTGAGCAGGGAAGCCTTCGGATCGCCGCCCCATGCGCGCAGCCGCCCATCTCGTGGATGTCGAGGCCCGGCGCCCAGTCGTTCTGTGTCCGTCTTCGACGTCGCGGCACCCCGCGGTCTCGAGCATCTCCGGCGGCCTGCGTGCGCCAGTCGCGCGATCATGCGCTCGTCGTTGTCGTCGTAGTCCACGTTCATCACCAGCAGCGGCACGCCCATTGATCTGTTCTTCAAGTCTCGTGGAGGCGCACGTGGTTCGACTCTTTGGGGATCGTCTCGCCCTGCATGTACATGTAGATCTCCCACGGCCCGGGCTGCGTCTGCGGCGTCTCTTGTACGCTTCGCCCGACTAGATCATCGGCGTCGTCCTCGCCGCGCTCGCGATACGCGCCGGTGAACGTGGTATAACCGCCGACGAAGTCCGTCTCCTGCTTCCCGAGGTTCCGGAAGTTCGCAAGGATGCACTCCGTGGGCCGGCGGCCGAAGAAGTACTTGTCCGGTCGAAGCCGTCGATGCGTCCGCCGCCTCCGGCACGATGGCACGTGGTGCAGCCACGTACTTGCCGAGCAGCCCGCTGTCGTTGCCGAGCCCGTGCGGAAAGCGCGACGACGTCGAGTTGAGCAGCGATCAGCGCTGGAGTTGAGCGCCGACCCGGTCACGAAGATGATGCGCGCGGCGATACTCCAGCTCACCGTGCAGTCTTCGCGTCGATCGACGCGCGTACGCCGGTCGCCTTGCCGGTTCTTGCGTCATCGTACACGATCGAAGTGCACGCACCGGTGCGGGCCGCAGCGTGAGGTTGCCGGTCTTCGCTGCCCAGGGCAGCGTCGAGGAGTTCGAGGAGCTGAAGTAGCGCCCGAACGGGCACGCCGCGCCATGCACAGGTTGCGCGCGCTGGCAGGCGCTGCGTCCCTGCTGCAGATGGATCGGCTTCGGCTTCGAGAGGTGAGCCCAGCGTCCGCTGCACCACCTAGCGATTGCCGTAGTGCGCGCGGATCGCGCTGTCGCTCATGTGCTGCTCGACGCAGTTGAAGTCGAAGGGCGGCAGGAATTCGCCGTCGGGCATCGACTCGATTCCGTCGCGGGTCCGCACACGCCGATGAAGCTGCTCGACGTGCGAGTACCACGGCGCGATGTCGTCGTACGCTGATCGGCCAGTTCATCCCGTAGCCGATGCGTCTCGGCGCCGACGACTCGTAGTGGCTCCAGCGCTGGCGTCGCCCGTCCCCACATGATCGACTTGCCGCCCACCTGAGTAGCCGCGGATCCAGTCGAACGGCTTCTCCCTGCACGTAGGGATGCTCGGCGTCCTTCACGAAGAAGTGCTGCACGTCTTCCGCGGCGATCCACGCTCATCACCGGATTGTGCTCGACCACCTTGCGCGGGTCAGCCGACCGCGGTGCGAGCTGCCATGGGCGCAAGATTCGCGGTGGGATAGTCCTTGATGTGCTCGACGTTGCGGCCGCGCTCCGGCACCAGCGTCTTCAGGCCTTTGTCGCACAATTCCTTGGCGGCCCAGCCGCCTGCGATCCCGGAGCCAACGACAATGGCGTCGAAAGTGGTGGGGTCAGTCGAGGTCTTGCTGGCTGAGTCCGACATGGTCGCCACTACGTCACGGTACGGCGCTGAATCTCGCTTGCGCCGTGACGTCGCGATTCTCGCCGACACGCGATTTCGCTCCGCATCGCGCGCTCAGGGACACGTGCCGCGCGGCTCCTGCGTGCGGTGATAGTCACGTCCCAGCCAGGCGTTGTGCCCCGGTTCCCACGTGCTGCCGGCGTGACTGTCGCTGAGACCTGAAGCAGTCGCCGCCCAGGTTCCCACATCGATCATGATAGTCCACGCCCGTCACGTTGGGCTTGCGGTCACGCGTGGCGTATTCCTGGTGCCGGCTGACGCGGGCGCAGGGCAGGCGGGCGGCGACCTCCTCCATCGCGAACGCCACGGCGCGATGATCGGGATGGTCGCCAGGGTTGCGCTTCTCATCCAGCTCGGCGATGTGCAGGTTCAGCGCGGTGCCGGGCGCGAGCTCGCTGGCGATGACGGCCTCGAGCGTGGCGACGAAATCGCTCCATCCCGCGTAACGCGCGCTGTCGTCGATGGCCTTCGTCTCGGCGGACGCGCCCGAGCGCAGACGCTGCAGCGAAAGCGGATGCTCCTGAAAGTCGTTGCCGTTGACGATGTTGCCGTCATGCACGCGCAGGAAATACGCAACGGCGTTGGCGTAGGTGTGGCGAGCCACCTTGTGTCCGGCGCGCTCGGACGGCTTCGGGCTTGGTGTCGGCGCCCAGCGCAGCGGTCGCGTTGACGGCGTTGGCCATGAAGCGGATGGCGCGTAGCGCGCCTTCCTCGCGCGCAAGGTAATAAGGAGTCGGTTCGCCGCCCACGCCCTGGCCGGCGTCGCCCGCCGAGACGTGCACGAACACGGCCTTCTCGTGCGGCTCGTTCATGGCGTGGAAGGCGTCGGGGTTCATGAAGAGCTGCCAGTCGTCGGGATGGGCGACGACGAAGACGCTGAGCGCGGGCGTCGGCGGCGGCGGGGTCTCGCGCGGAAGATCCACGCGCGGCCGGCCGAATGTCAGCTATCAGCGCGGCGAGAGTGCCGTAGGTTTCATGCCGGTCACTCCCCACGTCTCTTCCCGGAGACGGGAAGGCTAGCGAGTATGGATTGGGCTGCCATGGACCGAGCTCTGGCGTCAACTTTACGCATACAGAGCGTTCCAACTCCGGGTGGCTGAAGATGTACAACTGGTGCGCATTTTCTGGGGCGGCAATGACGCTGCTCGCGCGGCAGTCGAGTACCAGACCCCCGGCACGTCGCTGTTAATCAGAGCTGCCAAACTGAAGAGTTTTTGCTGGCATCTCACGCCGCTGTGGGACTTCGCCGACGCGAATTTCTCCCATGACATAACTAGTAGCCCTTATAGATATTGCTCTCTGCCACTGTCCAAATGATCAGACAAGGAGGAGCTTGTACAACACAAACAAAGAGATATCCAAAGCCATTCTTGTCGTCCTGCCCAGCCTTACAACCATCATCGGCGACCAGGCCTTTGCACAGACACCAAATAGAGGAGTGGCAAGTCAGCGCAGCCAGCCTTCCTGCGCTGGCTGGAATCTGGCGCTACCGAGTTTCGTCTCTCTCCAGATCAGGCTAATCCCAACCCGGACAATTGCGCTAATGCCAGCGTCTGGCACTTCATGGAGAGCAGTAGTCTTGTTCGCGATCCATGACTTATAGCCTGTTGCCCGAGTTCATCATCGATGGTTTCTTCATTCTGGCATCCAACGGCAGGACGCTTTTTTAATTTATTCAACGAGCTGCAACAACAAACTGCCAACGGTCAGTATCAATGCCACTGGCACGTTTCAGCAAGTGAGCGGCATTTCGTGGCCAGCAGGGGTTGTGCTCATTACATCCAATGCCGACGCAGTTGGCGATTGTCGGCTGGCGGCCCGATTAACGGCTCGATCAGTATTAGCGGTGCATTCACGGATGTGGATGGCAGCTGTGGTGATGGTGTTGCCTGGTTCATTGGGAACTGCAGAAGACAACCGAAAACGGTTCCTTCCCAATGGAGGCTCAGGCTTCCAGCTTTCAGATATTCCATCAGCCGAAGGTGATTCCTGTATGCCATGGTTGATCTGACTGGCAATCATGTTTGTGATTCCACAGGCTTGAGCTGGCTCTGCGCCTGTTGAGCCAACAAGCTTATCGCCTCACGCATCGGCGACGAGGCCTTCAATCTGTCCGGCGTCCGCCCACCATCAAGACATCAGCGAGAACGGTGAAATGGTTGTGGTTTGAAGGCCTCGTTTCACAACAGGCCGGGTGATACAATTCCTCGCACGATAACGACGCTGGCGATCACGATCTGGGCGATCACGGGCGGTGCATCGCCGAATGCATTCGCATTGGCCATCAACGGCCTCACCCAGGTCGCTGGCACGAACCAGGTTCAGGGCGGATCAGGAATCAACGCGCTGGGTTTCTCTGGGAGGGCGAGGCCGATCGAGGATCCTCGGCGTGGATCAGACCCACTGATAACCCTCTCGACATCAACAACCGTGGACAGATCGGTTCGGAGTCGGCATCCAGTCCCTGGGGAGGTAGTGTCCGAGCCGGCCGTTTCTCTGGCGGGCAGGGACGACGACGTTCCTCAGAGCAGAGACGACGCACTCCACTGCCCGGGATTTTCGGCGGGAGTCCCGAGCAATCAACAATAACGGTGTGATCGTGGGATTCATCGGCTCCCGCGCTGGTCCTCTGGCGAGGCTGGCAGGAGGTGCGATCACGCCGATTAGGAGCGCCGCCGTTCGCGCTGCAGATGGGCGGGCGGTGGACGTGGGCGATCGGGGTCAAGTGATGCGGCTTCTACTTCAATGAAAGCGCCCCATTAACGTCGAGCCGCGCCTGCTCACGGCGAACGGACCATGTCTCGAGCTACTGCCGCTCCATTGAACCCCAGGCCACAGGAGCGCGTTCGCCGCCAGGCATCGATAATCTCGAGTCAGATCGTCAAACGGCAACACGAATTTCCGGTACGCGCCGAGATCGCGACGCTGTGGCGGGAGTAGCGCGGTCCTCGATCTGAACGCACTGATCAGCGACGACGATCCGGCCGAAGGGTTTCCGTGTCGCTCAACCACCACCACCAGAATCCGCGGACTCCGGGCCTGATCGTCGCGTTGGAGCATACGTGGACTCGCGCGGCCTTGCAGGGCAGGGGCTTGAGTCTTACTACCTTCCTGACGCACGAACAGGTACAGCTTTGGCTCCGCCTCATCTGCAGCGGTTCACGTGCCATATCTGGCTTCGCCGCCGCCACCCGGTGACCCACCGGGAGGCGGTGGCGCCACCTCGATCGATCGTTGCCGACTGGCTGCGACTATCATCCTGTCAGCGAATGCCTGGCTTTCGCGCGCGACGACAGCGCAGCGAGCGTGACCGGCGCCGAGTCTTACGCCGCGTCAGTCCGATCGCTCACCGTGAGCTGCCGAGCGCCACCGAGTTGCCGCAGAAGCGGGCATCGATCACCGATGAAAGATGACCACCCAGCCTGTCGTTCTTCTGTGACGATGGCGGAGCCGGTATGGTTGCTCGGCCATGGCTCGCGCGACACGATCGCTCGCCGGCGTCGCGATGCGTTCACCACACGGGCCGCTCGCGACGTAGGCATCCCACTGCGTCGAGCATCCGCTTCGTTCGGGTAGTCGGAAATCAGGCCCGAGACACCAGTTTCCGATATCCTCGGTCCGGTCTAACGCGCCGACGATCGCGCCCGCGCGGGTCACCGGCGGATGGCGAAGCCGGTGCTCGACCGCATCAGCTTGCGCGCGTCAGCCCGGTGGCGCATCCACGTCGATCGAGTACGGGAATGGCGTCATGGACCGATCGACTTAAGCGGATTGCGCTTCATGGGATAGTTGAAATTCAAAGTCCTGGCAGCTCGGCTCCGCTCGTCGGGGGCATTGCGTACCATGGCGCCGATCATTCGCTCATGCCGATTCAGCCCCGCTCGGACCGTTACCAGGAACTCGAACTTCCCGACGGCTCCTGCGCACCGTCGGTGACGGTCGGAGTTTTGCCTTGGCAAGCTGCCGGCCGGGTGTAAACATGCGGGCTGATGCCAGGATGGTTCCGGCAGTTCGAAGTGTTGCCTGCCGCCGCGCTCCCGTCGCCCCAATCCAATTTGCTAGCTCCAGGGTCCGTTGTCGGGATCGACGAAAGCTGGCCTGCACCGAAACGCTGCCGCCGACGCGGATCGAGGTCGAACTGGTCGCCTTCAAACTGGCCGACGGCGTCGTGTTGGCCGTCCCTCCGCCACCGCCTGCCGCAACCACCCGTCCACATCAACGCATGATCCAGATTGTCCGCCGGCAATGGTGCCGGTCCCGACGATCTGGCCGGAGATTGTTGATCTCGTTCGCGACACTGTAATGGCCGCCGGGCCAGACGCCGAGGTCGATCGCGCCTGGCCGTTGCGCCAGAGGATCGCATGCGCGTCGATATTGGAGAGCCGCGCATAGCCGGCGACGTCTGCAGAAATCGTTCACCGCGGTCGGCTGGGCGGTCGAAGAATCCGGACGGAATCGGCAGCTGCTGGACCACCGGCGTGCTGCTCGAATTCGCAACGTCATATTTCCAGCGTGACCGGGTAGAGGTTGCTCTTGCCGACCGCAAGACCTTTGTTGTTGATCGCACTGGCGGACGTGCCTTCCGACGCCGTACCGCTCAACGCACTGAGGTTGATCATGAGGCCGTCGCGCCACAGGAACCCGCGCGTGCGCCGTGCCCACGCGCGCTGTTGCCGACCACGTGGCCAAAATCGTTGATACCGAAGGCCTCGCTGTAGTCGACGTAAGCGCCCTTGCCCAAGAAACCGAGATCCTGCGGCGGCGCGTCCTTGTTCTGCCACAGGACGGCGTGCAGGAGAAGTTCGCGCTCTCTTTACCCGCACCAGCTATCTGGCCCAGCATTGTTGATGCCGTGGGCCTTGGTGTGACGGGATCCGTAGAAGGTCGACGCCGGCCAACGGGCGGTAGCACTGAATGCCCGGCCGGCGGGATTCCAGTAAACGCCGTAGTAAATATTTTGGATTTATAGACTCGGTGCCCAGCCATTTCTCCCGTTGTCGTTGACGGTGCTCCGGGACCGCGGTGCTGGCCGGATCAAAGTTGTCCGCCGAAGCCGATGATCGCGCCGGCATTCGCGTCCCACGCAGGCCGCAGCAGGTTGAAGGAGCTGTCGGTCGCCAGGCCGACGACCAGGCCCTGGTTATTGATTGCCCGTCCGCTTGAGGTGGTGCCGCCCGGGAGCAGTCCCAGGTCAGTCGCGGTGAATCTGCCATCCGCCAGCGGTGGTATTAGGTGATCGAAGTTGCTGCGGCGATGCTCATCCAGGCAAAAACACATCAGACCGACGGCTGAAAGTCTTATTCCATGTCTTCTTCATGAGGGGAATCCTCATCGTGTTCATTGGAAATGGAACTTGAGGGGGTTCGAAGTTCCTGCGGTTCAGGACGAGTTGCGATTGCCGCTGGTGGCCAATCCTTTGCCGCCATTCTGCTGAAACTGGCCTGGCACGGGTCGCAGCGCTCATCGGGGCACTACTTAGATGAAGTCGATTATCTGTCGGCCACGCCACGGCAGCGGGCGCTTCAAACTGCACCAGTGGTATCGACCCCGCATCAAACTGTGCCGGCGAGCGCGTTCCCGGACGACTTTCAGAAGCGGCTCACCATAGCGTTCAAGCTTGGTCGCGCCGATACCCGAAATCCCACGTAACCCGTCAGCGAGTCCGGAAGCAGCCGCGCGATCTCCTGCAGCGTGGCATCGTGAAACACGGTGTACGCCGGAACCCCGTGCTCCTTCGCCACGCCCTTGCGCCACTCGCGCAACGCCTGAAAGACATCGCCCGATTCGCCGGCAAGCGCGTCGCGTGCCGGCGAGGTGGATAGCGCTCCCCGCCTGAGCTTGCGTTGCCGCGGAACCTTCTCCGATGGCTTTCGCAGCTTGAGAACTCTGCGGCCACTCAAGACCTCGCGAGCATCCGGTGTCGAGTTGCAGGATGTTGAACCGGTCGTAGTCCACTCGCAGAAGACGCAGCGCGACGAGCTGGCGAATGACGGCACGCCATTGCAGCGCGGAAAGCTCCTTGCCGATCCCGAAGGTGCTCACCCGCTCGTGACCGTACTGTTCCACCTTCGCCGTCCGTTGCCCCGTCAACACATCGATGATCTGCACCGCGCCGAATCCGAAGCCGCTCGCCTGTTCGCAGCGGTAGATGCATGACATGAGCTTGCGGGCGGCCTCGGTCGCGTCCCATTCCTCAGGCGGCGTCAGGCGGTTGTCGCAGTTCCCGCAAGCGCCGCTCGCCTCACCGAAGTAGTCGAGCAGACGGACCCGGCGGCAATCCACGGTTTCACACAGACCCAGCAACGCGTCGAGCTTCGCGCCCGACACGCGCTTGTGCTCCTCGCCCGACGGTGACTGGTCGATGAGCCGGCGCTGCTGAACGACGTCGGCCAGTCCGTAGATCATCCAGGCATCCGCGGGCAGGCCGTCGCGACCGGCGCGGCCCGTCTCCTGGTAATACGCCTCGATGCTCTTCGGCATGTCGAGGTGCGCGACGAAGCGCACGTCCGGCTTGTCGATGCCCATGCCGAAGGCGATGGTCGCCACCATCACGACCGCATCGTCGCGAATGAACCGGCTGAGATGTTCGCCGCGGGTCTCGTGCTCCTTGTCCGCGTGGTAGGGCAGCGCGTCGATGCCGGAGTCCTTCAGGAAGGCGGCGGTCTCGTCCACGGACTTGCGCGTGAAGCAATAGACGATGCCCGGAGTGGCCGGCGTGTTCCTCGCGGATGAACTCCAGCAGTTGCTTGCGGGCGTTGTCGCGCTCGGCGATCCGGTAGCGGATGTTCGGGCGATCGAAGCTCGAGATGAATACGCGCGCCGAATCCGAGCTTCAACCGCGTGAGGATCTCCTTGCGCGTGGTGGCGTCCGCGCGTCGCGGTGAGCGCGATGCGCGGGACTACGGATAACGATCCGCCAGCACCGACAGGCCGCATGTATTCCGGGCGGAAGTCGTGACCCCATTGCGACACGCAGTGAGCTTCGTCGATCGCAAAGAGCGCGATTGTCGATAGCAATACGTAA
>ERZ1370068.1433-contig-11324_pt1 | contig 35727 bp, 61 predicted proteins | sample MGYA00561227_ERZ1370068 | MGnify/ENA primary metagenome ERZ1370068 (study PRJEB38410, sample SAMEA6850437) | metagenome | study: Metagenomic assessment of the ecological functions of the soil: analysis of the soil microbiota associated with the... | reverse complement strand
GTATTACTTCGTTCAGTTCGTGTACTCCATTCGTGCAGGGGATGGGCCCAGTTCGCGGCTTCAGCCAGTGGCGCGAGTTGCCATCGCTGGATGCGCTGGATCCGACGGCGCCGGCGTTGCGTCGTCTGGGTCCAGTCATGGGAGACGCGCGGTCGGCGCTATCCCCTCGCGAGCTCCGGCGGCTCAAGGTCCCCGAAGGGTCGGCCAGTGCGGCTATCTTCAGCCCAAAGGGACCGTGGCGAGTTGAGCTTCTCGGAAGCCTTCATCGCGCGCTCTGCAAGCCTGCCTGCAAATCGTCGCCGCTTTCCGGAAAAGCTTCTGGCGACGTGTGCAATCCGCAGACCGCCGTGGGCGCGATTCGCATATGCCCGGGGCGGTGTGGAGAGGGGCGTTTGCGGCAGAGCCCGCGGCTGCGGGGATCGTGATGAAGATCACCGGCCAAACAACCCCGATCTGCCGGTCGGACGGAAGTCCCGGCAGATACCGCAATCAGGCTCGGCCCACGGCGACTGAGTGAGCTGGACCCCGAAAATGAGACAGTTGGCTAAGGTGGAGCCCTGCCCCTAGGAAGCGCCGATGGCGCAGGAGCAGGACATGAAGCAGACACGCAAGAAGCACGGGGCGGCGTTTAAGGCGAAGGTGGCGCTGGCGGCGGTCAGGGGTGACCGGACGGTGGCCGAGCTGGCGAGCGCATTTGGGGTTCATCCGAACCAGATCTACAACTGGAAGAAGCAGTTGCTGGACGGCGCGGCGAGTGTTTTCGAGGGCGGTGGCGCAGCGGTGGAGGGTCCGGCCAGCGAGGCGCAGGTTGATCTGCTGTATCGGCAGATTGGTCAGCTCAAGGTCGAAAATGATTTTTTGTCACGAAAGCTCGGCAAATGAGCCGGGCGGAACGGTTGGCGCTGATCGACCGGCATGATCCGGCGCTTCCTGTCACTCGGCAGTGCGGCTTGATGACGGTGAGCCGCTCGTCGGTCTACCGGCCGCCGGCACCGGCCAGCGACGAGGATCTGGCGATCATGGCGCTAATCGATCGGCAGTATCTGGCTCGGCCTTATTATGGCTCGCGCCGCATGGCGGCGTGGCTGGCAACCCAGGGCCACCGGGTCAACCGCAAGCGGGTCCAGCGACTAATGCGGCTGATCGGGCTGGTGGCGGTCTATCAGCGGCCGAACACGAGCAAGCCGGCGGCCGCGCGCAAGGTCTATCCCTATCTGCTCGGTGGGTTGTCGATCGATCGGGTCAACCAGGTTTGGTGCTCGGATATCACCTATATCCCGATGGCCAAGGGGTTCGTGTATCTGGTCGCGATCATGGACTGGCACAGTCGTGCGGTACTGGCCTGGCGGCTGTCGAACACGCTCGGCGCCGATTTCTGCGTCGAGGCGCTCGAGGAAGCGCTCGCTCGCTTTGGTCGGCCGGAGATCTTCAACACCGACCAGGGCAGCCAGTTCACCAGCGACGACTTCACCGGCGTGCTGAGCCGGCACGAGGTCACGATTAGCATGGATGGCAAGGGGCGCTGCATGGACAACGTCTTCATCGAGCGGCTGTGGCGCAGCCTCAAATACGAGGAGGTTTACCTGCATGCCTATGGCAACGTCGCCGCGGCTAAGGCCGGCATCGGGGCTTGGCTGGTTTTCTACAACGAGGAGCGCCAACATCAGAGCCATGGCTATCGCACGCCGCGGCAAGTGTACGAAGCACAATGCCGGTGGATATGTGGACGATCGGCTTTGCCGACCGGCTGCGCTTCCCCGCTTCCCGAGCCAGCTCGAAAAGCGGGCAAATGCTCGCCTTCGCCCACATCCCCACCGGCACAACCACCAACACAAGGATTGATCAAAAGGGTTTTGACGGTAGAGTAACCAGCGCCTCAATGGCGATCGGAGCCGACATCGAAATCCGCGGGGCTACACCTTAAAACATGGCTCCGGCTGTCGCACGATCGGGGTCCACCTCAGAGCTTACCTTTCTCCACTATCGCAAATGCAAGCTCGTCACCGTGGCCGGCGGAACGCTGGAGCTCAGCGACCGCGACTTCACCACCGACGGCAAAGGTCGAGAGGGAAGTACCCGGCCCTTGCCCACGGGTCTATCAGGTGCGCGGGGAGCGCCGGCGGATGGGTTGCGCGCGACTTGCCGCCTCGCCTGCCGGTCAACCCCGAGATCATTTTCGCCGGGCAGGCGCGCCGACAGGATAGCCGAGGCTGCCGTTTACGTGCAGGACCAGCGCGATCGCCCGCTGTTCCGCTTCGACCTCGCCGACCGGCGCGCGACCGAGGCCGCGCGCTGCAGCGCCGTTGACTGCCGAACAGCGCTATGTGCTGAGGATGAGGATGAGCGACCAGCCCGACCCCATCGAGCACGGCTTTGTCGCGGTGGCACCCGGCACGAGCGGCTCTCTGGTCGGTGTTGCGCATCGACTGACCTGCCGCCGTGCCTCGCCCAGCTCTTGAGGCGGCACCATCGCGCGATTACGACGATCCTGGCCGCGAGCTCTCGCCCTGACGGCGAGCCTGACGACCGACGCCTCGGTCGGCTGGGTCGACGGGTTCTTCTACGACCTGTCGCTGGCGGTCCATGGGGCGAGGCCGGGCATCGGCGGCGAGCCGGTCGCGGTCATCGCGGTCGACGGCGACAGCCTCGCAGCGGACGAGCTCGCCTCGACCCCGCGAGTCTTCTTCGCCCCGTTCTGGGCCAAGCTGATCGACGGCCTGGCCCGGAGCGGCGTCAGAGCGATCGGCTTCGACATCATCTTCAACTACTCGGCCAACCGCTTTCCTGCTCTCGATGCGCAATATGATCGTGACTTTCTGGACGCGCTGGCGCGCATCGCGACCGGCTCGTATTGGCGCGCTCCGCCGGTCTCGCGCTCGCCCCGCCGATCGAGGCGGCGGTTTACGACCTCGACACCGATGCAGAGAGGGATCAGCCGGCCGCCGTCGCCTTTGTCGAGCTTGTCCCGACGGCGACGGGGTGCAGCGCCGGGTAGCGGCGAGCCTGGCGGCGGGTGAGGGTCATGCGTTGCCGACATTGTCCGCCGCTCTTCTCGCGCGGGTGCAAGCCCGGCGATGCCGGACTCGGTGCTGCTCGCTCCTGCCGTCCCGCTCGAAGCGATCCCGACCTATCGCTTGATCGATGTCCTGCGCTGTCTCGATCGGCAACCTGCTGCTCTCCGTGAGGTATTCGCCGGCAAGATCGTCCTCGATCGGCACCAACCTCCCCGAGGAGGACCGCAGGCGCTCGCCGGACCGGTTCATGCCGCCGGCTCCACGGCGTCGCCGCGCAGGCGATCGGCGCGTGCACTCTCGGCCGGCTCGGCGCCTCCCATCCTGGCAGTGGAACAGCGCCCGGTGTCTTCCTCCATGCCGCGGCGGTCCAGTCCGTGCTGAACGGCAACATCGTCGCTGCTGTGCCGACCGCCGGGCGAGCTGCGGCGGCGGTGGCCTGGAGCATCTGCGGCTCGCTGCTCGGCTTTGCTTTCGCCCCGTGGATCGCGCTTGCCGGTGTCTGCTGTCCTGGCGATTGCCGGTTTCGGGTTGGCGCTCGCTGCTGCTCCCCTTCGGCTGGTGGCTTCCGGTATGCGGTTCCAGTGGCTGCCGGCGGTCATCTCGATGGTGCTGGCGTATGTCGTGCGGCTGCTGGTCGAGGAGCGCCGTCGGCGCCGCGTCAGGAAGCCTTCAGCCATTATCTTGCCCCGAGGCCTCGTCGACCGGTTGACCGAGCACGAAGCCGAATTGCGGCTGGGCGGCGAGCGCGAGGTCACGGTGATGTTTGCCGACCTCTCCGGCTTTACAGCGCTTTCCGGCAGGCTCGCTCCCGAAGAACTGATGGAGCTGACCAACCTCTATCTCGGCCTGGTGGTCGAGGCTGTCGAGACGACGGGCGGTTATGTCGATAAGTTCATCGGCGATGCGGTAATGGCGTTATGGGGAGCGCCGCTCCCCGATCCCGACCACGCGGCCAGTGCCGCGCGGGGCGCATTGCGCGCGCTCGCCGGCGTGATGCGGGCGAAGGCCGAAGCCGACAGGCGCGGCGAGCCCAGCTACGCGATAAAGATTGCGCTCAACACGGGCCCGGCCGTGATCGGCAATGTCGGCGCGGCGAAGCGTTACAACTACGGCAATCGGCGAGACCGTGAATGTCGCCGCCCGGCTCGAAAGCGTGCCCGAGGATTACGGGTGCGCCATCGTCGTCGGTCCGGGCACGGCGGCGGCCATCGCCGACCGCTTTGTGCTCTGCGAGCTCGACTGGATAAAGGTGAAGGGCAAGGACGACGCTTTTTCGGTTTACCAGCTGATCGGCGAGCAAAGTACCGCCGGATCCGGCCGAACGCGCCTACCCGTACGCTATCCAGGCGGCGCTGGAACGCTATCGTGCTGGCGACTTTGCCGTTGCCCAGGAACTCTGGCGATGCCTCGCCGAGCAGCGATCGCCATGGCGGCGCTGCGCAGATCGCCGGCATCGAGTCATGGCCAATCGCTGCGCCGACCTCGCGGCGGCGTCTCCAGCGCACTGGGACGGCATCTTCGTCAAGGCAACGAAGTAGCACGACGTGGCGATAGCGGTATTCGCGAGGAGCACATGTCAAATGAAAATTGACGGTTGAGAATCGAGTGGCTTTCGTCTACCATCGGCTTCCGAAGACTGGCGGGAAAGCGTTCGATGAAGACTTCGATTAGGGCCGGAGGAAAGGTTCTCAGCGGCGTCGTTCGCGTTGGCGAGCTGCGCCGCTCCGGGCGGCACGACGGTTCCTCAGACGACGAGGGTCGCGTACTATCCGCAATGCTACCAGTCTGTGGCAGTTGCTGCGTCAGCAGGACCAGCAGTTTCAGCAGACCATGGCGGTCAACACGCTGGCCGGTGCGGCAGGCGGGCGGCACTCGGCGCGGCTGATCGGCCGTGATTGGCAGAAGCGCGCTGATCGGTGCGGCCGCCGGTGCCGTCACCGCGGCAGCTGCCACCTACCGCCTCGGCCCGGCTGCAGCAGCAGCCCAACGACGAGCTCCGCCGCGGTACCGATCGCCGGCGACATGTATCACGACAGCGGCGAACTGCAGCGTGCGGTCGTCGCCGCCCGTCAGGCCGACAACTGCTATGGCTCCGCTTACAATCAGCTCGTCGGGGGTCTGCGCAGCGGCGCCATCTCAAAGGCCGACGCCGTCCAACGGTTCACCGAGATCGACCAGGGCGAGCGGGAAGTCGGCGCCATTCTCGCCGAGTACGGCAAGAAGACGACGCGCTAGCGTTCAGCAATACGAGGTTGCTTTCGACCAGGAGGCGCAGCGGATGAACACCACCCCCAATCAGCTTCTTGTCCGAAGCCGGTGCGCCGCCGCCGGGCTCCGCGGGCCTGCGCCGCGGCCGGCGAAGCCGCTGTCGCAGAACACACGGCAGATGGCGCAGAACTACAGCAAGCTCAATCAACAGGTCAGCGAGATCAATCAGGAGCAGTCTGCGATCGAACGCACAGCCAACGATCGGCGCAACAGCATGCACGCTCTCGGGGTCGACGTATCCGCGTAACTACAGGCAAAAGCTGAGGCGGAGGCAGGGCCGATCAGGGCCAGCCCCAGGGGCCCATCTCCCACGCCTCCTGGTTCATCATCGCCGTCATCTGGGCCTCGTCGGCGAGTTGCTTGGCGAAGACTTCCTGACGGTAGGCGGCCCAGTTCTGCTGTCCGCCGAAATAGACGCATCGACAGACCAGCGGGTCGGCGTACAGATACACCGGCTGCCCATTCACGACGCGGGTGACGAACTTGTTCGGCGGCAGGCGCTTCATCGCCGCCAAGCGCTGCGGCGTATCCGCAACTCTGACCTGAAATCCCGCCGCTGCGAGCAGGTCCTCCTTCTGCGCGGCCTGCTGCTGCGGACTGACGCATGCGGTGATACCGAGCATCAGACCGGCACCAGCCAAAACAGAGACAAGCTTCGTCACAGTGAGCCTCAGGGTGGAAACCTCACGACCCTAACCGAGCACAGCCGCTCAGCGCAACAGGACCAGCAACGCCAGCGCCAGGCCGCCGAGGGCGATGCGGTACCAGGCGAAGACGCCGAAGCCGTGGCGGCTGACGAAGCCGACCAAGGTGCGCACGACGAAGAGCGCGCACGAGGAACGCAACGATGAAGCCGATCGCGATCATCGTCCCGTTCTCGAGCGAGAGGATGGCGCGGTTCTTGTAGAGGTCGTAGACCGCGGCGCCGAGCATCGTCGGCACCGCGAGGAAGAAGGAGAACTGGGTCGCAGCCGGGCGGTCGACGCCGAGCATCAGCCCGCCCATGATCGTCGCCCCGGCGCGCGAGACACCGGGGATCATCGCCAGGATCTGGCAGCAGCCGATCCAGAGTGCGGTGCGCATTCGCATGTCGTCGACATTTTCGATGCGCGGCGGCGGGCGCACCCGCTCGATCACCAAGATCAGGATCCCGCCGACGATCAGGCTCACGGCAACGACCCAGGGCGAGAACAGCACCTCCTTGATCAGCCGGTGAGCGAATACCCCGACCACCGCCGCCGGCAAAAAGGCGACGACGACGTTGGCGACGAAGCGCTGCGCGATCGGGTCCGAGGCGAGGCCCGGCGGCGGCCTGGATGAAGCGCTCGCGATAGACCCAGCACACCGCGAGGATCGCGCCGAGTTGGATCACGATATCGAAGAGCTTGCTCGCCGGGCCCTCGATGCCGAGCAGCGCGTCGGCCAAGATCAAATGCCCGGTCGAGGACACCGGCAGGAACTCGGTCAGCCCCTCGACGATGCCGAGCAGGCCGGCGGTGAGATAGTCCGTGTCGGGCATCGGCGTTCACCTGCCGAAGGCCGAGCCTGCTGTCAAGCAAGCCTCGCGCGGAAGAGCAAGGAATCAGAGGCGGCTGCGGACGCCTTGGTTGACACTGACGGGCCGGCTCGATCATCGTGCGGCTGTCTCCATCTGTCCCGAAACACCCATGAACCGACCGCCGTCGCGAGGCGAGTCTGCCGCAGCCGCAACGGCGGCGGGCGATGCTCGTGGTCTTGGCCGGCCTTTCGATGTCGGTGCTCGACGGCGCGATCGCCAACATCGCACTCGCCGACCATCGCCGCCGAGCTTCGCACAGATCCGGCGAACGCGGTTTGGGTGGTCAACGCCTATCAGCTCGCGGTGACGATCTCAGCTGTTGCCGTTCGCCTCGCTCGGCGAGTTGCGCGGCTACCGGCGCGTCTTCATCTTGGGTCTGGCCGTGTTCACGCTGGGCTCGTTGGCTTGCGCGCTGTCGGGCTCCGCTGACCACACTCGTCGCCTCGCGCGTCCTCCAGGGTTTTGGCGGCGCCGGGATCATGAGCGTCAACACCGCCCTGCTCCGCTTCATCTATCCCGCCGACCAGCTCGGCCGGGGCATCGGGATCAACGCGCTGGTCGGATCGACCTCGGCGGCGATCGGGCCGAGTGTGGCGGCGGGAATCCTCTCGATCGCCTCGTGGCAATGGCTGTTCGCGATCAACGTGCCGCTCGCGCCCAGTCGCCCTGGTATTCGCGGGGCGGCGCTGCCGCGCACCCCGCTCGCCCGTCATCGCTTCGATTGGCTCAGCGCTATGTTGAGCACGGCGACCTTTGGCGCGCTGATCATCGGCATCGACAATCTTCGCCGGCTGACCGTAAGCGTCGCGTTCGAACTGGCGGGTGCCGCGGTCGCGGGCGCACTTTTCGTCTGGCGGCAGCGCACTGCTGGCCTACCCGATGCTGGCGGTCGAGCTCTTTGCGCGACCGGTGTTCGCGCTCTCGGTGGTGAGTTCGATCTGTTCGTTCACCGCGCAGAATCTGACGTTCGTCTCGCTGCCGTTCTTCCTCGAAAGTGTGCTCGGCCGATCGGCGGTCGAGACCGGACTGCTGATGACTCCCTGGCCGGTGGCGGTCGGCTGTCACCGCGCCGATTGCAGGATGGCTCGTCGACCGGCGTTATCCGGCCGGCATTCTCGGCGGGATCGGCTTGGTCGCATTGAGCCTGGGACTGGTGCTGGTGGCCTTCCAGGAAGCGCACGCGGCGGTGTCGCGCATCGCCTGGTGCATGGCAATCTGCGGCGTCAGGCTTCGGCTTTTTCCAATCCCCCAACAACCGCACCATTCTTGCCAGCGCGCGCCGCCCGAACGCGCCGGCAGTGCGAGCGGTATTCTCGCCAGCGCGCGGCTCGTCGGCGCAGACCCTGGGTGCGGCGCTGGTCGGCCTGATCTTCGCGCTGACGAGTGCCGGCCCAGAGGGCATCGGGCGCGGCGCCACCTTGGCCCTGCTCGTCGGCGCCGGCTTCGCCGCGGCGGGTGCCGTGGCGAGCAGTCTGCGGCTCCTCGGGTTTCGTCAGGCCGAACCGGACCAAGCCCGCTGACCAGACCGGCTGCAGGATGTTCTTGAGATCGCGTCCTGGTGCCGGGCCCCTTCGGTTGACACTGCCGGGGCCGGCTCGATCATGGTGCCGGGCCGTCTTTGCAGCTGCCGAGGAACGTCGATGACCGACGCCGATCTCGCCGCGACCGTCGATGCCGCCTGGGAGGACCGCGAGATCTCTGACGCCTCGACCCGCGGCGCCGCGCGGGACGCGGTCGAGGCGGCGCTCGACGGGCTCGATGCGGGGCGGCTGCGCGTCGCCGAGAAGACCGCCCGCGGCTGGCAGGTCCATCAATGGCTGAAGAAGGCGGTGCTGCTGTCGTTCCGGCTCAACGACATGGTCGAGATCCCGGGCGGCCCGACCGACCCCGAGCGCGGTGCCGCCCGATGGTGGGACAAGGTGCCCTCGAAATTCGCCGGCTGGTCGTCGAACCGCTTCCGCGACGCCGGGCTTTCGCGCGGTGCCCGGATGCGATCGTGCGGCGCTCGGCCTATATCGCGCCGAACGTCGTGCTTGATGCCGAGCTTCGTCAATGTCGGCGCCTATGTCGACAGCGGCACGATGGTCGACACCTGGGCGACGGTCGGCTCCTGCGCCCAGATCGGCAAGAACTGCCACCTCTCGGGCGGGGTCGGCATCGGCGGCGTGCTCGAGCCGCTGCAGGCCGAGCCGGTCATCATCGAGGACAATTGCTTCATCGGCGCGCGCAGCGAGGTCGTCGAGGGCGTCATCGTCGAGCGAGGGCGCGGTGCTGGCGATGGGCACCTTCATCAGCGCCACGACCAAGATCGTCGACCGCGACACCGGCGAGATCCACATCGGGCGGGTGCCGGCCTATTCGGTCGTGGTGCCCGGTTCGCTGCCCGGCAAGCCGTTGCCCGACGGCAGCCCGGCCCGAGCCTCTATTGCGCCGTCATCGTCAAGCAGGTCGACGAGCAGACCCGCGCCAAGACCTCGATCAACGACCTGTTGCGCGAGATGATCGCAAAGCGGGCTGTGGAACCGGGCGGTCGACTCGCCGCCCGAGCTGATCCGCCGGCCGAGCGTCACGCCGCAGGACGAGGGTGCGCTCGCGATCGTCGCCGAGGCTCTTGAACGCCTCGGCTTCACCTGCCACCGCCTGGTCTTCGGCGGCAGCGACGGCAGCGACGAGATCCACAACCTCTATGCCCGCCGCGGCACCGGCCGGCCCAATCTGTGCTTTGCCGGCCATACCGACGTGGTACCCGCCGGGCCCGCTGAGGCGCTGGTCGTTCGACCCGTTCGGTGCGGCGCTCCGCGACGGCGCGCTGTGCGGCCGCGGTGCGGTCGACATGAAGGGCGCGATCGCCGCCTTTATCGCCGCCGCGCAAGCGTTACCTCGACGAGCGCGGCGCCGCGTTCGCGGGCTCGATCAGCCTCCTGATCACCGGCGACGAGGAGGGCGTCGCGGTCAACGGCACCAGAAGGTGCTCGATGGCTGGCTGCGCGCGCGGCGAGATCCTCGACGCCTGCCTCGTCGGCGAGCCGACCAGCGCGCGAGCGCTCGGCGACATGATCAAGATCGGCCGGCGCGGCAGCATGACCGGCCGGCTGACGGCGCACGGCGTGCAGGGCCACACCGCCTACCCGCATCTGCGCCGACAACGCGGCGCACCGCCTCGTCGCGCTGCTGCACGCGCTGACCACCGACCGAGCTCGACCGCCGGCACCGAGCATTTCCAGCCCTCGAGCCTGCAGGTCTCGACGATCGACATCGGCAACCCGGCGACTCGAACGTCGATCCCGGCGAGCGCGCAGGCCGCCTTCAACATCCGCTTCAACGACCGGTGGACCAGCGACGACGCTGAAAGCGCTGGATCGCCGAGCGGCTCGACGGCGGTCGGCGGGCGTTACACGCTCGACCTCGGAGGTCAGCGGCGAAGTCGTTTCTGGTGCCGCCCGGCGCGATCGGCGACCGCCTCGCCGAGGCGATCCGCCGCGGTCACCGGACGAACCCCGAACTCAGCACCACCGGCGGCACCTCGGATGCGCCGCTTCATCCAGGCCTATTGCCCGGTCGCCGAGTTCGGGCTCGTCGGGCTGACGATGCACAAGATCGACGAGCGCGTCGAGCTCGACCGACCTCGCCGCGCCTGACCGAGATCTACCGCACGCTTTCTCGGCCTGTTCTTCGATCGCTCCTGATGGGCAATCGCGGCATGGGCCGAGGCGTGGCTGGCGCTCTCGCGGCGCCTTGCGGCTGGCGCGCGGCGATCGCGGCGGGCTGGCGTTGTTTCGATCGCTCGCTCGACGGGTTCTGGCGGTCGTTTCGCGCCGCGGCGATCACCTATCCGCTCTACCTGGTGCTGCTGACCATGCGGGTCAGCGTCGCGCAGTGGCAGCGGTCGGGCGGCTGGCGCATCGTCATCGTCGAGACGATCGGCTATGTCATCGCCTGGGTCGCCTTCCCGCTGCTCGATGCTGGCGGTGACGCGCTGGCTCGGCCGCGACGCACCGGTTCTTCGACTTCATGGTCGCCGTACAACTGGTGCCAGGTGCCGCAGACGCGCGCTCTTCGTGCTGGTCGGCATCTGGACCGAGAGCGGGATCCTGCGGCGCTCGTGGCGGCGACCTCGACGATCGCTCGCCGCCATCGCCGTCCTGGTCTACGAGTGGTACATCGCCCGGGTCGCGCTCGATACGAACTGCTTCGCCGCAGTGGTTCATCGTCTTGCGTCGACCTTCGTCCTCGAGCGTGCTGATCAGCTACGTCGCTGGCAGCGCTTTACTGATTTCCGGCGAGCGGATCGGACCTCGACGAGGGCGAGACCCGCGGCCGGTGCGGTCGGGCCGCCGGCGCGGCGGTCGCGGGCGGCGAGCGCGCGCTGCGACATCTTCGGGATGCCAGCGCCCGAGCCCGACCAGCTTCAAGGTGCCCGCCATGTTGCGCACCTGGTGGTGCAGGAACGAGCGCGCCCGCGCTTCGATATGGATCTCATCGCCGGCGCGGCGCAGCTCGAGCGCATCGAGGGTCTTGAGCGGCGACTTCGCCTGGCACAGCAGATCGCGGAAGGTCGTGAAGTCGTGATGACCGACGAGATGCCGGGCGCCCTCGCTGCATCGCCGCGAGATCGAGCGGCGGCGCGACATGCCACACCCGGCCGCGCTCCAGCGCCGGCGGCGCCCGGCGGTTCAGGATCCGGTAGCGATAGACCGGCGCGCGTCGCGGAAAGCCGTGCATCGAAATCCTCGCGGCGCCGGTTCCGCCGCGAGGACGCTGATCGCGGCGGGCCGCAGATGATGATTGACCGCGCTGCGCAGCACCGTCAGGCGCCGCCGTCGCGCGCAAGATCGAGATGCGCGCTCTGGGCCGAGCGCGTGCACGCCCGCATCGGTGCGCCCGGCGCCATGGACGGTGACACCGCTCGCCGCAGAAAGCGCGTGATCGCGGTCTCCAGCGCTTCCTGCACCGACAGGCCGTTCGCCTGGCGCTGCCAGCCGACGAGCCCGGTGCCGTCATATTCGATCGTCAGCTTGTAGCGGGGCACGGCAGCACCGTCCCGGCGGCGATCGGGTGAACCGCGCAGAAAGGCGGCAACGTCGAGCCGCGGCACGGCCCGGCGCGCTGCAGCCGCAGCGGCCGCAACACCCCTTCGCCGCAGGCGATCGACGAGCTGCTCGTCGAGCACCGTGCCCGGCGTGCTGCGGCGCAGCATCCCGGCAAGGCGACGGCGGCGAGCACCCGAATGCGCTCGCCTCGTCCTGATCCGCGGGCCTTCGAAGAAGGCGCCCGGCCAAGGGTCGAGTGCGCGCACCTGCCGCCCCAGGACCGCCGCCGGGAGGCGCCAATCGAGCCTGCCGTCTTCGCGGCTGATCTTGCGGGCATAGGTGACGCCCTCCTGCGGCTGGGGCCGGGCCGCGAGCGTGCCGCGAGCCACCCCGTCGAGTGCGTCGACGATCAGCCGGGCGCCGAGCGCCGCAAGCGTCTCCGAGAGCTCCGCAGCGGTCACCCCGGGCGCGATCGGCACCGCCTGCTGCAGCAGGATCGGGCCGGTGTCGAGCCCTTCCTCCATCTGCATGATCGTGATCCCGGTCTCGCTGTCGCCGGCGAGCAGCGCGTGCTGGATCGGCGCCGCGCCGCGCCAGCGCGGCAGCAACGAGGCGTGCACGTTGAGGCAGCCGAGCCGCGGTGCGGCGAGGATCGCGCGGGGCAGAATCAGGCCATAGGCGGCGACGACCGCCGCATCGGCGCCGAGCGCCGAGAACGTCGCCTGCGCCTCGTGGTGTCCGCAGGCTGACCGGAGCAGCGCACGGGGATCCGGTGCTGCATGGCGAGCAGCTGCACGGGCGAGGGTTGTGGCCGATGGCCGCGACCGGCCGGGCGCGGCGGCTGGGTGTAGACGGCGCGGATACGGTGCCCGGCCTCGATCAGCGCGTCGAGGATCGTCGCGGCAAACGCCGGCGTGCCCATGAAGACGAGGTCGAGCGCTTCTCTCGGGGGCGTGGCGGTCATCGTTCGATCACCGCCGACGCCGCGCTCAGGCAGGGACGGGAACCCGGCTGCGCTTTGCCTTGGCGAGCTTGCGCAGGATCATTCCACGCTTCACCAGCGAGAGGTGGTCGACAAAGAGGATACCATCGAGGTGCTCGATCTCATGCTGCAGGCAGGTGGCGAGGAGCCCCTCGGCGTGCATCTCGCGGATCTCGTCCTCGTGGTCGAGATAGCGCAGACCGGATCGCCGCCGGCCGGCTGACGTCGGCATAATGCTCCGGCAGTGACAGGCACCCCTCGCTGAAGGTCATCAGCTCGGGCGAGCGCCACAGAATCTCCGGGTTGGCGAGCCTCAGGGGCTGCGGCTTTTCGCCTTCGCGCGCGACATCGAGAACGATGACGCGGCTCGACTGCCCGACCTGCGGTGCCGCCAGCCCGATGCCGATCGCCTGGTACATCGTCTCCAGCATGTCGTCCATCAGCCGTCGGACCTGGCGTCGACCGCAGCGACGGGCCGCGCCTTGATTTTGAAGCCGCGGATCAGGAGCGGTGATGATCGGGAAGCAGTGCCATGGGAGCCGGCTTTACGTAAGATGCCGGGCATTTCTCGTCAATATCGGCGAATTCGGGTCGCCGCTTTGGCCACCGCCGGCGTCGAGTAATCCTTAACCATTATTCGCGATAACAAGAGGCCTTCTGCGACCGGCGATTTCGTTCTTGGAGACGATCGATGGCTTGCCTGGCCGAACTCACCCTGGCCCGCTCTGTGACATGCTTCTCGCGGCATCGAGCATCGTGTTCGGCCTGGACTTCGGCGCCTGGCCTCGGCAGGCTCGGCGGCTCAGGGAACACCAGCGCCGCCGCCGCAAAAGGGTGTCAACATCAGCAGCGGGCCAAAGGCGCCGGCGGCCGACGACCCGATAGCGCGGCTGCAGATGACCGCCGGATCTTCTTGCGGCCGGCGCGCGCACCAAAGACCCCCTCGCCCTGATCGTCGCGGCAAGGATCATGAAGAGCCTGGGCGGCACCGACGTCGACCTCAAGCCGGAGCGACGAGCCGCGCCCGCGTATGCGCAGAAGCCCGGCCAGCCGGTATCGCCGGACACGATCCTCGTCGAAGCCCGCGACCTCGCCGACGGGGACAAGATCACCAACCTGCTGATCGATGAGACCGCTGCGATGCGCCGCGACGGGGAGCAGGACAGCCCAAGACCCATCAGGACACCGTCCAACCCGCCGCCACCGACGTCTATACGCGTCGTATTCAACGGCGGGCAGCTGGCCGAAGCGGGCATCGCCGGTGATGGGGCCAGCGACCTCGACCTCTTCGTCTACGACGAGAACGACCACCTCGTATGCCGCAGCACCGCGAGCACCGATCGTGAATACTGTCGCTGGTGGCCGCGATGGACCGGGCCGTTCCGCATCGAGGTTCAGAATCTAGGCGACTGCCGCGGATCTGTATCGCCTCGCGACCAATTAACCAAAGTTTCAGGCCGACGCCAGCGCCTGATCAGCTGGTTGCGAGCGCCTGGAGAAAGATCTCGATCGTCTCTGCTACGGGGCGCCGCAGGATCGTCTCGTTGGTGATCAGCTCGAATTCGGCTCCGTCGGCCGCGGAGCGCAGTGCCGGTCGGATCGCCACCCCAGATGCGAGCAACCGCTCGGGCAGTCGCGCAGCATCACCGCCGCAAACCCGCAGCCGCGTTAGCGTTGGTCGCCGCTGAGGACCGCAGCACCCGGCAATGCTCGTGCTCGCCGACCGCGCAGAACAGCGTCTCGGCGGCCCTCGCCGCGCGCCCGAAGCGCTCGTCAAAGCCATCGAGATAGTGGAGGGCCACGGCGGCGTAAGGCCAGGCCTGCCGCAGGCTGCCGCCGAACATGCGGCGCTGATGATGGAGGTTAGCAGAGCAGATCGCGCGGGCCGGCGAGCACCGCGCCGCCGGCGGCGTTGAAGTATTTGTATAAGGACACGTAGACGGTGTCGAACAGGGCCGCGTAGGTCTGCGGCGCGATCCCCGTGTAGGGCGCTGCCAGAAACAAGCGGGCGCCGTCGAGATGGAGCCCGATCCGGCGCTCGCGAGCGAAGGCGGCGATGCGCTGCATCTCGTCGAAGTCGAAGACCTCGCCGGCGACGCTGGCGCACCGGCGACTCGATCGAGATCACGCCGACCGGGGTCGATACGCGACCCTCCTCGGCGCGTTCGACCTCGGCCGCCACTTCCGCCAAATCGAAGGTTGCGCGATCGCGAGCCAGCGGGATCAAAGTCAGCCCGCTCAACTCCTGCGCGCAGTCGCCGGAGTCGTTGTAGATGTGGCTCTCCCGCTGCACCAGTACCCGGCGGCCGCGCTGCGCCAGAACGCGCAAGGCCAGGTGGTTGGCCAACGTCCCGCTGGGCAGAAGAGATCGCCGTCTCCTTGCCGAGCAGTGCGGCCATGCGCTCTTCGAGCTGTGCGACGGCCCTCGCGCGAGAACTCGTCCGCCGCGATCCCATCGACTTCGGCCAGCCGGGCCAACAAGTTCGCATATTCGGCCGGCGACAGCGCCAAGCCGTCGGAACGGAAGTGGACGCCGCGGTCGTCAGCCCGTTCCTCCACGCTCGCCTCCCGTCGTGCCCGGCAGGATGGTAACATAGGGTTCCGATCCTCGACCACGCTCCCAGCCCGTGGGGACCGCGATGAACGCGTCTCGCTCTTGCCTTGCCATCCTTTGCCTGGTGCCGGCCATTCTCTCGTTGACGCCTGCGGAGAGCCGGGGCTGGAATGCCGAGAGGGCCACATGATCGTAGCCCTGGTTGCCGATCGCCTGCTGCAAGCCCGCGATGCCTCGGCGCACAAAAAGCTTGCCGAACTGCTCGCCACCGGACAAGTCGAATACCTGGACCAAGACCGACATCGCCAGCGAGGCCACCTGGGCCGACGTGCTGCTCGAAAAAAGCCCGGAGGGGCGGGCGGCGACGGCGAAAGTGGCATTACGTGAAACTCGATGCAGCCAACCCCGACTTGACGAAGGCGTGCTTCGGCAAGCCCGCTCTGCCGTCGATGGCGCCAGCGAGCCGCGGTGTTCAGGACGACTGCGTCGTCGACAAGATCGAGCAGTTCGCCAAAGAGCTGCGCGACCCTGCCACCTTGCCGGGAGAGCGGCTGACGGCCCTGCAGTTCCTTCTCAACTTTGTCGGCGACGTCAGCGATCCGCTCTTCACGATCGAGCAGAATGATCAGGGCGGCCGCTGCGTCGCGCTGATGCTTCCGGCGGCGAAGACCCCGGTGCGGCTCAGCGCCTATTGGGACGACACCCTGGTCGTCGAGGCCGCGGGAAAGGACCCGGCCAAGGCCGCGGTCCAGATCGTCGCCGGCCTCACCCCGGCGGATATCCAGAAATGGTCAGGCGGCTCGCCGGCCGACTGGGCGCAGGAATCCTACAATGTGGCGAAGGAGGTGACCTACAGTTTTGCCGAAGGACAAGCCCAAGGACTCGGCGAGCAAGTATTCCTTTCCCCGCCCGAAAGGGCGAGAAGGATCCGTGCGGCCCGGTGCCGCTCTACCAGGTCGACGCCGGATATCGCGAGCGCGCCGTCGCCGCCGTCAAGGAGCAGCTGGCAAGGGGGAGTGCGCCTTGCCTTTCTGCTGCGCGAGAACCTGCAGTGAGCCGCTCGGTCACTGCACGGGTCAATCGAAGTCACGCCGGGTAAACAGAGCCTCAAAGGGAATTCCTGCGGCTGCCGGAAATTCTCTGCGGCCCCTTCAGAGGCGATCGACGACGGTGATGACCTTTAATATCGTGCATTGATATACGGCGCGCCTCGTCGGCCGGCCCGCAGGGCCGAGCCGCCGGTGGTGGTGACGTCCTCGAACAGAATGACCGCGATCCCGGGTCGAGCAGCCCGTCGACCCGCTGGTCGGTGCCGTGGCCCTTGGCCTCCTTGCGGATAAAGAACCCCTTTAGCGGCTTTTCCGGCCAGCTCCGCAGGCACAGCGCGGCAACGAGCGGGATCGCGCCGGTTTCCATCCCGCCGATGCAGTCGACGTCCTCGGTTCTGATCATCTCGAACAGCAGGTCGGCCAGCAGCGAAGCCCCCTCGGGATCAAGCATCGTCTTCTTCAGATCGATGAAGAAATTGCTGGAGCGACCGGAGGTGAGACGGAATTCTCCGCGCAACAGGGATCTGCGCGCAATTATCGAGAGAAGCTTCTGTCTTTTGTGAGAAAAATCAAAATTCTCGCTGCTGTCCATCGACGACCGTCTCATCCCACTGTGGCGGCGAATCTAAGCCTCAAGACTCGCCGCATAACAAGCATTCTCGCAAGGTGCGAAGCTTGACGCGGAGACGTGCGGACGGCTACTCCTTTGGCTCTGCAAAGCATCATCTAGAGGGGGCCGAAATGTCGGTACGACTGGTCGTCACGATCACTGCCGCACCGGGGAAGGGTGCCGAGCTCGCGCAAGTGATGAAGGCGCGCTGCGAGGAATGCATGAAAGAGCCGGGCTGCGAGCAATTCGAGGTGTTCCAGAGCGTGCTCAACCCGGACAAGCTGGCATTGCTCGAGCGTTGGAGCGATCAGGCGGCGCTCGACACCCATGCGAAACTGAACAGCACGCGCCCCGGACTGCGCCCGGAACTGCGCGTCGGGAGCGGCGAACGCGAAGACTATCAATACAACCGGACCCGTTAGCTCGGGAGGGGCGCAATGCTCGATCTGATCGTCACCGGCGGCACGGCGGTCGATGCCGGCCGGCGCGGAACCTGCGGATATCGGCGTCGCCGGCGGCAAGATCGCCGCTGATTGGCGCGCCGGGCAGTCTGCAGTCGGTCGGCGCAGCGCGGATCGTCGACGCCAGCGAGTCAGATCGTCATTCCCGGCGGCGTCGATCCGCACATCCATTGCAGCATCGCCGATCCCGTTTCCCGGCCGCAACGAGGATCTGCTCGAGCGCCGCCGCCCGAACAGGTCAGCCGCGCCGCGCTGTACGGCGGCACGACGACGTTGCTCGATTTCGTCGCTGTGCCCGCCGGACCAGCCGCTGCAGCAGTCGATCGAAGCTGCGCCAGCGCGAATGGGCCGGCGCGTGCTATTGCGATTACGGCTTTCACCTGCTGCTGCGCGGCAAGCCTCCGCCGGGCGTGCTCGGCGCGCTGCCGGAGGCGATCGCAGGCGGGCCACGCCTCGGTCAAGATGTTCACCACCGACATCCGGCCGAATCAGCCAGGGCCGCATGGTGCAGTTCGGCGACATCTGGGAGGTGTTGCAGATCCTGGCGAGGCCAGGGCGGCATCGCCGCCATTCACGCCGAAGACAACGACATCGTCATGCACATGTACGAGAAGCTGATCCGCGAGGACCGCGTCGGCTTCGAGAACATGGCCGAGGTGCACAACACCTTGTCGGAGGATCTGTCGTTCAACCGGGTGATCCGGCTCGCCGAGAATGTCGAGGGTGCGGCGCTCTACATGGTGCATGTCTCGGCGGCGACCGGGGTCGCGGCGATCGCCGCGCTCGCGGGCGCAGCGGCTTTCCGATCTACGGCGAGACCCTGCACCAGTACCTGCTCTACAACGCCGAGGACTACAAGCGCCCGGGCGGGCAGATGTACCACACCTATCCCTCGCTCAAATTCGCCGAGGACCAGGAGGCGCTGTGGGCGGCGACCAGCCACGGCGCGATCCAGGCGATCGCCACCGACGAGGTGTGCTGTCCGCTGCAGGTCAAGCTGCAGGGCCGGCGCATCGACGACACGACCGGCGGCAATTCCGGGGTCGAGCCGCGGCTCGTCGCTGATGTACACGCACATGGTCGACGAAGCGCGGCTACAGCCTTGCCGATTTCGTCGGGCTCGTCTCGTCGAACGCGGCGCGAGATCATGGGGCTCTATCCGCGGAAGGGCGCGCTGGCGGTCGGCTCGGACGCCGACATCGTGCTGCTCGATCCGCGCAGCCGCGCGAGTGATCGCGCAAGGAGGATCTGCACGAGACCGACTACACGCCGTGGGAGGGCCACGAGGTCGCGGCCTGGCCGAGCATGACGATCCTGCGCGGCAAGGTCGCGGTCGACAACGGCGCCTTCCTCGCCAGCCCGAGCGACGGCCAATTCCTGCCGCGCAAGATCGGCGCCGACATCCGCGCGCGACCCGCGCTCTAGCCTCGGAGGCTTCTCGGTGATGGTAACCGCTGCAATCTGGCCGGCGCTCGACTACAGCCGGGTGCCCTATCGCCTCTATCACGACGCCGAGGCTCTACGCGGCGCGAGCAGGAGCGGATCTTCGGCGGGCCGGTTTGGAGCTTTCTCGGCCTCGAGGCCGAGATCCCCAAACCCCGGCGATTTCCGCGCGACCTGCGTCGGCGAGACGCCGGTCATCGTCAACCGCGACGAGCAGCGGCGCGGTCCAGGCCTTCGTCAACCGCTGCGCCCATCGCGGGGCGCTGGTGCGGCGCGAGCTCTCCGGCAACGCCGCGCATCACATCTGCCTCTATCACCAATGGTGCTACGGGCTCGACGGCCGCCTGACGGCGATCCCGTTCCGCCGCGGCATCAGAGGCAAGGGCGGGCTCGACCCCGAGCTTCGACATGGGCGCGCACGGGCTCCGCCCGCTGCGTGGTCGGCACGTGTCAGCGGCGCGCTGTTCGGCACACTGGCCGAGGATGCCGAGCCGCTCGAAGACTATCTCGGCCCGCCGGTCCTGGCTCAGCTGCGGCGGCTGCTTCGACCGGCCGGTCAAGGTGCTCGGCTACAATCGCCAGCGCATCCGCGGCAACTGGAAGCTCTACGCCGAGAACACCCGCGACAATTACCATGCGAGCCTGTTGCACGAGTTTCTCGTGACCTTCGGGCTCGACCGCTCGACGCAGGTCGGCGGCGTCACGATGGACGCGGCGCCATCGGCACAACATCACCTGGGCGGAGGCCGGCAGCGACAGCGACGAATTCGCGCATCAGGCCTACGCCGGCGCCGGGGTGCGCAACGACTTCCTGTCGCTGAAGGAGCCCGCACTCGTCGCCTTCCATCCCGAGCACGACGACAAGCTCAACATCGCGATCACCTCGGTCTTTCCCGTCCGCGGTCTTTGTGCAGATCAGCAACAGCCTGGCGGTCCGCCAGATCCGACCGCGCGGCGTCGACGAGGTCGAGATCTTCCAGACGATGCTTCGGCTATGCGGACGATCCGCCCGAGATGACCCTGCACCGGCTGCGCCAGGCGAAGCCTCGTCGGCCCGGCCGGTCTCGTCTCGATGGAGGACGGCGAGGCGATCGAGGCTCGCCCATCGCGCCTCGAAGCCCGATCAGGACCGCGCCACGGTCATCGAACTGGGCGGGCGGCGGGGTCATCTCCGACCGAGACTACCGCGTGACCGACGTGCCGTTGCGCGGCTTCTGGTCGTATTACGCCGAGCTTCTCGGGGATCGAGCCCGGCGGGTGCGGTCCGCCGATGACGAGTCGATCACGCCGCCGTCTACGACCTCCTCGCCGAATACGGCGCCCTGATCGATGTGGCGCAAGTTCGACGAAGTGGCTCGACCTCTTTGCCGCCGAGTGCCGCTACCAGATCGTCCCGCGCGAGAATTTCGACCGCGGGCTGCCGGCGGCGCTGGTTTTCTGCGACAGCCGCGCGATGCTCGAGGACCGCATCAGGGCGTTGCGCGAGGCCAACAAGTACAACATCCACACCGACCGCCACGTGATCGGGCCTGCCGCGCATCGTCGATGACGGCGTGCACGGCGCTGGAATCGAGGCGCCGTTCGCCGTCTACCAGACCGATCAGGAAGGCGAGACCCGGCTCTTCGCGACCGGCCTCTATCGCGATCGGCTCGCGCGCGTCGGGAAGCCGCCTCAAGATCCGCGACAAGCTGATCCTGCTCGACACCTTCGCCGTCCCCACACTGCTCGCGACCCCGTTGTAGCGCGGAACAAGAAAGCGCTCGGCGCACGGTACGGACCGCCAGGGCAGGCGCCCGCGCGTTACATCGCCGCGGGGCATCAGGCGGAGGGCGCGTCCCGCATTCCGACCCCGGCAGAGCCGCTGTGCCGAACCCGCGGCAAGACGCTGAGAGGAAGTCTCGGATGACATCGGCCGAGCCGTTCGAGGCGCCGGTGGTTGAGTCGCTGTCGGTGCGGGTCGTCGTCGATTCGGTATTCGACCAGTTCATGCCCAAGGCGACGCACCCGATGGTCACCATCGAGCATGTCGGCCGCATTCGCAGCAATCTGAACTCGACATTGGCCGGCGAATGGGGCCTGTCATTGCATCTCGAATCTCGCAACGCGGGTGAAACTGGGCAATACCTCCTCGACTTCGGCTACACCTCCGAGGTGCTGTTGCGGAATTTCGGTCTGCTCGAGCATCGAGCCCGAGCGGCTCAACGGGCTCATTCCTAAGCCACGGGCACTGCCGACCATTACGGCGGGTTGCCGGGCTTTGTCGCCCATTATCGCGACCGCATGCGCGACGATCTGCAGCTCTTTGCCGGCGGCAAGGAGACGTTTCGCGAAAAATGGGTCGGCGCGCGCGACGAGAGCCGAGATCCTGGGGCGCGCTCGACCGCGCGGCGCTCGAGCCGCGAGGGGTCGGCGACCGTCTGCTGCGATGCCGCGTGCGCCCTGGAGGGTCCGTTCACCACCGGCAACATTGCAGCGCCAGTCGTTCGAGCGGGTATTGCCCAACACGCTGGTCGAGCCGACCCCGGTCGATCACTTCAGCGAGGAGGAGCGCCGCGGGCGACTGGTCCCCGACCGGCATCCTGATGAGCATGCCACCTGCTATATCGTGCAGGGACGGGGGCCTCGTGGTCATCTCCTCCTGCAGCCATTGCGGCGTGCTCAACGCAATCCGGACCGCGATGGCGGTCTCGGGCGTCGACAAATTGCACGCCGTGCTCGGCGGATTTCATCTGGGCGTGGCACCGCCCGATTATGTCGAGCACACAATCGCGGAGTTGAAAGCACTGGCCCCCGATGTGGTCATCCCGATGCATTGCACCGGGCGCCACTTCATCGCCAGAATGCGCGCCGAGATGCCCGACCGCCTGATCGACTGGAACACCGGGAGCCGCTTTACCTTCGGCGTCTAGTGGCGAAATCGCGCAGCCAATCACTTGCCCCACGTTCGGGCGCTCTGCGGGGAAGGTCGCGGAACCTGCGGGTTTTCGGGTGACGAGCAGCCTTGCGCCGGCCTTGCGGGGCTGAAAGCGCCCCTCACCCCGACCCTCTCCCCGCAAACAGGGCCAGGGGCCCGCTCCCTGGAAATCCTGCGGCGGGGGGCCACATCGGAGAGCCGGGTGAGGATGTGTGATGCGAATTCCCTGCTACGACTTCCACTGGACGACGCCCTCGAGATCCTGGCGCCCTACGGGATATCGAGCTCAGAAACGGCAACAGCCAATCACGCGCCGATGGTCGCCGAGGCGCTGTGCGCGATGGGATCGCTCCGACGCGGTCATGCCGGGATGGATCGCCCGTTACCGGTGAGCGGATGCTGCCGCGGCCGGCAAGCCGGCGCTCGCATTCGACGCGCAGACTGGCGCGGTGCGCTCGGGCAGATCGCAGCCGCTTCGCCGATTGGAGCGCATTCTTCGCCGAAGAACTGCGGAGGCGCCGTGGCGCCACGGGTGCTCGATCGCTGGGTGGAGCGCCTGGCCCCGGGCTTTTGCGCCGCGCGACCCACGGCGTGATCCGCGTCAGGGCATGCCGCACGAAGCCTGGCAGCGGGCGAAACGCCGCAGCGGGTGCGCGAGCTCGCCGACGCTTTCGCGCAGCTGGGCGGCGCACGTATCAGGAGCTGCCGATAGGGCGATCACGGCGCGAACGGCGCGATGACGCCGCGTCGAGGCGATCGCCCGAGTACCCATCGTACCGCTCGATCGCCGGAACTATGCCGGGAACATCACGGCGTCGCTCGCCATGCTCGGATGATCTTCCCGAGTTTGCGCCGGTCGATCGGGTTGCTCGACGCCGGAGGTGATCTCGACTCGCTCCTCGCGGAGCTCACCGAACTGTTCACCGCGAGGTCTACCTCGCCAACGCTCGCGACATCCGGACGACGATCGCCTTCATCCACGGCGTCACCAGCCCGGCCGCACTCGGCAACATTCGCGCCGCAGGTCAGCGAACGGACTGCCCGCGCGGCGCTCGCGCTACGCCTGGCAGGCGTGCTGCGGGCTATACTGCCTGCTTTGGGCGGACACCGCGACCGCCGAGGACATCGAGCCGCAGCGGGTGGATGAAGACGAGCTGGTCGATCGCGCCATCGCGCATGGCGACGAGCACGTCATCAAGTTCACCGAAGCGTGTCTGCGTCGCGCACGCGTCTCAGCCCCGTCACCGGTCTATCTTTGCCGCCGCCACCGATCGAGCATGATACCGCGACGTTAAGACGATATCGCGCGCCCTGCCGCTGCGCGACCGGTCAGGAGAATGGGAGGTACGATGACGGAATTGTCTCCAGCGACCCGCGACGCGCTGCTGCGCGTCGGAACATCGACGCTGACCGGCATCCTGTCGCGGCGCGGCTTGCGCAACATGTTCCTGCAGGAGGTCTGGCCGATCCGGCCCGACATGCCGCGCATGGTCGGGCCGGCATTTACCATGCGCTTTATCCCGGCGCGCGAGGACAAGACAGCGACCGGATCGCGGGCCGGTGCAGCAGCGGGCGATGGAGGAATGCCCGCCGGGTCACGTGCTCGTTGTCGATGCCCGCGGCGATCCGCGGGCGGCCTCGGCCGGCGACATCTATTGCGGCCGGCTGAAGGCGCGCGGCTGCGCCGGCATCGTGACCGATGGCGGGCTGCGCGACACCGAAGGCGTCTTCAGAGACCGGCCTGCCGGCCTATCACCGCCGCCCGTCATCGCCGCCGAGCGGGATCGTCCATCAGCCGGTCGACCTCAACTTGCCGATCGCCTGCGGCGGCGTGGCGGTCTATCCCGGCGACATCATTGTCGGCGACTGCGACGGCGTCGTCGTGATCCCGCCGGACATCGTCGACGCGGTCGCCGAGGAAGCGCTCGCGACCACCCTCTACGACGAATTCGCCGAGGAAGAGGTGGCGCGCGGCCGCTCGCTGGTCGGTCTCTTCCCGGGAGCCGGGGAGGAGGCCAAGCGCGACTTCGAAGCGTGGAAAGGGAAGGCTCCAGCGCGGATTAGCTCAGGCCCACCAAGGCGGGAGCAGAAAGAGCTGGCGTTTTCGGATCCAGGCGTTGCTTGACATTATAGCAAACAAAAATGTTACTTTGCAGCTTGAATTTCGCGCAGACGTTTGAATTGAACCAATTGGCGGCATGATATGATGCAACACCTAGCGGAGGGTGCCGTTCTTTGCGTGCGATACTCCCAGGCTGCCGATAGCACGCGCCTGCCGGTCTGGACAGGTGCTGACGGTGCCGGCGAGCTCGCCTCTATAAGAGCGGTCAAGGACCTGGTCGACGCCGCGCGCGCGAATCCCGGCAAGCTCACCTTCGGCCACGCCGGCATCGGCTCGCAGACGCACCTCGCCGCGGAGAACTTCGTCTGGCAGGCGAAGATCGACGCGCTCGCGGTGCCCTACAAGGGCGAAGGACCGGGCCTCGCCGGGCTGGTCGGCGGCGAGACGCAGTTCTTCGTCGGCAACCTCGCGGCGTCGATCGGCCATATCCAGGGCGGCCGCCTGCGCGCGCTCGGCGTCACCAGCAAGACCGAGACGCCGCAGCTGCCGGGCGTGCCGCCGATCGCGAACACCGTGCCGGGATTCGAGAACCACGGGCTGGTTCGGCCTGGTGGCGCCGACCGGCACGCCGAACGAGATCGTGCAGAAGGTCTACCGCGACACGAAGAAGGCGCTCGAGGCGACGCGACCTGCGCGGCGCGCCTCTACGTGCAGGGCCTCGCGCCGGTCGGCAACACGCCCGAGGAGATGGGCGCGCGCGATGAAGGAGGAAACCGCGCTCTGGGCGCGCGTGGTGCAGGGAACGCCAGATCCGCGTCAAGTGAAAGTCGATCTGCGCCAGGTCGAGGAGGCGGCGAAGGAGCTCTACATCCGCGCGCTGAAGATCCTGCCGCCGGACATCAAGCAGGGCTTCGACGCGCTCGCGAAGCGCGAGACCGACGCCGCGCGCGCAGCGCATGCTCGGCACCATGATCCGCAACATCGCCGTCGCCGAGAAGACCGACAACCTGCTTTGCCAGGACACCGGCATCCCGATCTACAACGTGCGCATCGGCCGCGGCGTCGAAGTGGACGGCGTCGGGCTTGAAGGACGCGATCCGCCGCGGCTGCGCGCGCTCGACGCAGCGAATACTCGTTCCGCTCCTCGATCGTGCACCCGACCACGCGCGTCAACGAGCAGACCTCGACCGGGCGCGGCGTGCCGGTGATCAACATCGATTTCTCAGAAGAGAGAATCGCTGGTGATCGAGATGATTCCCAAGGGCTCCGGGCTCGGAGAACAATTCCTGGCTGCGCATGGCGGTGCCGGCCGAGGGCGTCGACGCGATCAAGACCTTCGTCATCGACTGCGTGCTCGAGGCCGGGCGGCAAGACCTGCCCGCCGACCATCGTCGGCGTCGGCGTCGGCGGCACCGCCGATCTGTGCCTGCACCTCGCCAAGGAGGCGGCGACGCGGCCGCTCGGCTCGCAGTGCGACGACCCGGAAGGCGCGAAGCTCGAGCGCGAAGCTCGCGCAGGCGGTCAACATGCTCGGCGTCGGGCCGCAGGGCCTCGGCGGCGATTCGACCGCCTTCGCGGTGCACGTCGAGACCGCGGCGACGCACATCACGATGAACCCGGTGGCGGTGAACATGCAGTGCCACTCGGCGCGCCGCGCGCGCGCCACTTTCAGGACCACGGGTATCGAATATGGTTTCTAGATTTCTGCTCCTCCTTGCTCTTCTTCAACCGCTGCGCAGGCGGCGGAGCTGGACGGCGTGACAGCTCGAGGACCGCGTGCGCGTCGACGGCCAGGAGATCCAGCTGAACGGCATCGCGCTGCGCACGCGCTACGCGATCTTCAAGGTCTACGTCGCGGGCCTGTACCTGCCGCAGAAGACGACCAGCGGCCAGACGGCGATCGACGCCCGAGGCGCGAAGCGCATGGTCGCTGGTCATGCTGCGCGACGTGTCGGCGCCGAGCAGTTCATCGAATCGTTCGACGTCGCGCTGCGAGCGAACAACAGCGAAGCGCAGCTCGCCGAGGTCAAGGCGCAGAAGGACGACGCTGTTCGGCAGGATCCGGGCGATCGGCGAGGCGAAGAAGGGCTCGACCATCGTGCTCGACTACGCGCCTTCCAGCGGCACCACCCTGGCGATCGACGGCGTGCCGTGAAGGGCAAGCCGATGCCCGGCGAGGCGTTCTACCGCGCGATCCTGCGCAGCTGGGTGGGCGAGAACCCGGCGCAGGAAGACATGAAGAAGGCGTTGCTGGGCGGCTGATGGCGCACCACGAGCTCACGCCGCCGATCAGCGACGCCCAGGTCCGAGCGCTGCGGGTGAACGACACCGTCACGCTCGCCGGCACGCTGTACGGCATCCGCGACGCGACGCAGATCCACATGTTCGATCGCGGCCGCAAGACGCGTTTCGACCTCAAGGGGCATGCGGTGCTCCACACCGCGCCGAACGTGCGCAAGGGTGCCGCTGGCTACGAGCCGATCTGCATCGGCACCACGACCAGCGATCGCATGGAGCGCTTCACCCGGCCATTGATGGAGCAGTACGGAGTGCGGCTGGTGATCGGCAAGGGCGGCTTGCGTGCAGACTCCCTGAAGTGCATTCAAGAAACTCGGCGGAGCGTATTTGGCCGTCATCGGCGGCACGGCGGCGCTGGAGACGACCTGGGTCGAGGCGATCGAGGACGTCGACCTCGACGACCTGCACCCGGAATCGCTGTGGAAGTTCCGCGTGCGCGGTTTCGGCCCGCTGGTGGTGGCGATGGACAGCCACGGCGCGAGCCTCTACGACACGGTCAACGCCGACGCGCGCGCGCGCCGCGCCGCGGCATTGAAGCATCTCGGCGTGCGGTAGAATCGCCCGCAATCCTGGAGGAGGAGAAAACATGAAGGTCATCGGGTTCATTGCTGCGTCAGTCGTTGCTGCGGCTTCGACGCTCGCGCAGGCGCAGAACATTTCGATCGCCACCGGCGGCACCGGCGGCGTGTACTACCCGCTCGGCGGCGGCATGGCCGCGGTGCTGTCGAAATACGTCACCGGCCTGCAGGCCACCGCAGAGGTGACCGGCGGCTCGGTCGCCAACCTGCAGCTCATCGGCACCGGCAAGCCCTACATCGCCATGACGATGGTCGACGCCGGGCTCGACGCGTACAAGGGCCAGGACAAGTTCACCGGCAAGCCGGTGCCGGTCCGCACGCTGATGGTGATGTACCCGAACCGCATGCACGTGGTGAGCATCGAGGGCACCGGCGTGACGAAGATGTCGGACCTCAAGGGCAAGCGCGTCTCCACCGGCTCGGGCGGCAGCGCCACCGAGGTGATGGCGTTCCGCGTCATCGAGGCGGCGGGTCTCGACAAGGACAAGGACATGCGGCGCGAGCGGCTCGGCGTCGCCGAGTCGGTGAGCGCGCTCAAGGACCGCAAGATCGACGCGTTCTTCTGGGTCGGCGGCCTGCCGACCGCGGCGGTCACCGACCTCGCCAGCACCCCGGGCGTGAAGATCCAGCATGATCGACCACGACAACCTGGTCGGCGGCGATGAACAAGAAATACGGCAACCTCTACGTCCAGGACCGCATCCCGAAGGACACCTACCGCGGCATGGAGGCCGACAACAAGCAGGCGACGGTGATGAACCTGCTGGTCGCGCACCAGAACATGGACGACAAGACCGCCTACAGCATCGTCAAGGCGGTGTTCGAGCACCTCGACGAGCTGGTGCGCGTGCACGAGGAGGCGCAGAACTTCAAGCTGGAGAACCAGAAGACCGCCGCGGCCGGCGGCATTCCATGGCATCCGGGCGCAGCGAAGTACTACGCCGAGCGAGGCGTGAAGCTGAACTGAGGCAAAGGGAGAGCGACAAGGCCCCGACCAGCATGCTGGCGGGGCTTTTTCATTGAGCGATGAGCGAAGAAGTCACCCGCCTGCATCAACCGGCCGCGGAGGTGAGCCAGGAGGCGCTCGCGCGCGCCGAGGAGATGATCGAGCGCGAGGAGGGCGTGCAGAACAAGCTGGCCGGCTGGATCGCGGCGTTCGTCACGCTGGTCGCGGTCGTGATGTCGGTATTTCACCTCTACACCGCGTACGCGATCGTGCGCCCCGAGCACCTGCGCGCGATCCATGTCGCGTTCGTGCTGTTCCTGAGCTTCCTGGTCTTTCCGGTGGCGAAGCGCTTCCGCCACCGCATCATGTGGTGGGACTGGGCGCTCGCCGCTCGCCGGCGTCGCCACCACGGTCTACCTCATCGCCGGCGGCGACGATTTCTTCGACCGCTCGATCCTGCCGAACGACTGGGACATCTTCTTCGGCGTCGTGCTCGTGCTGCTCATCCTCGAGGCGATGCGGCGCACCACCGGCTGGATCCTGCCGTTCATCACCTCGTGCTTCCTGCTCTATGCGTTCTTCGGCGAAGTCCTGCCGGCGCCCTGGACGCACAAGGACTACGAGATTCCGCGCCTGGTCGGCCACATGTACATGACGCTGGAAGGCATCTACGGCACGGCGATCAGCGTTTCCTCGACGCTGATCATCCTGTTCACCATCTACGGCGCGTTCCTGCAGTTTTCCGGCGCCGGCAAGTTCTACATCGACTTCTCCGTTCTCGGCGATGGGCGGCAAGCCCACCAGCGCCGGGCGCACCGTGACGCTCGCCTCGTTCCTCCTCGGCGGGCCCTCCGGCTCGGGCGTCGCGACGACCGTGACGCTCGGCGCGGTGGCCGCGCCGATGCTCGCCAAGGTCGGCTACGGCAAGGACGAAGCGGGAGGCCTGCTGGCGGCCGGAGGCCTGGGCGCGATCATCTCGCCGCCGGTGCTCGGCGCAGCGGCGTTCCTGATCGCCGAGTTCCTGAAGATCTCGTACCTCGACGTGCTGCTGATGGCGGTGATTCCCACCTGCCTCTACTACCTGGCGCTGTTCGTGATGGTCGAGATCGACGTGCGCAAGTTCGGCATGAAGGACGTGCTGTTCGAGAGCGTGGAGAGCGCCTGGAGCCTGGCGAAGCGCTACTGGTTCCACTTCCTGTCGCTGGTCACGATCATCGTCTTCATGATGCCGCCGTTCAGCTTCTCGCCCGAGCTGTCGGTGTTCTGGGCGACGGTGGTTTCCCTGGCGACGAGCTTCCTGCGCCGCGACACCGCGCTGATCTCGTACGAGGTGCTGACCGGCAGCGAGAGCATCGCGCAGCGGCCTCTGGAATTCCGGCTTCCTCAAGGCGCTCGAGGGCGGCTCGCTCGCGGTGCTGAACGTCGCCGCCACCTGCGCCGGCGCCGGCCTGATCGTCGGCGTGGTCACGCTCACCGGCCTCGGCCTCAAGTTCAGCTCGATCGTGCTCGCCTATGCGGGCAACTCGCTGCTCCTCACCGCGATCTACACCGCGCTCATCGTCTGGATCGTCGGCCTGGCGGTGCCGGTGACGGCGTCCTACATCATCTGCGCGGTCATCGCCGCGCCCGCGCTGATCGCGCTCGGCGTGCAGCACTTCGCGGCGCACATGTTCATCTTCTACTACGCGGTGCTGTCGGAAGTCTCGCCGCCGACGGCGCTGTCGCCTTTCGCGGCGGCGGCGATCACCGGCGGCGATCCGTACAAGACGACGCTGCAGTGCTGGAAATACACGACGCCCGGCGTTCCTCGTGCCGTTCATGTTCGTGCTCGATCCGAGCGGCACCGGGCTGCTCCTCACCGGCAGCTTCAAGACCCTTGGCGAGGCGGACTGGGGCTCGATCGCTCTGGTCACCTTCACCGCCGCGGTCGGCGTCGTCGCGATCGCGGGCGGCCTCCAGGGCTGGCTCTGGAAGCGCTGCCCGCTGTGGGAGCGCGCGCTGCTCATCGTTGCCGGCTTCCTTCTCGTCTACCCGAAGACGCTCTTCGACGCCATCGGCTTCGCCCTCGTCGCCGTCGTCCTCGCCACGCAATGGTTCCGGAAGCCCGAAGCCCTCGACACGGACATCCTGATCCTCGGCGCCGGCGGCGCGGGGCTGTTCGCCGCGTTGCACGCGCACAAGGCAGCATCCGGCGCTTTCGATCACGGTCGCGGTGAAGGGCCTGCTCGGCAAGTGCGGCTGCACGCGCATGGTGCAGGGCGGCTACAACGTCGCGCTCGCCGCCGAGGACTCGATCGAGCGGCATTTCATGGACACCATCGAGGGCGGCAAGTGGCTGCCGGACCAGGAGCTCGCGTGGAAGCTGGTCACGCTGGCGATCGAGAGAATCAAGGAGCTCGAGAACGAGCTCGGCTGCTTCTTCGACCGCAATCCCGACGGCACCATCCACCAGAAGGCGTTCGCCGGCCAGACCTTCGACCGCACGGTGCACAAGGGCGATCTCACCGGCATCGAGATCATGAACCGGCTCGCCGAGCAGGTCTGGGCGCGGAACATCGCCCGCCTCGAGGAGTACCGGGCGGTCGAACTGATCAAGAGCCAGAAACGACGGAAGCAGCTTGCCGGCGTGCTGTTCATCGACATGCGCACCGGCGAATACGTCTTCGTGCGCGCGAAGGCGGTGCTGCTCGCGACCGGCGGCGGGCCGACGATGTACAAGTACCACACGCCCTCGGGCGACAAGTCCTGCGACGGCCTCGCCATGGCGCTGCGCGCCGGGCTGCCGCTGCGCGACATGGAGATGGTGCAGTTCCATCCGACGGGCCTCCTCGCCGGCACGCACACGCGCATGACCGGCACCGTGCTCGAGGAGGGATTGCGCGGCGCCGGCGGCCATCTCCTGAACGGCGCGAAAGAGCGCTTCATGCCCGGACTACGATCCCGCTGGCCGAGCGGGCGACGCGCGACTTCGTTTCGAGAGCGATGTTTCTCGAGCTGCAGAAAAGTCCCAGCCCGCACGGCGGCCTGTACATCTCCATGGCGCACCTCGGCCCGGAGAAGGTGGCGCGCGCAGTTCAAGGGCATGGTCGAGCGCTGCGCCGACTGCGGCTTCGATCTCGCCGGCGGCCTGGTGGAAGTCGTGCCGACCGCGCACTACATGATGGGCGGCGTCGAGTTCGCCGCCGACTGCTCGACCGCGCTGCCGGGACTGTTCGTCGCCGGCGAGGACTCGGGCGGCGTGCATGGCGCCAACCGGCTGGGCGGCAACGGCGTCGCCAACTCCACCGTGTTCGGCGCGGTCGCCGGCGACACGATGGCGGCGTGGGTGCGCGGCCAGGAGTTCCGGCAAGCCGATCGCGGCGCGCTCGAGGCGGCGATCGCCGCCTGCGAGCGGCCTTTCCGCAAAGGCACGCCGTGCGATCTCGAAGCATTGCGCGAGAAGCTCTACGAGACGATGTGGCAGAAAGTCGGCATCGTGCGCGACGGCCGCGAGCCTCGAATCGGCGCTCGAAGACCTGCGCGGCATCGAAGCGGATCTGGCGTCGGGTGCGTTGCCCGACATGCAGCGCGCCTTCAACCTCACCTGGCACGACTGGCTGAACCTCGCCAGCCTGACTCAGGTGAGCAAGGTCATCGCCACCGCGGCGCTCGCGCGCCGCGACTCGCGCGGCGCGCACTACCGGAGCGATTTCCCGGACGCCGGCTCGCTCGAGCAGTCCGCCTACAGCAGCTGGCTCGGCGGCGCGGTGACGATGAAACAGGTCGACCTTCACGCGCGTGCGTCCCGGACAATCGCTCCTCAAGAATGCAGCCTGACTGGCCCGCCGAAGTCCATCGCGAGCTCGCCGCCGCCGGCGTGCGGGTGGTCGGCTACGTGCCCGACGCCGGCCACAAGCGGCTGATCGAGCTCTGCCAGGCGGACAGGAAGATGCGCGCCGTGCCGCTCACCACCGAGGAAGAGGGCATCGGCCTCGCCTGCGGCGCCTGGCTCGGCGGCGAGAGGAGCGTGCTGCTCATGCAGTCGAGCGGCGTCGGCAATCTGATCAACGTGCTCGGCATGGTCAGCGTCTGCCGCTTCCCGCTGGTGATGGTGATCACCATGCGCGGCGAGCAGGGCGAGTTCAACCCGTGGCAGGTGCCGATGGGCGAGGCGAGCGCGCGCGTGCTCGAGACGATGGGCGTCGCGGTGCGGCAGGCGGGCGAGCCGCAGGCGGTCGCGCGCGCACGTGCGCTCGCGCTCACGCGCGCCTTCGAAGCGCAGGGCGCGGAAGCGGTGCTGATCGCGCAGAAGGTGATCGGCATCAAGAGCTTCCAGGAGCAGCGCAGCCAATGAGCCTGCGCCGGCGCGAAGTGGTGAAGAACCTGCTCGAGAAGCGAGGCGGGCTGCTGGTCGTCGCGGGCCTTGGCTCGACCGCGTGGGACATCACCGCGGCCGGCGACCACGACCTCAGCTTTCCGCTTTGGGGCGCGATGGGACAGGCCGCGATGCTCGGCTTCGGGCCTCGCGCTCGCGCAGCCGAAGCGCCGGGTGCTGGTCATCACCGGCGACGGCGAGATGCTGATGGGGATCGGCTCGCTCGCCACCATCGGCGTGCAGCAGCCGAAGAACCTGACCGTGGTCGGTGATCGACAACGAGCGCTACGGCGAGACCGGCATGCAGGCGACCCACACCGCGGACGGCGTCGATCTCGCCGCGGTCGCCAAGGCTTGCGGTTTCAAGAACTCAAAAGTCGTGACGAAGAGCGTCGACCTGAGAAGGATGGTCCACGAGACCGCCGGCCCCAACTTCCTTCAGATCAAGGTCGCCGCCGAGAAGCTGCCGCTCGTGCTTCCGCCGCACGACGGCGTTCACCTCAAAGAGCGGTTCCGAAAAGCGCTATCCGACGTGCTTGCGAAAAACCCTAGCGTGCGCTCGCGCGCCTGCTTCGCCGCCGGCGCGTTGTAGGAACCGCGCTGGTCGCAGTTGAAGCCGTGGTCGGCGGCGTAGATGAAGATCTGGTGCTGCGAATACTTCTTGGCGAGGTTGCGAACGCCGTCGGCCGGAATATGCGCGTCCTTCTCGCCGAAATGCCCCATCAGCGGCACCTTCGGCGCGAGCTCGGCGTTGTCGAGGATGCCGCCGCCGTAGTAGGGCACCGCGCAGACGAGGCCCGGCGGTTTTCCCGGCCGACAGCCAGGTGACGAGGCCGCCCCAGCAGTAGCCGACGATGCCGACCTTGCCGGCGCTGGCCGCGGCCTGAATTGCGGCGCTCGGCGTCCTTCACCGCCATGTCGTTCGTCACCTTGCCGCGGATCTCGCGGCCCTTGGCGATGTCGTCGGGCGAATAGCCGAGGTCGACGTTCTTCTGCACGCGGTCGAACATCGACGGCGCGATCGCGAGGTAGCCGTCGGCGGCGAAGCCGTCGGTGACCGCCTTGATGTGGCTGTTGACGCCGAAGATTTCCTGGATGACGACGATGCCGCCGCGCGGCTTGCCCGAAGGATCGGCGCGGTAGGCGCTGAGCTTGTGTCCGTCGGAAGCCGTGAGGTCGATCATCTTGCCCATGGTTAGAATCTCCGTTGTGAAGAAAGACGCGACGGCGCTGTTCCATCTCGCCGCCACCGCTCTCAAGCGAGCGGGCGCAAATGATCGCATGGCCGACGCCGCGGCGCGTCACCTGGTTCGCGCCGAGGAACAGGGCCTGCCCACGCACGGCATGTCGCGCGTGCCCTTCTACTGCGGCATGCTGCGCGCGGGCCGCGCCGACGGCAACGCCGAGCCGCGCATGCAGGCCGAGCGCGCCGGCGCCTGCCTGATCGACAACCGCGACGGCCTGCCCTACGTGTCGGTGCAGTGGGCGGTCGAGGAGGCGATCCAGCGCGCGCGCCGCAACGGCATCGCCTTCGCCGGCATCACCAACAGCGCGCACGTCGGCGTGCTCGGCATCCACCTCGGCCCGGTCGCGCGAGGCCGGCATGGTGGGCTTCGCCTTCACCAACTCGCCGGCGGCGATTCCCGCCTGGGGCGGCAAGAAGCCGCTGTTCGGCACCGACCCGGTGGCCGGCATCTTCCCGAGGAAGGACAAGCAGCCGATCGTCGTCGACCTCGCGCTCACCACCGTGGTGCGCGGCAAGATCATGATGGCGATGCGCAAGGGCGAGCGCATTCCCGAGGGCTGGGCGCTCGACCGCGACGGCAAGCCGACCACCGATCCGAAGGAGGCGATCGAGCACGGCAGCCTGTTTCCGATCGGCGGCGCGAAGGGCGCGATGCTGGCGCTGATGTTCGAGCTGATCTGCGCCGCGCTCACCGGCTCGGCGATCGGCCGCGAAGCCGATTCGTTCTTCTCCGAGGAAGGCAACAAGCCGCGCATCGGCCAGGCGTTCCTCGCCATCGATCCGTCGGCGCTCGCCGGGCATGGATCGCTACTTCGAGCGCGTCGAGGCGGTGGTGACGCGCGATGCTCGCCGATCCCGAAGTGCGCCTGCCCGGCGCGCGGCGCTTCGCCGCCGAGAGCCTCGGCGAAGAAGGGCATCGAAGTGCCGGACGAGCTGCTGGCGCAGATCGAGAAGCTATGTACGACGTAACGGTCGAATTTCCGAAGTTCAAGGTCGGCGTCGCAGACGCGCGACGAGCGTCGTGACGGAGCTCGAAATATCTGCCGCTCTTCGCTTTCCGTCGTTGCCTCGAAGAATCCGACTTGCCGAGCGTGCCGCGCGGCAGCTGGAAGCGCTATAACGCGGGATCGCGAACAGCGACTTCGATCTGCCGGTCGTGATCGAAGGCACGGAGTTGCAGAAGGCCGTGTGGAAGGCGATGTGCGCGATTCCGCGCGGCAAGACGCGCACCTACGGCGACCTCGCGCGCGCGAGCTCGGCGCCGATCGCGCGCGACATCGGGCAGTGCCTGCGGCGACAACCGGCTGCCGCTCGTCATTCCCTGCCACCGCATCGTCGCCGCCGACGGCATCGGCGGCTTCGCGCACTGCCACCGAGCGGCTATCTCCTGGAGGCGAAGCGTTGGCTCCTGATGCACGAGGCCGCGGCGACCGCGTTCGAGCTCAACCGTAAGCACGCGGCCCTCGACGCGTTCTGCGACGCGCTCTGGCTCGAGGACGGGCTGTCGAAGAACACCATCGCCGCCTACCGCGCCGACCTCGAGCAGCTCGCCGCGTTTCTCGAAGAAGCCGTTCGAGCAGATCGAGGAAGCAGGACCTGTTCGCGTTTCCTCGCCTCGCGCGGCGGGCGCGCCTCGAGCGCGGCGCGGCGCGTCTCGACGCCTGAAGCGCTTCTACCGCTACTGCCTGCGCGAGCGGCAGATCGACGCCGACCCGACGCTCAGGCTCGATCCGCCCAAGCGCGCGCCGCGCTTTCCGAAGACGCTCGTCGGAGGCCGACGTCGAGGCGCTGCTCGCTGCGCCGGACGCCGCGACGCCGCTCGGCCTGCGCGACCGGGCGATGCTCGAAACGCTGTACGCGACCGGGCTGCGCGTCTCCGAGCTGGTCGCGATGAAGCTCTTCGAGGTCGACCTGCAGGCGGGCGTGGTGCGCGTGCTGGGCAAGGGCGCGAAGGAGCGGCTCGTGCCGCTGGGCGAGGAAGCGGTCGAATCCGTGAAACGCTATGCTGCTTGGCGCGGAAGGCGCTGCTCGGCAAGCGGCTCGTCGGATGCGCTTGTTCGTCACCGGCCGCGGCGGCGCGATGACGCGCCAGGCGTTCTGGCATCTCATCCGCCGCTACGGCGCGCGCGCGATTCCCGGCAAGAAGCCTCTCGCCGCACGTGCTGCGCCACGCCTTCGCCACCCACCTCATCAACCACGGCGCGGACCTGCGCGTGGTGCAGCTGCTGCTCGGCCACGCCGACATCTCGACCACGCAGATCTACACGCACGTGGCGCGCGAGCGCCTGAAGCAGCTGCACGCCAAGCACCACCCCAGGGGCTAGCGCTTCTTGCCGCGCTCGATCGTGACGCCGACGAA
>ERZ1370068.7715-contig-6616_pt1 | contig 35729 bp, 59 predicted proteins | sample MGYA00561227_ERZ1370068 | MGnify/ENA primary metagenome ERZ1370068 (study PRJEB38410, sample SAMEA6850437) | metagenome | study: Metagenomic assessment of the ecological functions of the soil: analysis of the soil microbiota associated with the... | reverse complement strand
AACATACGCAGCACCGTTTAAGTTACGTATTGCTCACCCAATCATGTCTCAAGAGGCCCACACCCAGATCGATTCAGCGCGGCGCGCAGCGGTCGGATCAAGTGCCGCCAGGATCGACACCGACAACGCAGGCCAGAATTGCGCCCAGCCACAAGATAAGGCGGCAGCCAAAGAAATCGACGAACTGGGCGTTCTGCGGTTTCAAAATAAATCGGTAAGCCAGGCGATTAGCCACGCCCGTCACTCCTCCACGCTGCCAGCGCGCCAATCACTCCGCCCGTCAGACCGATGACCGCGGCTTCAAAAAGAAAATCGGCTTGATCTCGCGATCCTCGGCCCCGATCGCTTTCATGATTCCGATTTCGCGCGTGCGCTCGAGGATCGACATGATCATCGTGTTCGCAATTCCAAAGCTTGCCACCAACAGCGAAATGCCGCCGAGTAATCCCAGGACGGAATTAATTGATTAAGAAGACCGTGCGAATCTGATCCAGTCTGATTCGACGATGGAAAAACTGCCAAGCCCCAGTTCCCTCAGACGCTGTCTCACCTCGGGAAGCACCACCGGATCGTTAGCGCGCACCACCACCGCCGAAAAATACCCCGGCGATTGATCCTCGCTGATGGCTCCGCTCTCACGCGCGCCAATGCCGTCAATACGCGCGCCTGCTCTCCTGATGCTCAAGCGACCACTGGCGGGCCGCCGGCACCGGAATGTAGATATCCGCCGTCGGCGTCGGTCTCGAGGTCGGCTGGCCGTCTGAGGCGGGTCTTTCAAGCACGCCGACAATGCGAAAGGTCTTCGGCCGCTACCACCGCCGTCTTCGCTTTTGACCACCCTCATCTCCACCTAAAGGCAATCCAAAGAAACTCGCGGGCTCGTCGTCCTCAGCTTGGCATTCGAATCTGCTTTGTCATCGGCGGGCGCCAGAAACTCAATTGTCTTTCCGATGGCCTCTGCCGGCGACGCAAAAGCCGGCAGTGCGCGAATCGTTTCTTCGGTAATAACTGCCTCATCGGCAGTCGCGGAAGAAATCATCTGTCCCGCCGCAAACTCCGTGAACCGTGAAGAGCTGTTAGGGACGGTTGCCCCGCCGACTTGATGACCAAATACCTTGCCGTTCGACCGGCACTGGACGACAAAACCGATGAACTGGTTCGACATAAGCGACGCCGGGAATCTTGGCGATGTCCGCGATCGCTGCATCATCCAGGAATTCGCGTAGGCGTAAAATCTGTGGGCAAGCGCGGACCCTTGCCTGTCGTTGCCGCCTCGACGCGCACCTTGCCGATCCAGATTTCCGGCGGCCACAGCGAGGCTTTCCCAAAGACCGTCATCTCGCTAAATAAGTCCAGCGCCTTGAACCGCGAAAGCAGGTTGCGCTGCAAGCCAGCGACCGAATGATAACCATCGTCACGAATCACCGCGACGCCCACGATCACACCCATTGACGTCAGCGTCGCGCGCAGCTTCGGCTTCGCGCAGGTTTCTTAAAGGCAAGCTTGAGCAGATCGAAAAAGGGCATAAATAACTAAACGGCAAGATCGCGGCTAGATTAACGTATTTGTTCTCGGTCAGAAGCCTGAGCGTAGGAGCGAGGACATTTCTGACGATCGTGGTCGCCCATCAAAGTTCGAGGGCAACCTTAGCGATAATGGCCCCTCCCTGACGGTCGGGTTTCTGACACCAAGTCTGATACAACCCCGAACCAGAATTCTTGTATCTAATCTTTGTTCCCGGCACTTGAACGCGAGATTTAGCCCTTCAAGAGATACGGCACGACGGCCCTCGACCTCAGCTTGAATCAGCGGTCTTGCGCAACGCAGAAAAAGTCCGTTAGAAAGTTCAAGAAATTAAGGAGTAAACCCCAGATGATTCCGGATAAGAAATACCCATGCGAAGTTTGCGGCCGTCGCGCAGCCTCATGTTTGCTTTCGCCGTCGGTTGCATTGCCAAGACCCATTCAGACGGTAAGTTTTCCTCAGTCAAATTAGTAATTTCGGCCAGATGGACGAGACGCTTTTATCGCGGTGGCACGTCCCAAAGAGAAGGATTTTCGCAACCCTGAAAGCTTTGGGCATTCAGACCATCATCGATTTGACCGATAACACGCCGGAAGAAGAAGGCTATGTCGAAGCGCAGGACATGCGTTATGTAAACATTGCGATTGAGGACAAGCGTGATCCGTCCGAAGCGCAGATTGCCGAATTCCTTAACGTGGTGAACGACCCTGAAACCGGCAAGTTCTACGTTCATTGTGCTGGTGGCCGGCACCGTACCGGAGTGATGGGCGCGATTTACCGCTTCAACAATTATCACTGGACGCTCGACCAGGCTTATGCCGAGATGCTGGACTTTGACTTCTATACTTCGAATGGCCACGGCGGTCAGAAGAAGTTCGTCGAGAACTATTGGGCCAACATCCAGCAACAAGCGCTGAGGCGGCGGCGACCAGCTCGTCACAGAAAACTGATAACTCATTGAACTCCCGAATCTGACTATTCCGATTTGCGAATTCAAGAAAGGCCGCTTCACACGGAGGCGGCCTTTTGATACGCACGCCTGGCGTGCTGAGCCAGATACCCAGACTACCGCCGTCTCGGCGTGCCAACGTAAGGCAAGCTCTTGCCTCCAATCCCTTGCATCGTAACACTTTTCTTGTCGTTGAATCACTCTTCGATAACGCCCGCCGTACCTCTGTTATCATCTGCTCAAATCGTTCCTCGAATCAGGCCCTCTGTTCATAAACTCCGGCCAAGTCCTCGACGGACGCGGTCTCAAATTCTCTTCCCGGTCAGGAGTTGAATCGTGCGAATACTGAATAGAAGTCGCGGGCTTGTTCTGCTCGCCAGTCTGGCAATCATCTCCGCTCTGTCGCTACAGGCATTTTCAACCGCTAAAGCAAAAAGAAGAAGAAACAGCACGCGCAGAAGGCCGCCGTGCTCTGGCGCGATCCGGGAAACTATTCGTACACCGCGATCTTTACTACGGCCCCGGCTCGAAAGAGCTGGCGCCGGCGCCACCGTTTCGCTTCGTCTAAAGAAGTCAAAGAAGGCGGCATGCCAAAGTTTGACGTTGAAGATGCGCGCGGTGTGAAGTGGCGGGTAAAGCTCGGACCCGAGGCCCAGTCAGAAACAGTCTCGAGTCGCTTGCTCTGGGCCGTCGGCTACAACGCCGAAGAGTGCTTACTACTTCGATCGCGCCAACATCGACGGACTGAAACGCCTATCGCGTGGCCAGAAGTACATCGATGGCCAGTCGGTTCGCGGCGCTCGCTTTGAACCTCGGCGCGACGACGTGAAACGCGGCAAGCAGTGGGACTGGAACCAGGAACCCGTTCAAGGACACGCGTGAATTGAATGGTCTCAAGACCATGATGGTGCTGCTGAACAACTGGGACACGTTCAAAAAGAACAATCGCGTGCTTCACAACAAAGAGTCCGGAGAAGACCAGTACACCGTGACTGACGTGGGCGCGACACTCGGAGCTGTCGGCGGTTTCGGCCGTCATCGTTCAAAGAACGACGTCCAGGATTTCGAGCGACAACGGTTTGTGCGTAAGGTTGATAAGGACGGCAAGGTGAAGTTCGATTACGATCTCAAACCGAAGGGGTTTGGATTGATTAGCATGGTCTATCCGCCTTACTTTTTCCGCCAACGAAAAGCCACGAATGCAATGCAGAAGGTGCCGGCTGATCACGCCGCCTGGATCGGTTCGCAGCTCGCGCAGTTATCCGACAATCAGCTGCGCGACACATTCCGTGCGGCGGGCTATGACCGGACGACCACCGAAAACTACGTGCGTGCCCTGCGTGGCTGGATAAATGAACTGAATCGTCTGCGTGATGCTGAGCTGGCTTCAAGACAAAGGAGAGTGAGATAGAAAAAGCGAACTGTAATTTAGAACTGGTCAAAAGGTCGCTGCGTGCTCAGCGGCCTTTTTCATTTCGCCCGTAGTCGAGCCCGACCGTCAGGGAGGCACGCAGTCTGAAGATCCCTCCGACAATCTCTTCCGGTCGTCATCCGAAAATGCGCTCCCTCACGGTCAGGCTTCTGACACGCAATCAAGCCTATCTTCCTAGCAAAACAGTCGGCCTGGGTCGTCTTCCATTATTGAATTGTGGTAAATGAATATCGAAGGCGAAATCAGCATGTCTTTAAGGTGAATCCCTTCTTAACCCCTATGCAAACATTCCGACTGTCCAAAGTGTGGCGCACCCGTCAGTTATGATCCAAACGTCGCCAGCACCGCGCGCTGCGCCTATTGCGAAAGCCAGCTTGCAGTTCCCAACCCGTACCTGAACCAGGGCCCGCGCGTCATCAAACTCAATATCAATCCTGACGTCGTGGCGTCAGGCGCAAAGAGATTGTTTCGCTCGCGCTGATAATTCCAGTCATCATCATCGTCTTCGTGTTCGTGATCATTCTGGCTGTGTTTGGCATGGTCACTTCGACGATTCGCTCAGTGACCGCTCCCTTCAAGAACCCGGCTTTACCACGCCCGGCGGATCGCGCAGCGGCAGATGCGGCGAACAGTTTTGCCAATGTGCTGCTCGAATTCGGCCAGGAAGGCATTGGCCCAGGCATGATGACCGACGCGCGCAGCATCGGGTGGACGCCCGCGGCAACATCTATGTCGGCGAGTACAGCGGTGGCCGCATTCAGGTCTTTGATTCGAATGGAAAGTTCATCCGCCAGTGGACGACCGTTGATCCCAAGATGCCACTGCGCGGGTTGGCGGTTGATCGAAAAGGAATTGTTTATATCGCCCAGCGGGGCGTCATCACCAAATACGACGGCGAGACGGGGGAATCGATTGGCACAGTGAAGTACACCGAAAACGGTTTCGACGATGTCACGGTTGCGCCCGATGGCGGACTCGTCTGTGCCTGGCAGCACGGACGCGACGACATCGTCCGCTTTAATGCCAGGAAACGTCATGCGCACGATTCGCGCAGCCGTGAGCACCGCTGCCGATCGTTCCGAGCTGAACACGCGCGTAGCCATCGACGGGCTGGGGAATATTTATGCGCTCGGTGGATTTACGAACAGTGTTTTCAAATTTAGTCCTGAAGGAAAATTCCTGAACCGCTTTGGCAGCCCGGGTCGACAGCCAGGTCAGATCAGCGGCGCCGATGCGATTGCTGTCGATGGCAAGGGACGCGTCTATGGTGAGCGACATGAAAGGCGTGCAGGTTTTTGATTCCGAAGGACGCTATCTGGCGGCCTTCAAACCGGATGGCATTGCCTTCGGAATGACCTTTAACGACCGCAATGAACTGCTGGTGGTCGTCGCGCAACAAAGTCGTGTCAAGTTCGCGATCAATCAATAAGAAGTAAAGCAGATCTGTCCAGTCTGCTTCTTCAATGCAGCAAACCCGCAGACTGGACAGTCTGCGGTACAACCGTTAACGAATGGTTATCTCCGATCGTGAACGTCGTATCTGTTTTCTCGTCTTCGGGAAAAACAATGATCTCGTAATCGCCGGTCTTGGGCAGTTCGCCGCTCCAATCGCGCGACAGATCTGCGCTCCTTCGACCAAATCCATTCCCGGCGCGTACAGCCCGAACACGGGCATTCTTCTTTGGCAGAGGTCAGATGCAAAGTCATCGTCTGACCTTTGTTCGCGCGCAGAATGTAACCGACCGGATCCATGCCGCCGCTTTCGCTCGGACCGCCGGTCGTGCGGCCATTAAGAACTACGGTGGTGCGGCCGGGAGGGAACTTGACGCGGGTAGACTTGGCCCACACGGTGCCGATGATGAGTAAAATGGCGAGAAGGAGTACGGAGAATCTTTTCATAGTTATCCTTTTACAAAGCCAGCATGACAGAACTCGAGACAGATACTTTCGCTTACCCGCTGCGCTTCGTCAAGCGACAGGCGCCATGCAGACATAAATTTCAGGGTCGATGTGCTTCACTTCCTTTTGCACCTCTCAGAAAAATTGTCCAGCGCTGAATCTGGGTCTAGTCAGGATGGCCGGATGCGCGCCGGGGATCACCGCTCCAGCGTGGCGTGGACCGTTTCCTCGTCCGGCGCATCTATCAACGATTGCCCCACTCGCGCCCTCGGGATCGCCCAATGGTCGCCCAGAACAACGAAACCATCGGCGGCTAACTGATCCATCGACGCACGCCGGCGTCACTCGTCCCAGAGGACGCTGCGATCGCGGCGGCGTGCTTGCATCCCAGGCCTGGCCCCGGAATTTGATTAACGACGAACAGTGTTTTCATTGGTTCAGTGATGCATTGAACGCCGCTGCCGCCAGCTGGTTCATCAAACGCTTGCTCTGCCCAGGCAGTCAGTATGTAAGATGCGTCCGAGTGCCTATCTTTCAACGGGTTATTAGTGGGGGTCAATGCCCTGTTTGCCTACCCCCGACCAATTACAAAGGAGACTCTAATGCGAAAACTTCTTCTCATCGCCGTTTCGGTTATGTTTTGTCTGGGTTTAGCAGTGACCTCAAGTTACAGCGCTAAGCCCGGGAACTCTTTCAAACCCGAGATAACTTCAGCACAAAATCCGGAACTGGATTTTACCATCGTGAACAAGACTGGCTCCGATATCAAGGCCCTTTCCATTGGAGCTAGTGGCGTGGATTGGACCAAAGAGGACGAGGTGCTCAAGGGACGCGCGCCTTCCCGAGCACTGGCAAGTCGTACGACATTGAGTTCAACCCCAAAGCCAAGGCAGAGAAATGGGATATTATGGTGACCTGGGCGGATGGCAGCGGCAGCGAGGAAATGGCTTAACCTGAAATTGACCGAGATCGAAAAGGTCACGCTGATTTACGATAAAGAGAAAGACCAAACCAAAGCCATCATCGAATAACATCGGGAGACAACCCGGGTAAAGGGAGGCAAGAGATCGGCGACAGCCACTCACGCCTCTTTGCTCCTGGCGAGAGCCACTGCTCCAAGACAATGGGTGGCGGCTCATTCGAATGACTTTTCCGTAGCCCAGGCGTTTACGCCTGGGAATGACGAAAAGGGTTAGTTTCAAAAGCCCATTAATCGGGGCTTTATTAGAGTCTCCTGTTCCTCACCCCAGGCGTTTACGCCTGGGCTAGAAAATCCCGATGATCACTAACCTCGATTGCGCTACGGTCCGAGTTCTATAAGCTGACGGCAGGAAAAGCGCGGACTTACAGCTCACTCAGCATTGAACGTGTCGCCCGCCCTCACGTCGCCCGTATCCAGTCCCTTGTGAAACCAGCCGGCGCGCTGTGCGGAAGTACCGTGGGTGAACGAAGTCCGGCACGACGTAGCCCTGCCCTTCGCGCTGCAAACGATCATCGCCGACGGCGCTGGCCGCGCCAGAGCTTCTTCAACATCTCCCGGTTCGACGATGCCCCGATTCTGAGCGTAGTGCGCCCAAACTCCGGCCAGGAAATCGGCTTGCAGCTCGAGCCGCACCGACACCGCGAGTTAGCCTGTTCTTCGCTCATTCTGTCTTCTCGCCGCGTCAACCCGATCCATTGTGCCGAGCAGCTTTTGAACATGATGGCCGATTTCATGAGCGACGACATAGGCCACCGCGAAATCTCCGGGCGCCCGGAACCTGGTCCTCAACTCGCGGAAAAACGACAGATCGATATACAGCTTTTCATCGCGCGGACAATAGAAAGGCCCGACTGCGGCGCCCGGCGAGGCCACAACCCGAATCAACCTGATCAGTGAATAAGACCAGAGTCGGCTTTCGGTAGCTCTTGCCCATCTGCCGGAAATATGTCTCCCCAGGCGTCCTCAGTCTGCGCCAAAACCACGGCCACAAATTGTTTGAGCTCCTCGTCCTGCAGGATTTACTCGACCGCGAGGTTTGCGGGTTGCCGCCCTCTTGCGGATAGTTGTCGCAACAACTGCCGCGGATCAGCGCCAAACAGCAAGGCAAGCAACAGCACCACAATGCCGCCCAGCGCCGCCAATGGCTATCTTTCCACCGGACATACCGCGCCGGTCTTCGATGTTCGTCACTTTGTCGTTCATCTCTCCAGCGCATTTCTGTCCTTCCGATAATCGATGCCCATGTTGCCCGGCGCAGACGAGCGTTATACCGTCACCAACTCGCGCTAATCAGCTTCTTCGCCTCTGAACTGCAACTCGTACAGCCGCGAATACAGAGCCGCCCTGCTCCAACAACTCGTTCGTGAGTTCCCTGCTCACACGACTCTCCCCTCATCGACGACAAAGATCACGTCGGCGCGGCTGCACAGTGGCCAGCCGATGCGCGATGACGATCGAGGTTTTCCCTTCCATCAAGTTTCCCAGCGCATCAAACACCAGCTTTTCCGGATTCAGCGTCGAGCCCCGCGGAAGGTTCGTCTAGAATCAGAATTGGCGAGTCGCGAATGATGGCCCGCGCGATGGTGATCCTTTGTCGCTGGCCGCCTGAAAGCGTTACGCCGCGCTCGCCGATCATGGTGTCATAACCATCAGTCATGCGGTCGATGAACTCATCCGGCGTTCGCCAGTCGCGCGGCGCGAACAATTTCTTCACGCGAGGCCTGCGGCTTTCCATAGGCGATGTTCTGCGCCACCGTGCGCGCGAAACAGAGAGCGTCTCCTGAAGCACGAAACTTATTTGCTCGCGCATCGATTTCTGCTTGAAGCGGCGAATGTCAGCGCCGTCGATCTTGATTTCGCCGGAAGTCAGCTCATAAAAGCGCGGCAACAAGCTGACGATGGTTGTCTTCCCGCACGCCGGTTAGGGCCAACCAGGGCGATGAGTTGGCCGGGCTCAATCTTCAGATTTAGGCCGCGCAAGCACCGGCGGGCTCCCGCCATCGTAAGAAAAGCTGACGTCCTTGAATTCGATCTGTCCTTTGAATTTCGGAGCGCGCCTGGCCCCACGCATGTCACGCACCTGCGTCTCGTTCTCGAGGACTTCACGAATCCGCTCCCACCCGACAGACGCCTTCGAAATCGTGTCGCGTCATCTTGGACAGTTCGCGCATCGGCTTGTACATCTTGCCGAGATAGAGCAGAAAGACCAGCAGCTCGCCAGAGGTGAGCGTCACCGGTCAGCACCAGGCGCGCGCCGTACCAAAGCACCGAGACAGGTGCCCGCGGCCACGATGACTTCCACCAGGGGCGGAAGCTTGGCTTTGAAGTTACGCGCGGCCAGCGCCCGCTCGACGCTTTCACGGCTCTCGCGTTCGAAACGTTTTTGTTCGTAGTCCTCGCGAGCGAATGCTTTGACCACCCGAATCGATGAAAGGACCTCTTCCAAGACCGAAACCACTTCGCCTTCCTGCCGGCGCATGGCGCGCGAAGCATTCTTGATCCGATGCGTGTAGTGATAGACCACGAAAAAGAGCGCCGGTGCGACCAGGAGCGCAATTACGGTGAAGGCCCAATTCAGATAGAGCATCACCAGCATCATGCCGAACAGGGTCAGCACGTTTAACCAGCATCCCCAGAAGTACTTGCGAGATAAGACTCTGAACCGCGTCAATGTCGGTGGTGACCCGGCTGATTAGATCGCCAGTCCGCTTGCGATCGTGGAATGAAAGCGAAAGTCTTTGAATGTGGCTGTAGAGCACCCGTCGCAGGTCGTGCATCACCCATTGGCCGACGCTGGTGGTCAGATACTTTTCGCAGTACGAACTGATCGCGCCGAAAATCGCAATCGCGATCACGACTCAATACGGCAAAGTTAAGGATCGAAAACTTGTCGGTGCCGATGAAACCAACTAGGGAAGCCAGCCAGTCGGGCAGGCGCTTCGATCCGAACACGTGATCGAAAACGATCTTCAGCGGCCACGGCTCGAGCACGTCCGTGATGCTGGTTCCCATGACGGCGATCAGCGCAAGGGTGAGGGTTTTCCAATGAGGGTAAAGCAGGTCGGTGATGCGAATTCGCTTTTGCATTTTAGGTGTCAGAACCGCGAGCGGTAGCGACCGGATCAGACTAAACTTGTGGCCGAAAGAATTTGGCTGCTCTGCCTCTGTCAGAAATCGGGAGCGATCCGGTCGCTACCGCTCGCGGTTCTGACACTCACCCGCCGATTTCGCGTCCTTCGAAGTAGACCTGGCTGTCGAAGGTCTCGCCTTCACTTTCGTCCGGCTGCACTCGCACATACGACCCGTCGGGCAGCAGCTCGTGCGTGTTGACGTTGTCGCGCAGGTACGCTCCCAGAACTTCATCTTTGAGATAGCGGCGCAGCCTGGGATCGCGAACCGGACAGATGACTTCAACGCGGCGGTTCAGGTTGCGCAGCATCCAATCGGCGCTCCCCACATAGACTTCTTCGTGGCCGTCGTTAGCGAAGTAAAAGATGCGACTGTGCTCCAGGAAACGTCCGACGATGCTGCGGACGCGGATGTTCTCAGACAAACCCTCCACCCCGGGACGCAACATACAAACACCACGCACAATCAGATCAATCGAGACGCCCGCGGCCGAAGCTTCATATAACCTTTCGATGATCAGGGATCGGCCAGCCGGTTCAGCTTTGCGAGAATTCGCGCCGGACGATTGGCCTTCGCGTTGCGGATTTCGCGCTCGATGAGTTCCGTGAGCTCCTGCCTCAGATTGACCGGCGCGACCATCAATTTACGGTAGTCGCTCTGCTGCGAATATCCCGTCAGATAGTTAAAGAATTCAGTCGCGTCCGCCCCAATCTGTTCATCGGTGGTAAAGAGACCGAAGTCCGTATAGGTCGTCGACGAGAGGGGTTGTAGTTTCCGGTAGCGATGTGAACGTACCGGGTCAGTCCGTCCCCGTCGCGGCGGACCACCAGCGTCAGCTTGCAATGCGTTTTTAAGCCGAGCAATCCATAGACGACGTGGACACCCGCATGCTCGAGCCGCCTGGCCCATTCAATGTTGTTTTCTTCATCGAACCGCGCCTTCAGCTCGACTACCGTCGTAACCTGTTTTCCCTGTTCGGCCGCGTGAATCAGCGCTTCGGCGATCTTGGATTGTTGTCCCGTCCGGTACAGACAGATTTTGATGGCCAGCACATCGGGATCCTCGGCGGCATCTCGGATGAATCGCGTCACCGTCGAGTAGGCCATGTATGGATGATGAAGCAGCAGGTCACGCTCCTTAATCACGTCGAACATTGAGCGGCGCGTCTTCAGTCTTTCAGGCACAATTGATCGGAGCGGACGAAACTTTAAATCCGGACGATTCAAGTCGCACAGCACCGATAAATCTGAAACGTTAAGTGGGCCTTCGACACGGTAGACGTCTTCCGATGAAAGCCCCAGTGATTGGGTCAGGTAGTCAACCATTTCCCGCGGCATGGTGGCCGCGACTTCCAAACGCACCGGTGTTCCAAACCGGCGCCTTCTCAGTTGCAGTTCGAGGGGCGCGCAACAGGTCATCGGCCTCTTCGTCGCGGACGTCGAGATCAGCGTCCCGAGTTACCCGAAAGGCGTGTGCCTGGCCGGCAATCATTCCCGGAAACAGCGAAAGCAGATTGGCCGAGATTAAGTCGCTGAGGAAGACGAATTTTGAGCCGGAGTTGCCAACCCTGACCAGGCCGGGAAGCACTGGCGGAACCTTCAGTCGCACGAACCGCGCGTCACTGGCGCGTCCGTTTGTTTCTCCGCTCGCACGGACCATCAACCCCAGATTGAGACTCAAGCCTGAGATGTAAGGGAACGGATGCGCCGGATCCACGGCCAGCGGCGTCAGCACCGGAAATACTTTTGCTCAAAATAATCACGCAAGCCGGCGCGCTCGGACGAAGAAAGAGAATCAAACGAAGCGATCACGATTCCTTCTCTCTCGAGACCTGGGAGCACGTCGCCGGTGATCGCCGAGACACACTCATCCATCATCGGCCGCAGACGTTTTCGTATTTCGGTTAACTGCTGTTCGGCACTCATGCCGTCAGGTGACGGATGCATGCAGGCCTCGTCGACTTCTTCTTTCAGCCCTGAAACACGGACCATAAAGAACTCGTCCACGATGCTCGAAAAGATTGTCAGGAAGCGCAGTCTTTCAAGCAGCGGATTCTGATCACGCAAGCCTTCTTTCAAAACGTTCCGGAAGAATTCGATAAGGCTTAGCTCACGATTCAGCAGGCGCTTTTCGACCGCCGCCGGCGCGGGCCCAAGGGCAACGGCCGGCGCCAGCTCTCCGGTTAATCTATCGACCAATTGTGTTTCTGAAATCATTTTGTTTTGTAGATTTTTCCAATGCAGACAGATTCGCGCGGCCCACTAACAGTTTGCAGATCCGTCCTGCGTCTTCTGATATCGGTGCTTGAATCAGCAACTGTTATTCCGGCGTTTGGTTGGGAATCACTCGGAGAGTAATTAGTTGTTTGTAAAGGGTTTTCGGCGAAGATCAGAAGAGAGGGACAAAACGAGTGCAACTAAATCGTACTAATTCGCGCCACGAGCATGTTGATTTTTGAAACGGTCGATGTGACACGGCGGTGCGTGTCAGAAGCCCGACCGTAAGGGAGGGCAACCTGGAGAGCACGAAAGTATATGGGTGACGTCAGCCAAACAGATGGTGTATTGCCGCGGTGCTCCAGTCACCGAGATTCGGCGTGACGATGTCGGCGCCGGCCGCGCGTAAACGAGCTTCCGCAACCGTGGTGGTGACGCCGATGGTGCGCATGCCTGCTCCGCGCGCTGCTTCTACTCCGGGAGGGGCGTCTTCGATCACCAGACATTCAGTTGGCGGCAGCGGCAAGTGGCGGCGGCTACGTCGCTGCTCGTTCAGCAACTCCAGCGCGCGGCAGTAACAGTCAGGCGCCGGCTTATGTTTCAACCCGGGCGCGGCGCTAACTATAAGTAAAAATTCATGTGTGATACCGGCCAGTTTGAGCACGTGATCGATCTCGCTGCGTTCAGCCATGCTCACGATGCCGAGGTCGTAATGGCGCGCGACATCCTTGATGAAACTTATTACGCCTGCAGGAACCGGCAAATCATCGGCGATCAGCTCGCGATGTTTGGCGTGCTCGCGCTCAACCACCTCGCGCATGGTTTCATCGCTCAAGGATTTGTTGGCCCGCGCGTAAGCGTGCCCGGACAAAAGCAACATCGTCCATGCCCAGCGAGGCAAAATAATCCTCGTCCGTGAGATCGACGCCGACGCCGGATAGTATTTCGCGATAGGCCTTGAGGTGGATGCGCTCGTCATTGATGATGACGCCGTTAAAGTCGAAGAAGATGGCTTGAATCATAGGCGTAACGAAACTTTGTCACTCGACATTAGACCTGAACATTCAACGACCTGCTTACCGGCGGACAGAACTAACCCCAAGGCTCGCAAAGGGATTTACATACGTTATTCACCTGGGCCTCAGGACCCGATCCATTCAACCACTCCATACTGGACGTGACCATTCAACAAAGCTGCGGAGCAGCGCGATCAGGGTTAAGCCCAGGGCGAGGCTTTGCGAGCCTTGGGTCAGCGCCTCTAAAATTGAACGAGCCCCGAAGGGGCGACACAGATTACCGGTCATCAGCGAGAACCTGTTTACTAACTCTCTGTCGCCGCTCCGCGGCTCTGCTGATCTAACCAACCTGACCCAAGGCTCGCAAAGCCTCGCCTTGGGCTTAACTCTGATCGCTGCTCCGCAGCTTTGTTGAATGGTCACGTCTTATAACGTGGTTCCCATTCAATCAGTACGCCCAGTGAGTCAACTATATGATTGCCCTCCGAACAGGAAAGGTATCGTTACCACTTTTACGGTGCGTTGCTCGAAACCATCAAAGCCGGCGGTTTTGATTCCCGTGATCCGGTCGTTCTGTTCCGCAAACAGCAAGGGCAGGCGTTCACTCTCCAGCACGTCCAGGCGCCGCAGCACTTCGGTGAGCGCCAGCTCGTTCTTTAGGTTGACTTGATAATCCAAATCCGCGCGCAGGCGATCCTTCGAGCCCTGCCGGTTCTGCGACATCATGATAATCGGCGCCTGCAAACCGGCGATGATGCCCATCACCAGGTTCAGCATTTGGTAAGGAATGGGATCGAAACCCCTGACCAGGACCCAGGAATTGAAAATGATCCACGTGATAATTATCCCTATCGCCGTGAGGATAAATTTCCAACTTCCGCCAAATTCGGCGATCGCGTCCGCGGCGCGATCCGGAAAGGGTCATGCGCTTGTCCTGCTCTTCATTGACATTGCGCGACACGCGTTGCTGCAGCATCTTGTCCGTGTGACGCAGACGCGAAAACGTCGCGCTCAACATCTCCAACGCCACCACGGGGTTGTTCTTGATGAAGCGGAGAAACGCTCGCGGGAAAGCACCGCTAACCGGCCATCCTCGATGACCCGGCATCAGCCGAGCGCTGCTTGCCATCGATGATAGCCATCTCTCCGAAAAAGTCCCCGCGCGCCAGTTCGGCCAGCACGATCTGCCTCTTGTCTTCGTCGGTGATCGAGATGCGAATCCGGCCGCTTTCGATCAGATACATGGCGTCGCCGTCGTCGCCGGCGCGAAACAGAGTATCGCCTGCAGTAACGTCGCGCGCACGCTCAGCAAATCGCGGAGCTCAGTGGCCGCGTGATCGTCGAGCGGCGCAAACAAAGGCACGGAGCGGATCGCGTCAAGCGTCATCTCCTCTGGTGTTGGTGTTGACATGGATTACCTCAACGATATTGATTCATTGACTCATTGATTCATTGACTCAATGATCAAATGGATAAATGAATCAATCTTCTTGAACCCTTCCATCCTTCATGGTGATGATGCGATTCGCAAAACTGCTCGCCAGTTCTTGATCGTGCGTGACCAGCAGCACCGTCAATCGATCGCGGTCTGTCATTTCGCGCAACAGGGCTAACAACTCGCGCGCGCGCGTCGAGTCTAAGTTGCCGGTCGGTTCGTCGGCAAGAAGCACCCGCGGATTATTAGCCAAAGCCCTGGCGATGGCCACCCGTTGTTGTTCGCCACCAGACAGTTCCGCCGGACGATGCTCGATTCTATCCGGTCAGGCCGACGCGTTCGAGTAACTCTTGTGCGCGCCGCCGCCGCTCAACGCCACGCATCCCGCCAAATGCCAGGGCCAGCCTGACGTTTTCCGCCGCGGTCATCGTGGTAATCAAATTGAAGTTTTGAAAAATCATTCCCACCGAGAACCTTCGATACCGCGCCATCTGTTTCTTGTTGAGCGGAGCGAGCGGCTGGGAATCGAACAGGACGTCGCCGCTCGTCGGTTTGTCCAGGCCACCAAGCAAATTCAGCAGCGTTGATTTGCCCGAACCCGAAGTTCCCTGAATAGCCACAAACTCGCCTTCGGCGACGTTCATCGTGACGTGATCGAGCGCGGTCACCTGATTAGCGCCCATTTGATAGACCCGCGTAACTTCACGAGTTTCGATTAGCATACTTTTTTGAGGGCCGGCTTTCGGCGCGGATCATCCTCGCTTTATTTCATCGCCTGAAGAGCGGGACTCAACGACCCTTAACCCGGAGGCTGTCTTCGCGCCACCCGCCACAAACTGAATCTTTCGTCGTCAAAGCCTTTAAGCGGAATTTCAAAGGTGGTGGCCGTGAGCCCGTGGGTCGGATCGCTCAGGAACTCCCGGACAGCCGGATCGTTGTAAATCGCGCTTGAGACGATTACATCGTCGCCCGTCGATTGCCCTTCCAAACGGCGCCGCCATGTTCACCGTCGAACCGAAGTAGTCTAGCCGATCGTTGAGCGTGACCGCGATGCACGGACCCATGTGCAGGCCGGCTTTCAATTGCAACGGCGCCATCCCTTCAGTCGGAGCAGCCAGGCGCTGCTGGGCGTGCAGCATGGCCCGCAGCGCCGAGGCCGGCTGGCGAAAGACCGCCATCACCGCATCGCCGATGGTTTTCACCATCGCGCCATCCTCTTCAGCGATTACTTGCTTGAGGACGTCGAAATGATTCATCACCCGACCGAACGCGGTCGCGTCGCCAATCTCGCGATATAAGCGGGTTGAATTTTTAGATCGGTAAAGAGGACGGTCAACGTACCCACTGAAATCTGCTCACCGCCTCGCAGGGCCTCGGTGGCAAAAAGATCGCGAAACATCTGCAGCGCCGTCACCTCCGCCGCTGTGGCGACATCATCACTCCACGCCGTTCTTTCCAAAATGAACAGTTGCTCGTCACCGGTCGTGTTTTCAAAAGTGATCTCAACATTACGAGCCACCTCGATTTCCTCGCTCGGCCAGCCATCAGGCGTCGCGCGCAGTCGAATCTCAGGAGCACCTGCATCATCCGCACGCAGGTGTTGCCAGCCCGGAAGCGTCATGGTGCGCAGTCGATAGCGGCCGGACTCCGGGGCCAAATCGATCGAACGCGACTGGCCTGCAGGCAAGAGTTGCTGAGCCAAAACGTGCGGCATGACCTGCGGGCCGCCCACGCAAAAAGATCTCGACGTCAGCTTCGCGGATTGATGGATTGGGCCGAAACGAAAGTTCGACCGACTGCTCAAAGTTGACCTTGAAGTCGATGTTGCAGCCGGGGCAGTGGACGTCGGCCGACACTTCCTTGAGCGATTCAGTAGAGCTGCCACCGCGGCACAACGGGCACATCAGGCTCCATTGCAGATCCAGAATGCCGGCGCGCGTCGCGCACAAACAAGTCTCGAGCACCTGCCGACGAGGTTTATTCCACTGTCTGGCCAGCTCGTATGGGCGGACGCGCGCCAGCGCAATATCGTCGGCATTCTCGATGTGATCGACCAGAGCCCGACAATCTCGCTGTCGCTTCCCTGGGCGACCGCATTCTGGCTCAGGCTGAGCAGGCGCTCTCGGCCGCCGCGGGCAAACTCGACGTTCTGATTTACGATCTCCGCGGTGCGGCCGTGCCGGGCCAGCTCGTCATAGTGGCGAATGGTTTGGGCAAAGCTGCGCGCGCTGATCAGACCAATCTGAATCGGAATTGCGATCAAGCCGAGCACGTTTTCGGCGTGGCCCACACTTCGTAGACCAGCCTTGTGCCACCCTTGTTCTCTTCCTCGGTCGCGCGCGGCGTTAGTTCCACGCGCACGCGGAGTTCGCTCATGGGTCCTTTGGAATAGCGGCGGACGACGCCAAAGCGGTGCGGGCGCACCCATTCGAAAGGTTGTTCTTCCCACTCGACCGGAATCCCGAAAGCGGACAGACGCAAGCGCCGGCGGGCATTATTGCCGGCCTGCGCGTTGACCATTTCAACCGACGGAACATCAGTATCGCGATTGAACCGGTTCGTGTCTGAGACCAGCGGCCACAGTTGTTCCGGCGACGATTGAAGGTCGAATTCCCAGCGATGAGTGGAATTCACGCATTGCGGAGAGAAGGTCAGGCAGCTTTGCGACCGTTTCGAGAACGGTTTTGCCGGTGAGATTTTGAGCCGAAGCGCTTCTTAACTTCATCATGCGAAAGCCGCGCCTTTCCCGTGTCGCGGGCACGCGCTTCGAGTACGTCCAGATAGTCAGTCAGATCCTCGATCTCTTCGCGCAAAGATTTAAGCTGCTTACGCTTTTCAACAATTGCGCGATCAATCGTCTGTAATGCAGATCTAGTCATAAATATCTTTTCGATGTCCGACTCGTCGAATGATTATAACTTTGCCTTCGACGTCGAACAATACGCGATAATCGCCCATTCTCAGGCGATATGAGTAGTCAGCCTGATGCAGCCGCTTGATATTGCCATGTAATCCAAGCTCGAGCCTCGTCGATCTTTTTAATAATCTGACTTCTTGATCTTTCAGGAAGGCGGTCGAGATCTTCAATCGCAGAGGCGCCGTATTCGATCTCGAACGTCCTGGTGGGCATAGGACCTTCCGACCTCTGTCTTCAGATCACTTTGTACTCCGAATCCACGTCTTCATCCGAAAACGCGACCCGGTAATTCTTTGACTGCACCTGCTTGGTAATCAGCAAATCATCTTTGGTCTTGAGCAGGTCGGCGCGATTGTAGACCGACAACTCGAAAGTTGTAGCCGTGAGTGATCGCGTCCTTCGGACAAGCCTCGACGCAGAAACCGCAGAAAATGCATCGGCCATAATCGATGTTGTAGACCTTCGCGAACCGCTCATCGACGCCGGTGCGCTCGGTCGCGGGACGCGGATCGTCAGCCGCTTCGATATAGATACATTCAGACGGGCAGGCCGCCGCGCAGAGAAAACAGGCCACGCATTTCTCACGGCCCAGCTCGTCCACGTGCAACAGGTGCTGACCGCGATAGCGTGGCTGGACCGTTACCGGATCTTCCGGATACTCAACTGTCTGCTTCCGCTTGGGAATATACGAAAGCGTGACACTCATTCCCTGAATGATCGCTCGCGTCGAATCGATGACTTCTGAAATCAGTGACATTAGTTTGAATTTCGAATTTCAAATTGCGATTGCGAATCATGCCTGGGCAGCCTTCGCGGGGCCGGAACTTGTGAAGATAGCCGGCCAAACGCGTTGACGGCGCTCTTCAAATCTCGCCTCGCATGATTCAGAACCAATATTGACACTCTGATGCTTCCTTTTCAACAACGCCAATCCTGTGAATGAAATGATATTTCTATTTACTCAGCCCTCCCGCCAAAATCGCTGCGCCATAAAGCAGGATGATTACCAGCCAGTCCCAGGAAATAAACCGACCCGGTCGCAATACCGACGATGGCAAAGGGCTTTCCGCCGACTTCGTCCGGTTTGTTCTTGATTTGAACCAGTTGGTAGATTCCCAGTGCCAATGGCCACCGGCGCTGAAAGCGCGCCCAGATAACAGCACCACCCGATGGTGATCGAAAAATGCCGCAGATCATCGAGGCCACTGCGATTCCCTGCTTGGGCCGCAGAGTCATGCGGCGGCGGCGGTGACTGCCACTCCCTGTTTGCTGCCGGCTGAAACTGCCCTGAGCCGAACCCCGGGGCCGCGAATTGGATGGCGGCGGAGGGCGGCAGCGGCTGTGACTGAAACTGCCCGGAACCCAGATCCGCCCGAAGGCTGCTGCCATCCGCCGGAAGGCGGCGGAGGCGCGGGCGCCAGCATTGTGGCCTGCAGGTCGTCCTGCTTCGCCGGCGATTCGTCGATCAGCGTGGTTCCGTCCTGGGTACAAAGGCCAGCCAGTCTTCCTCGAATGTGCGGTTGCAGTTTGGGCAGCGTTTCATAAATTGGTTTGACGTCCGTTGTTAGTGGTCAGTGGTCTGTTGCATGGCATCCTCAGGATTGTCGTTGCCCACTAACTACTGACAACGGACAAAGCTGACGATCTTCTAAACCAATTCCAGCTTACTAAAGAAGTACGAAATTTCGATGGCCGCGTTCTCGTCAGAATCGGAACCGTGGGTAGCGTTCTCGCCGACGGATCCGCCGAACTCTTTTCGAATCGTTCCTGCGTCGGCTTTGGCCGGATCGGTTGCGCCCATCAAATCACGCCAGGCCTTCGACCGCGCCTTCCTTCTCCAGGACCATCACGACGCAGGGTCCGCTCGACATGAATTCGGTCAGGCCTTCATAGAAAGGTTTGCCGCGATGAACTTCGTAAAAGCCTTCAGCCTGTTTGCGCGTTTGATGAATCATCTTCAGCGCGCGAATGCGAAAGCCGCCGGCGATGATTCGATCGATGATTTTTCCCGCATGGCCGGCGCCCACCGCGTCGGGTTTGATGATTGCAAAGTTAAATTTCCCATGATTCAGTGATAAATCGTCTTAACGCAGACTGTCGCGCCTTCCGTGCATGACAGCGCCTTAAAGATCGTCTTTTCCTCAGTTCCTTTCCGTTTTAGAGTTACTGCAAATGCCCGGGACCCAAAGGCAGATCGAAAACATGCCTCAAGTCGTCGAATCCTTCCGCCGAAATTGTCACGACCAGATCTCTATGCTCCCCGCACAGACCGTGTTGGTAGACATAGGCCTGTACTCTCGATATCCCAATATACTCTTGACGCTTCCTGAAAGTGCGGATTGTAGTCATCTAAAGGGATCCTTCCGGGCCACGCTAATGTTTACGTTCTTAAGGGGAGTACCTGCCCCATCCTTTACATACATTGTGTTGATCGAGTAACCACAAGCCTGGCCGGAGACTGTCACACTCAACACAACGATCAAAAGTAATAGACTTGTCCCGCAGATTGTTTTCCGAAGCATGACTCAATTCCTGACTGCCGAGATACTATGGTTGTCCGGCACCCTCGCCGTGACTTCCGACATCAGGTAACACATCGCTGCATCGCCCGCGTTGTAAGCCCCCGGCCTGATCCAGGTAAAGGCCTTACAAGCAGAATTAGCCGCGCAGTCGGCCTGGCATTGTTCAAAACTTGGCCGCGCATAGTAGGTAATGCGCGAACCATTAAAACCCGTGTTGTTCAAAACCTCAAACATGGGCGACGCTGTCGGTTCAGCAGTTGGTTCCCGCGTCGGCAGGGCTGAAGCGGTCGGTTGCGGCGTCGGCGATTCGTTCTTTGCCAAACGATCGCCGCCGCCGCCCGACAACAACCACGCGATCATCACCCCTGAAACTGCGAGCACAACCACGATGGCAAAGATCCATGGCAAAGGGCTCCTCCGGGCCGTTGGCCGCTCATCGCCAGCCTCAACTTTCCCAAATGAAATTGATCCGGACGGGCAGTGATGGTCGCCTGCGCCGGCACCGTCGGTCGCGGACTTGCTGCGGTGGGCAAAGGCGGAGATTGCGGCAGGTGCCAGGTGGCTTCCGGATCGGGATTCGTTACCTCTCGGAGGCTCGCCCCGTCGTCAAGACAAAAGACTATTGAAGGATCTTCGTAAGTCTTCCGACAAGTCGGGCAGATTTTCATCGATGAGATGACGGGAGCTTTTGGATTCTAAATCGAGATCGGAAAACTTATTTCAAAGCTGCCTGCATCGCTGATCCAATGTCGGCCGGCGAGTTCACCACATGAATTCCGGCTGCTGACAATGCGGCCATCTTTCCGCCGCGGTTCCCTTTCCGCCGGCGATGATCGCGCCTGCGTGGCCCATGCGACGTCCCGGAGGTGCGGTCTGTCCCGCGATGAAAGCAACGATCGGTTTCGTCACGTTCTCTTTCGCAAACGCGGCGGCTTCTTCTTCGGCAGTGCCGCCGATCTCGCCAATCATCACGATGCCGTCGGTCTCGCTCGTCATCCTGAAAAAGTCTTAACGCGTCAACGTGAGATGTGCCCACGATCGGATCGCCACCAATGCCGATTGCCGAAGATTGGCCCAGCCCCAACGATGTCAGTTGGCCGACTGCTTCATACGTCAACGTTCCCGAACGCGAGACAACACCCACGCGGCCTTCCTTATGAATATGGCCCGGCATGATCCCGATCTTGCATTTGCCCGGGACTGATGATTCCCGGACAGTTGGGGCCGATCAAGCGGGTCGCCTTGTCGCTCAGGTACTCCTTCACTTTCACCATGTCGAGCGCCGGAATGCCTTCCGTGATGCAAACAACAACCGGAATACCGGCGTCGGCCGCTTCCATGACCGCGTCGGCGGCAAAGGCGGGCGGCACGTAAATCACCGAAGCGTTCGCGCCCGGCATCTTTCACCGCATCGGCAACAGTATTAAAAACGGGAATGCCTTCGTGCGTCGTGCCACCTTTGCCGGGAGTCACGCCGCCAACGACGTTGGTCCCGTACTCGACCATCTGCTTCGTATGGAAGGTGCCTTCTTTGCCGGTGATGCCCTGGACGACGAGGCGAGTAGATTTATCAACAAGAATGCTCAAGATAATTGCTCTCTTGGATTTCGGTTTTTAGGTTAGAACGACGCGGCAGTATAACAACCGCACCAGCGAGAACAAAACACGGTAGTCCCTCCTTTGAAAACAGTCTCATAATTCGGTTCGAAATCCTGATTTCTGAATCCTGGCCATGGAAAAGCGACCGCGCAGCCTGACAACTCACCTCAATGTGAGCAAAATGCTCATTCGAGATGAAACCTTTTACGAATACGACTCACTAACCTATCAGTACGAACTGTAAAGAATTGTTAAGCGAGAATCGGAAGTTGAATTTGCGGGAACCACCAGTTCACCACTGCGTATTTAGTTTTACATGAAGAAGCCCCGCTGCTACTCGAAATAGCAGCGAGGCCAATTGACAACACAAGTTTGATCGCCGCAAAGCGCTCAAAGATGCATCGTCCTTCGGCCCGCATCTTAGCCCAAACGGCAATCAACCTTCAATCAACCGTTCGCAGGAGCCCTGCGGTCTCGGGCCTCGAGCAATTCGGCTCGACGCGTCCTGAGCCATGACCGAAGTGCAAGCGTCATCGCTTGCGACCGCGTTTGCCACTGGGACATCGCGCTCCAGCCGCGCCAACGCAGAACCTGGTTTTCTACAAGGAGGTGCTTCAATGCGTTATAGCCGGCTTGCCGTTTCTACTCTGGTTCTTGTCGTTTCTTCCATGGTTGCGCAGGCGCAGACGCCCGCTGCGGCCCGGAAATATTTCCAGCAGGGAGTGAAAGAGTTCGCGCAGGGAAATCTTGGGATTGCCTTTGAGAATTACAGCCGCGCGATTGAGATCAGTTCACGTCTCGACTCCCGAAAATCAGCGACATCCGATCTGCTGAGGAGGAATAGTCTGACCTCCTCCGCTGAAGCTGACCGGAGTCAGCATCATCGATCCCTTCACCGCCGTCGCCTACACAAATCGAGGCATCGTCCGTCACTTCCAGCATGACTACGATGGCGCAATTGTGGATTTCAATGCAGCGATCCGGATCAACCCGGGACTGGCCGAGGCTTACCTGGCCCGCGGAGTTGCGTATCGATCAAAAGAAGAACGCGAGAAAGCCCGTGCCGACTTTGACAAGGCGATCGCAATCAACGATCACCTGGCCGAGGCTTACATAAATCGCGCCGAACTTAAATTGGACGCCGGAGATTTAGCAGCGGCTTCGCAGGATCTTAACCTGGCGCTGAAATTTAATCCGGGCCTGGCCGAGACGCACTATCTGCTGGGATACGTGGCTATGGGCAGAGCTGAATTCGACGCCGCCATCGCCCACTTCGATCGAGCCATCGCGATCAAACCACAGTTGGCCTCAGCCTATCATGGGCGAGGCACGGCCGAGATGAAACTCAGTCACTTAGATACGGCCATTACGGATTTCAGTCGCGCGCTCGAACTCAACTCGGAACTTCCGTTCGCTTACATGAACCGCGGCCTGGCGCGTTTGATGAAGCATGATGATGACGCGGCGGGGAAAGACTTTGAGGAATGTCTGAGACTTAGCCCGGCACTGAGGGGCGACCTGGAGAAGCGAATTGAGTTAGCAAAGACGTTGCGGCCCAAGCCGTAAAGTCAGTCCGCTATCGTAACGTCACGGAAGATCTGGTCGAGAATCCGGCTCATGCGATCCTTCCTTGATTGGTCGACGTTTTTCAAAGATGCCTCCCATGAGTGCCAAACAACGGCGTCAATCGAGATCGAAGCGTTCACCATATTGCGGCACTTCGATCGTCCAGCCAAAGCGTTCGCGCAGATGACCGGCCATCGCTGCGGCGGCTTCGGGTTCGCCATGGGTGATGAAGACTTTTTCGGCGGCGCGCTCATACCTTCGAGCCAGCGCACAACTTCTTTCCAATCGGCGTGAGCTGAGAAGCCGCCAATCTTTTCCGTCTTGCAACGCACGGCCACCCATTGGCCCAAAACCTTCACCTGCTTTTCGCCATCGGCAACTCGACGGCCCAGCGTCCCGGCCGCCTGATAACCCACGAAGACCACGGTGGCATTTTCATCAGGCAACAAACGCAGCGCGTGATGCAGGATGCGACCGCCGTTCATCATTCCCGACGCGGCGACGATGATACGCGCGCCGGTCATCGAGTTTATGTTCTTGGAATCCTGGCGCGTGGAACACGCCAACATCGAATGGGTGCGCAACGGTGTCGGGTTTGTCTTTAACGCCAACGCATAATCTTCGTCCTGCTCTTCCGTTCGGCGCGCGTACGCCTGCGTGGCCGCAGCAGCCATTGGCGAATCGAGGCAAACCGGCAAAACCGGAATCCGTTTTTCGTTCTCCAGTTCGCGGATGAAATAAAGAATTTCCTGCGCGCGCCCCACCGCAAACGCGGGAATCAAAACTGCGCTGCCATGGGCAGCAGCCTCGTTAATGATTCGTTCCAGGGCGTCTTTGGGGCGTTCGACATCATGTAGACGATTTCCGTAAGTCGATTCAACCACCAGGTAGTCACAGGCCGGCGGTATTTCAGGATCACGAATGATTGGCTGGTCGTACTTGCCCAGGTCGCCTGAGAAAAGAACGCTGCGAGGTTCGTCGCCCTCGAACCTGGACCAGCACCTGGCTCGAGCCGAGGATGTGGCCGGCGATCCGAAACTCGGCCGCGAATCCCTTTACCAGGTGAATCTGCTCACCGGTGTTAGGCACAACTTGCAGCAGCTTCAGCGCCTCACGCGCATCCTGCTCGGTGTACAGCGGCAATGCCGGCAAGTGCTTGGTAATCTTGTGACGATTACGATAGTCGGCTTCTTCTTCCTGCAGGCGGGCCGCATCGGGTAAGAGGATCTTCATCAGTTCAGCCGTGCCCCGCGAACAATAACACGGGTCCGCGAAATCCATGCCGGACCAGGCGCGGTAAATATCCCGTGTGATCGATGTGGAGCATGAGTAATGATCACCGCGTTGACCGAACGCCGCATTAAACGGCGGTTCCTCCCAGTTGCGCAGGCGCAGCTCCTTAAGTCCCTGAAACAAGCCACAGTCGATGAGCACGCGGCCGTGATCTGATTCGATGAGATACTTCGATCCGGTCACCGTGCCGGCGGCGCCCCAGAAGGAAAGTGTTGGCATGGCGGCGATGTTAGCTGATTGGCGGTGTCAGCAAAAGGAGCACAAGTTGCATCGTCAAGAACTTGAGATGATTCATGAAAGGAAACAGCATCCTGGTTTTCAGCTCTTTCGGATAAGATCAGAAACACAGCTACCCACCCGGCTCGGGTCTGAAGCACAGTTTGCTGCCGGCTCTGCCAGAAACCTTGGGCTGATACCATCAACTCAATCCAAAGCTTTGAAGTCACTCGCTCGCTCATCATTCTGCTTCGAAAGGTTTACAGGAACGAATCAATGAAAACTCGCATCACGCATCTTCCCCTTTGCTCTAGTCCTAATCTCTTTGCTTTTCGCGGCGACAATCCAGCGCGGGAACGCGGTCCCAACCGGCTCCGCTCGGTCAATCACAACCACGTCACCCCAATACGACGATCCTTATGCCGAGTTTCGCAATGCTCGCTATTCGAACGCCGGACTATTGAATGAGCGCGATGAGCTTAAGCTCGGCGCGCAGCTGCATCGCGAAGTCACCAAGAAGTACAACCTGACCGACGTGGGACTGGCCCGCGTCGATCGCCTCGGTCAACGTTGCGCGCGCGCCGGCCTGCGCACGAACCTGACTTACAAGTTTCACGTGATGCAGAGCCGTGAGATTAATGCCTTCTCGATTCCGGGTGGCCATGATCTATATCAACCACGGCGCTGATTAAGATGGCCAATGATGATGAACTGGGCGGCGTGTTGTGCCATGAGGTGGGCCATCTGGTCGCGCGTCACAGTCTGAAGACTCTGAAAAAGTCGAGGGAGTACGACGACATCGCCAACTCTCTCGGAGAACTCACTGGCGTTGCGGGCAGCATCGCCCGGGACCTGGGCGTAGCGCTGGGCAAAATGGGCGGGGCGCTTGATGCTGACGGTGCACACGCGTGGAAGAAGAACGCGAAGCAGATTTTCTGGGCGTGCGTTCCATGCCCGGTGCGAGCTCTGGATCCGCAGGGCATGATCACGATGTTTCAGAAGCTGCTGAAGATCGAGGAGCGCAATTCAGATCTTGCTGGGTTCGTTGTTCTCGGACCATCCTGACGCCCAGGAGCGGATCGATAACACGCGTTACGAAATTCGCGCATGAGAAGAAGATAGGTGTCAGAAGCCCGACCGTGAGGGAGGGACTCTCGCTAAGGTCGCCCTTGCTTACGCGCGGGCTCAGACACCCATCCGCTGACGCGGATGGTACTGACTGCTAGTACAGGGCGTACAGATTCCCATCTGTACTGCCGAAATAAAGCTCTCCCTGATCGACTACCGGCGACGACACGATCGCTCCCAGCGAAAAATTCTTGTACCAGTAGATGTACATGTCCTCGAAATCATTGAACTCAAAGATGCTCACCTCATTCTTTCTGGTCCGATCAGGATTCAGAAACTGTAGCGGATCTTTCTTCGAGGCCTCAGTTTGAAATTCCACACCACTGAACCCGACTTGACGTCAACTGCGTAAAGACTGCCGTTAAGATTGCCAAAGTAAGCCAGCCCGTCAGCGATCGCCGGCGATGAAAAGATCACTGTGAACACCGGCACCGTGAATCTAAGTCTCCCGTCGCCGCCTCTACCGCATGAAAGCGGCGGGTGTCGCCCGGTGGCAAAATATACCGAACCGTCAAAGACGGCGGGCGTGACGTTGACCCACGATTTGCTCGTCGGATAGTCCCACTTTTTCTTTCCCGTCTGCGCGTCGATGGCGTAGAGATGGGCGTCGCGACAACCGACATAAATCACGCCATCAAGGACCGCCGGCGACGATTGAAATCCCACCTGGTTATAGATAATCGGGTCGTCACCGGTCTTGAAGCGCCACTTTTCGGCGCCACTTTCAGCGTCCAGCGCGTACAGATAACTATCCCAGCTTCCAATGTAAATCGTGTTGCCGGCAATGGCCGGCGAGGCGTGCATCGCTGCCTTTGGTTTCAAACTTCCATTGCAGCAGACCGGTCTTTCCTCCGAGGGCATAAATGTTTCCGTCGCTACTGCCGGAAATAAACCCGTCCATTCAGGACGGCGGGTGACGACAAAAGACGTCATGCGGATCCGGCACCGTCTGTTCGGACGGCGTGCTGCCGTGCAATCTCCTGGCCTCGAACCTTTTTCGTAGCCGGTAGCGTATCGCCATTTGCGCGCGCCGGTGTTCGCGTCCAGACAATAGAAGCCGCCGTCGTAGCTGAGAAAGAAAACCAACCCGTCGGCGACGGCCGGGGATGACGCCACCGGCCCACGGGTTTGGGCTTTCCATTTTTGTTGCCCGCTTTTTTGATCGACGGCGTAGAAGTGCGCCATCTGAGCTGCCAATGTAGACGACGCCGTTCACCACCGCTGGAGAACTAACGATGGTCCCGCCCGTCTTGAATTGCCACTTCACGCCCTTCAAAGTCTTTGGACCGGTCGATGGATAGACTCCCGTTCGGGCGTTATTACCGTGGAAAGTGTTCTGTGCAGGTGACGCTTTGCGCGGCAATCGCCAGCAAGGCGAGCAGCGATTAGGTTTTTCATGGATTGCGTCTGGCTTTCTCACCAGAAATTGGATCGAGCTATATGTCGTTAGTGAGTCGAGGGAGAAAAAGGTTTCCCGGTCAGATCCGGGTCGTCAGGTTGGGAGCGGGATTTCGGATCTCAGTTCGGGATTTCGGTTCTTCCTTAACCCATCCGCTCACGCGGATGGTACTGACTTCCGTGTCAGAAGCCCGACCGTGAGGGAGGACTACTTCGGCTCAGGTTGCCCTCGCTCATGCTCGGGCTTCTGATACCGCGCGCGCCGAAGAACACGATCAATGCCGGAATCAGCAAACCGAGATTTCGCAGAGCGGTCTTCACCCCCAGTTGGCTGCCGATAATATTGCCGAAGCACTCGCACTCGAGCGCTTCCCCGTCCAGAACGTAAACGTAATAGAGCGCGAAAGCGCTGAAGCCAACGAGCAGCAGCGCCGCCCCCACCGCGCCAATCCGGATAGTGCGTGGAACGATTAACAGCGCCGCGATAATAACCTCAACCACGATTACACCGATCGTCGCCGGCCACTGCCACCGTTCGTAATTCATCTGCATCGAGCTTAAGAGTTCGGCGACTTTCCCGACGAACTCTCTGAGGATCAAAAGCTTCGCGGCGGCAGTGAAAATAAACACCGCCGCGAGACCAAAGCGGCAAAAATGGAAGAGGATGCGAAGTAGTTTTCTCAAAACGAAATTTTCGTGAAGCTATGGTTTGATGTCCGACAAGCTTTAGCTTGTCGAAGCTTCGGCGACAAACTGAAGTTTGTCGGACACTTCGGATGAGCCACGGCTGACAAGCTCATACAGTTCGGGCCGCCGATCTGCCAGGCGATCAAACTCGTAGGCGCCCGGCACATTGACGATGTGATTGTGGTTCGCTTCCGCCAACTCCGTCTCAACGATTAACAACTCATCAGCCTCAGCGCCGGCTTCTGCCAAAGTGTCGCCGTTACAATCGACGACCTTGCTCCGGCCGATAAACTGCCAGCCCCGCTCGTTGCCCACGCGATTGACGGCTGCATAAAACAGGTGATTCTCCAGAGCCCGGGTATTAACGACGAACTCAGGGGAGCGCCAGGCGCCCGGCGGCCAATTCGTTACGAGCACAATCAGCTCCGCTCCCAGGAGCTTAAGTACGCGCGCCGGTTCCGGAAAACTTATGTCATAACAAATATTCAGACCGATCTTGCCGAACGGCAATTCCAGGACTTCGAAAGGACGATCGCCCGGTGACAGGAATCGATCGATGCCGAGAAAAGGCAGATGAGTCTTACGATAACTACCCACCACGCCATCCGGCCCGACCAGCATCACAGAGTTATAGAACTTGCCGTTGTCAGACTCAATGAAACCGGCCGCCGCGTAGACGCCGGTCTCGCGGCAAACGTTGGCCAGAGCTTCCGATGATGGACCATCAATTGTCTCCGCGAACGGGACAGCCTCTTCCAGCGATTCAAACGCATACCCGGTGAGCGCGCATTCCGGAAATATAACCAGTTTGGCGTCACGTTCAGCAGCCGCGCGCGTCCGGCCAATTATTTTCTCGCGATTAATTTCCGGCCGGCCGATAACACAATCGATCTGTGCGCACGCTATGTTTGTTTTTGGCATTCTGAATCTCCGCGCCTGTTTCTTAAATTCTGAAAGTCCGCGGAGCGGACTGAAACCAGAATCTTCGCAACCCTAATTGGCCTTTGGAGCAAAGCCGCGTTGTTTCTCTCTCTATCCCGCTAACGCCACAACTTTCTCGGCCGCGTCCTTCATGCCCTGCGCCACCGTGAAATTCAATCCCGATTCACGAATGACGCGCTGGCCTTCTTCAACGTTCGTTCCTTCCGAGTCGAACCACCACGGGAACTTTGACACCGAGATTGTTTGCCGCGCCCACAACTCCGCGCGCAACCATGTCGCAGCGAACGATGCCGCCAAAAATATTGATCAGCACCGCGCGCACCGCCGGGTCGGCCAGCAGAATGCGAAAAGCGGCTTCGACCCGCTCCTGTGAAGCGCCGCCGCCGACATCGAGAAAGTTTGCCGGTTCACCACCGGCCAGCTTGATGATATCCATCGTGGCCATCGCCAATCCGGCGCCGTTTACCATGCAGGCGATGTTGCCGTCGAGTTTGATGTAGTTGAGATCGAATTTCGACGCTTCGATTTCCAAAGGCTCTTCTTCATTAAGGTCGCGCAGCTCTTTGAAGTCGGGATGACGAAACATCGCGTTGTCATCGAAATTGATCTTGGCATCCAGAGCGATCAAGCGATTGTCTTTGGTGAGCAGGAACGGATTGATTTCAACCAGCGACGCGTCCATCGATTCGTAAGCGCTATATAAGGTCTGCATGAACTTTGCCGCCTGCGAAATCAATTCGTTGGGCAAACCCAGGGCGAAGGCGAGTTTGCGCGCCTGAAACGAGCGGAAGCCGACTGCCGGATCGATCGTCTCTTTGAAAATCTGTTCGGGCGTTTTGGCCGCCACTTCTTCGATGTCCATGCCGCCCGCCGCCGACGCCATAAAGACCGGCCGGCCGCTGGCGCGATCGAGCACAATGCCGAGATAGAACTCCTTATCAATCGGCAGGCCTTCTTCAATCAGAAGGACGCGCACTTCCCGGCCCTCGGGACCGGTCTGGTGCGTAATCAACTTCATTCCCAGCATCTTCTCGGCCAAATCACGAGCCTCTGCGGCGGTCTTTGCCAGCTTCACGCCGCCGCCTTTCCCGCGGCCGCCGGCGTGAATTTGGGCCTTGACTACTACCGGCTCCACGGCCAGCTCTTTGGCCGCCTGAAACGCCTCTTCAGCTGAGCGCGCCACGATTCCTCGCGGCACCGGTACATTGAATTTTTTCAGTAACTCTTTTGCCTGGTACTCGTGTATCTTCATCGCATTAAAAAGCGCAGGCATCTTGCCTGCCGGTTCTCGCCATCACTGGCGGTAAGCTTCTGCAAGTTTGAGTTAGAAGAGCGCAACGAGTGTACTCAGAGGCGAAACCAGTCGCAAGTAAACTGTACTGGTACAGTTTGACTCCCTCTCCTTTGGGAGAGGGTCGGGGTGAGGGCTTAGCACAACAGGCTCGGAATAGTTCACCGGGCTTTAGCCCGCGATCGAGACGGGCCTGCAATCAATTCTTCAATGCCGTTGATGCTGTGAAGAATTCCAGAACGGATTGCGGGCTGAAGCCCACAGCGTCGTTGTGGTTGAGGTTTCGCGCTAAGGCCCTCACCCCAACCCTCTCCCAAAGGAGAGGGAGTCAAACTGGACGACTAAGCAAGTAACTGATGATTAGCCGGCGTTCATTCATCAAAGTCGCCACGCCGTTGGTGGTCGGTTTCCCGGCCCTCGCTCAAGCCCAAACCGCCGTCCAGCGACGGAAATTCAACGACGATGACCTGCCCGCAGCGCGCGCGCAACTTCTCGATCTCATCAACGCTGACCGGTTGAAAGCCGGTTTGAGTCAACTACTGCTCGACGATCTCGCCAACAAGGTTGCGACCGGGCATGCTCAAGACATGGCCCGGGGTCAGTTTCTGAGTCATTGGGGCAGCGACGGTCGCAAACCGTATCACCGGTTTGCATTTGCCGGCGGCACCGACGCGGTGCAGGAGAATGCTTCGGCCGCCACTAACATTCAGTCTTTGACGCCGGAAGGAATCTTTGAAGACCTCCGGGACATGCACGCTTCGATGATGACCGAAGTCCCGCCCAGGGACGGTCACCGCAAAACCATTCTTGATCCCTTTCACACCCACGTGGGATTCGGGCTGGGCTTTAATGGATACCATTTACGACTCGACGAATTATTTTTGGCGCGTTATGTTCTCCTCGACCCGATTCCCAGAGAAGCAAAACCTGATTCGATAGTTGTGGTCCAGGGCAGGATGATTAATGCGAAGCACTTTCTGAATGAAGTGGATGTCTTCTTTGAACCTTTTCCAACGCCTCCTGAAATTGATTGGTTGCGAACTCCCGATCGGTTTCACTGCCGGCAGACTACAAAGGACTGCGCCCGCGAGCCCTGCCCGGAACCAGATACTCAGACGGCACCTCTGGCGATTTCGATTGGGAAAAGAGCGGCAGATTTCGCGCGCCGGTAACACTAAACAAAGGTCCCGGCATCTATACGATTGTGTTGTTTGTGAGGCGTGTGCCCTCAGACAGAGGCTTTCCCGGCGCGGTGGTTTTGCATTGAGAGCCGTAAATCCTAAAGGCCTGGTGAACCCCGGATTTAGACTGTGATTTTCTGCCCCAGAGAGTCACCGAAAAGATAAGGGCTTTGCCGGCGCCGAGAGTTGCATTGAGAGCCGCGAATTTTAGAGGCTCTGAGCAAACCAATTCTCGCAACCAGGATTCTTAAGCGAGTATCCAAATGGCCAGCGAACTTAACCGTCGCCAATTCCTGAAACAAACCAGCATTTCGTTGATCGCCCTCGGCGTCAGCGCCACGGCCCGCTCGCCCTTTCGCAGCGAGAACTCCTCCGGCGAAGAGATCAATTCCTGCGAGTTCAACTCCTGGGCCAGGTCAATCGCGAACGCGCGCAGGCCGGTCTTACCAGCCTGAAGCTGGATGGACTCGCAAACGACGTCGCTCAGTTGCATGCGATCGAAATGGCCCGAAAACAATTTTCTCAATCATTGGGGCGTCGATGGACGGAAGCCTTATCACCGTTACGCCTTCGCCGGCGGCACCGACGCCACGGCCGAGAATGATGCCGCGGCGGATTACTCGGCGCCGTTTGCTTCTGACGACTTTTTGACGCGCCTCTCAGGATGCACAAGGCGATGTACTCAGAGGTCCCCCAAATGACGGTCATCGCCAGACGATTCTGACGCCGTTCCATACTCATGTTGGTTTCGGACTGGCGACGGCAGGACTGCACGTGAGACTCTGCGGAATCTACGTGTCGCGATACGTAAGCATCGACCCATATCCAACGGTGAAGCCGCCGCAGAGCCGTTTCCTCCTAAGCGGCCGCGTCCTCGATCCAAAATATTCGATCGAAGGGATCGACGTTTTCTACGAACCTCGGCCGTCGCCTCCGGCAAGAATCTGGCTCGAAACACCCGCGACCATACGGTTTGCCTGAGAATCCCACCTCGCTTTATTTGAAGCTGCCGCCAACATAAGAGTTATGACGATGGCACCACCGGAACCATCGAGATTGTTCGCCCCGGCACATTCCGCGCGCCAATTGAGTTAAGCAGGAAAGAGCCGGGCATCTACACCGTGGTAGTCTGGCTGGCGCGATCTGAAACTGCAAAACTGTTTCCGGCAACTCATGTCTGCGTGCGGGCGGAGTGATGCGGTACGCACGCCTCCGGCGTGCTCCGAAGCACGGCAGGGGCGTGCATACCTAACCGAATGAAACAAAAATCAATCACAGACTTCTACAAAACCGGAGGCCGGCTGGTCTTCGCTCAACTCTCTCTGGTTTTGGGGGCCGCGCCATCCTTCGCCCAATCAAACCGCGCCGATCTTCAAAAACAGGTACGCGCCGAGTTTCTCCACGCGTGGAACGGCTACCAGAAATACGCCTGGAGCTCACGACGACCTGAAACCGCTGAGCAGGACTTATCACGACTGGTATGCCGAACCGCTGCTGATGACGCCGGTTGATGCGCTCGACACGATGATCTTGATGGGCTTGAAAGACGAGGCCGGTAAGACGCGCGAATACATAGCGACGAATCTCTCGTTCGACAAAGACATCGACGTTCAGAATTTCGAGATCACGATTCGCCTGCTCGGCGGTTTGCTGTCAGGTTATCAGATGACCGGCGACAAACGCGCTGCTGCAGCTCGCCGAAGATTTGGGAAATCGGCTGTTGCCCGTCTTCGAATCACCGACCGGCTTGCCATATCGTTACGTCAATCTGAAGACCGGTAAAGTGCGCGGCAACGTGACGAATCCGGCAGAAGCCGGAACGCTGCTAATCGAGTTTGGCACGCTCGCGAAGCTGACCAGTCGCCCGATCTTTTATGACAAGGCCAAACGCGCGCTGGTCGAAATCTACAAACGCCGTTCGCCGATCGGCCTGGTCGGGCACATGGATCAATGTCGAGACCGGGCAATGGACAGATACCGACAGTCACATCAGCGGCGCGATCGATAGCTATTACGAATACCTCTTGAAGTGCGCGATCCTTTCGACGATCAGGATTGCCGGCGGATGTGGAACGACAGCATTACCGCCATCAACCAATACCTGCGCGACGAAACCAGGGGACGCATGAAGCCAGCAGCTTTGGTATGGCCACGCGGACATGAACACGGGCAAACGTACCGCCACAGTCTTCGGCGCGTTGGATGCTTTTTCCCGGCGGTACTGGCATTATCGGGCGACCTGAATCGAGCCAGCCCAGTTGCAGGAGTCGTCTTTTAGAATGTGGGTCAAGCACGGTATCGAGCCGGAAGAGCTTGATTATTCAACCATGGAAGTGAAGTCCGCCGGATACCCACTGCGTGCCCGAGATCGTCGAATCGACGTACTATCTTTATCACTACGCCACCACGGGTACGCGCAGGTCTCGCGCGCAAGCTGCTTTGAAGCTCGATCCAACCCACTATCAGCAAATGGCGTGAAACGATGTGGCAGGACTTCGTCAAATACCGCGCACCGGCGAAGGCTACGCCGCGCTCAAGAGCGTTGTGACCAAAGAAAAATCGGATTCAATGCAGAGCTTTCTTTTCGCGGAAACCTTCAAGTACTTTTACCTTCTGTTCGCGCCGCCGCGAGACACTTCGAATTTTGATCAGGTGGCCTTCAACACGGAAGCCCATCCGATTCGCAGACAATGGCTAAAGTAGACGAGAGTCGACAGCAACTGATCGACATCCTCAGGCTCGCGTATTCAGGCGAGCTTGCGGCAGCTTATGCCTATCGCGGGCACTGGAACTCGGTGCGCGACCAGGACGAGCGCGATGCGATTCGCGCCATCGAGGATGATGAGTGGCGCCATCGTAAGCTTGTCGGTGAAATGCTCACCAGCCCTGGGAAGCGGCCCCAACAACTATCGCGAAGCACGGGCCACGATTGTCGGCAGAACCCTGGGTGTGCTTTGCCATGTGATGGGCTGGCTGGTTCCCATGTATGGCGCGGGTAAACTCGAAAGCCGTAACGTCCGAGAGTACGAAACCGCGGCGCCGGTTCGCCCGCGACAGCGGCCATCTTGATTTCGTTGACTGCCTGTTGGAAATGGCGGAAGTCGAATGGGACCACGAACGGTACTTTCGATCGTGCGTGCTGAAGCATGCGCTCGGCCGGCGTCTGCCGTTGTGGCCACCACCGCCATCCAGGGACACCATTCGCCGTTCTTATGAGATCGAAAAGGTGAGCTCAACTCTTGAGCCGGATTTGGCATGCGTTCCTGAACAAGTTGGCTAGAGTGGCCCGGGCGTTCCGCCCGTGAATCACCGTGTAACCAGAGGTCTCGATGAGTCTAAAAGAGTTTCCAATCCGATTTTGCGCCGTCGTGCGTTTGGTCTGGAGCGCCGCGCTGACGACTTCCGTTTCGGGTCAGCAGCGTCAATGGTCCAGGATGAACTGGTCGCCGAAGCCCGCGAGATCATGACGGCGCACGCGCTATTGCGCCTTGATCACCATCGACCAGTCCGGCCGCGCGCAGGCCAGGACGATGGATGCATTTGCGCCGGACGACAAAATGATTGTCTGGTTTGGCACCAATCCTCTGAGCCGCAAAGTCTCTGAGATTCGACGCCACCCACGCGTGACTCTCTATTACTTTGATCGTGAGAACCAGGCCTACGTCACAATCCATGGGACTGCCCGGTTGGTCAATGACGCTGGCGAGAAAGCGCGGCGCTTCAAGGATGATTGGAAGGCCTTCTATCCCGACCGCGACAAGAGCTATGCCCTGATCGAAGTCCGACCTGTGCGGCTCGAGGTGGTAAATACAAAGAAGGGCCTGCTTGGGCGATCCAAAGACCTGGCGACCGCCGTCTGTCGTATTTGGCAATCGATTAACTATGGAAGGGTCTCGAGAGCGAGTCGGTGGAGATGGTGAGCACGTCAATTACCACCCTCATTCTACGCCTTCGCTTGAAGAGGCTTGTCGAGGAAGTCCCCATAGGGATGCAATGTTTATAGAAAGCTCAAGCCCTTTGATCCCAGGAGCCCATTTATGGGCGGAGGATGATTTGTTGCGCTCCTAATGGAGCAGCAAAGTCTCAATGGGGCCCGTCTTTCCATAAACATTTCACGCGACGCGGTTTCTCCTGACACAGACTCTTGCGGCGAGGTGCAATCGGTATGTTGGATAAGGATGACGCAATCGCCATACGGGATCATGCGCTGAAGGCTATCGAGGAGCTAATGGATCTCGTTTTACCTCTCCAAAGACAAGTGCTCTGCAGAACAACATGAGCAGATCCAACGGGGTGTCGGGCTATCAATTCGGGAAGATCAAATGGAGATCCTCGAGAATAATAAACGCAGCATACCCGGAACTGACGACTTACAGCAACAAGGCCGTAACTGAACGAAGTAATACT